>ERZ761602.324-NODE-324-length-108243-cov-52.203146_pt1 | contig 108243 bp, 96 predicted proteins | sample MGYA00512165_ERZ761602 | MGnify/ENA primary metagenome ERZ761602 (study PRJEB28899, sample SAMN02445085) | bioreactor sludge metagenome | biome: EBPR sludge; isolation source: Thorneside wastewater treatment plant | place: Australia: Brisbane, Thorneside...
TTTAAACCACCGTTTTCTTTCAGCAAAGGGTTAAGCACTTCAGGAAAATCTAGCTTCCAGTCGAAGTGTTCAAATGACTCTTCCTTATTTTCTTTAAGCCTGCGTAACTTCAAAATATTTTTATCGAAACCCTTCACAGTAAGATCTCTTTCGGTGTTATGCTTTATCTCTTTAGCTGAAGGTGCAAAGCCTCCTAACACAGGGGTTTTGTTTTGGTATGCTGCTTTGTTATAAGAAAGTTGATTTATTAACAACTCTAATTTTAAATCACGGATTTCAGCATGTAGCTTCTTTTTGTTTTTATTATCGGGCTTAAAGAATTGCCTTTGCTTTTCGGCAATGTCCTTTAGTAGTTGCTGCACATTTTTTACGTAAGCATCTGCCTTCCCTACACTGCTTTTTTTATCCCAATCAATTTCTATTATTTCACCTTCAAACTTGCTCACCAAACTATCACCCACCACAATTTTATAATCAAGGTTGGGTAGTGCCCTTGGTTTTTCTTCGTCAACTACCAAACTCAACCAAAAACGCAAGCGAGCAATATCTACTGCGCCCTTCTCAATGTCTACACCATAGATGCTATTTTGAATAATAGTTTCCTTTACTTCAGCTGGCCTCCACGGCTGTCCTGACTCAAATGCAATTACTTCCTTAATGGCATGTATTTCTTGAAGTAACCCCATAGGAAATGCACCAGAGCCAATAGCGGGGTCACATATTTTTACAGTATCCAGCTTCTCGTTAATTTGTTTCAAGAGTGGTTTGGTCGCATCTGAAATTTCTTTTCGCTTCACCAGATAATCAACATCCGATTTTACTTTTTCATCTGAAATGTTAAGTTGGGTTATAAGATATTCCGTTAAACTCTCTTGGCACATATAGTGCACAATTTCTTTAGGTGTATAAAATGCTCCTTTATCTTTGTTGTCTTCCAAAAGATTTTCAAAGATGTGGCCGAGCATTTCGGGGTCAACAGCTACGGTGTGATCATCAGGACTGTCTTCATGTACTGTAAAGTTGAAGGCATCTAAGAAATCCAAAAAGCCTCTTGCACTGCTTCCGTTTTTCTCAGTAAGCATGGCATCTTCAAAATCAGCATTGTGAAACAACTTTGCTGGAATAGTTAGTACCGTCTCATCGTACTCTTCCTTGTCGAACAGACCACCATTCAAGAAAGGAACCTTTACCTTTTTGCCATCAGGCATTTTGAAATCATCGTTATCCCTTTCCCTATTCAGGGTATCAAAAAATAAAACTGAAAGCCAACTTGGATAAAAGGAATCATTACCTCCTGATTGGGTAAAGAGCTTTTTAATAAAATCTGTAAGTCCATCTTTGTAGTCAATATTACTTGCGCCAAGCCAACCTTTTTTCTGAACAAAATAAAGGAATACGATTCTGCCTAAATTTTTCTTCACAAAATCGCGAATAGGTTTGCACAACCTGTCTTTTTCTTCCTGGGTTGCTTTAGTCGGAATAAAAATCTTAAAGACAGATTTTCTAAAATTGGATTCTTGTAAGTAAGTGCAAAATTTCTGATAGTGTCGTGTATACTCATCAAAGAACACTTTACTAAGTTTCTCTACTGAGAAAGCATTTACCAACGCCTGAAAATTGATTTGTTTCTCGATGCTAAGTGCTTCAAACCGCTCTGCTGCTGTCTTACAGGTTTCTGATGGGCCTAATAGATAGGTGTACCGCTTTGCGTGAGTGATTTTTTCTTTAACTCCCTGTTCAGTCAATTCACTGTCTTTAGCAACTAGTGTCAATCGCCATACATTTTTGTTTTGTGGAGCAACAAAGTTGACCAATGCTGCTTGACCTGCTACAAGTAATTTTCTAACATATCGTTGAATAGCAACCTTACTCTGCTCAATTCTTACAGTTGGTTGAAGTGTGATCTCATAGCAAATTATTTCTGTACCATCATCAAGAGTAATCGTTCCATAAATAGCAATGGTATGAATAACAGCCTGTTCAGACTTATTTGGTTGTGCGCTGGCAGGAACTGGTGCAGCGCTAAGATTCAAGCCCGTTTGAAACACCGGACTCAATACTTCTTTGGCGAAAAGAAGTCGGTCATAGGGCTTATGGAGTGCCGCTTGCAGCAGATTACGATTTGCAGCCATATCTTATAAAAAACTTTGTGTTAAAACAATTTTAGGGTTCACTATACCTCGATGAGTTCTATTTTCTTTTATTGGCTCATCAACATTAGCGGAAAGGTCGTAGCGATCTAGCACCTCTACAAAGATTTGATTGATGAACTGTTCCGGATTAGCAAATAGTTTTTGGTTGGAAGTGAAGAAATCGTTTATTGATTTAGGCAAGCCCTTTGAACCATAAGTGCCCATATTTACGAGTTTAAGAGCCCGCTGCAAAGCCATTTTCTTTTGCTCAGTAGGTGCAATTTTAATTATTGAGTTTAGGTTTGTAATAGCTTTATTCTCAGCAGGACTCAGATTTTTACGTGAGACAACTTGAATATTCTCCTGATTCTTTTCTGACTTGAAGTAGTCCAATCCTTTTTGTGTCTGAGTGTGATGCTGGGTGTGCAGTTGTACGGCCTTTTCATGTTCATCGGCTTTATAGATTTTAACAGCCTGTAAAAAGTTCATTTCGATAATGTTCATGTCTGGTGTTATCAAACAGAAAATACCGGGGTGATTGTCGCTCTTAAGGTAAGCTACAGAAGTGTTTCGTAGGGGATAATTAACTTCATTAGTCTCAGAATCCATTAATGTGAGTTGTTGACCAGTTTCAGCCAAGCGTCCACACCTTGCTTTGTTGGGTATATTGCTTATTTCTGTAAAGCGTTTTGGATTTCTCTTTTTGAATTCGCGCAATTCATTGAGGTACTTTAGGATTTCACTCTCTTCTTTCTGGATTTTGTTACCAAATAATGCCCCTTCTCCCTTTTCTTCAAGCAATGAGAATATTTTATTATCTTCTCCAAATGCAGTATGAAAAGATTGCAGCTTACGTAAGGCATTGTTAACGAGGTTAATCTGCTCATCACCATGCGCAGATGGATAGAAGTTGTAGACGTAGATTTGTTCTGCTTGAGAACCAATTCTGTTTACACGGCCAATGCGCTGCATAAGTCGAGTAGCATTCCAGGGCACATCGTAGTTAACGATTACATTACTGCGGTGCAGGTTTATCCCTTCAGCTAATACTTCTGTCGTAATAATAATGTCATAGTCGTGCTTCCATTTCTCAGATTCGAGATTTGCGTCAAAATTTTCTCGCAAAACCGCTTCCATTGCTTTTCTATTATCTGCGTTTATAGTCAGAACTCTGAATAAAGTATTAGCACTTAAATATTTTGACAACTCCTCTGCTGTTTCTTTTGACTCAGAGAAGATGACCAGTTTGGAAGATGGGTTTTGTTTGTTATTAAAGAATTCGTTTTGAATCTGTTCTGCAAACTTTTCCAACTTCGGATCGAGAGTAACATTTTTCCATCGCTCGACCAATTCATCCATTCTCGTCTTATCTTCCTTAAGCAAGGCGATGAATTTTTTTTCGAAATCATCAGACGTAAACTCTCTGTTGTTTCCCCCTTTGGCGTTTATCTTCTCTTCAATTTGTTCATAAGAATAACCTTCTTCAAGTAAACTATTGATGTCAAGGTCAGGAGCAATAAAAATTCGATTACTTTCAAACATAGCAATCATGTTGTTGATAGCCTTTTGAAATCTTCCAATTGATTGTGTGAAAGCAAAGAAGCTACTTTCCAACCGTTTCACTAAGAGAGTACGCATGATTGCACTCAGCCTACCTGAAATTGATTTAACGTTACCGTATATCTTCTTATCTTCTTCTTTTGTCAAAAACTCAATTGCACGATACCGATAATAACCTAGGCCATCAGTTTCATTTCCCGCTTCGTCTAAGCCAGTGATAAGTGAAACGGTATCAAAGAACAAGGAACTTAGCTCATCATCTAATTTGTAAAAGACAGAAATTGGATCTCCAACTTGAGGAAAGATTATATTCTGATGACTCAAGTCCTCTAAATATTCCGGATTGTTTTCTATGTCAGTACGGGTTCTCCTTATAACCAGTGGTTCCACTACATCATCTCGCATCTGCGTGAATAAGGATTTTAATTTTTTCAAGTTTAGTTTCTTTTCAGCCGCCAACTTTTTGTATTGCTCATTTAGAGGCTTAAAGTAATCTTGGAGATTTCTAATATTCTCCAGCGTACTATTGCGCTTATCCTGAAAAAGATAGAGTTGGTTTTCAATGTCTTGAGGACGGTTATTTAGTGGAGTAGCCGAAATGAGTATCACTTTCTTTCGGCTATCTCCATTTTCAGCAGGGCGGGATCTTGGCATTTTACATATCTCTTGTAAAGCCTGGTACATACCCGTGTAGTCGTTACGAAACTTATGGGACTCGTCCACTACAATTAAATCAAATTTGTCTGAATTGGAGTAGGTGTAGTCATCTTCATTTTGGACTCTATGCAGACTGCCGATCGTTATAAACTCGAAATGATTTTTAATTTGAAAATCGTCTGTGGTTCTTCGCCAATTTTGTTCGAGCGCTGGGGGCACAACAACTAAAATTTTGGTGTGCGTTCCATTTTCGTAAATGAATTTCTTAATGACCATGCATGCAATTATTGTCTTCCCAAGGCCAACAACGTCCGCCAGTATGAACCCATTGTGCTTCATCATGATTGCGTATCCCTGATTGGCTGCATCTGATTGATACTTTAGTCGCATGAATTTATCTGGCAGAAGCAAGTCGATGTTATAAGGATCGTATTCAACTCGTTTTCCAAAGTATTCAATCAACATTTTAATGTAGAGTTCAAACGGAGTAAAATCGTCTTTGAGATAAGTCTGGTTTCTGATTTCTTTTGCCTCTGCATGGAGTATTGGCACTGATTCATCCCAGAGTTTGTTGAATTCCTCTGTTGCAAATTTGACATCCTGGAAATCACGAAGACTCACGTTAAACTCATAATTGGATTCGGGATTAGAACCAAGTCCCGAATCAGTCAAATTTGATGAGCCGGTTATTACCTCACATGGTGCATGTTCATTGAAATTAACCGGGCGGAAGATATAGACCTTAGCATGTATTTTTTGTTTTGGATGGGCCCGCAATTCAATTTTATCATTGATGAGGTCATCAATGAATTGAATGATTCCCTTTTCGGTTACTTCATCGTAGTCTGCATCTTGGATATTCTGAATAACCTCTTTTAAAAAAGTCTCCTTGGTTTCGTGAGGATTTTCAATATAATGCTGACCTCTATCGTGATATTTCTTTGTTAAGGTATCTACGTTGATCCCAACCAGTATTCTAACCTTAGGGATACGGTCAAGGAACGGGCGCACTTTAAAATATCCAGAGGCCCGAAAATATCCGACCAGTGCGTCAAAAAACTGAATACTGTGTACATGAGTAAAAACTCCTTCGAATTTTTTTAAAAGACTATTACCGTTTCGGTTGGTGAAGAATTTTGTGGACATTCTTGAGGGGTACGATGAAGTTGAGAGTATTTAATTCCTACCCAAAATAGCCTCTTTTTTTGTAAAAATTCTATCGAATCCCAAAAGTGAGGTATCGGAGGGGGAAAACGAGATGAGTTGAATGAAGTGGTTAAATGCGTCTTCCCCTATTATCTTGTTAAGCGTTTCAACCACGTCTGAGTAAAGAACTCCGTCAAAGGATCGTTCAGAGTTTACTTGATGAAAGAAAAAATATAAGAAGAGATAATAATTACATTTTATGAACGATGCAGTGCTTAGTCCAGTCCTTGTTTGAAATTCTTTCCCGGCATTAAAGCGCGAATCGATATTGTTGAAAAAATAGTAGGTTCTGAAGATAGCATATTCATTTATGGAATCCTGAAACCAAAATTGCTGATAAGCAATAATTTTAAAGCCACTTTGAATGCCTTTGACTCTAAAATTCACAGGATTATTCTGCTCATGAAGTTTGCTGATCAACAACATGGTATTTTGTACGTCCTTCATTGTCGCTTCTTTTCTGAATGGAGAATCTTTGGTGTAAAGGAATGCCCACTTAATCAAGACAAGTACATCCCAAAACGGATATTGCTTATCATTGGCATTTTGCACAGCCACCAAAAGATCATGTGAGGCCTTGAGAATGGAGGATAGGGTATATCGGCCAATGTTACTTTTGATTAATTCAAAACTCACCATCTTAGATAATGTCATCAAGTTTAATCCACTCAACTGATTTCCCGGATGGATTGAAGACTTCAGGAAATAGTATCTTTAGGACATAGTATCCTTGCAGGTCTGTGGATCGGTTCCTATCAGCCAAGTATTCCTCATGTTTTCTAAAGAAGGTCTTTTTCTGATCCTCGGCCATCACCTTGTCCCAGACCTTATAGTATTTGAACGCTTGTTCAATGAACGTATAGGTTGTTTTGTAGCTGTGTATGGCGTTATTGGCAAGACTTATGAAGTTGTTAAATCCGTGACCCACTATTCGATTGAATTTAGCCGAAAGAATTGTATACACGGTGCCTGTAATTTTTTCAAACCAATCGATATACATTTTTTGACCGATCGCATTATACGCATAGATATTGATTATTCGCTGACTTCGCAGGGTTGGCATTTCGTTATGAAAACTAAAGCCCTTCAGGAACATTCGATCACTGTTTGTTAGTGTATATCCATGATGGAAAATCAGGTGAATGATTTTCCATCGGAACAGCATCTTGGGCGCACGTAAGATGGCTTGTAATAGCGTATTAGAATCATCCTTGTATTGGCTAAGGTCAATGTTGAATCTGGACTTTTCAAGAAGATATACCAAGAAGTAGGCTTTGCTTGACCTTGCCGCTTTTAAGAACACGTCATTACTTTTATCAAGCCCAAGCGCTTTCTCGAGCAAACCCAAGTCATCGAAGTCCAGAGACTCTATTGCTGGATGAAACTTTGGAATGAGACGTTCATCGTCACTTGTATAAAACTCCCGTAAGCTATCCAAGATATCCTTGTGCTTTTCCTTAACCTGCTCAAGATGAATTTTGGATTTCTCTTCTTCAAAGCTCACAAAGTAACATTGAAACTCAGTCTCATCGAATTTGAGATCCTTTAGTCCAATGGATTCGTGCGTCCATTTAAAGTAATGCTTGTTTAAGGCGCGATTAACGCGCCCGATCTTATACTGTGCTACCAGAGAGTGCTTTGGGGATGCGTCATTGAAGAAGAAGAAATTTTGATGCTTACTCAGATATTTAATATCTTTTTCTGTCTGATTTTGACCGTTAGGATCAAAATCATCTAAGATCCAAACCAAATAGATCTCGTTTCTTTTATAGAACTCATGTCTCTTGAAGATATACTTGGGGGGGAGAGTTGATAATTGAATTTCAAAGGCGATCTTTTTACCGTTGAAGTTGCATAGGACATCGGGACGTCTCTTTTCTCGTTTGTCTCTTAAGAATTTATTGTCAATGTATATGGAGTTGGCGTCAACGCCTTCGGTGGCGCTTAGGAAATTACCAATTGCTTGTTTGAGTACTTTGTGTCGTGGTCGCTCTTTATTAGCGTAATGTTCTTCGATCAACTTTCTTTCGGCTCGCGTGTAGCTTCCGTCCTTCAGATCGCAATCAGGCGTATTGGGAAAATGTTTGAAATGCATTCTGCCTTTGCTCCCCAATGAAATGGTTGCTCGCTCATCACATACACAGCACAACAACCGTTGGTCATTCGCGTGAAACTCCTTTCGAAAGGCGTAGGCTAATTCACGGTATTTAAATACCTCCTGAGCATCAAACTGCTCAGAAGTGTCAGGGTCATAGACATATCTGATCGCATATTCCATATGAATTAATCGCGCTGAAATGCATTCTCTTTTTCAGCAGGCACTAAAATTCTTTGGTTCTTTTGTATTTCGCATTGATTAATCGATGGGCAAAAATGTTAAGTGAATTAGGGAAAAAGCGCTATATGTTACAAGGCTCCATGAGAGTCATTTTCCACTGCTAAAATAACGACTACTTTTTTCACCTGATTTTCCATCACTACACGTTTGACTATGCGCAACAGGCCAGGGGCCCAAAAGATGGAAATATTTGCTGTTTCCCAATAACTTCGGATAGAAGTCAGCGCTTTGAGTTGAACAAACTTCGCAATCTGGTCGCCTTTCTTTTTGTTGACCAATAAACTCAGCACCCGGTAGGTTTTTGAATGAAAACTGGTAGAAGTTTTGGTTTACTGGGTAGTTGTCTCGGGATAGCTTCAATACTTCGGCTAATGTCATAACCGCTGCACTGGGTGATAAGAACGGCAGAACACCAAGAATCTTTTTTTCCTCAACCTCAACGACTGCCGTTGAGCAGACAGGTTTGAATTTATAATCGGTTATTCCAAAGCGGCACACAATACACCACTCCTCTGTTGGAATATGCCTGCCAAAATTGATCCCCCAGTTTGGAGTTGTAGTAGCGTGGTAAACTAATGGTGGGTAATTGTATTGGATAGCAGGCCAGACGGCCTGCTCATTTGCCAAGCACAAAATCAAGTCGGGCTTGACAGCGGAATATATGTCCCCGGTGAAAGGGTCAGGAAAAACTTTTGCGATCACTCCGCTACTCTTCAGCACCCTGTCGCACACATCTACTTTCTTTGTCAAAGGTGTTGTAACGGAGTCATCTGCGGTAAACGACAGTGAACTGCAACAGTTCGGTGGTTCAACGGAATCAAAATCAGCGATGCTTAAGTCAGCATTGAGTTTCATTAATGAAATCAGGTAATCAAGCGATGAACCAACCGCGCCACAACCTACCTGAAGTATTTTACCGAAGTGGAAACCGTTGTCCAACGCTGGGTTGACACTGTTTGGAGAATCACCTGCACTGAAATCCAACAAGGAGTACCATTTGGTTAACGCAACAGGATAAGATTTTGAAATGGCAACGTTAAAGGCATAGGCGCACGCGAGACATGCTGCAAAGCTGGGGCCGATAGGATTGGTGTCGTCATTCGATAATGAAATGAGAGGTGCACTATTAGAAATGCCTGCAATCCATCCTGATCCATTTACGACAATCGATTTTTCTATTGGAGTGGATGTTCCACCAACATGTATTATCAAGTCAACATCAGTTTGATTGAAACTCTTTAGCTGGAAGTTGCCGTACGGATCACTATTCTCCATCGTGTCGAGTAACAGTTTAGAAAAGTCGGCTCCAGTAGAATTAGGTAATACAGATTTTTGGTCAATCGGCTGAATGGAAATTTTTTTACACCATCGGGACATGATGTTTACGCATACCAATGCCGCCACCTGTGAGGGATACTGTTTAGCGTTTAACGGATCGACAACAATTCCTAGGGAAAAATGATCAAATCCTTTTACACCCTCTACTCGTAGGGTTCTGTCATCCCGCTGTTTATACCATTCTTCTTTGGTTAAGTCAAACTTTCTCATTTCCGTAAGTCCTCAAAAAGGCAGTTCGTATCCTCAATAAAAAAATGATCTATTACGTATTCATCACTGAACCGGATGAAGCGATCTTGTTCAAACCGGTGGACGCCACATGCCTCTATCGGCATCATGCCATCTTTACAGTATTTAGGTACGACCAACGATAGCAGGCCATTAATCTTGAATGCAGCATATTCGTCATCACCCTCTGAGTGATCTACCCACGATCCCGGATGAGAGTGTACCTGTCCGAGATGAATCATATCATGCTTACCAAGTACTTGAATCATCTTCATGTTTGACTCAGGAGATGTCATTACCCGTCTCGCAGCGGAATCGGTACGAGGAGCTATAACCAGTTCCACCCTGATGATATCACCATCTTTTCTTCCAGCCCAGTAGACGAGGCCTTCATTTGATGGACGCTTCTTTCCATAGTCACGCAGGACCTTTTCGGTGTATGTGATTGCGTGGTTGGGGATAATGTATTTCTTATAATCTGCCGGTGTAAATCTTTCGTTTTCCCACATATATTATTGAGCCATACGTCCTAAGTAAAACTGTGAATTATTAATCCTCGAATAGATGGCCAAGAGAATAGCATCTATCGTTTTGAGAGTTCCCACTTGTGGGTTATCCCTCCATCCGATTAGGTTCCAATCACCGTGTGGCGCACCAGGGGTGTGAGACTGATATGCCTTCCGAGAGCTTGGATTACAGATACAAGGAAATCCATGAAAGAAGGAGTCTGTACTTTTCGGATAAGCCTTCTGAACACCACGTTCTCCCGTCACTGGATGTATGAATTCAATGAATAGTGGCCAAGCAGGGTAGTTATCAAAGCGCAGCTCTATCTCATATTTCTCCTTATCGATGGATGAGGTGATCTCAGCCGTGAAAAGAAGTTTCTCCACATCGACATCTGATAGCGTAATGCCAATGCCCCGAAGAAACTCCTTACACGCTGATAGCTCCCGATCGACCTCCAATATGGATATCTTCTGATCGACAATCATACCGCAATGCCCAAGTCAGTAAAGATTAAGACATCACCATCCTTCACTCCGTAGCTCACCAGTGGTCTCTCAGGCTTCAAGGGAGTATTCGGCTCCCTTTCAAGTCGAAGTTCATACTGGCCGTTGGGAGCAAATCCGAAGTGCTGGATTACTGCTTTGATTACTTCCTCCACCTTCGTGGTTTTGGGAAAATCAGTAGCCCACGTTCCCTGGGTGGTTCTGATTTTGACGCTCAGTTTGTCGTCAGGTTTCTTATCTTCAGGTTTCTGCATTTCAAAATGGGCAGTTATTGTTGCCCCTCCACACTCTTATACAGATTTTCGTAAATTCGTTGAATTTCACCCTATTACGCGGGTTTGACGTTTTTTAGTATACTATAATAGAGGGGGGGGTGTAATCTTATAATTCTTAACGAAAATGATAGCAATAAAAGAAGAAGACGATGATCTGATCGAGCTGATAGGCCTCAAGGATGATTTTCCCGATGAGGCCCGGGAAGCTTATGGTAAGCTTTTCCAGTCATGCTGGAAGCCTTTATTTTTCATGGCGAAGCGCATGTGTGAAGGCAGGAAAAATCCGCAGGAAGATGCCGAAGACTTGGTGATGGATACCTTTAATAAGGTGTATGAAAATGCTGGTTCTTTCAAAAAACGGAAACTCCAGGACAAGCAACGAAGAAGATACGCTGTCCTAAGCTGGCTGAAGACCATAATGAAAAATGTCTTCTATGATGTGTATCTGGACGATGAAATCAAAGTGCGTATCAAGAAGGAAAAGAATGGAGGCAGCGATGATAGTAGTGAACTCATTTTACCAGCAAAGAAAAAAATATTGAAAGATCATTTCAATGATGAACATGATGATTTCATTGATGAACTGGAACTTGAAGAAAATCAAAAAGGATCAGTTGAACTCAATGGCACGAACCCGGAAGTTGAAAGTCACAATGAAAAAGTTGTATATGAACACTTGCAGAAGCTTTCGGAACGGAACGCGGACATAGTACGGACTGTGTACAATTATTATGTGGAGGGCAAAAATACTCCAACCGAAGTTCTGGATGATCTTGAAAGCCGGTGGGGCACTTCAAGATCAAATATCAGGATGATACTTAAAAACTTCAATGACTCAATTGGGCAGCAGATATCTTCAGAAATAAAGCTCAGAGTCACCAAATAATTACTAACTAAACCATTTATGAAAAACGAGCAAGGAAATGCAAATAATCTGGTTGACAAGACTGTTCACAAACATTTAAAGTCACTTGGTTATGTCTTTCCTCAGAATAAAGAAGATTTTGAAAAGCTTGAAGAAGAGGTAAGCAACACCAAGATTTCAAAACCTGAGAGTTTCAAAGACCCTTTGAAATTCCTCGGAAGAAAGCTCAAGAAATATCAGCAGCAAGAGCAGTCATTCGAAGCTTATGAGCAGAACTTAGCTCAGGCAGCGCGTGAAGGAAATGAGATCAGTGATGACGTGAAGAAACAAATGGAACAGGACAAAAAAATCTCAAAAAATAAGAAGAGTGCTAAGTAAGTTTCGAAAAAATTATCTGTCTGGATTAGCTGAAGTGGTTGCAGAAGAGTATTGCCCAAATAACCTTGTTGCACCACGATTGATTGCGGATGAGCAATCAATAACGTATTCATTTGGGAATTATAAGGACGCGTTTGACGGACTTATCGAGCATGATAGCGGTTCATTCCATATTTACATCAACCTCGACAAGGCAAAAAATGAATACTCTCCCAGAGCACGGTTCACTTTCGCTCATGAACTTGGCCATTACTATATTGACGAGCATCGGAACGCACTGAAAAGTGGAAGGACGCCCTCGCATCCTTCTCATAATTTCAAATCAAAAAATCCCGTTGAGCTTGAGGCGGACTACTTTGCAGCAAGTTTGCTCATGCCAAAAAGTAGAGTCAAGACTGACTGTTTCAAACGTAAGTTTGGGATGGACGTAATTGAAGAAATTCGAATGAAGTACCAAGTAAGTACTACCGCCAGTCTCCTAAGATTTGCCGATATTGGTAATCACCCAATAATTGTTGTTTGTTCGCGGATAGGAAAAGTTGAGTGGGCCGTTTGCAGTGATGATTTTCCTTTTAAGGTAGTCAAAGGAATCAAGTCTGACCGGAAGGTACCCAGGTACTCAATCGCAAATGAGTACTGGCAGTCGAAGAGGGAGTATAATGAGGTGTCGGAAGTAACAGCCGGTGATTGGTTTGAGAACGTATGGGACGAAGACTACGATCGCAAATTCTACGAGAAATGCGTCTATTCTGAGAAGTTTGGGTATGGGTTTATTTTGAGTGTATTGTGGGAAGATTAGTTATTCGGGGTGGAATGTCAGTTTTGAACTAGGAAATGAGCTGAAAACCATTTGGCATAATTCCCGTTTAATTGGTGGGAAAATCTCTGAGTGTACATGGAAATCATCTACAGTCAGAGGTGGCTGAGCGGCCTAAAGCGATAGATTGATAATCTGTTAGCCGGTAACACGGCTCGGGGGTTCGAATCCCCTCCTCACCGCTCATTTCTTACATAAGGGCATGCACGGATTTCGTCAATGAGACAAATTAGTGCATGCTCTTATGGTTTATTCAAGTTCTAAAGCCAGAACTGTCAATAAAATTTATCAAAATTCAGACTTGATGAAACCTGATAAATTAAGACGGCACCTTTTTGAAACCTTTTCGAAAAATTGGCAGATAGTCAGACCTGCTTATGATTTTAAGGAACAAAGTGAAATCATTGACTGGGACTTCAGGAAAGCAGTCATTTGCCCACTGTGCATGAGGTTCTTTAATACAGCGGCACTGAGCCAAGAGTCTGTCTTGCCGTTAACATTGGAACATTGTCCACCTGAAGAGCTTGGTGGCAAACCAAAAGTTTTGCTTTGCAAAGAATGTAATAGCAAGACTGGCCATGACGTTGATGTAAAATTGATGGAATTTTTACATGTTCAGCCATTTAACAACGAAGAAATAAATTCATCCATTGAGAACAAGAACACGGTAATTAAATCTAAAGATGCCGAGGTGCGAGGGACCACTGTTTTTAAGAGATTGGAAAAGAATAAGTTTTATTTTGATCTCAAAGCAAAGGACGAATATAGAAAAGCGCTATATGACAAAATCCAGAAAGCAGATGAATTTCAAATCACATATAAAACACATGAAACTCCGTCTGCACATTTAGTACATGTTGCATTACTAAAAATCGCTTACCTGCTAGCCTTCCATAAATTTGGTCACTTATTCATTCTAAACAGCAATTACGATTTCGTTAGGAAACAAATCTTAAACCCTGAGCAAAAGATCTTAAAGTCGAAAGGTGTTTCACAAAACACATCCCTACCCCTTGGGTTCTACTTAATAAGTCAACCCCTTTTTGCAAAAGGAATTCTCGTTGTATTTGAGTTAACTTATGCTGGGACCAAAGAAAAATATGCAGTGATACTTAATCATCCGAGTTTGAAAGACATTGCCTTTTATGGCGACCTGTCAAATTACAATGGCAGAACATTTTCATTGGAAAAGGAAGACTTTAGAGATATTGACTTTTTAACCAGCAAAGAGAATATTGGATTGTATTACAGGGACATAAATAGGGACTATTCATTCAATATACAGAGACTTGGATTGGATTTCATCTACAAGAATCTGGATTAGAATTGTTCCTATTCGAGAATCCTTCCGACCACACGTCTCCATCACAAAGGGCATTTGAACTCAGCTTCTCAAAAATGTTCAGTCATAAATTCTTCTGCCATTGAGATAGGACAGGATTGTGCTCATATAAACTTTCTTAGTCCACAGTCAATCTGTGTACAAATCTCTCTCTAAGCAGATCAATAAACGGTGCCTGACTCCTCTTCCTGATCCGCATATCCTGGAACGTCCGGTAATAATCGCCCAGGCTGATGTTGAACACCTCTTCAAATGCCGAGGCAATTACTTTGATGTTGGCTGTTCCATTGTTAAAAACATCGCTGCTATGCAATGCATAGATGAGTTCGATCAGGTCCGTCTTTGAGCCCGTCCAGGTAAGCGTTGACGAGGCATCAGCCGAACGATCGACTTCCAACTTTTTAAGTAACTCAAGAATATGTTTCTTCAGTAGTTCATTTGCCAGGATTTTCGCCAGTTTGGTGTCGTAGCCCGTGGTAAACTTTTCGTCCCGGTCAATGGATTGATGGGGCTGCCGGTTGCGGGTAAAATAGTGCTGATCGAGGTAGGTGGTATTGGTCATGCAATACTCGTAGAATTCCAGGTTCTTCTGAACAAACCGTTCCAGTTGCTGCAGCACCTTGTAGTAATTCGCTTGACGGCTCTTGGTATCTTTGAAAGAGTCAAACAGTCGGAGCGCAAATACTTTTTTGTAGTAGAAGAACTGGCTCAGGAAGACTGGTTTTATTTCTTTGAAAAATCTGATTTCTTCCGACTCATCGGTGAACCTATAGTTGCTGGTAAACTGTTTCAGTTCAGCGATGATCTCGCGGATGAAAGTCAGGGCATGGCCTATTTTTAGAATTTCATCCTGATCTGCATTGAATTCTTCCAGCCGTTCTTTCATGCGGCCTTCCAGTTGCTTTGCGTAGGTGAGTATATCCATAGCCTTGAATGTTTTTATGTCTTGAGTTTGTCTTCTACGATTTGAGCTATCTCCTTTTTGATCCGGAAGTAGTTCTCCTGTATCTCATATGGGGTGATCTTTCGAATGGCGGGAATGGGGTGATAGTTTTCTTCTTCCTTCCGGATGGCCTCATGGTCATTGAGTATTTCGGCATGAAATACTTTCAGATCGATCTTTTGATCGGGGTCATCAGCCACTGTGCCTACAAACTCACCGGAGGAAAGCGTGGCGATTTTTGAAGGTGGAATCGCTGCATCCAATTGGGTAGACCTGCTGATGGAAGTATCGGAAGCATTGATTGAAATGCTTTCCCTTTCCTGCACGATCTTACCAAAGCGCTCCGACAGGAGTTTGGCCGTTTCACCGACTACCTGCCCGCTGATCACGTTGCCCACGATGTTCATGATCACCTCGGCCTGGTCGCGGCCATAGTCTTTCTTGAGCTGGCTGTAGTCTTGTACCGCCAGGCACGTAGCCACTTTGTTGGCCCGTGCCGTGGCGATTAACCCATCAATGCCGTTGAAGTAGATCGTGGGAAATTCATCGAAGATCAGGCTGCACTTCTGTTGGTGCTTCTTGTTGACCAGTTTAATCACCCGCGAGATGTAGAGTGAAAGCACTGCGCCATAGATCTGCTGCTTCTGCGGGTTGTTGCCCATGCATACAATCTTGGGTTCTTGGGGATTATTAATGTCAAGTGTGAAGTCGTTGCCGGAGAGCACATAATAAAGCTGTGGTGAAGACAGTCGCGCCATCCCGATTTTGGCGCTGGCGATCTGGCCTTCCAACTGCTCCATCGCTTCGTTCCTGAATGCCGACTCAAACGGATTGATTAATACTTCTATCTCCGGTTCTGTTCGCAGTAGTTTGAACAGCTTGGGGTAGTCAAGTTGCATGAGTTCGATGACGTGTGGCAGCGTGCAATACTTACCCTCTTCATATTTTCTCAAAAACCAGATGATGGCGGTTACAAAGTTGATGGGAGATTCAACAAAGAAGTCGCCCTGCTTTTTGATCCAGTCGCGGTTTAGTCCCAGCATGATGGTGCGGGAAGATTCTGTGGCATCCGTGATGTCTTCCATCGTGGCCGGGTCGAGCGGATTGCACCGGTGCGACCGCGAGAGGTCTTCAAAATTGATGACGTAAAATTTAGGCAAAACCGGATAGCTTCGCGCATTCCGCAAGAGTGTGTTGTATGCAATCCGCGACAGGTCATCGTACTTGAAATCGTAAATGAACATGGTGAATGCTTTTTTGATGTGCTGCGTGATGATATGCCGGACCACGAAGTACGACTTACCGGCACCGGGTGTACCGATGACGAGCAGCGACCGGAACGGGTTGATCACATTGATCCAACTGGTTCGTCTCTTGCCTCGCAGGTGATAGGCTGCGGGAAGATTGATGGAGTACTGGTTTTCCAGCAACCGCTCCTCCTGCGGGAAGGATTCATTCATCCGGTTGAAAATATCCTTTCTGAAATTCACGTTGATCAGGCGCGACAGCCAGGTGCCACCGGTGAGCATCAACAGGTACCCAAGCGAAGTGAGGCCCACATATAATCCAATCAAGACTGCATACTCCAACGGAGCCAGGAGAATGAAGTGACAGCAAAAGAAAATGATCAGACCCGATACAATGTAGAACGCTGCTGTCCGTATGTTGATCTTTTCATCTTTCTTGCCCTTCGCCCCGATCAAGGAAACGATCAACAATCCGAACGCGATCAACTTGGCATGATAGACACTTTTGAATATCCCGGTGTTCCGCAACCCGTAGATAATCCGGTCAACAAACTCCGATGTGAGTCCCCAACTTTCAAAAGCGGGGTAGCAAAAGAAATAGAAATGAAATAAGATTACGACTATACTCAACAGCCTGATAAAGTCGATAATCTTCCGCAACGCTTGTTCGTTCTCGCCCGTGTTTGCCATGATCGGTTAGTTATAGTGAACGCCCTTTTCTTTTCCGTTTCTTCCTTCGTTTTTTCATCGCTGCCTCTGGTGATGTGAAGTCATGGGCCTGTGCAGTGGTCAACTCTTTCAGGAACTGGTTCACACCTGCCTGCGTCAAGACTCCGGCAGGCAAGTGAAGGTCGAGTTCACCTGCGTGCATTTCAGCAGCATGCGTATGTGACCGCATACCAGATGCTGGCACATCTGGAGCTTGCGAAAGTTGTTCAAGAATCGCCCTGGCACCGTAAGCTTTACCCAGGTCGCTGCCGTTGAAGACTACCTTGTTTTGGTTGTCCACGAAGGTGACGCCATATACCCGGCCTTCTTCATTTTCCCGGAACAACACAAACACGCCTTTATCCGCAAGGGCTTTGATGAAGGCCTCTTTCGACAGCCGTCTTCTCAGCGTGTAGTCAATCACGGATTTCAATTTCTCCCGGTAGGGCTTACGCAACGCCTCGTTCAGTTTGAACTGCTTTTCCAAATTGGCCAGAATGGGTTTGCCATAAATGGAACTGGCCCGGATGGGCACCCCGATCTTGTTACCCTTTTCATCGAGCAGACTGTACAGCAACCCCTTCTTGTTGTGCATCTGCGTTCCCTCTGCGCCCCGGTCTGCGACTACATTGAATTGCCTTAGTATTGCATTCAATTCGGGCAATGAGGTGAATTTATAGGAGCGCGTAACCATCCTAACCACATTGGCGATACTGCGCTTGGTTTCCGATTTGCCATAGATGGCCTTCTCTACCTTTACTGGTTCTATCTCCCGCTTTTTGCCCCGTCCTTCCGCGCGAACCAACCCATAAGCCAGCTCTATTTCCTTCCGCGCTTTCTCCGATTGGTTCCTTCCGATATTGTGAATATCGATCCGCTGACCATTGGCCTTGACGTTGGTTGTAATGATATGGACATGGGGGTGTGCAGCATCGGTATGGCGGTAGACCAGGTAAGGTTGTTCCCCAAACCCGATCCGGGTCATGTAATCGGAGGCAATATCCTGGAGTTGTTCGTTGGTAAGCTTTTCGCTGACATCAAAGTTCAGGGAGATGTGGATAGCATTGGTGCGCACCTTTGGATTCAAAGCGGTGACCTTGCGGAAGCGGTTAAGTTTGTCAGAGAAGGTCAGTCCCTGTGGATCACAACCAAACCCACTGGCGGCAATGCATTGCGCTACACCTTCGCCCACCTTGTTCTCGTTGTAGTTGAGCAATCCCCGTATGTTCTTTCCGCTGATCACTTTTGCAACCATTGTTTAGCCAGTACTGAAATCCTGTTAAGCAGCAACTCCACGTGGTCGCCTACCTTGTTGTATTGTTCTGCCACCTTCAGTGCGTGGAATAAGCGTTGATCTGGTGTGGATGCCTGGTGAAAGTGGCGTGTGAGTTGGTTGATGTTCACCCCGATGGCATGAAGTTCCTTCCGGATGGCGATTAATTCCTCCATCGCAGCGTCCATCGAGCCATCTCGTAGGACATACAGAATCTTTTCCCGCGACAACACCCTTCTGGCCACTTCACCAATGGAATGGCAGTCCCCATTGCCGACAAAAGCGTTGAGCCGGTTGTAAACCGATTCGGTCACCCTCGTCCGGACGGGGTGTGTATATAATGTAGTCTGATCTTTGGCTTTCCTCCGCGACATACAGGTGCAGGTTTAAGATTGACTGGATGGTGTATGCAAATCTGTTGGCTCAAGAAAGCCGAGTTCCGAGGCTTTCTCTTCCGAATGGCCATGAGGAACCTGCCTGCATGAGAATTCCGGCAGGCAGGCAAGATTATTTTTGTGGACAAAAATACATCTTGCTGATACTGCAAAGCCGGTATCGATGTTGGCAAATCCAACTTCAAGAATCGTGAAAGGAGACCTCATGCTCCTCATAGGATTTCTGAGAAACATGAAGTCTTTTGTGTTGTGTACCGCTGTCATAGATGTTGTACGATGATGATGGCACAAAGGAGCGGCACGTGACACTTCCAAAACAGTCACAGGGGTACTGGTACCCTGGTTAACGTTTTCATTTTCAGGAGGAAAAAATTTTGGCCAGCCCTCACTTTCTCCGGGCGGAGGCAAATTTTCCCGGTCGGGAGCGTAGGAAAATTCATGCAAATCCGGAGTATATCAGTAGAGGTCATTTCAACGGAGAACCGTTCGCGATGAATGTTGCAGCGCAACGTCATGAGCTATGAAAACTGAAAAATTGTTCTCCGTTCTGTCCTCGATTCACCCCATCAGTTCCGATTTTCGGAAAGCTGTTGAGCGTGTCATCACCCCCTTGTCATTACCTCGGTATCATCTGCTTTTGGAAGCCACACGCATTGCTGAATGCGCCTATTTCCTTGATGAAGGATTTGCCATGGCCTATACCTTTGTAAAAGGCAAGAAACAGGTGGATTGGTTCTGGAACTCCGGACAGATCATGGTGTCGGCCAGGAGTTTCTTCGAGCAAGTGCCTTCCCAGGAATTCATCCAACTTCGAACATCCTCCGAATTGTTTTGTGTCACCCATGACAGCGTGCTTCATCTGTTCCAAACTTTTCCGGAAGCACATTTCATTTACCGCGTCATTATGAACCAATACTATGAACACAGCCGTGAGCGAACCCGTGACCTTCAACACCTTACTGCGGTAGAGCGATATGAGAAACTGATCCGGTATTTCCCGGATGTTGAGCAGCATGTTACACAGAATCATATTGCTTCTTACCTGGGCATCGCCCCACAGTCGTTCAGCAGGATAAAAAGGCACAACACCAGGCGTTAACATTTGTTAACTACAGGTGTGAACCTTTGTTGCTGCAAGTCTGAACAATGGTCAATGGATTTTTTTTGAAGGCTGATTTACTTTTATCCTATCATTCAGCCTCTCGAAAATGACCCGCAAGATTGCCGTTGATATTGTAGTTTTCTCATACATCCTGTTGTTTGTGTATGCTGCACTTACCAAACTGCTGGACTATCAAAAGTTCGTGGTTCAACTCGGGCAATCACCCATCCTCACAAACTATGCCCAGGTACTTGCTGTGGTAGTTCCGTTTATTGAACTGGGCATCTCCTTGATGCTGATCTTCCCGAAGACCCGACTTATAGGCTTGTATGCAGCATTCGGCTTAATGGTGATGTTCACCACCTATATTGTTCTTGCTTCACGGTTTAGTGATTATGTGCCGTGCTCTTGTGGGGGCGTGCTTGAAGGAATGACATGGACGCAGCATCTCAACTTTAATACTGTCTTTGTACTGCTTGCGTTGATTGGCATCCTGCTTCAACCGAACATTCGCAATGTTGATTCTTCAACTTCACCCTCATGATTCGGTCAATCAGCCATATCGATCAATCGCTTAATGACCCTATGAAACTGACGGGTACTGCAACTACCTGTCGGCTTTTTTGTACACCCAGGTTGCAGCGGGTGTTGCTTTAAATTAATGTTCAACCCTAAAGTTTTTCAATTGCTTTTTGAATCATAAAAGCAGTAACATTTATGAAGAACAAATTTTTGTTACCGCTATTGGCGGTTGTGTTTGCTGTCGCTGGGGCGTTGGCAACACCCATGTTAGCGCAAATCGGTTGGTATGATTCCAACGGATCAGCATCAGGCGGGGGCATGCAGGGCACGATCACCACTCCACCAGGTGACACTCCTGTATGCTCTGTGAGTGCAACAAACCAGATTTGCAAGATAAGAGTAGGGCTGGTAGACCACAATGCGTTCAATACCAAAGAGAACGCAGAGTCAGCTAATCCGGCCGGGCTGCTGAGGTATGACTAAACACCTATGAGGAGTTGGGGCATTACCCCAACTCTTTTTCCTTAAACGAATTGACACCTAGAAATGAAACGGAGAATCACGGTAATATTATCACTTACTGCCACCAGCACTCTACTCGTGGTGTCACTTCACTGGTTGGGAAAAAATGAGATTCAACATCATGATTTCGATAGAAGTTTCCTTGAATTTTACCCTGATGTAGAATCACAATGGGCTCTCCAAAGCCCGAAGCACTACATTGCCGGATTATATGGTAATTACCTATATATCGCAGACATTTTTGGACGAACGAATTTGCTTTCTGTCAATTGTGAAAAAGCCGATGACCCCATCGATACCATCACCATACCCATTTCCCCTGAAGACTCACACATCATTGTTGACTCTGGAAGTATTTACGTAACTGACCTTAATCGATTTGATATATTCAGGTTTAAGATTACCGGCAGGAATTCTTTTAATGATGGTGAGCGAGTATTTGAGAGCACGTTCTTTGTTGAAGCAGTACCAGTGAGGGGTGAAGTGTTTGCCATCCGAACCCTGAACCAATCGAAGGAGTACGTTCTCGCGCTGAAATCTTCCGTTAAGACATCACCCACCTATTCACCCGGTATACTCGAAAAACAAATTGACGGTCTCTTTTGCACAGATGGGATGCTTCATTTTAACGCAGTTCTCAAACAGCTTATTTATGTTTACTATTATCGCAATGAATTCATTTGTATGGATTCATCCCTGCATTTACGCTATAGAGGCAAGACAATTGACGGTGTTGAACGCGTACAGATACGAGTCGCTGAAATCAAGTCCGATCAAGCGATGGCCCTTGCGTCTCCTCCACGGATCGTAAACAAAAAGAGCCACTCATCTGGTGACTGGCTCTTTATACACTCCGTAGTCAAAGCAACAAATGAAAGCGTAAGTACATTTCAGAAAAATGATGTCATTGACATGTATAATCTACACAATGGTCGATATGCGGGCAGTTTCTATCTGCCAAGAATCAATGGGGAGAAACTGCGAGATTTCAAAGTGTATGGAAACAGGTTGGTGGCTATTCATGGAAGAGTCCTGACAACGTTCGATTTGCGTAGAATAGTCGGTGCGCTACATCTCACCCGCCCGCTTTAAGGCGTTATATACGTTCAGAATTCGTCCCGATGTTGATAATCGCCCGAACGGAACCGCCTTAGCCGTTCCGGGAACAATCACCAAACCCTCATACATCAACCCGGACTGTATGATGACCTGCTTCACCTCGGAGGTGCTTAAGGAGGGATAATAATACCGGATCAAGGCGGCAACTCCACTTACAAAAGGTGCTGCCATGGAAGTACCGCTGTTGAACCCAAAGGTACTGTCAGGAAGTGCGGCATAAATTGATAAACCTGGGGCAAACAAATCAACATTCTTACTTCCATAATTGGAGAATGGAGCAACGAGGCCCTCATCAAAATGCCGAGTGGTTGCACCCACATTAATGAAGTTCGAAACAAATTCACACGTGCCTTCCATTACATCCGTTGGAAAAAACTGCTCCTTATCAACGTCCGCATGATCGTTCCCCGCACCATGTACTAAAAGCACGTCTTTGCTCTCGGCATATGTCATGGCGTCCATCACCCACTGTTTATGGGGAGATAGATTTTTTCCGAAACTCATGTTAATGACTTTGGCACCGTTGTCGACTGCATAGCGAATAGCCAGGGCAACATCCTTGTCATATTCGTCTCCATCAGGTATTGTACGGATTGGCATAATGCTAATGTGATCCATGGGTGCTATCAGAGACGCCACAATTCCAGCAACATGCGTTCCGTGCTTCTCATCCGGGTGCATTGGTGTAACCTTGTTATTTCCATAAATTCTATCTTCAATGTCGTCTGGATTGTCTCCTATCATCCTGCGGGGATTGATCCACTCATTCAGATGGAATTTGTTCTGACGCTCAACAAAGTTGAAGAATTCAATGAATGAGGTGTCCTGTGCATTGTAGTTCTCAATCAGGTAGGCATATTGTTTACTGGCTTCAGAAACGCGCTGTTCATAAAGAGAATCGATATGAGCAAACGCAGTTGCAAGGGAGTCATACAACGCGCCCCCGCGTATTCCTTCCAGTTGACGAGCCAGTTGGTTTCGCATTCTTGTTACTTCCGATTGTACATAGTACATGTCGCCCAGGAAATTCCAGCCATTGTAATCATCGACATAGCCATTCCCGTCATCGTCAAGACCATTATCTATAATTTCTCCATCATTTGTCCACAGGTGGGGACGTAGATCGGGATGATTTATGTCTATTCCAGAGTCAATGATCGCCACAATGATGGGGGAGCCTTTTTTCTTTCCCACTGACTCAATTGTTTTGAAATAGCTGATCCCTGGAATTGAATCACGATACAGATCAAGGTAAGGCCAGGCCACATTCGTATTAACCGATGAGCCAGGTGCGTGGCCATGGATAGTTGGAGTAGTCGGTTTAATACTTTTGCACGCTGAAAACATCACAGCCACAACCGGAATGATATAATATGATAGCGCTCGCATAACCTATTTGTCTTTGATCACAACCACGTTCATTTCCTTAGTACCCTTGACCAGTTGAAAACCAATCTCCTCCAGCATTGACTTGTAATCCTCAAAGGTGAAGATCGCACCACCATTCGGCTCCTCTCTAAGTTTATTGGCAAAAGCTACCGGATACATATAATCAATATTTCCTGTTATCCCTGTAGCATCGACAAAAGGAGGCTGACAATCCGAACGATATGTTAGTGCGCCATAACCAGTGCAACCATATCGGATTTCAAGTTGATGGATAAGGTCGCGCACCTCGGCATTCTTAAAGTAGCCATTACCCTTTTCATCCTCATACATTTTGTATTGCCCGTTGCTGACTTTTGATTTTAGTCTTGCCTGCGTCTCTGCGGAAGCTTTCAAATACCAACAAGGCATTTGTCGTTTTTCAACCCTTACCCGATAACCAAAATACGTTTCAAGATCCCGCTGCATCAGTTGCTGCAGATACTTGGCTGTACCTTTTTCGCGAGGAACTTTTAACATATAGTTGAATCGATTGTGCGGCAAGGGATATTTTGCCTCAAACTGTGAAGTGTCTTTCATTTCAAGAATCGGACGGTACCAATATTTACCGTATGATCTCCGTTGGTGCGGATTTTTGATCGTGTCTGGAAATGTCCACAATCCAAGTATCCTACTCATCGGATAGTTCCATAATGTATCACCGAAGGCCATTGCATAAAGTACTCGAAGCGACTGACCTAGTACAATTATCTTACCTCTTCGCTCATATAATTCGGAATCGGGTTTTGTCCAGCGAAAATTGTCAACATTTGAATAGGTCGGCTCACCCGTTTGTCCGCTCTCATACTTCGATAACATTGAAAAGAAAAGAATGCTTTCGCCACCATCATTCAGCCACTCTTTTAGCGGTGAGAACGGATTATTTGATGATGGTTGTGTTCCGGGTGCATTTGATGTATTTTTTTCTAGTGCATGTTTGTCGTTGACAACAGCATCGATTACTCCGTCCAGCAATTTTGGGTTGCTGCCGATCCAGGCTATTCGGCCTTCTTTGTCGATTACGAATGTGTGCGGAATGCCGACCTTCTTTGTGGCTTTGAGCCATGATTGTTCCAACGTTTTAGATGGATCATCTACAGCAACCCGGTAATCCATTTGATCACCACGCCTGGCTACATATTTTTCGACTCGGTTCACATACGATGGATTACTCGTGTTTGAAGGATCATCATTGTATTCCATCACAAAGGCACTAATAACGGTGGCCTTTCCCCGGAACTTTCTTGATACCGCGGATAGTTCAGGGATGGCAGCGGCACAAGGGCCGCACCATGTTGCCCCGAATTCAACGATGTAAACGTGTCCGTTTTTAAATTCTGTTACGGGTTCTCCTTTGATCCACTTGAATACCTTTAGAGGTGGTGCCACATCCCCAACTGAAAGTGTTGATGCAGATGTAGCTGGCTGACCATATAAACTCATGTGTAAACAAGTCAAGAGGATAACTAATATTGTTAAAGGATTTGTTCTCATTTTCGATTAAGTTATTTTTTGAAATGAAGCGTCCGGGCAGCCTCGTCATGAGGCTGCACAAGCGCGTTCGATAAAGAGTTAATTAACTTTTCAGTAGCCTGGATTCTGGGTTAACCCGGGATTCAGTAATCGTTCAGATTGTGGAATTGGATAAAGCGCGTCCGTTTGCTGCCAGTCTAGCTTGATGCTACTTAGTATTGTTTCCGTAGTTCCAGTCCGTTTCAGGTCTAACCACCGGTGTCCCCATTCAGTCATCAGCTCAAATTTCCTCTCACGCGCGATGGCGGCCAATAAATTGTCCTGGCTGATCCCAGGGTCCGTTTCTTGTATGAGCGGAAGGCCGGCCCGTTGCCGTAACCGATCCACATCTTCTATCGCACCGGACAAGTTCATTGATTGCGCGCGCGCCTCGGCACGTAACAGGTATTGTTCGGCCAATCGAAGCACCATTGCATACTCAGTCAGCGTACTGGCCGAGTAGACTTTGTACTTCCAGGGATAGTAGTAGGTTCCTGTGGCATCCGAATACTCTCCGACCCAAGCATTCCTTCTTTCATCACCTGTTTCAAATGAAGTAACAAAGTCAGGATGAAGGGATACCTCTGTTGGTTTATTAAACAGCAGAAATATGCGGGCTTGCGCGGTACTTTTCTCTGGCACCACAGGCTGCAATTGCCAGATGGCCTCTTTGCTGGTGGACAAAAAAACGTTGTCCAATTCTTCCAACTCAAAGTCAACGGTATTGTCAATGATGGCACTAGCCTCTGCTTCTGCCTCGGCCCACTTCCCGGTATATAAATACACTCGTGCCAGTAGTGCTATCGCGGCAAACCGGTTTGGCTGGCTTCGTTCACCGTTGGAAAATGAGTAGTCTGTCGCCAACAAATTTTTCGCATCGGTCAGGTCGCTAATAATTTTGGTATACACTTCTGTTGCATTCAATCGAACGCTCGTTGAATTCTTCTGGTAGTCTGTTGTGGTAACATAAGGTATGTCTCCAAACAAGTTCACCAGATAGAAATGGCAAAACGCCCGTATAAATTTTGCCTCACCTTCCAATTGCGTTCTTGTGCTGCCACTAAGTGAAGTTGACTTCGAAAGGCCCTCGATAACGGCATTTGCATTGTTGATATACTTATACGCTTCACGCCAAAAGACACCATGAACAACACCATTGAGGCTGGTAAGCGTGGGAAAATAGAATTGCTGTTGCTCATTTCGGCTTGAATGATTGACAAGTTCGTCCGAAGAAAGACCAGTGTATCGCTCGATTTCACCATTGGTGAAAGTCTGGGAAGAAGTCATTAGGCTATAGATTCCCCTGATTGCTGACGTTGCTGCGGCATCATTGCTAAAAACGATGTTGCTGGTAATCTCTGTCTTTGGAGCATCGATTTCAATGAACTCTTCACAAGACATTATTGTAAGCAAAAAGAAAGCTATGACCAGTCTATGGCCTGCAGCATTGAGAAGGTGATTTATGTATAATACTCTCATATCTTTCAGTTTTAAAATGTTATCTGTGCTCCAATGTTTATCATTCTCAAGGGAGGAAGAAAGGAGACATTCTGATTTTCAGGATCCATGCCGAGATAATTTGTGAAGGTCAAGAGGTTCTGACCTTGCAGATAAACTTTAGCACTCTGCATTCGAATTTTTTTCAAAAGTGCATCTGGGAATTGCCACGAAATGGATACATTCTTCAGCCGAACAAACGAAGCATCTGAAATCGCTTTATCCGAAAACTTCTGATTGATAAATGCCCCGGTTCCCGAACCGATCAGTGTATATTGTTGAATTGAAGTTTGATCACCGGAATTTTGCCAGCGTGAGGTAACTACCGTTGGCTGATTGGAGAAGTCGCCCGGCACCGTGAACGAGTTGATGTAATTGTAACCCGTCTGCTTGACAAACTGGAACAGAAAATCGACCTGTAACCCACCAAGCGAAACACTGTTACCGAAGCCACCAAAATACCGTTGAGATATTTCCTTTAAGAATTGGCCATCGTTAACGACCGAAATGCTCCCATCACCATCTACGTCCTCAAATGTATACAAGCCAGTTGTTGGATCAACTCCCGTAGATTTGAGTGTTCTCCTGATAAATATGGACTCACCGACTTTGTATTGGTTACGGTAAGCTGGGAAAGCCTCCAGGTTAGGAAACGCTGTGAGTTCGTTACGGGGCAATGTAATATTGACCGTTGTTGTCCACTTGAAGTGATCGTTCTTTACATTGGTTGTCGTGAGTTGAAATTCCCAACCCTTGTTGACCACAGTCGCGGGAAGGTTGTATTGAATACTCGACTGCCCCGTAACTACGGGTAATGGTAAACCTACCAATTGGTTAGAGGATTCGTTATAGTACCTACTTGCCATGAATAGGATGCGATCCTTCATGAAGCCGAGTTCGATTCCGCTTTCGAGTTTCTTATTTGTCTCCCATGAATAGTCCGGGTTGTCGAGGCGCGTTAGTACCAAACCACTAGAACCGTTGTAGGGGTACGTAGTAGATGAAAACGTATTCAGATACTGGTAGTTGCCAATCGCGTCACTTCCGGTTGTTCCATAACTTCCCCGAAGTTTCCCGAAGCTCAGGAATGAAAGACCGTTTTTAACAAAGCTCTCGTTTGAGAAGATCCATGCAACACCTGCGGCACCAAAGTTTCCGAATTGACGGCCAGGTCCAAACCGACTTGAACCATCACGCCTGCCAGTAAGGTTAACAATGTATTTTTCCTTCCAAACATAATTTATACGGCCAAATAATGCGGCATACTTGTATTGCGAGTAGGCAGAGTTAATGATGTCGATGCTTGTGGCTGAGCGAATATTTTCCAACAATGCGTCCGAGGTATATCCACGAGCAGAGATGGTTTCACCTTGTTGTATTGATTCCTGAAGTGTTGATCCTGCCAGGATGGTAAGTGTTCCTCCTCCAATCGCTTTGGTGTAGTCCGCTTGTGGCTCGATGATCCACGTTTTGTTGAAACTATCACCAAAGTTGGAAGAAGCTGTTTGCCCGGGAGCTAGGAATTGTGGTGGAATGGCGCTTAGGGGATTCGTAGAAAACTCACTCACGATCATACTGGTGTATCCCAGATTGGCCTTTAGGCGGAGGTCCGAAATTACCTCATAGCTGAATGAAGCGTTAGCGATCAGATTATCGGTATGACTGACATACTTTTTCCGGACGTAGGTCAATGGATTTTGCATCAGGTCGTTTTGCCAATTCCAGTTGATATTTCCATCCTCGTCATACAAGGGCGGTGCGTTAGGTGGAAGCGTGACGGCTATGCTCGTCAGGTCTTGCGAAAGCAGGTTATTAGCGCTGCCAGAGTAGTTCACACCGATGGAGGTTCTGAACTTACGATTATCCGATGTGTGATTTAAGCTCAAGCTTCCTGAAAGGCGTTGAAAATTGAAATCACCAGGGAAAACCGTAGTCTCCCGATAATAGCCAGCACCAATAGAAAACTGAGTGTTTTCACTTCCACCTGAGACCGAAAACTGCGCATTGGTTGTGTTGGCTGTGCCACCGATTAATTCTTTCTGCCAATCGGTGTACCGTGTGGTGTCCCAAAGAAAAACATCTGGTACATAGGATTGAAGAAAATCCGGTAGCGGCCAAAGGCCATCGTTCCGAAGGGCCTCTTTACGCATCTCTACATGTTGTTGGGTGTTGAGCAAGTCAAGGTGATTGCCAACCTTGCCAACGCCTTGCGAGAAGTTCATTTGAAATCTTGTTCGCCCTGCCTGCCCGCGTTTTGTCGTAATCAACACTACGCCATTGGCTCCGCGCGACCCGTAGATAGCTGTTGCATCCGCATCTTTCAAAACCTCTATGCTCTCGATGTCAGCCGGGTTAATAGCTGCGAGCGGATTCCCTTCCTTGATGATTGTACCGCTGATTGCGGTGGAAGTAAGCGAGACAGGGGTGAACGGGACACCATCAATTACATACAATGGATCGTTCCCATCTGAACGTAAACTATTCTGTCCCCGAATTTGAATTTTGAAGCCGCCTCCTGGCACGCCCGTATTTTGGATTACCTGCACACCAGCCATTCGTCCCTGCAGCGCCTGTAGCGGGTTATGCACGGGCTGGTTTTGAATTTCACGGGCGGATACTTTACTGATGTTTCCCGTTCGCTCTTGATCTTTCACCTCCCAATAGCCCGCGTTAATCACTACTTCGCTTAAACTCGTCACATCTTCGCGCATGGCCACGTCAATGACGGTGCGGCCGCCAACAGGTATCTCTAACGAGGTGTATCCGATAAAGGAGAAGAGCAGTACATCCTTATCATCGGCCATGATGGCGTACTTGCCATTCACATCGGTGGTGGTGCCGTTGGTGGTTCCCTTGATCAACACGTTCACACCAGCCATGGGCGTTTGTGTCGAACCTTCGGTTACGGTACCGGTTACCTGGATCAACGTGTGATGCAGTGAGGCACCATTGGAACCTCCGTGAGTGGATGACTGATCATCGGTACTTTCCACAGCCACCTTCTTGAGTGTGATCGCTGCTTCTTTTTCATGCACGTTGTACCGGATTTTTCGGGGAGTTAACAGTTCCTCTAACAACGCACGAAGCGTTTTCTTCTCGATGGAAAGTGAAACGTTCGGCTCTTCGTGAAACTGGTTGATGCTGTACGCAAACTTCACCTGCGCTACAGCTTCAATTTCGTGCAAGGCTTTTTCGAACGGCAAATCGGTTATGGTGATGGATATTTCTCTATCCAACACTTGTGCGTAGTTAGGATGGGCTAACGTTACTCCGCATAGGGTAATGGCTATTACTGCCTGTACCGCACATATTCTCATAACCTTCCAAAGTTTTGCGGTAAAACTTTTTTTCATAACTTGAATTGGTTTTGTTCTTATTCTGTATTTGAAATGGGACAAAGCTTCCCCGCTTCCATCCACGGATGGAAATTTCAACGCCCGGTAGGGGTTTGACTTTGGGGAATTCCTGACAAAGGTGAATCAGACCCTTGTCAGGGGGGACAAGCAGGAGTGATCGCATCACTCCTGTTTTGTTTTAGGTGGAATCGAAAAGAATGGCGTGGCTCGGTTTCATGGTTGGCAGGTTTAGGTTCTTACTTACATCCTTTACCGGTAAGAATTACCGTTTTATCCTGGATGCTATAGGTCACATCCAGTACTTCCGAAATCAACTGCAACGATTTTTCCAGGGATTGATCTGTAAAATCCATGGTGATCTTGCAGTTCCGGATACGCTTGTCGGAAAGTTTTACCGACACGTTGAATTTACTTTCCAGCCGGTTCACCACCTCATCCATGCCCGTATTGGTGAATTGCATGTTGTAGTCGGTGTTCACCGTAAGGGACGTAATTTCCTGCGGGCTTGTAGAGAGTTTCTCAAACTCCCCGTTGCTTTTATAAATAATCTTTTCCTGCGGCAGCACGTCAATGCCTTCTGTGTTGGCGGCCGATGAAAGGTTCACTTTGCCCGTAAGCACCGTTAACTCCACCTGGTCAACACCTGTTTTAATGTTGAAACTGGTGCCGAGCACACTCACCCTCACCTCTCCGCATTGCACAATGAACGGGTGGCTTGCGTCCTTCGCTACTTCGAATAATGCTTCGCCCTGAAATGTGGTATAGCGTGCACCCTCATCCGGTTTTTCGTAATACAATACTTTGCTTTCCCCTCTTAGCCAGACGAGCGATCCATCGTTCAGGATGATTTTTTCAACGCCATTCTTGGCCACTACTTCAAGTTGGTATTTGCTGGACGCGGTGAAATACCACACGGCATATGACACCAGCGACACGATCACCAGCGATGCCGCAATCCGGATCATCCATTGGTCGGGGCGCGTCTTTCTCTTGGGCTTTAGCGCCACAACATCTTCCAAGCTGGTCAGGCTATCTGTCAACTTCTGGAAGATGCGGTCTTCCTCTTGTTTACTTAATTCCAGGTCGGTATTGTCTTCAGCGCCCATGGCGTCCAGCCATGCCTCTATCTTTACGCGTTCCTGTTCGGATACCTTCCCCGTAACATAGCGCTCCATGAGCAGGTCAAAATCTGATTTTTCCATGGCTCCCGTGGTTTTGTAACGTGTCTACTAATTTAAGCAAACGGATTGCCTCTTTATATTACAAAGTGACGGGATTGCGGGGTTCATATAGTCGGGCGGAACCCGATACGCAAAAATGCTATTCCGCAGGCTTAAAAATCTTATCGTAAGAGCCGCGCAGGTGGGCAAAGGCTTTAGAGATGTACAGTTGAACCGTGCCCTTGTTGATGTTCATGCGCGTGGCGATTTCCCCGTTGGACAGGTTCTCGGTGATGCGCAAACGGATGGCCTCGCGGCAACGGTCGGGCAGGTCGTGTATGTGCTGTAGCAGTGAGGCATGGATGGTCTGCGGATCGCGCTGCTGCTCCTCGTCTATTGTTTCATACACGGCTTCGAACAACTGGTAATGCTCGGCAAACTTGCGTTTCACCTCGCGGTGACTGAAATACCGGATCACCATGTAGCGCACCGATGTAAACAGGTAGTGCCTGAGTGAGGTGATCATCAGTTCCTGCCTGCGCTTCCACAGCGACTCAAACACATCGTGCATCAGTTCCTCGCAGTCTTCGCGCACCTTTATTTTTCGCAGCGCATAGCCAAAGAGTTCTTTGGCATACCTGCGGTAGATTACCTCAAAGGCCTGGCGGTTGCCCTGCCTGAGCAGGTCTACCAACTCCGTATCCATATGGTTGTGGTACGGATTCATGCTATCGAAGAAGGTCAGCGTTTCTCATCGTTGATTTTTGGCAAGGAGCCAATCAAATTTCAACGGGAGTATTGGCCTAAACAACTGAATTTTGGCATAGTTTAGGTGATTTTGCTATCTTTGATGAATAGGCAATTCACTGAACAGAAAGTTATGTCAAAACTGAAAGTACTCCGAGAAGTTAATAATTACACGCAGGAATTCGTAGCCGAAACTCTTGGTGTTGACCAAAGCACCTATTCAAAAATTGAAAGGAACCCGAAAAACTTAAAGGTCGAACAGGCGGAGAAGTTGGCCAAGCTTTATGATGTTGATGTTTCGGATATTATGTCCTCAGACATAACCATTTCTTTTTCACACAATACAATCGACAAAGGTCTTATTCAAAATCATTTTGAGCAAAAGGGCATGTTCGATCAAGTCCTTCAAGCCAAAAATGAGGAAATCAAAATTTTGATGGAACAGGTAGATCATTTGAAAAAACAAAACGATCAGCTATTGAAGTTGCTGGAATCAAAATAGCCGCTTCAAATCAAGAATTAGAAACAAAGCAAATCTGACGTTCATCAAATGGTAGCCTGAGTACATTCTTTGGATGCGTGGTTAGGCCAATGTGTATGTGTACGGATTTTAAGTCACACTATCCCTCATTTTTTAAAATTGTCATAAATATCTCCGTTAGGTTTTTAGTTATTCTCTTTTGTTGATTAACAAATACCTTAAACTTTTCTAATGCTACAGGTTTGAGATTTTTTGATGCCTCAATAATCAACGTCTCCTTGTTATCGGTGGATAACAGAAATTCGTCCTTACTTTCAAGGTTAAGTAGTTTTGATACAATGATTGTCTGGCCTATATTTAGTTTTGCTTCGATTATCAAATTAAACTTACCCTTCGTTAAAGTTGGCTGCCTTTCAACTCTTATAATCTCACCAACTCCAAGTGGTTTGAATTCTATTTGTTCGTTGATAATAAAGTCATCTGCTTTTGGGTTATTCAGAATCTTAACGTTAGAAATTGCAGCGTCTGGTTCATCTGACAATTTATCCTCTGATATATTTAGCAACCTTTCGGCCATATAGTCTAGGTATTCAACATCTTGAACTGATTTCCATTTGTCTGGAATGATGCCATGCCCATGCAATGCTCCAATAAGTCCGCCAGTGAAGGCGGCAATACTGTCAGTGTCTGCACCAAGTGCATTTACAGACTCTGTGATTGCTTTTAGTGGTTTGTCGTGAAATTTTGTGGCTAAATAGATACCAGCTATTACGGTGGCAATACCTGAACCTTTTGTTGTTTTGTCGAAACAACCTAGTCTTCTTAAAGTTTCTGAAACTGATAAATTCTGTTTAATACTTTGATAAACTAACCTTAACTGTCCTTGTGTTTCTGTAACTGTTTCGTGGTAAACTTTTTGAAAGTCATCCGTTTTATATTTGTTCCATTCGTTTAACCATTCTCGTATCTCAATTCTATTTTTAAAGGTAAGTTCAAACTTAGCTGGAAAATCTTGGCCAATTTGAGTGAGATAATGCTCCCAGTTAAAATCTTCAGGTCTATATATTATAACCTGGTTTACCGCATATCCATAAAGCATTGCTCCTAAAATTGCTCGAGGATGACCATGGGTAGCAATACTGTTGCAAAATATTTCTTCTTTAATTTTCTCGATGTTGCCAATATTAGCTAAAGCTATCGGCAAAATGCGCATTGCCGCTCCGTTAGCTCCGCTTTGTCGGTAGTCGTAATTCTCTCCGTTAATTTTAAAGTTGTAGAAATTACTAAACCACTTTGCTGATTTTCTAGAAATTTTGTCTGCTGCTGTTTTTACGGTGCGCCCACCGCCACGAGCGTAATCTAACCAATTCGGGAGTTCAACTTTTGCGAAATAGTCATGGTCAATGGAACCGTCCCTTTTGATACTCCTTGCCACTGCCAATAGTAATTGCGTGTCATCAGAATACGAGCCAGCTTTGATATTATCGATGTAGCCGAGAAACCTGCCGCCAACTGTTTTTGTCCAATCATAAAATTGTTCAATTTTTTCTGTTCCGAATTTTTGCCGTACGCTTTCAGTTGATTTCTCAAATTCTGTTATCCAACCTAGGGCGTCTCCTATAGCTGATAATTTGATACTTCCTTTATATTTTGTTTCAGGTTTCATTATAGTCTTGAATTTGAAAATACCGTTTCGTCTACAACAAACTTACTTGTATCATAATCAATTAAAGCCGCTTTACCTGATGCCAAATCGGCACTGTTCTTAAAACAAACTTGTAAGATGTCATTAATTGGAATATTATCTTTTACTAATACCTCTGCCTGTTCATCAGTTGGATATTTATCTTTCAGGTTTTGCCTATTGAATACTTTTGAACCATAAGACGTAATTACTTGTAAAGTTGGCGAAAACATCATTCGGAATTTATTGATGTCATCAGTAACCCCAATATTTCGTTTATTGTGACTGTTTGCAGCATTTGTTATAGAAAATAGAGTGTCCCTGTGAAAAATGTATTTCGGGTCGATTTTAAGAACGCACCATGTTATGTGTGAGTGTTGTGCTGTCCTTTGTTGAAAGCGACTAAACAAAATAGAATTAGGATGTTGAACAGATAGATTAATGTACCGTTTATCATCAAACCTTATCTCATCAGTGAATTCTATATAATCGAAAATATCAAACTGTTCTCTATCAAAGGACTCAAGCAATGTTCTTGACAGCAGTTGCTTTTGCTCGTAAATACTTAACAGGTTTATTGTTGGCGTAAAGTGAATCAATTGAGTTATTCCCCTTGCATTTATTTCGCTTTGAAATTCGATATAATTGGGTTTTTTCTCCATCAGAATGGCAAGTCGTCAACTATTGATTTTGAAACAATTGAAGTACCAACCTTTTCAATCAGCGTCTCATCGATTTCAGCTAAGTATCTCGAAGGTTTACCGCTTGTTAAAAGGAATAAATTTTCTCTTGCTCTTGTCATTGAGGTGTAGAGTAGTCTCCTTTCAGTTGAAATATGAAAATCGTCATTAGAATCATTAAAGCCCGCAGGATAGGGTATAACATCGTCATTTAGGTCAACAATAAATACCTTATCAAATTCAAGGCCTTTTACTGATGAGAGTGTACATACTTTTATTGAATCACTTTCAAAGTCAATGTCCTCTGCCTTCAATAATTCTTGAACGATAAAATTATTGGTTTCTAATATGTATTTAATGTTACGTATTCCATTGTGATTTCTGTGCAGAATAACCGTTGAGTAAATATTGTTTTCACCCTTTAGCTTTTGTAATTCCTTAAGTAAGAAAGCGCATTGCTCATTCCAGTTAGAGAAGTAACCAATTACGGGTTTAGTTTTTCCTTCTCTCACAGGCTCAATCTCGGTAAAATCTTCATTATCGGTCTCTTTGTCCAAAAGAGACTTTGCAGCATATGCAATTTGTTTTGTATTACGATAATTTTTCTTGAATGCTATTGTTCTACCACCCCTAACATTTAAACCAACCTCACCCCAAGTAAAGCCACTCTTGTATATCCTTTGCGCAGCATCAGCAATTATTGAGATGCTTTTTGTTTCATCTGAAACAAGTTGTGAAAGAACTAAAATTTGGGCTTTACTTAAGTCTTGGGCTTCATCAATGATCAAATGTGTAAATGGACGTGAAATACTAGTTTTTTCGTTCAGTATCTTTAAGCTTTCCAAAGCATAATCAGCAAAATCAAACAGTTGTCTTTCCTCTAGTAACTTGTTGTAGCTAGTATATATGCTCCATATTACTTCCTTATCTATTCTTGAAACTCTGTCACTTGTTCCTCTTCCTGTCCTTTTTGCGTCCAAGTATTCTTCTTTATTTTTATACACTTTACCTTTCATCCATATGATTTCTTCCAAAAAGAAATCAGGACTTTTATTTAGTACTATCTTCTCATTCTTATAGGCTGATATTGCTGAAAGTAAAATATTCATTTGATTTGAGCCTGTAACTGTCTTTTGAAACAGAGGTCTTAAATTTGGTCTATGTGTTTCAATAAATTGATATGCCCATTTGTCAAAGTTTATCACGTTAACACCCATAATACCGATTGGGCGACTAGGAATTATTTCATCACTATCTTCCTTATAACCTCCTGAGACATATGGCTTAATGGCTGATATATATTTCACCAAAGTTTTATTGTAGGTAAATATTGCAACTTTAGCTTCTTGAAAAAGATTTGATTGTGTGTCTAATAAGTGCTTCGCTCTATACAATGCAACGGTAGTCTTACCACTTCCAGCTACTCCTTTAATTTGAATTGGTTCTGTTACTTGTAAGAATAAAACTCTTTTTTGCTCGCCTTGTAAAATGATTGGTTTTAACGGCATGATTCACATTTTTAAACTTCAGACCAATATACATATAAGCGTTGGAAATTTGGCTAGCTTTGGTGTCGCGGTGGGGTTGCGCGTCCATCTGGGAATCTCCTTAACACTTATAATATGTCAACGAAAGAGAAATCAGATATTCAAGAACTTATCACCACACTTTATCTAAGGCTAAACGGATATTTAACGACAGGTTTCATTTTTCAGTCATCGGAAGAAAAAATAGCAGGAGAGGTTGACATGGTCGCTGTTAGATTTCCGCTTCATCGTCAGGATGAAACAGAACACAACACGTCAGAATTCCTTGAGCCTACCAATGATATTGATGTAATTTTGGGAGAAGTCAAAAGCAATGGAATGAGACTTCAGTTTAACAATTCAATCAGAAGCAAGCAGAACATTGAAAAACTCTTGAAGTGGGTCGGGCTTTTCGATGATGACACTCTTAGCAAATTGGCTGATGAAATAGTTAACCTGGTTGTACCAAAACAGAATTCTAACCGCAAAAACCTCCTGGCGACATCAACTTTGACTTCATTCGGACAAGTAAGAATTCGACCGATTTTATTCAGTCCGGAAAGGGTTGATCTTAACAACGCTGATAAGTTTGTAAACTGGAAAGAAATAAACGACTTCATCTGGACATGCTTGTGTCCACCAGAGAAAAGGATGGAATGCGGAACACGGTATGACTTCAATGCATGGGGACACGGGCTAAATGAAATTGTTAAATTTTATAAGACTCGTCAAAAAACCAATCAGAAACCAGAATCGATTTACGAGATCTACTCGGTATTTGAAAAACATCTTGCCGCAAAGAATGTTGAGGCGAAAGATTGAGTCAAATTATGAAACATCTCTATTAATCAATCACTTCGACCACGCCCTTACTCTTTTCTCCACCTCCTTGATCATATCCGCATTGCCCTTGTAGATCATATTACCAAATACTAGCTTTTGCAGTTTCGCGATCGCATCCGGTTTGGTTAGCAATCCTTGTGCTACCAGTTGATCAAACACCCAAATCATTCCATGATAATGTATGGCTTTCTTTTTAGCATAGTTCCGAACCGGCTTGTCGCTGCTTAGCACAATGGCATTTAGCTTATGCGCCATATAGATAACTGAGCAATCTTCTGGAGAGAGTGATGCCGGAAAATCTGCTTCCAGAATTTCTTGCTGTTCTTCACTTGAAAGAATGTGAATGATTAGCTTTTCTGATTGTTGATAGGCCTGCAGAATTTGCTGCTGATTGGGGTACAGCTCATTGAATACATCCACCGTTGTATGAATCTCCAACTCAAGACCAAAAAACTTGGCGGTGAGTTGGAGATCAATAACATCGATGAATATACAGGCATCGGTTACAACAATCCGCATCAGGCGATCATGAGATTTTTTTCGCGAAACTCGGCAAGCTTCTGGTTGTTCAGGGAAGCAGCCTTACTCATAGAAATCAACTCTTCACCCAGCGCCCGGAACAGCAACTGATTGAACCTCCTGGATTCTTCTTGCCCTTCATATAAAAAAGGCTCCTCAATCTTGAATCCGGATTGATTGATGAAGAACATGAACTGTTTGAAATAACTCAGGGTAATGATACCCAAGTCCTTCATACGGTATGCGATGGCTTGAATCGAGATGCCATACTGTTTCTTGATTGCGCCCAATTCCGGCAATAATAACTTTGTGCGCGAATTACCAACTTCCTTCCTGAGGGTATCTTCCGGTAGCAGCATAGCCCCCGCGAAGTAGTTGCAGAATTTCTCTTTCTGTTTTTCGGTATACTCGTCAAGCTCCAGAACCAGGTGAGCCAATTCGTGCAGGGCGGTGAATCGTTTACGGTCAAGTGATTTGATATTGCTGTTATTCAATACAATCACCGGAATGGTTCCGTCATTTGCCCATGCCGAAAGTCCATCAAAAGTATCGGCTGATTCAATCTCAATAACTTTTATCTTATTGTCTTCCAACAGCTCGATTAGATTAAAGATCGGATCATTGCCCAGTTTCCAGGCTTTCCGAAGATCACTGGCTACCTTCTCAACATCCTCATTGGACTTAATCGGTCGGTCTTTGAAATTCAGTGAAAAATCAGTCGAAATATTCAGAATCTTTTCCAATTCAAGATAACGTTCCAATTTATCTTTTGCCCGCTCCTCTAATCCCTTTCTGTCCTTTACCGGAAAGCTTTGGCGCTTCCGGAAAGATATTTCGCCCATTTTCACCTCGGTCTTGCGGTAAAAATAATCGGGGCGTACGCCTAAGGCATCGCACAATAATCCCAGCATCTCACTATCGGGCATAAACTCACCTTTTTCATATTTATGAAGCGCTTGCCGGGTCACGCGGTTCTGCAGTTTGTCTGCCAAGTCCTGTAGCGAAAGTCCGGCCATTACACGGGCCGACTTTAGCCGATCAGCAAATTGTTCCATAATTGATTGGTTTAGCACTTGTTCTGTTCATAGAACAGGCCTGGAGGTTAATTGGTTTACAAAATTAATATAATTAAGTTGTTTTGTCAATTTTATCTGTTAATCTGTCATAAGCCCTGACAAGTGGCAGATTTAGACTATTAATAATCACTTTTTAGCAGGTATAAGGGGTATTTGTGACAAAATGGCTTCAAAATTTTAGTTTACGGGAACTGGCAAGCGGCTTGCAGTGTTAGACCAATTATGTAAAATAAAATAGGGGTATTGCGAGTACCCCTATTTGACAAAACTTGTATTTGAGAATTGGCATCCCCAACCGGGATGACCGCGTTTTGTTTTGCAAATGTAGCCTCCGGCTGCTGATTTCAAAGCCTTTCGCCTACCTATCTCCGGTTTCTGGTTGCTTGAATTATTGTTTAACAACTAAACCATTGAAACCATGGCGAAAGATTTACACAATCTCAGGAGAATTTACGATCGTACCGATGGCAGGTGTCACCTCTGCCATTGCAAACTCAGCTTCAAAAATCACGGTATGCGTGGTATGCGCGGGGCATGGCACATTGAACATTCCAAAGCCCGTGCAAATGGGGGTACAGATCATGGCAATAACCTGCTTCCGGCCTGTATCGACTGCAACCTCAACAAAGGTGTACTAAAGAGTCGCGCTGTACGCAAACAATACGGAACAACACGTGCCCCCTACAGCAAGTCAAGGAAGGAAAAGATTCGTGAGAACAACACTACCGCGGGGGCTGTGATTGGCGGAATCATTGGTGCTGTTGGCGGCCCCGTTGGATTTTTTGTATGCGCCACGATTGGCGCGATTATCGGCAATGAAACTTCACCCCGTGTTTGATTATGGAAACGCATGAGCATTTAAAATTCTGTATTGAAAGATTCGATCACTACTATGACAGTGTTAACAACAAAAGTGCGTTGTTCCTAGCTGTCAATACATTCATAGTTGGAGGCCTTATGGCGATTTATCCAAGCATTCAGACAGCATTTGATTGTGGATTTTGGATAAATGGAAACTTCACTGCTATTGTTTTCTTGGGGCTTATTTCAATTCTATTCACATTAAGTGCAGGAATACCCTTTTTAGCAAAGCCAAGTAAGTCTCACTTGTACTTTGAGTCAATAGCCCGATTTTCTTTGGCGGATTTCAAGGCTTCCGTTTCAGCGTTGAATGCGCAAGAGTTGCAGAATGACTATACAGAGCAAATTCATCAGCTATCAATCGGGCTCCGGAACAAATTCAGAAGACTTCGGTGGGCAGGCTACTTGATCTTTTTAGAGTTTATTCTATCAATCCCCTTTATCATCCTACTAATGAATAACATAAAATCAATATGAATATTTACGACAATTATTTATCCACGATCCGCGAGGCGATTGATCGTGACAAAAAAAGTAAATCCTTCAGCAAAGGATTATCTGGATTTGAACGACCTCTCACAGAAGGAGTTGATACGCGTGCTTTTTTCGACAAGAAAATTGACATGACACCACTACCCAGTTTTCTTAATCTGGTAAACACGGCAGGTTTGAAGGCAAATGTTAATCAGAAGCTAGGAGAGCACCCTGATTTCAAGCACCTGAAAGAAACGAATCAAACGGAGAAGCACTACATCGTGTCCGTGTTCATCGATATCAAAGGCTCTACCAACCTCTTCCGGGAGTATGACCTCGAAACGATTACCGTCATTACCAATACTATTCAGCGTGCGGCCATCCACACTTGTGTAGCATTAGGCGGGTATATACACAGGCTACAGGGGGATGGAGTTTTCGTTTATTTCGGAGGGAAGGGCGTAGACAAGAAGGATGCAAATATTAAGGCGATAACCGCAACCAGTATGTTCTCTTACTTTGTGAAAAATGATTTAAAAAAAATATTTGACCAGGATGGGATTGAGGATATATCGACCCGCATTGGAATAGATTTCGGAGACGATGAGAACGTAATTTGGGCCAAAGCAGGTATTGGTGATTGTAGTGAGATTACTACATATAGTTTGCACACCAACCTCGCTAGCAAAATGCAGGGTCACGCCAAATCAAACGGTATAGTCGTTGGTGAGTACGTTAAGAGTAAGACACAACTCAGCGAAGAGCTTTTTAGCCTTGTTACTGACTCTTATGGTAATGTAATCAAACGCTATATTTTTGAAAATCGAAAGAGCGGCTTCCTTTATACTCAATATGAATTCAATTGGCTGAAATACCTAAAGAGTTTGCCATACTTGCGAGAAGACGTTGACGGGCTTGTTCCAGTTTCTAAGGACGATGCTGAACGAGAACGCTTGAATAGACTTCGTCAGACTGCCGGAATTATCACGGGCGGAAATGCATTCACTGATTCGGAGGGAAACATTTCTTCTAGTAGTGTTGGTGTAAAAAATCAGCCACACCGCTTCCACTATGAGGGCTAAGGTTTTTCCCAAAGGAAAGCACTATCAATCAAAAAAGTATGCTTTTCTCTATCACCAGAAGTTACTGATTGAACAGACATTTAGCTATTTAAAATGTGATATAAAAAATAATGTTCTCGTTTGCATAGGGTGGCTGCAACCACAAGACTGTAAAGATCGATACAAGGTAAAGATTGAGTATGTGGTGGGCTACGAGCCGAAGACAACAATACTTAAACCATTCATTCTCCCAAGCAAGCACATTCATATGTACAAAGATCACAGCGTATGCTTGCACTATCCTCCGGACATGCGTTGGAATGAAAAGATCAAAATTTGTGAATACACCATTCCTTGGGTTAGTGAATGGATTATTTTCTATGAAATTTACCAAATTACAGGTAAATGGGAAGGCAGGGAGTCACCTGTACATATTCGCGAGTGCGACAAAAACATAGGCGTTGATATCAATGATTAAATAACTTTTAAGAGTTTGTTCACCCCTATCATTAATTGTAATAGTCTGAATGGAGTGACTCATTTCTGAGACATTACTTAGCTTTTGCTTCAACTATTTGTTATTCATCAGTGACTTACACTTACTCTTTTATTCAAAAAAAATCGGAACGTAGCAAACCCAAAAATCATAAGCCGTAGCAGGTGCCCATTCCGAGCCACACTATTGTTACTTTTCCATTTTAGTAACAACGCCAACTCTCAACTCCCGCCTGGCTGTACGTTACAAAACCGCGTCACTTAACCTGCAATCTAACATCCACCTATATAGACTATATTTCATATCCGTTTAAGGACTCAGGAGGTCACTTTACGGATAAGAATTATAACGTCACTATGCCTTTCTAATATTTTCCACATTTCCCGATAGTGTGGCAAAAATTAGTAAATCAAAAAATGTTGCAGTTCTTACGTTTGCACAACTATACGTTTTACAAAATCGCGTCACTTAGTAAATGTAAATAACCCATAGCGCAACATTCAGGGCCGGATACTCCGGAGAGCATCCGGCTATTCCTCATATGTTTAGGTTAAGGAAAGGCGTCCGGTTCCTGTTTGTTGGCTATCACAAACGTATTGTTCTTCACCCATGACCTCATGCGAAAAGCCAACCAAACTGATCGACCGGATGCAACGGCTTGTTACGTATCTCAACGAGCGGAACAACCTGATTCTCCATCAGCAGGTAAATCAATTCTTCTACATGCAGAAGATTGAAGAGTTGAAAATGCTTTTAAGGCAATTGGAGGAAATCAACAAAAGCCTGGATGCGGTGACCTTGCGTATTCATGAGCACTACAGCCTGTGCTTTGCGCAATGGAGTAAAGATGCCCGGTGGGTCAACCTGCAACAATTCCCGGAAAGGCCTAAGTCGATACTTTGATTGGTAAGTCCAGGGCGAACTATGCCTTATCAATGTACTGGATCATTGTAACCAGCATACTTCGCACGGATTCCTTAGTGCCTGTTTCCACGCTGTAGAATTTGGACCGGAAACTGCCATACGATATGGTTTCGGATCGTTTCGTGATTACAAATCGTACCAGAAAATGAAGTACCTGACTGAGGTTATTGTTGAGGATGATTTTTGTCTCCATAAAAATGCGTAACAAATAGGCCAGTTGTGATACCGATGCTTCGAACTTGAGTTTAAAGCCAGGAAGGAATGAATCGGGTGACCGGTCTGGAGCGCTGTTGCTTAACTGCTGCAATCGCTCCTGGTAATCAATTTCCTCTGTGATATAAATATTCATTTGATCCTTAAGCGCACTTCCATTTTGGTTGTACCGTATCCCGGGCTTCACCTGCGACTGATTGATTTTCTTCAACACAAAAGAGAGCTTTTCAATTTTTTCCGCCCGCGTTTCCGATTGATCCAAAAGGGAGGAAATGTAATGTGCATGGTAGGTGAGCACTTTCACTGAATTATAGTTCAGGTAATACATGATCTGGCGCAATTCATCATCCCAGTCCTGCACCCCGGATTCCCTTTCCGCCAGTCGCGACAACTCCTTCTGAACCTCTTTTGCATACATTACCTTCCGGTATGTAATCCCCTGATCGGGTTTACTCTCTACAATCTTCTTGAGAATATGCAGTAACAAATCAACCAAACGCTGATCGGTTGCTTTCTGCGCCAAGGCATTTTGTAGTTTTTTGATATTGGCTCGCGCGTCCTTGCGCGCAATGTCAATGTATCCCTCAGGCGCTTTGGCATCCTGATCAAAATATTTGGTGAAATGACGTTCAATAAATAAAAGGAGTTCCTCCAGGCCCGGATAGAATAGCGCATAGAATTGTTTTCGATTTTTGTCTTCCGGATTGTCGCTGTTGATGAACAAGGCCGCTTTGTCCATCAGTCGGATCAGGGCTTGTTGATGGTATTGAATGTAGCGTTCCAGGTGACGCTCGTCTTCGAACGTGAATACCTCGTGAATAAACGTCTGCTTAATTCTTTCGACTTCCTGCCTTACCGCATCTTTGAGCGCATTACTTTGCTTCTCATCACGGATCGTTTGATCGCCTGACGAAATGAGTTTTTCCAACTCTTGCAATTCATATCTGACTCCCGGATGCATGGCCAGCGTAACCGGAATGAACCGGTATGTTTATTCATATTACGTACAGCATTAAAAAAACTCTTGCTCCTATAAATCCAGGCAGGCACTTCCCCGTAAACTGTACTTGCGCTTACCTGACATGATGAACTCCAAATTCAGGGCTTGCTCAATCGCTTTTAGTGTCAATTGTTCGTCATCCACCTTATAGAACGTTGCAGTAAGCCGGCACCTTTGTATCCCTGGATTACTTACGTCAATTTGTATGCTGTAATTTTTTTCAAGTTCCTTTATTATTTCGTTTAGTCCTGTTCGATTAAACTGCATACCATCCGAATCCGAAAACCACGTCCACTTGGTGACCAGTACTAATATAAGTATGGCAACGGCCAAGGCTATCGTATATAAAGCATGCTTCAGCCTTGCCTTCGCTTTTAATCGCTGCATTACCTGTTGCTTGATTTTTTCGAAACCACGATCATCCACCTGACCGTGATCGGGAGTGGTTTCAGAAAATTCCCAAAGAAGTTTGATGTCTTCAAACTCTTCTCGATTGGCTTCGCTTTTGGCGATCCAATCGTCTAACTCCTTTTTCTCCGTGGGGTCAGCCTCATTGGCAAGCACCCTGTAAATGAGCGATACTCTGTCCATAGTTGTGGTCTTCTATTTATTTACTCCGAAAACGGATTCGATTTCCTACGTGAGAGGGCAACTAATTTTTTAGGATTTAGCCTGCAGGCGGCTGCGGAGCCGTTTCTTGGCGCTGGTAAGGCTTTTTTCCACCGCCTTTACACCCACACCCAGGCGCAGGGCGATTTCTTCATTGTGTAATTCTTCCTCTATTTTCATCATCAGGCACTCGCGTTCCCTTTTCGGGAATCGTGCAATGATTTGAAGTATTTCTTCCGTAATCTCAACCTGAATAATCCTGGCTTCAATAGACTGCTCGGCTAAGCCGAAGGTGTGACCATTCATCAGCCGTATTTTTCGCTGACCGAGTGCAACGTTCTCATTGTAGTAGTTTACCGACTTGTTTCGAACGATCCTGACCAGGTAATGCTGAATAGACCGTTCGTGATGATTACCCAGTTCGCGAGCGTTCTTCCATACATGAGCGAATGCTTCTTGCACAATGTCCTTGGATGCATCGTGGTCGTGCGTCAGTCTATAGGCTATCTTCAAGAGGCTTTTGCAATACTGATCGTACAGAATCTTTATAGCCTTCCCAGGACAGGAAAGCAGCAACTTTCGAATCTCATGGTTATGAACATGGTCAGGCATCTCACTATACGATTTCTATCTAACGGGTGAAAAGCTTTTAACTGAAGCACCCGTTGGCGTTTAAATCCACACGTAAAACCGAAAAAATACGAGCTTGCTACCAAAAACTCTTTAAAAAATACCTTGCGTTAATTTAAGGGTTCGGAGAAAAAAAATAAACCCCTTGGTTTTGGGCAACCGAGTAAAAAAGGGGGATTTACCCCCTTACGCTTAATGACTAATGGCCTCGATCCCCTTTGGAGAGTAGCCCAGTTCACGCAATTCCTTTTTGGCTTGGCTATCCCATTTGTTACAGCCTGACTCAACCTGCAACATATATTTCACGTGTGCCTGATCTTCATCGTCATAGTAAAATCGTATGTCAAGGTATGTTCCGAAATCATGCGGACAACGTACCACTTTGAAAAATGATCCTTCCGGATTATTTCCAAAAGTTCGTTTCAGTTGATCCATGTACACACGTGCCTCCATACGCGCGCGTTGCATGTAGTCATCGCTCCCCACTTGCGCGCAAGGTTCATCACAAGGTGTAGTTTGCGAAAGGAAGATGTAGTCTAACATAGTTGTAGTATTTAAGTTGAACATCATTTTTATGATCAACTCACCGGATTTTTCCGGAACTGCTTATGCGAGGGACGATGCGCAAGCCAAGAGGAATCGGAATAAATGGAACGCGGGGAGAATGGTGGGTTTATGCCGAAGTCTCTTGGCGGAGTTCCGGAATAAATCCGAACGTGGATAAAAATGATGAGGTAGTGGCTTAGCTGCAGGCATTGTTTGCATCGGCACTATATGATTTTTGATCGTAGGTCACATATATAAAGAGTTTATATGCTTTACCTAAACACCCTATGCCTGCAACAATCGTTACACCGGAGGACCTTCAAAACCTGAAAAAAGAACTCATTGAGGAGATAGAAAAGCTGCTTGCAAAACGGGCCAGTATGCCAATCAAGAAATGGCTCAAGTCTCATGAGGTACGAAAGATGTTAAGTATTTCACCAGGTACGCTCCAAAATTTACGCATCAATGGAATGCTGCCCTTTACTAAAATCGGAGGCGTCATCTTCTATGAATACGAAGACGTAAAAAAGATGCTGGAAGACCATAAGCACGTATCTTACTCTAATTCATTCCACCGCTAGACTACCTGCCTACCTTGCCACGCGCAATGGATCTACTCTAGTAATATTGCAAGGTATCGCCTCACCTGCGACAAGGTGTTATTGGCGGAATTAACCTGATCGTACTCCCACGTAGCGGGTGGTAACTGGGATAATATTGAATATACCCTAAGTCTTTAAGGTCATTGATGACCCGGTGGTAGGTGGAACTTGATTTGATTTGATTTTAGCCAAAGCCATTACCTTTCTACGCGAAATAAAAAGGCATTCTTCTGATTGTCCTGAAAGCCATAGGTAGCATAACGCCAGATAGACACTGACGTGCGAAGTACCAAGGTTGGTATCAAACGCTACCCGGTTAAGGAATGTTTTGAGTTTATCAAGTGAATCCATACCCGTGATAATACCAAATCGTTTTGATGTCCGATAGTGTCTCATATCGAATGCACGTGAAAGTAATTTTTTGTTGCTGAGGTACACACTCCTTTCAGTTCATTTCGATCAACTGAAGTCAATTGAAAACCTGATGCTGATAGATTGAGAGTTCTATTGCGCTACCTTTCACCGGATGATAAGAGGGTTGATATTTCAAGTATCCGAAAAATTGTAGTTCGCGGATTACCTTGTGGTAGGTAGCCTTCGACCTAATTCGCGATGCGCTCATTAGCCGCCTTCGTGAAATATGGTAGGGGCGCTGAAAGTTGCTGGTGATCCAGGCATGGCACAATGCCATGAACAATGAGATGTGCACTGGTTTCAAGCGATTATCCGAAGCCGCTCTGTTAAAATAGTCGGTAAGTTGCTGCAACCTATCCATCTATCGTGGAGCCATGTTCTTTTCCAGCAGGTTTACAATCTCATCGTACTTGTAGAAGACAATGCTCCCCACTTTGGAATATGAAAGGGTGCCGTTTACCCGGAGGTTCTGCAAGGTTCCGGCTGAAACACCTAACATTTTCCGCACTTCCGCGGAGCGGAGCCATTCTCTGACGGGCTGTCCTTTTTGTTCGGATATAAGTATTCTGAGTTCCGCTAACAGTTCGGTCTTGAATTTTTCCAGATCTCCAACAGTGAGTAACTGGTCCCTGTGCATAGCATTTCTTTCTTCCATTGGATTTGATATTGCATAGCGAAGATGTTAGAGGTTGACGGAAGAAATTCACAAGTTGGTACCAACTTGGTATTAAAAAAGTGAGCACCCAGGTTCACTTTACACAGCACCAAAAAATATGAGCGCCTGTTTCGTGGTATTCGATGACAAACGATTTGAATTGTTGTTAAGGTTCAAAGTTCTTCGAGGGAAAAATTGCCCAAGTCGGACAAAGAAGTTATATTTGATATGAATTTGCAGTCACCCGAGATCGTTAATTCGTTGGTGAGTCATCTGGTGAGTACCCGATTTTATCACCTTTAAAATACTGAAAATCAAGCATTGTGAGTCAGGGTTCATTTCCCTCCTCCTCTGCGATTACATTTTCAATCTGAACTAAAGCCTCGAATTCCTTATGAATTCGAGGCTTTTTTCTTTTATACCTCTCCATTTTATTCAAAAAATCTCAATCCCTAGGTGACCCAAGCGGTGACCGAAAAATTTTCAAAATCGGGTCACCGCATCAGCCTAAACGAGCTGAAATCGAATCAGTTCATAAGATATCACTAGATGGGTCCCATTTCGCGCGCCTTACTCATGCCCTCTCTTATCACGAGTACCCTTTATCAAGAGCCAAAGCATTAACACCAATTCACCAAACATGGCAGGCATGCCAACCGTAAATACAATGTCTTTGTATCCAGGAATGACAATGCTGGTAAAACTTAGCAGCACATACACAATTCCATTTATGATTAGCCAAACACCCAGAAAGCGCGGAATGAATGCAGATTGATACACCAGTATTGCTAACGGAAAGAGCCAAAGACCCCAAAATAATTCCAATGCCAGAACACTGTAGTCGTTAATTTTAAGAAATGCCATGGCTAAGTCTTGCCGTTGCGCCAATTCAAACGACTGGAGTATTTCCCCTTTTAGCGTTAGAACAGTTGCCATACTAAGTCCGGCCTTCACAAATGCCACCGGTACTTGCACCACTACAAAAGCTACCAAAAGATTGGAATAGCGTTCATTTACATTTCTAAACAGCTGATAAAAGACCCACACCAACAATACCCATATAGTACTCGTTATTAGTCCAGAAAAAATGCCCGTTCGAAACAAGGTTTCATACTTCAGAATATTTTGAGCAGAAGCCACAACATCACCACTGACAAATATTTTGGGCGATACGTAGAACATGTCGTAAAAGCCTGAAACAATCCAAAGTAGAAATAACAGACCGGCAAGTCGCGCAGTTTTTTTAGTCTCCGGATTGGCATTCATAACGTTGAGCGTTTATGGATTACTCTGATTACTGTGGGTAGTATGTTGCTGTGGGTTATTGCAGTCAAAGTCTTTTCGCTGAAACATTTATTCAGTTTTTAAACCCTCCACCGGATTTGTTTTAAACACTTTTATTGTTTGTGTTGCCACAGTTGCTATAACAACTGCAATCAAAAGAGAAGCCGCCATCATGACTACCCAAATGGTAACAGGCATGTGATAATCATAAGCAAAGTCAAGTACCGATTTTATAAAAATGAAACTAAGTGGTACGCTAACGAATAACGATACTATAATCAACACATAGTATTGTTTGAAAATGTTGTTGCTGATGTTTTTATAATCAGCCCCAAGAATTTTTCGTATACTAAATTCCTTAACTCTGCCAGAAATGTTTATCGCCACTAATCCATACAATCCCAGCATGGCGAGAATAACCGCTACCGATGCAAACACCCTCCACACATGACCATGAATGCCCATTTCTTCGTAATAATTTCCCCATACATCTTCCTGATAACCGCCATTAAATGGAATTTCCGGGTAGAGTGTTGCCCATGCCTTTTTTAAATCTTCGAATGCCAATTGTTCTTGCTCGCGGTTTACTTTTAATGCGAGAAATCTGAAATCCTTTTTATCGGCCACGGTAAAAAATGTAGGTCTGAGCAAGGAGAAAAAACTATAGCTATGAAAATCTTTTGCCACGCCAACCACTTCGTAAGTAATACTGTCAATTCTGAATTGCTGACCGATCGGATTAACCCAACTCAGATTTTTAGCCATGGTTTCATTCACTACTACAGCATTTTTATCGCTACCATCGAAGTCTTTGAATGCCCTCCCGCTCACCAACTCAATTCCCATGGTATTGAAATAGGTTGGGCCTACCGACAAACGGTCTGCCTCAAAATCTTTATCAGGGAAATGCAAAATTGTTGTTTGATGATTTTTGCCGATGTGTTGTGCCGAACCTGAAATGGAAAGAACTTTCGGATTGCGTTGCATGACATCATTTAATTGCTGGTAGACCGATTCATTTTCAACCGCTGTGTAAATCACATCACGGTTGCTATAACCCCAGCTTCTGTTGGCGAGGTAATCGCCATTCATGGTAAACACGATGGCGCTGGTGATGAACATGCACGCCAACACCAGTTGAAAACCCAGAAAGATTTTAGTGACTGGATTTTTCTGACCAAACCTGACTGAGCCTTTCAGAATAGTAACTGTTTGAAACCGGGAAATATAAATAGCGGGATAGATGCCAGATGCGAGTGCAGTGATCAGCATGATCATCGGCAAGTACATCCACAAGCGCGGGTCATTGAGACTGAACTCCATACTAAAATCCCACAGTCCTTCGAACCACGGAATAACCACGAGCCAGCCCAGAAGAATTCCGACCAGCATGGCAAAAAAGGTGACGACAATATTTTCAGACAAGAACTGTACAATCACCAGCCTTCGAGTTGCCCCGATGGTTTTGCGTACACCCAACTCCTTCAACCTCTTTACTGAAGTTGAAATGGCTATGTTGATGTAATTGAAGCAGGCCAGTAATAACATTAACGTGCAAACCCCGGTAAGAAATTTGATAGATGTTATATTACTCTGCGTGCCTTCGCGGAAAACATCTTCACGAATTTCGTCTGTTTTTATATGGAGTGTAGCCAGCGGTTCAAACTGAAAAGAAGCAATAGCCCAGTCTTTTTCAACCGCTTCGTTTTGTGTACGCTTGTATTTTTCCATTCCTTCCTCCACGATTTTTATGTCTGATGGCTGTGCTACCTGAACAAATGTAGCCCGATGGAAGGCCGACCAATCGTGCAAATCGAAACCGGGTTGAGCCGTTCGGAGATTTTCGAAATTGATAAGGAAATGGAAATCAAAACTTCGAGAGGATGGAAATTTTTTGGCAACGCCTGTTACTTTAAACTCTTTGCCATTCTCTGCGCTGAATTTCACCAGGAGGCTTTGGCCAATGGGGTTTTCATCGCCAAAATATTTTTCCGCCATCGGCTCACTGATCACTATACTATTCACATCGGAAAGTGAAGCCGATATACCCCACTTCAGTGGGAAAGTAAACATATCGAGGAAAGCAGGGTCGACAAACCGGATGCGTTCATTGAAAATGTTATCTCCGTGTTTAACAATAACATTCTGGTCTTCTACTCTGCAAACTTTTGTCACCTGCGGAAAATCCTGTTTCAATAGTTCGCCCAATGGCCTGGGTGACTGCCCATATTGCCGCAACGCACCTTCGCGCGAAGCAGTAAATGTAGAGAGGAACACCACATTCTTATTTTCATGAAATTGATCGCGCTTGAACGTATAAACTACAAATGCGTAGAAAAAAATGCTGAAGCCAATAGCAGCCGCCAACCCGAAAATATTGATGAAGGAATTGACCGGACTCTTCAATAGGCCGCGAACAGAAACCTTAACGTAATTTTTGAACATACTGTATTGGATTAATTGATTCACAAACTCAAAGTTTCTGATCAGGTTTGGGCGAAGTAGTTTGATGATCTCCCAGGTATAGATTCGTTTTGCCTTGCGAGCAGAAAAGCACTCTGCATGCTCATGAAAAATTTCTTCCATGTCGCCTTCAATCTCTTCCAGGTATTCTTCTTTCAGGAAGAACCGGAGAAACTTTAAGGGCCATTTTGGTGGATGTAATGGTTGTGGTTTCATCAGATGGCCTTAAGTTCAAACGCAAGTTTGGGTATAGCACTCCAGAGTTGAGCTCGTATGTCTTTCATTTCTTCAAGTACTTTACGGCCATGCGATGTAGTGGCATAAATGCGCTTACGCTTTCCTCCACGCCTGGCAGTGGCCTCACCAAATTGTGAGGTGAGAAATCCTTTGTCCTCCATTCGTTTCAGTGCTGATTGTATTGAACCTACACTAAGCCTTTCTTTCAGTCTTAATTCCAGCTCGCGTTTGATTTCAACGCCATACGCATCTTGTTGAAGTGCCGCCACCGTGAGCAGCACCAGTTCTTCAAATTCACCCAGTTTGGTTTTTTTCATACTATATTATTCGTAATTGCAGTAAATATAGTTACACTATTTTATTCTTAATTGCAGTTTTTATCAAAAAATTTTTAAAAAGGCGTTTTTTCACTCATCTCTAGGCCATTTGGTTTGAAGAATGGCAATGCCTATCAATGCCATGAACGATTTACTCAGCAACAACATCATCAATTTCACCTTCCATCATGGCATATTCCATAGGATGAAAAGCATCAATTATTTTGGAAAATATTAACGCTTATAAGATCAAAAGTCCCGACTGTTCCTCTAGCTAAGTGGCCAGCGATCCCCTCAAAGCATCGGCAATACACGACTAAGATTACCTGGTGAAGTGACAATTGTCATTTTTTATACTAGAAATAACAGGGATAATCGTGTTCACTCAAAACCTGCATACCATGAAATCAAGTGGTTTTACAACCGGGCAAAACACCAGTTTGGTGTTGTTGCGTATCCTTATCGGATGGCATTTTTTCTATGAAGGAATTCTCAAAATTTACAACCCCGCCTGGACCGCCAAAGGCTATTTGTTAAGTGCCACCTTCCTAAAACCATTTTTTACCTGGCTGGCAAGCGATTCTGTAATCCATATTGTGGACACATTGAATATCGTTGGCCTACTGGCCATTGGTGTGGCCCTACTGCTTGGACTAAAAATCAGGTGGGCAGCCATTGGAGGTATTCTCCTGTTGGCATTTTATTATCTGGCTCATCCTCCTTTCCCCGGCTTCGAGCAGGGACTTACAGAAGGAAGTTACTGGATTGTGAACAAAAACCTGATCGAGATGGCAGCACTGGTTGTACTTTATCAATTTCCAACATATGCTGCTTTTGGTTTGGAGCGAATGCTTTCCAGAAATCGCCAAAACACCATAGCCGGATAATCCCACCTAAAAAATCAAGATCATGAAAAAGAAAGAAGATAGTCTTTTTAACCTGAACAGGCGCGATATGCTGAAGAGTTTGGCAGGTATACCTATTCTCGGTTCGATTTGGTTTGCCGGTGCTAAAACAACCGTGACCGCAAAACATGAACGTGAATTTTTGCTTGAGAAGTTAAATATTAAAGCAGCACTACCACCCGCCACAGGCCCAATGAGCGGCAAACCGTTGCGCTTGGGAATCATCGGCTTTGGCATACGCGGTGAACAGCTGTGCCGGGCATTGGGATTTGCCACCAAGGAATGGCTGAGTGAAATGAAACAGGCCGCAGAAAAAAATCGGCACGATACAAGGCTCTCTGAATTTCTGGCGCAGGAAAACTTAAATGTAAAAATTACTGCAGTTTGTGACGTGTTTGATGTTCATGCCGAACGTGTAGTAGATTCTTTTTCCACTGCCGACAATCCGGTTAAGCGTTTTACCACACACAAAGAATTGGTGAACAGCGGTGAAGTAGATGCCGTAATCATTGCAACACCCGATCATTGGCATGCTCCTATGGCCATTGATGCGCTGCAGGCAGGTGTTCACGTTTACATTGAAAAACCCATGACGCATACCATTTCTGAAACCTATACACTGCGTGATGCTGTGCGCGATTCAGGAAAGGTTTTACAAGTCGGCCATCAGCACAGGCAAACCCAAAGTTTTCTGGCGGCCATGGATATCATCCAAAAACAAACGCTCGGTCATGTGTCACTGGTACAAACCAACACCAATCGTAATGATGATAACGGTGCATGGCAATACGACATTCATGAAAAGGCATCACCTGAAACCATTGACTGGGATTTGTTTTTAGGAACAGCACCCAAGGTTCCCTTTAATAAAGAGCATTTCTTCCGGTGGAGAAAGTGGTGGGCTTATGGCTCAGGATTATCCGGTGATTTGCTTACGCACGATTACGATAGAATAAATTGTATCTTGAAAATGGGCATTCCAAAACTGGTCACAGCTTCAGGCGGAATTTATACCCACCGCGATGGACGCAATGTACCTGATGTATTACAAGTAAATATGGAGTACCCTGATTTTAGCACGGGCTCCAGTCAGCCGGCAGGCAAAGAAAAGGGAATGACCTTTGTTTACAGCGCAACGCTTGGCAATCAGTTTGACCGGCCAACGTACCTGATGGGCCATGATGCTACTATGGAACTCGGTAATGTAATAAGCATTTATGCAGATGCCCGAAGTACCCGATATGCTGATATGTTAAATGAAAACCGGATTGACCCGGAGATTCCGATCTATCAATACAATCCATTGGCCAACGCTACCGATGCTGTTACGTCAGCCACAGCAAAATATTTTGCCAACAAAGGATTGATGTGGACCTACCGCGATGGAAAACGTATCGACTCAACATTTCTGCATATGCGTGAATGGCTGAGTTGCATCCGTAATGGTGGCAAGCCCAGCTGTGGCATTGATGAAGGATTTGAAGAAGCCATTTCAGCACACATGGCAGGGTTGTCGTATAAGTTAGGCAGGGCTGTTGAATGGAATCCGGAAGAAGAAAAAATTGTTGCCAGGCCTGGTGAAGATCTGGATGCTATACTTTTAGCGAATGAGTAAAATACCAGAAGCGATTTAAAAACCCGGGCGTCATTGCGAACGAATTGAAGCAATCGACTTTCAACATTAAAAACAGGTGTTCCCTGCCCACCGGCAAGCAGGCTCTATCGTAATGACGTTCATTCTATTAGAATGAGGCCTACTGTTTCAACCTCAACCCAAACAACGGCCTCACCCATGTTAACCTTCGGATGATTTCAAACGAAGCCATGCATCCGGCCAACGTAAATACCAGCACCAACACAAACTGGAGCTGAACGGGTATGGCCCATTAAACACAAGGTGTGAACTGAGGTACAAAAAAATCATGTGCACGATGAAGACGCTGCGGAGAAATCACGCGGGGTTGGAGAACTTCAAAACAATAATTACGGCTTTGAGTAAGAAAGCATAATCAAATTTATTTTCTACCCAGGTAATGTTTTCTCTACCCCCATTAATCCAAGCCAACTAACTTAGCGCTGATAATCAATCTTAGTAATGCGCCAAACAAATTGCCCCGTGGCGGTTTTTACAATGGCTTCATCGCCTACCGTTTTTGTCAACAACGCCTGCGCCATGGGTGAGTCCATCGAGATGTAATCCGTGGTGCCAATAATTTCTTCCCCGCCTACAATGCGCAAACGTTTCTTCAACTTCTTCTGTGTATTTTCAATTTCCACCCAGGCCCCAAACATAACCTTCCCCTCCTGAAAGGGCGAGTAGTGTACCACCTTTAAGTTATCAATGCATTTGCGCAGATACAGGATGCGCCTGTCAATTTCGCGCAGGCGTTTTTTGTTGTAGTGGTAATCTGCGTTTTCGGAACGGTCGCCCAGGCTGGCCGCCCACGAAACTTTTTGGGTGGTGTCGGGTCGTTCTACCCGCCACAAATGGTCCAACTCCGCTTTTAACTTTTCCAGGCCTTCAGGCGTAATGAGCATGGTCTTCATAGTCGTTGATCGTGCTGGGTTTAGCTTTCGGCTGCAAGAGAAGGTAAATCGGGAGATTATGCAAAATACAATCAACGCCTCTGGCTGAATACTTCGTGCGTTACCTGTTGCAACATCTGCAACCTTTGTTTTTGAGTTTTGCAGCATTTAAAACCCTGCAAGCATCAAACTGCCTATCTTTGGTAGCATGAAACATCGGATTAGTCTCATCGCAGCTGGGTTTGTTGCGGTATGCTTGCTTACCTGCTTCACTTCATGCCAGGAAAAAGAAAACCTGGGGCCCTTTGCCGTTAATACCGGTAACAGCACCATACCGTATGTTATTGTGGATACCCATAATGCACAAATTCAATTTGAACCAAAAATTCCTGCCACGTTAAAGGTATACAACCAAAAAGAGTTGGTGCAGGAAGCACACATTGGCATTGAATACCGGGGCAAAACGTCTTACCGCCTGTCAAACAAAAAAGGTTTTAATATCGAAACCATTGATGGCGATGTGTCCTTCTTTGATTTTCCGGAAGAAGAGGATTTTCGCCTGGTAGGGCATATTGTTAACCTGAAAGACAAGTACATATTCGATCATACGCTCATGTACAACTACATCGGTTACGAAATAGCGCGCAGCATGGTTCGTTATGCAAGCCGCTGTCAGTTTATTGAGCTGCAGGTGAATAATGAATACCTGGGCGTATACGTGTTCATGGAAAAACTGAAACGCGACAACCACCGCATCAACATCAAATCCTTGAATGCAAGTTCATCCAACATCACAGGCGGATACATTCTCACCATCGACAAGGTTTCCGTAGGCGATGAAGGAATAGGTAAACCCCTTTCATACTTCGACAACAATTGGGATGATGATGCGCGCTACACCGTTTCCAATAGCTTCAGAAGCCGGTACAATATTTTCGGTACTGAACTGGGTTTTGCTCCCTATGGTCCACCATACCATATGCAGCAGTACCTGGAAACTTACTTCCTTTATGAGTATCCAAAAGCACAGGATATTACCGCAGCACAAAAAGATTACATCGCGGATTATATCGATGATTTTGAAACGGCCTTGCTAACAGATGATTTTAATACCGATGTACGTACGTACACCAACTTTATTGACTTGTCCAGCTTTGTGGATTACTTCATTATCAATGAGCTTTGCAGGAATGTGGATGCTTACAGGCTGAGCACCTACCTGGTGAAAGACCGTGATGAAAAGCTGGCGATGGGGCCCGTTTGGGACATGGACATTGGCTTTGATTTTGGTGATCGCATTCCTATCGATGATTGGGTGATCAACTACAACAACCACGTGTCGAATGATCCCTGGATGATGCCGTTTTGGTGGCCTCGCCTGATGCAGGACCCGCAATTCAAAGCCGCAGTAAAAGCCCGCTGGGCAACCCTGCGTGCCGACAAACTGAGCGACAGCAAGCTCATGCAACTGGTGGACGCTACAGCACAACTGCTCAAGGAAAATGGTGCCGTGAAGCGCAACTATGCAAAATGGGATCAGGGAATAGGGGTAAACTACGATAATGCGGTTAACGAACTGAAGCTGTTTCTTCAGCAGCGTGCTGCCTGGATGAATACAACGATTGGGTTGTTTTAAATCTCACACGGCTCACAAATTCTTGACTAGAAATCCACCCGCAAAAAAATATTGGGTGTAAAGGCTAACCCGTTAAGTTGTACTTTCCTTGGCGCATTATCCTCTAACAAATAATAAGCATTAAGTATATTTTCCCGGTTAAGGATATTCCAACACGAAATACCCAGTTGACTTTTTAAGCGAGCACGCGTATAAAAATGCCAGCGAACTGATGCGTCAACCCGAAAATAATTGAGAAGACGCTCATTATTCGGCTCAGCATACTGAAGCGTTCCTGAAACCACTTCACCTCCGGACACCAATGAAGTGGTGGGTCTGCCGGTATACCAATTCACACCGGCACCGGTTTCAAGTGTTGAAAACCGGTAACTTATGCCTCCACTCAAGGCATGTCGGATGTCGGTATTATTAGGAAATGTGGGGGGAATCAGAGCCCCGAAATCATAATCATTTTTTGAAAGGGAATACCGAAGCCACTGCACCGAGCGTTTGCTTTGCCGGTTAACCAATATATCAATACCATTAATCGTGTAGGTACCTTGGCTACGCACAAATTCAAATTGATTTTGAAAACCCTGGCTTGATGTTATAATGCCTTGCACCTGTTTGGTATAGGCTTCCATATGTACAAACCACTCCGCGCGTTTCCACAACAATCCGGCAGAAAGTTGCCGACTGCGCACCAGGGGTATGTCTTCATCATTGCTCATTACCCACCGGCTTTTTTCAACGCCTAAAAAGTCGCTCTGATCATCCACCACCTGTACGTTGGATTGCGATTTCATCTCACCCATAATCTCAAGGGTAAAGTGCTGAGCTATGGTTTGGGTAAACACCAGACGAGGTTCAACTGTAAATGCACTTACCCTACGGTAATAGTTTGCACGTATGCCCGGGCGAAGGTTTGTTCGTTCATGGAACCATGAAAAGTTACCCTCGGCAAATATGGCATGATTGCGCATGACTTCTTTTATACGTCTTTCGAATGGTGGATTGTCAACCACATCAGCGTTGGTTATACCGGTTTCAACAAACTGATACCCGGCCTGCACGTAAGCATGAGGATTCACCTCGAACAGCGAATAAACTTTTAAGCCGGTTTCCAACACGGTATTCTGTTGCGCCAAAATTTGCTCATCTGCAATATTTTGATTCAAAGCATCCAAAGCATAATGCGAATAGTATCCTTCAGCAACAGTTTTTATCCGGTTGCTCCATAACCGGCTATAGGTAAGCCCGCTTCCCAAACTTTGTTGTTCCAGGGTACTTTCCTTTTGCACCGGGGTTCCGTTACGTTCACCGGTTTCGGCATAGGTTAATGCGTTGCCGATGGTGAAGAATGAAGCGCTCAGTTTATCACGCGGTGTGATATCGTAAAGGAGTTTTCCGCTGATATCATAAAACTCAAAATCCTCATCTTGTGTAAGGTTGCCGGTTAGGTCCGAATCTGAAAAAGCCCGTGAAAAATACTGTCGGTAGGTAGGTGTGCGCCATGAAGTCGGCACGGAATGCCTGCCCGAAAGCTGAAGAGATAAATTGGAAGCAAGTGGAACGTGAACGTATCCATCAGCGTAAAGCAGGTTCATGCCTAAACTGCCCGAAGTGTTAGTGGCCACATTATTTTCAGTAACCATGGAAATTGTGCCGGAAACACCATCACCATAATATGCACCCGTACCGTTCTTGATCAGGTTTACACTTTTGGTCACGTGCGGATTTATTCCGGATATCAACCCGAAAAAATGACCTGTCTGATAAATTTTTATCCCATCATACAAAAACAGGTTTTGATCATTTGTTCCGCCCCTGATGTTAAGTTCGGCAGCCGACTCCTGGATGCTGTTCACACCGGGTACATATTGCAAAGCTTGTAGCGCATCCGGCTGAGGTAAGCCGGGCAAGATGCCTAACACCTTGTGGTGAAGCGTTATGGAACCATCCGTTTTTCGTTCCATTCCAGAGGTGATCACATCGGCAACCGTCACCTCTTCCAATAACGTGCGGGCAACGGGCAACACAATGATTTTACAACCCTCGGAGGCAACAGTAACCCTTACGGATTCATATCCGAGAGAAACTATGTTGAGTGTTGACGATTGCTGCAGCGCTAACTCAAAATAACCGACATCATTACTATAGGTAAACGCAGCACCCGATTGAATGGCAGCACCTGAAACGGGTTCGCCAGTTTCAGAAGAGCGAAGGTATCCGCACAACACATCAGGCTTTTGCAGATCAGTTTTTGTAATGGCGATATACCGTTGATTGATGAGTTCAAAATCCAGACCCGTTTCGTCATGCAATTGCTTCAGGCATTGCTCCAGATTTGCTTCACGCGAAGGAGGGATAACCTTTGCGCTGGCTTCAATTGTTTCATCAGCATAAGTAAATGCAACAGCAAATTTTTTTTCAAGTGAATACAATACGGTTAGTAAAGACTGAGAACCGGTTTGTTGAGCAGCGGCTGGTAATGAACATGCCAATAGTATGATGGCTGTTGCAATTGACCTGCCCATATTATTCACCATGAAAAATGCGTATTTCCGAGTCGGTTATTTTATACGTTAAGTTAAGCGGTAGAGAAATAGCCTGGAGGGCTGTGGTAAGGTCCTTGTGTGGAAACTTACCCGTGTAGCGTTGTAAGGTATCTACGTGTTCCAGCTTCACCACTATACCGTATTGTCTTTCCAACTCATGCACCACTTCAAAAAGAGGAACACTCTGAAATGAACTCTCGCGATTTAACCAGGCGGGCAATGCTTCGGTGGCGAACACAGCTTGTGTAATTGATTTATCCGATTCACGATAATAATCCTGACGGGCTAATTGAACAGTTTCACCGGAACCTTTTACCTCAACGCGACCTTCATAGCACACCACTTCATAAAACCCTGGGCGGTCTTTCACGGTAAAGCGAGTACCCAGCACCGTTACCTGCCCGCGTGGAGTAATCACCTGAAATGATTTTCCCTTTTCAACATCAAAATATGCTTCTCCATCAAGTACAATTTTTCTTTCGCGCGACCATCGATCCGCTGAAAATGAAACTGAAGACATGGCATTTAATGTCATTACAGATTTATCAGGAAGTGTTACCTGCCGTGTTTCGCCTGCGGCTGTAGCATACTGTACGTTCTGATCTAATGAAAAATAATCTTTAAGAAAATAGAAAATGATTGAACCCATCAGCAGCACCGCAGCAATACGGTAAACCACACGCCAGTCTATAGCAAGTACCCTGGCTTTTCGGGAAGTGCGGGCTTTTACCTTTTCAAATGAAGCATGGATATCCAACGGAGCGGGCTGAAAATTTTTTAACGCACGGTCCATACGCTGCAACGACTGAAACGCATCCGTTTTTACAAACTGATCACGCTCGTGGTCCGCTAAGGTACCCGCCAGCCATTTTTCGATGTAATCCCGGTTGTTCATCAATCCATTAACCTGTGTATAAAACCGTTAACCGACAAAAACTCCTACCCATCTTTCAAAATTTACCCAACTTTTCTTGTAGTCGTTCAACGGCTTTATATATCCTTTTTTCAACTGCTTTCTGCGAAATGCCCAGGCGTTCCGCTATCTCCCGATGCTTCAATCCTTCAGCCCGGTTCATCATAAAAGTAACCCGTTGATCCTCTGGTAAATCCTCCAACGCCTGTTTCAGGCGTTCCATATATTCGGTTTCCTCCAATACATAGTGCGGGGAAACATCGGTAGGTACGTCAGTATGTTCCTTTTGGTAATTCAAAACAGTCTTTTTTCTTGCCAAATCGTTCAGCATCTGGTTGTTGGCCACCGTAAACAAGAACGATTTTGCCTTTTCCGGGCTTACTTTAGAACAATTAGCCCACAAACGGGCAAAGGCCTCCTGCATTAAATCTTCAGGATTATTTTCAGAGCCGTATTTATAATAGAGGAAATTATACAGGTCGCGTGAATAGGTTTCGAAAATTTTTCGAAATACAGAATCATCACAAACGTGCCGGTTATCATTCATAGGCCTGTAGGCAATTTAAGTGGTAATCAGGATAACGCATAAGCAAGTGTTCTATCTTCCTATAAATTCAAATAATTTTCATTGCGCGGTAGGACTTTTGACATGAAGCCGGTTCTATTGGTGATTATGGGCAGCTCAACTGAATATAATAACATAGTTAAAAAGATAAGCCAGTGGTTGGTGATCTTTTTGGCTATAACTTCATTCGTTGCTTGCCAGGAAGAGGAGAGCCTAATCAAACTGCCACCCGATGATGCTGCCATTACCGTTGAATCGCCCGTGGCGCAACTGTTGCTCAGGGTAGCCACTTTAGATGGATCATCAGACAATATTTTGGATCAGTCGAGTTGCCTCACCATTGTTTTACCCGTCACCGTTATTGTAGATGATGAAACAATTGTTGTAACCTCACCTGCCGATTTTGATCTTGTAGAGGATGCTCTTGACGATGACGATGACGGAGCAGTAGCCTTTATATTTCCCATTGAGGTAATCCTTCCCGATTATTCGCGTGTTACCGTAACCAGCCAGTCACAACTTTCCAGCCTGATTGAAAATTGTGAAGATCAAGACGATATTGAATGCATTGATATAAAATATCCGATTTCGATAAAGCTTTACGACACGAACAATCAGGTTTCCGATGTTATTACCATCACCAGTGATGAGTCGCTTTACAATTTTCTCCGTCAGCTTTCCGAAAACACATATATAAGTATTCAGTTTCCTGTAACACTTATAAACAGTGATGGCGCTGAACTGGTTGTTGGGAACTATGACGAACTGGAAACTGCGATTCTACTTTCAGAAGATGATTGTGATGATGATGATGGTACTGATTTTGAATTTGTACAAATACTGACTGCTGGGAACTGGATAGTTGATTCCTTTATAGATGAGGGCGATGATCAGACAAACGATTGGGCAAACTATGTTTTAAAATTTAACGCTGATGGTTCCCTTACCGCCTCTAACGGAAACACTGAACTATCCGGAACCTGGCATGCCGATACCGATGATGGTGAATTGGAATTGACTATTCAGCTTATAGCCGGTAATCCTTTTGATGACATCAACGAAGACTGGACTGTTAAGCAATATGATTCCTCACTCATTAAGCTGGAAGATGAGGATGATCAGGAACCCGGTGAATTAAAAACACTTACTTTAAAAAAGATTTAACTCTAAACTTGATTATTATGAAAATGAGAATGTTTGCATTTGTACTGTTGGCCGCTGTGATGGTGTGGGGATGTTCAAACGATGATCCTGCTCTTCAAGGTGTGGCCTTTAAAATGAAAGCCACCACAACATCGTCTGCCATTAACCCGGGTGGACGTGTAATGAATTCGGCTTATACTTTTACGAAAGCACTTGTAGGTGTAAGCGAAGTTGAGTTTGAGAACGATGACGATGATGATTCAGGTGATGATGATGATCTCGAAATTGAATTTGAAGGAAGGTATGTGGTGGATCTCATTGCCGGAACAAGTAGCCCGGAGTTTGGTATCAGCAACATTGATCCGGGATTATACAATGAAGTGGAGATTGAGTTAGGCAATTTTCTGGAAGGTGGTAATTCCATGTTCGTGAGCTTTACGTATCAACCCGATGCAGGCGAGCCAATCCAGGTGGAGTTCTCAACTAAAGCCAAGCTGGAAATTGAGATAGAGTATAGCAATGGATTTACCATGCAGCCCGATGTACTGAGCAACGTACTCGTACTACTTGATCTTGATACATTGTTGGCATCCGTTGATTTAAGTCAGGCCAACGTAGATGAAGATGGTGTCATTCGTATCAATGAAACCTCCAATACAAATCTCGCACAACTCATTGTATCAAATTTCGATGATGCTTGCGATACAGGGTACGATGACGATGATGACGATGAATTTGATGATGATTGATAATGGCTGATTGACTGAAGGCACGACTGAACAAAAAATCCATCCTCTCACAGAGGATGGATTTTTTATTACAATGAATCAAACACCCCCTTGCCTTCCTTGTCAGTTGGTACGTTGCACAGAACTACCCCCGCACCGCCTCTATTTTTCTAATCACCCGCTTTGCCTGACGGATAGATTCTTTTCTTCGACTATCGTGTATACTGGCGTTGAGTTCGTAGCCGGCCAGCAATACAATGGTAATAAGCTGTATCCAGATCATCAGCGCAATTAACACACCGATAGAACCATAGATTTTATTGTACGTGCCGAAGTGGGTTATGTAGTAGGAAAATCCGTAAGAAACAGCCAGGCTGAAAAAAGTAGCAATTGACGAACCAATGGAAAAGAAACGCCAGTTGTAATGAATGGCCGGGCCGAAGTAATACATGCTGGAGATCACCAAAAAGAACACAATAAAGATAACAATGAAGCGCAAGGCGAAAAGCAGGTACACCGTAGCGCCATCCAGGTTTATACCGGGCAGCTCATTCAGGTTAGCCGTAATATAATTCAGCACCAACTGGCCGACAATCAACAGCGCAATGGCTACCAACAAGGCCACCACAAGGTTTACGGTAAGGGCTGTAGCAATCATGCGCGTTTTAATCGCCCCACGATTTTCAATGGTTTTATAACAGGCATTGAACGCCCGCATCAACGCCATCATACCATTGGTTGACAAATAAAACGACAACACAAAACCAAACGACAATAAACCTCCCCGCTGATTGCTGATAATATCCAGCACGGTGGAAGAAATTACTTCATACATACTGGGCGGCAACTGTTCACCCAAAAACTCCATAATGGTTTCCGTATTAAGTTCAGGAAAATATATTGTTACGTACGGAATGAGGGTAAACAGGAAAATGATGGCCGGAAAAATAGCGAGAATGAAGTTAAATGAAACACCATTGGCCCTGTCGAGGATTTCATCTTTCTGCAAATTGCTCAGCAACGTTTTGGTAATCATGTACAGCGATACATTGTCGTATCGCTTAAAGCGCACCTTCTTTGTCCATGCCAATAACACTCTGGCCCGTGTAAACTGAAGAAAAAATTTCTTGTACTTATACTTCATGTAAAAAAAGGTGCCAGTACATCCATCATAGCTTGTGGTGGCCGGCATGGCCTGCCTGACTTCTGATCAACAAAAGCCAGCATGGTTTGTCCCTGGTGTATCAGTTTATTGTCTTCATTGTAAATATCGTAATGAAAAGAAATACGTACAGCAGGTTTTTCCTTAATGGTGGTAACAATGCGCAACTGCTCATCGTACTTACCTGCTGTTAAAAACTTCGAATGGTTCTCCAGCACAGGCATAATTATACCCATGGCTTCTATTTCACGATAGGTTAAACCAAGCTTTCGAAGCGCTTCTACACGAGCCACTTCGTAATACATGGCATAGTATCCGTAATACACATACCCCATCTGATCAGTTTCACCATAACGAACACGTACCGTTGTTTCCGATTGATACATGTTTACTTTTTGTTTTGATTGGCCCGTGCAATGCGCTGCTCGCGTGTTAATGCCTGCTGATAGCGTGTAGCGTTCTTAAGATGCTCAGAATATGAGGCGGTGAAATTATGGTATCCCGAAAAATCCTCTTTGGCACACATATAAAGAAAATTACTCGGTTTGTAGTTGAGCACCGCTTCCACGGTTGAAATCTCCGGCATGTTGATAGGGCCAGGGGGCAGGCCTTTGTATTTATAGGTGTTGTAAGGCGACTCTACCTCTTTATGTTCATTTAATACACGCTTCAACGTAAAGTCACCTACGGCATACACCAAAGTTGGATCAGCCTGTAACGGTATACCACTTCTTATCCGGTTAAGATAAAGGCCGGCAATTACGGGGGCTTCATCGCGCTTCACCGATTCGGCCTGTACAATGGAGGCGAGGATAGAAACCTGAATTGGAGTAAGGCCAATAGCTTCTGCTTTTTGCTTTCGCTCGTCATTCCAAAAGCGTTCATACTCCGCATACATACGTTCCACCAACTGCTTTCCGCTGATGGTGTAGTACACCTCATAGGTATTGGGAAGGAACATGCATAAAATATTTTCATTGGTAAATCCGCGCGAATCACCAGCCAGAAATCCTGCCAATGCTGCCTCAAATTCAGCCGGTGTCAGCCCTATATTTGTAGTTATTTTTTCGGGCAAATCGGTTATCAGCCGAACGTTGTTAAACGTAATGCGCACAGGCTCCTGCTCCCCCGCGCGTAAAAAACGGATGGCCTGAATGTTGTTCATGTTTCCCCGTAACACAAAACGACCGGGCTTGACCAGCTTATCATAGTCCATTAAACGGGAAAGAAAACTGAAGGAAATCAAATCCTGTACATATTCACCTTCATGTAAAATCTTTTGAACGGTTTCAAAAGTGGCATCCTGCGGAATATAAATGTACCTGTCTTCTTTGCCTACCAATATGTTGGGGGTGTAACAAATCTGGTAAGCATAAAAGGTAAATGAAATAAGAAGGACAGAGACCAAGATAAACGCGAACAGTTTAATGGGAGTTTTTGCGTATTTCATAAACGTCAAAGATACAAAATGTATGGAGTATGATGTTCACCTGACAAATACCTGCTTACTTTGGATATCCTATTGCTTCACTATTTTTGATCATGGTTGCTGAACTGGTAAAAATCCACCCACAAAATCCCGAAATGCGAAAAATTTCGCGTGTGGTGGAGGTGCTGAAAAATGGAGGGGTTATCATTTATCCTACCGATACCATTTATGGCATCGGCTGCGACCTGATGAATCGCAAAGCCGTGGAGCGCGTGTGTAAAATCATGGACATTAAACCGCATAAGCTCGACCTGTCTTTTATCTGCCACGACCTTAGTCACATTTCAATATATGTTAAACGTATCGATACACCTGTTTTTAAAGTATTGAAAAAGTCGTTGCCCGGGCCCTATACATTTATTTTCGAGTCCAGCAGTAAAGTGCCTAAAATTCTTGATGTGAATAAAAAAACGGTGGGCATCCGCATACCCGATCATAATATTCCGCGCATGATTGTTTCCGAACTGGGCAACCCCTTAATTACCTCTTCTATAAAAGACGATGATCACATTAAAGAATACACCACCGACCCGGAAGAAATTTATGAGGATTTTAAAAACCTGGTGGATATTGTAATTGATGGCGGAGCCGGTGGGAACATACCCTCAACCGTGGTAGACTGTACATCCAATGATTTTGTAATCCTCCGGCAAGGGTTAGGCGAAATTAATTTTTGATAATGTCACTAATTCGTTAAGCCAAGCATACTTTGAACTGTCTTATTGAACTTCATTATCTTCCCAACCTCGCCTGGTTCAGAACCGTATTAAAACACGATGCGATCATCCTGGAGAAACAGGAACACTTTGTAAAGCAATCATTTCGTAACCGATGCACCATCCTCACAGCCAATGGAATACAAACCTTAATTGTGCCACTCACCGATAAGCATGGGAAAATCTGCATCAAAGATGTACGCATTGATTATAGACAGAAGTGGCTGAACAATCATTGGCGTACCATCACCTCGGCCTACCGCAATGCCCCGTTCTTTGAATACTATGCTGATGAACTTCATGACAATCTTTTTAAACAACCGGCATTTTTGTACGATCTTAATTACAGCTTGCTGACAATGTGTCTTGGCTGGTTAAGAATTCAACCTCCCATTCTGGAAACTTCCGTATATGAAAAAACACCTGAAGCGGGGATTGCTGACTTACGCAACTGTTTGCAAGCAAAAAAAGTGGAAACATTAGATAAACACTACCTGCCCGTTCCTTACACCCAGGTATTTGGCAAAGCGTTTGTAAAGCATTTAAGCATCATTGACCTGATCTTTTGCCAGGGGCCTGAAGCCCGCCAGTTTGTGTAGGCATGAGTACCAAGGAATGAACAAATTAAATAGCCGGGGTGTTTTTTAGTGTTGCTGGCCAGAAAGCGCCAAAATGCTTACTGAACTGCATAAAATCCCATTGAAAAGTTTACATTTACAATACTAATTATTCCACAAACTGCATGGAGGCCAAATTTTCCAACCGCGTAAAAGAAGTTATATCCCTAAGCCGTGAAGAAGCTTTGCGGCTGGGTCATGATTATATCGGTACGGAACATCTGCTACTCGGATTAATTCGCGAGGGAGAAGGTGTAGCCGTTGGTGTGCTTAAGAAATTGGGAGTTCCGATGGACGCTTTACGTGGGGAAATTGAAAAAATATCAAAAGGCACTGCCACCCACGAAATCAAAAACCTGGCGAACATTCCGTTAACAAAAGCATCTGAGAAAGTATTAAAGATCACTTACCTGGAAGCCAAAATTTTTAAGGCCCAACTGATTGGTACAGAACACCTGCTGTTATCCATTTTGCGCGATGCCGATAACCTGGCCACACAGATTTTAAACAAGTTTGATGTCAACTACGAAACCGTAAAAGAAATGCTCGAATATCAACACGAAGGACCACAAGCCGCTTCGGATACTGATGATCCGGATGATGATTCCTCACGCATTTTTGGAGGAGGTGCCGGTGCTGGCGGAAAAGAGAAAAAAGGAACGGAAAAATCGCGCACACCAGTGCTCGACAACTTTGGCCGTGACCTTACCCGGTTGGCCGAGGATGGAAAACTCGACCCTATTGTTGGTCGTGAAAAGGAAATTGAACGCGTAGCACAAATATTAAGTCGCAGAAAGAAAAACAACCCAATATTGATTGGAGAGCCGGGTGTTGGTAAAACCGCCATCGCTGAAGGACTTGCCTTGCGCATTGTTCAGAAAAAAGTATCGCGTGTTCTTTTTGGCAAACGTGTTGTAACGCTTGACCTCGCATCATTGGTAGCAGGCACAAAATATCGTGGCCAGTTTGAAGAGCGTATGAAGGCCGTGATGAATGAATTGGAAAAATCTCCGGATGTGATTCTGTTCATTGATGAACTGCACACCATTGTGGGTGCCGGTGGAGCTTCCGGCTCGTTGGATGCTTCCAACATGTTCAAGCCTGCCCTCGCTCGCGGAGAAATCCAATGCATTGGCGCAACCACATTAGATGAGTATCGTCAATACATTGAAAAAGATGGTGCCTTGGCCAGAAGATTTCAAATGGTAATGGTTGATTCTACCACTGTAGAAGAAACCATTCAGATTCTGGAGAACATTAAAGAGAAGTATGAAGATCACCACCACGTGATCTACACACCTGAAGCACTTGCCTCCTGTGTTAAGTTATCCGACCGCTATATCAGCGACCGCTTCCTTCCGGATAAAGCCATTGACGTAATGGATGAAGCGGGTGCACGGGTGCATATAAATAATATTCACGTTCCGGAAGATATTGTGAAGCTTGAAGAGGCCATTGAAGATGTGAAGAAAGAAAAGAATCGTGTGGTGAAAAGCCAGAAATATGAAGAGGCTGCTCAACTGCGCGATAAGGAGAAGAAACTTCTGGAGCAACTCGAAATCGCAAAAACCAAGTGGGAAGAGAAAACCCGCACGGAAAAGTATACGGTAAACGAAGACAACGTGGCTGATGTAATCGCCATGATGACGGGTATACCTACCAAGCGTATCGCACAAAAAGAAAGCAATAAGCTGCTGGGCATGGGCGAAGAACTTAGTGGTCGTGTAATCGGGCAGGATGAAGCGATTAAAAAATTAACCAAAGCCATTCAGCGTACGCGTGTAGGCTTGAAAGATCCAAAGAAACCCATCGGTTCATTCATCTTCCTCGGTCCTACCGGTGTAGGTAAAACTGAATTGGCTAAAGTACTTGCTACTTACCTTTTTGATAAAGAAGATTCCCTCATTCGTATTGACATGAGTGAATACATGGAGAAGTTTTCAGTATCGCGTTTAGTGGGTGCCCCTCCGGGTTATGTTGGTTATGAAGAAGGCGGACAGCTTACTGAAAAAGTAAGACGTAAACCGTATTCAGTTGTGTTGCTGGATGAAATTGAAAAGGCACATCCGGATGTTTTCAATATTTTACTCCAGGTTTTGGATGACGGTATTCTTACCGATGGTTTGGGAAGGCGTGTTGATTTCAGAAACACCATCATCATCATGACCTCTAACATTGGTGTGCGCGACCTGAAAGATTTTGGAAGCGGCATTGGATTTACTACTGCAGCCAAGCGCGAAAACGAAGAGGAAGCCATGAAGTCGACTATTCAAAATGCGCTGAAGCGCGTGTTTAGTCCTGAGTTCCTGAATCGTTTAGATGATGTTATCGTATTCAACTCGTTGCAGCGCGAACACATCCATAAAATCATTGACATTACACTCAAGAAAGTATTCGATAGAATTAATGCCATTGGGTACAATGTTGAGCTTACTGAAAAGGCGAAGGATTTCCTTTCTGAAAAAGGATATGATCATCAGTTTGGTGCACGTCCGTTAAACAGGGCCATTACCAAATACCTGGAAGATCCGGTAGCGGAAGAAATCCTGAAAGGCGAAATTGAAGAGGGCGGAATAATTGTTGCCGATTACGATGGTAAAGGCGATCAATTAACCCTGAAAATCAAAAAGCCAAAAGCAGCCTCTAAGAAGGAGTAACTGATTTAACTGATAACAAAAAGGCGGGGCAACCCGCTTTTTTTATTTTGAGATGTCGGGATTTAATTAACAACGATGCGAAAAGCGTTAACCTACAAAAAACTCAACTCAGGAAACATACAAGACATATTTCCTCTCCTTTGCCCTGTGTGTGAAACAGACCTGCTTGATGATGAAGTAATTTCATGATAGTTTGAGTTGCTAATACCCTCCAAAATACTTTCTCAAAAACCACTCGGCACCAATCAGCAACAGCAGCACGAAGAAAATCCATTTCAGGTTGATGAGCGAATCGTAGCGTTCTTCACTGCGGATTATGCTTTTCGCCTCTTTTTGGGTTAACTCTCTTTTAAGTTGCTCTGTCTGATCCGTTTTATAGAATTTCCCTCCGGTTGCTTGCGCCAGTCTTCGAAGTAAATCAAAATCGGCCGTAAGGTTTTGTAATTCCAATTGCTGGGCGGCAATCATAAATTGTCCCCGCACTTCTTCCTTCTGATTGTTGATCACGGTAGAAGACCGATACCGGTATACACCTTCTTTTAAACCATCAATGGCATATCGGCTATTTCCCGGACTTAATACATAATTGTATTGGTTCTTCTTTCCTTGCTCATCGGTAACTTCCAACTCAATCGTGTTACCGTAGATAGGTTCGTAAATATCATTGTAAACCTGGCTCTCAAAAACAACAGACTCTGTATCGGAAAACTGTTGCTGGGTGGTATAGCTTCTGAATTTTCGCTTATCGTCAGCCGTGCTTAAAAACTGAATCAACTTACCCATCAGTTCATCAAAAGCTTCTGTTTTTTCAGTTTTTGAAAATTCATGTAACCGCCATCGCCACAACCCTTCACCAAGCATAACACCAACTTTACGTGATTCTTCTGTATGCACAAACAAAAGCGGCTTTTCGGTAACAAGGCTTCCTACACGCTGAGACAAAAGAACTGCCGCATCAGGTGGAAAAACGGCCTTGCCAAAATGTACCTGCACGGGCGGGAAGCCTGAAAAAATTGAATTAGCCTCTGTCGAGACATTGAAATTTGTAAACGAGGGGTTAATAACCGGGGTAACTTCATCGAATTGTCTTGGTGGTTGTTCATACGATAAAGGCAATTGCTGTTGAGAAATTTGGTTCAACTCACTGGAAGCTCCGAGGATAAGAAATAGTGACGTTCTGCTTTTGGCAAAGCGCTGAAACACCTCTCGTGCCCGTCCACGGTTATCCGGAACCTGGTGAAAAATTGCCACATCAATATTTTCGGGTTGAAGATTTGCAGAAGGGGTCTCCTCCACCCCGGGAACATGAAGCAGAAATTCAAAATTCGAGTTTTGCTCAACTACTGTTCGCAATGCCTTTATATCGGGATGAGGGGCAGCAGCAACAACCAATATTTTCTTTCTTCCTTCAACAACCTCAATGAAAATTGTGGCCCGGTTATTTTTGGTGTTCCGTTCTGATTCCTTAGGTTCTACCTGAATATCCCATCGCTGAATTCCGGCTTCGGCCGCTAATGGCTGAAACTCGAAAGTCAACACTCCATCCGCCTGAACAAGCTGATTCTTGGGCTCAACCACATTTCCTTTGTGCTGAAGTGAAACAGAAATGTTTTCGCCCGGAAATCCTTTAACAAACACTTCAACCCGAATGGGAAATTTATTTCCCTGGTAGGCTATCTTGTTATACAGAATATTTCTGATCATCAGATCGGCACGCGGTGTTGTATCACCGATACCAATCGTGTAAACCGGAAAGTTATAATTGCCATAAACCGGTGACAGTCCGGCATTATAAATTCCATCCGATACAAAAACAGTTCCCGCCAGACTTTTTCCCTCAAAACGATTTGAAATAGCTCGCAGTGATTCGTTTATGTTGGTGGCCTGCGCACTGAAGTTTTCATCCACACCGTCTTCTCCAGAAAAATTTGTAAGCTGTGTTTCATAGCCAGCATCTTGAAGGGATGTTTGTATGCTCTTTAAATGCGAAGCGAGCGTCATTCTCGAGGTGGAATCAACAGTCTCTTTTATGGAAAGGGAATTATCCTGAAGGATAACAAAAACAGGTTTTTCAATTACATTTTGAATTTGTTTGATAATGGGACCCAGCAAAAAAAAAGTAAGAAAGAATACGAGCAATGCGCGGAAACCAAATAAAATCCAGTTCATCCGTTTTCCCCAGGGATGATGACTGGTGTACAGCAACCAGGCATAACCAAGCCCGGTGGCCAGACAAAGGATAACAAAAACCGATGGCGACTCAAATATTAGTTGCTTCATTTCACTCGCTCAAAATTCCAACACAAGATTGACCATATTTGCTTCAATAACCATACTTTTCTTTCCAGCGGTCGCGTAAATATTTTCTTAACTCCTCTTCGCGGGCATTTTTACCCGGTTCATAAAATTTAGTTCCGGAAATTGCTTCGGGAAGAAATTCCATGTTCGCAAAATTACCTTCATGACTATGCGCATATTGGTAGCCCTTTCCGTACCCCAGGTCCTTCATTAATTTTGTTGGTGTATTTCTGATTGACAACGGCACCGGTAAGTCTCCGGTTTCATTCACTACACGAATGGCATCTTCAATGGCCATGTAACTGGCATTGCTTTTTGGTGAACTGGCCAGGTACACCGCGCATTGCGCAAGTATGATTCGTGCTTCAGGGTAGCCGATCATGGTTACCGCCTGAAACGTATTGGTGGCCATGACCAAAGCCGTTGGATTGGCATTACCAATATCTTCCGATGCCAGTATGACCAGTCTCCGCGCAATAAATTTTACATCTTCCCCACCTTCAACCATACGGGCCAGGTAATAGATGGCTGCGTTGGGATCGCTTCCACGGATGGATTTGATAAACGCAGAGATGATATCATAGTGTTGCTCTCCACTTTTATCATAAATGGCAATTTTCTTTTGAGCAACGTTGGTAGCTAACTCATCGGTGATTACCACTTTCCCGGAAGGTTCAGAGTCAACCACTAACTCCAGTAAGTTTAATACCTTCCGTGCATCGCCACCAGAAAGTTGAAAGAGTGCATTATGCTCTTTCAATTCAACATCTCGTTTTTTTAATTGTTCATCATGCACTAAGGCATGATTTACCAACCTGAGCAAATCTTTTTCATCCAGCGCTTTTAACGTGTACACCTGGCATCGCGAAAGCAACGCTGAGTTTACTTCAAAGGATGGGTTTTCGGTTGTTGCACCTATTAACGTAATTACACCCTTCTCAACAGCGCCAAGCAATGCATCTTGTTGTGATTTGTTAAACCGGTGAATTTCATCGATAAATAAAATCGACTTACCCGATAACCTTGCCTTTTCAATCACTTCGCGTACATCCTTCACGCCTGCGCTTACTGCACTTAACGTGTAAAAGGGCTTCTTCACTTCATGCGCAATGATGTTGGCAATGGTGGTTTTGCCCACACCGGGCGGGCCCCACAAAATCATGGAGGGAATATTTCCGAGTTGTATGGCCTTTCGAATGATACCTCCGGCACCCACCAGGTGCTCCTGCCCCACCAGGTCGTCCAATGTGGATGGCCGCATGCGCTCCGCCAAGGGTTGGTTTGCCTGAAATATCATTACAGCAATATTAACGTTACCAATGCATTAATCACGAATGCGAAAAGAATGCAGAAGAAAAATATACTGATCATTAAAAAGAACTTTACCACAGTCTTAAATCGTGACTGACCATACACCCTGCGCATAGCTTTGTACAAGTAAAAATTGATGTACAGAAATACGAAAAAATTAATCCATTCGAGCCAATGCACTAATGAGAATACCATTCCCAGGATTCCAGCAAGGAAGAGGAAATCGTAGAAGAAAACGGTGAACACCAAGTGTTCGGAATAGTAAAAATCTTTGCGGATGTAAAGCAGCTTGAGGATCAATGCAAACACCGGGAGCAAAAAGAAAATCATTTTTGGAATGTTGGCCTGAAGGCTTTCACCAAAGCTTTTCCAGATGGTTTTTTCGTCCCAACCGCGTTGTTGTTTCAGGGTGATGAACTTGATTTTAAAATAGCGTTCAATCCGGCCATCTCTCTTCTCCGGTGGTTTAGCATTTTCAAGCGAATCGTATTCTTCCAGCGTTTTGGGATCATAGTTCTCATCCTGAATAGGATTCCCATATGCATTACTAGTTGTATTGAGTGAGTCAAAGAAAGCGCGCTTTTCCTCACGGGTAAGTTCTCTGCCATCTTCCTGCACATTAATCTTATCTTCATTGGGCATCAGTGTGAAGATCAGGAAGAAAATAAAACTAAGAAATACATACATCCGGGCCGGGTGGTAGTATCGTTCGCGTTTGCCCTCATTGTAATCGCGAATGAGAATGCCCGGCCTAAACATTAAGCTGATGAATGTTTTAAAGAACTTCGATTCGAAACTGAAAAACGAACTGATGAAGTTTATAGAAAGATCACCAATGGCCTGCCTGCGGGGCAAATCCTTCTGCCCGCATTGCGAACAGAACTTACCGGTAAGGAGTGCACCACAGTTCAGGCAGTTTGGGTTTCCGGCAGCGCCAGCACCCTGTTCGCTTTCAATTATACTTTCCGATACCGGTAGAGATTTGCCTAACTCATCCATTTTCAAAATCCAATTTTGAAAATTACAAAATGAAAGGTGTTAACCGAAGTTTGCCCAAGCTTTCAGCCACGATTTGGTTTTTACCCTCAATGGCTCTACTTTTGTGCTCCAAATAGCGGGGTGGATCCGCTAATGGGCGGATCGTTGGGCTCATATCCGCCACAGGCGGAAGAAAGTTCGAAAGATTGAAATACGGAGGGTAAAGCCTCTTTAAAAAATATATCGCGGGGTGGAGCAGTTGGTAGCTCGTTGGGCTCATAACCCAAAGGTCGTAAGTTCGAGTCTTACCCCCGCTACTTAGATAGGGCGACCTCAAAAGGGTCGCCTTTATTATTTGTCATGAGCAGCAATCAAAAAGCATGTCATCCAGTCCATTCAAATCCGGTTTTGTAAGTATTGTGGGTAAGCCTAATGTGGGTAAGTCTACCCTAATGAACAGGCTGGTGGGCGAACAACTTTCCATTACCACCCCCAAGGCGCAAACTACCCGACACCGGATAATGGGCATTCTTAATGGAGAAAACTACCAGGTAGTGTATTCTGATACCCCTGGGTTGCTGGAGCCGAAATATGCTCTTCACACAGCCATGATGAACTTTGTGAAAGTATCCTTGGAAGATGCAGACTTGATTTTATTGGTGGTGAGCCTTGAAGATAAGTATGAACCCGAACTCTTCGAACGATTTAAGAAAATACAAACTCCCATCTTATTGGTGATTAATAAAACTGATTTGGCCAAAGGCTCACAAGTACATGATAAGACCACTTACTGGAAAGAGCAGTTACCCAATCTTCATGCAATTCTTCCGGTTTCGGCTGTTACGGGTGAGCATATAAAAGAATTGTTTGAGACTATTATATCCGGGTTACCAGAGCATCCGCCCTATTTCCCGAAGGATGAACTGTCGGATAAATCCGAGCGGTTCTTTGCTGGTGAAATTATCCGTGAAAAAATATTCATGAATTTTGAACAGGAAGTGCCTTACAGTACGGAAGTAGCCATAACTGAATTCAGCGAAACAGACGAAATCATCCGGATGCGGGCTGAAATTTATGTAGAACGTGATTCCCAAAAGGGAATTATCATTGGCAAAGGTGGAAGCGCTTTGAAAAAACTGGGAATGGAATCTCGCCAGGCTATGGAAGCCTTCTTTAATAAAAAGGTATTTTTGGAAACACATGTGAAGGTGGCCGATAACTGGCGCAAACAGACAGATAAACTTAAAAGGTTTGGATACCTGAATAATTAGTCAATTAGCCAATAGTGTCAATTAGCCAATGATTTTCAGAACGCTAATTGGCTAATTGGCTAATTGGCACATTGAATAATTGATTTATGGCAAACATAGTAGCGATAGTAGGAAGGCCAAATGTTGGAAAATCAACATTCTTTAACCGGTTGATTGAAAAACGCCAGGCCATTATGGATGATATGCCGGGTGTTACCCGCGACAGGCATTACGGATATGCCGAATGGACAGGCAAATATTTTACGGTAATTGACACTGGCGGATATGTTACAGGATCGGAAGACAAGTTTGAAACGGAAATCCGAAAGCAGGTAGCCCTGGCACTGGAAGAAGCCTCGGCTATAATCTTTATGGTAGATTGCCGTGACGGCATTACCGGATTTGATAAAGACTTCGCCAATATTATCCGAACATCAAAAAAGCCCGTATTCATTGCTGCCAATAAAGCAGACACACCCGACAAATCGATCTATGCTGCCGAGTTTTATGAACTAGCCTTGGGCGAGGTTTATCCGATATCAGCTGAAAATGGAAGCGGAACCGGAGAATTACTGGATGCACTGGTTAAGGTTTTCCCTTCAGAAGGTGTTGAGGATCCAAATGCGGGGATTCCTAAAATTTCCATTCTTGGACGACCGAACGTTGGTAAATCATCGTTACTGAATGCTTTGTTAGGAACCGAACGCAGCATTGTAACCGATGAAGCTGGTACAACACGCGATGCTATACACAGTCACTACAAAATGTACAATCAGAATTTTATCCTGATTGACACGGCCGGTATAAGGAAGAAAAGTAAGGTGCATGAGGATGTTGAGTTTTATTCCGTACTCCGATCGCTTAAGGCTTTAGAAGAAAGTGATGTTTGTATTGTTGTGTTGGATGCGGAACGTAAGATGGAATCGCAGGACGTTAATATTATCAGCCTGGCGGAACGGCAAGGGAAAGGCATGGTAATCATGGTAAATAAGTGGGATTTGGTAGAAAAGGATTCCAAAACCGCGGAATCCTTTAGAAAGGAGATTATGGAAAAACTGGCTCCAATCGACTACATCCCCATCATTTTCGCCTCAGCATTGAACAAGCAGCGCATATTCCAGGTAGTGGAAAAGGCTGTTCAGGTGTACGGAAATAAAACAAAGAAAATTCCTACCTCGCAGCTTAATGAGGTTATGTTGCCCGAAATAGAGCGTTATCCACCGCCTGCGATAAAAGGTAAATTCATCCAAATAAAGTACATCACCCAAGTGAATGCACGATTTCCATCGATTGCATTCTTTTGTAACCATCCCCAATATATCCAACCGGCTTACGAACGTTATTTAGAAAATAAGATTCGTGAGCATTTCGACTTTGAGGGTGTACCTGTACGGCTAATCTTCAAGAAAAAATAAAAATCTTACCTCTTTAGGCTTCAAAATCAGATCGTTGTATATTTGCGAAGTTTTAAAATAAAAACCTGTAAACTATGAAAAAGTTAATCGCATTGTTGGCTGTATGTGGCTTTGCATTTGCATTTGTTGCATGTGGTGGTCAGAAAGCTGAAGAAGCTGCTACAGAAGAAGTTGCTCCTGCTACAGAAGAAGTTGCTCCTGCTACAGAAGAAGCTGACTCTACTGAGGTAGTTGCTGATTCTACTGCTGCTGAATAATAATTCAGTAACGTAAAATTGAGAGGCTTTAGAAATCTAAAGCCTTTTTTATTTCCTTCACATTGAATGACGGCAGAGCAAGTCCAGACTATATTATCGCAACACATACCTCAGCAAGCTATTTCCTATTGCCTTCGTTTGTGGAAAGAAAATCCTTTCATCTTTCGCATTACCAAAAGCAGGCAGACCAAAATTGGAGACTTTACCTGCAAGCCGGGTGAGCGTGTACGCATCACCATAAACGAAGATCTTAATCCCTATTTATTTTTGACCACCTATGTTCATGAGGTGGCGCATTATCATGTACACCACCAGGTAGGAAACCGCGCTGAACCGCATGGCGATTTATGGAAACAAACCTTTCAACGCCTGCTTGAACCGGTATTGAATAATTCTGTTTTTCCTGAACAACTGCTAACGTTGCTCAGCCAACACATGCAACAACCTATGGCCAGTACGTTTGCTGATGTTGCACTGACTAAGGCCTTCCGCCAATACGATCATAACGTTGATACACACCTAGTGCTCTCATCCCTGGGTGAAGGAAGTGTTTTTCAATTGAACGGACGTTACTTTAAAAAAGGAAAACTCAAACGCACACGCTTTCTTTGCCAGGAGGTGAAATCAAAAAAGCAATACCTGGTGCCGGCCGAAGCATTGGTGAACAATGCTCAGCTAACGCTTGAATGGCATTTCTAACTTAGAATTTGTAGCGAACAAAAGCCTCAATGGCTTCATACTCGGCCAAACCAAGTTGATCATACGTTTTTGCTGTTGCCCGGTTACGATCTTCGGCCCGCACCCAAAATTCACGCGCATCGGTTCCTGGAAATAACGCACTATCTTTTTGTGATTGGTGTTTGAAGATGGCTCTTCTTTTACGCAATAATTCTTCCGGACTTAACGGCACGGCCATTTCTATCTGGTCGATATCCCATTCTTGCCAGGCACCTCTGTACAGCCAAACGTAACAGTCTTTCATCCATGAATTTTTCTTCAACCGATCGATAGCTTTATAAATGGCCGCCAGGCATACACGGTGTGTTCCGTGCGGATCGGAAAGGTCGCCCGCAGCATAAACCTGTTGGGGTTTAATCTTTACCAGCAGGTCTGAAATTATTTTAATATCGGGTTCACCCAATGGTTTTTTCTTAACTAGCCCTGTTTCATAAAAAGGCATATCCAAAAAATGAATGTTATTTTCTGGAATACCCACATAACGACAGGCCGCCTTTGCCTCACCCCGCCTGATCAATCCTTTAATCATCATCACTTCGGGGCTGTCAATTTGACCAGGCCTCTTCTTCTTAATGGATTGAAGAACATTTTTAAAAAGCTGTTCACTTTTCATTTTAGCCAATCCAAACTGCTCACTGAAATCGTTTACAAAATCTGCGAAGCGAACAACGTCATCATCAAACACGGCAATGTTGCCAGAGGTTTGGTACGCTACATGAACTTCATGCCCCTGATCCACCAGTCGTAAAAAGGTTCCTCCCATTGAAATTACATCATCATCGGGGTGTGGGGAAAAAATAATAACCCGTTTGGGAAAGGGCTTCGCGCGTTCCGGACGATTGGAATCATCTGCTTTAGGTTTACCCCCCGGCCAACCTGTAATAGTATGTTGTAACTCGTTAAAAATTCTGATGTTAACCTGATATGCTGATCCAAATGAAGTAACGATATCTCCCATACCATGCTCACTGTAATCATTGTTAGTGAGTTTGAGAATAGGTTTACCTAATTTCTGACAGAGCCAAACCACTGCTTTCCTGATTTGCTTATCATTCCAATGCTCGAGCGAGTCCAGCAGCCAGGGGGTTTTTACTTTCGTTAATTCCGAAGAAGCGGCCTCATCCAATACCACCAGTGTGTTTGAATGCAATTGAAGAAAGGATGAAGGATTTTGATCTGTAACAACTCCTTCCAGAGCTTTCTGTACAATGGGGGCTTTTCCCTCGCCCCAGGCCATCATGATAATGCGCCTGGATTTTAGTATGGTTCCTACGCCCATGGTGAGTGCCTTCTTCGGAACGTTCTCTTCTCCAAAAAAATCACTTGCCGCATCCATGCTTGTGATGTGATCCAGGGTTATGAGTCGCGTGGTTGATTTTTCACTGGAGCCTGGTTCATTAAAACCAATGTGGCCGGTACGACCAATACCTAAAAGCTGGATATCAATACCGCCTAAATCATCAATCATCTTATCATACTTACGGCAGAAGGCAGGAATTTTATCTCTTGAAATAGTCCCATCCGGTATATGAATATTCCTTTTGGGAATATCAATATGATCAAACAGGTACTCATTCATAAACCGTACATAACTTTGAAGAGCATCTGGTTGCATGGGATAATACTCATCCAGGTTAAAAGTATAGACATTCTTAAAACTCAGTTTCTCCTTCTGATGCATGCGAATCAGTTCGGCATACACACGGGTTGGCGTTGAGCCTGTGGCCAGTCCTAAAACACAGAACTTTTTTTGCTTCTGCCTTAACCGGATAAGTGACGCAATTTCTTTGGCAACAAAGATTGAGGCTTCTTCAGATGAACCAAAGATTTTTACAGGTACTTTTTCAGGTGAGGGGTGTGCCATGAAGGTATGACTTAATTTAAAAGAAAGTTAATACGTACTGAAATGAGATTTATATACAGGGCTGAAAATTTTATAATCAGGCAAGTCGCCTCATGATCAACCCATTCACCAGTTCAAAAAACGAAAATGGATGCAACGTACGCCAGTTCCCGATTTGTAAAGTTCCGCCCATGTTCACGTATTGATCGATGCGGTACTTTCTGAATTCCTGTTGAATAAAATCCGGGAACGATACGGCTGCGATCCAACCCAATCCCTTTTCGTCATCCTCTACTTCATCAAACCACTCTTCATAGTACGAATCATCGGAACCATGAAAGTTGAGAATATTCTCGCCAATTAGAATAAATTTATTGATTCCAGCGGCCAGCAATTCATCAATAATATTTCTTTTAAGATGCATGATATCATTGTTGATGGTGTCGTTCCACTCGCCTATGAATTCAAGAATAACAAACCCAGCCCGGTAATCAGCGTACAGAATTTTAATGTATAGCGTTTCCGAGCCCATAAAATCCCATGCAGGATCTATATAGTAACCGTAAATCGTATCCGTGTATTGCTCGAAGTTGTAGGACTTCTCAAAAAAAGGTGAGCGCGGATCTTCCGATGAATTGTAATACTTCAGCCAATTCGAAAACGGTTCAATATCATGCATGCCCGGTGTAACTATCAATCACCCTGCGTACGCTTCCAAATTCTTTTAACAAGGCATCTGCTTTTTCCTGATCAACACCAAGTTCTTCCATAATCATGCGTATGCCCCGGTCAACAAGTTTATTGTTGGTCAGTTGCATGTCCACCATTTTATTTCCCTTTACCCGGCCGAGCTTTATCATAACCGTTGTTGAGATCATATTCAAGACCAGCTTCTGAGCTGTTCCTGCCTTCATACGGGTGCTTCCGGTAACAACTTCAGGGCCTACAATAATCTCAATGGGATAATCGGCTTGTTGAGCAACAGCCGTTTGCGTATTGCAGGTAATGCATGCTGTTACAATACCCTGTGCGCGCGCAGTCTTCAATCCACCAATCACATACGGAGTTCTGCCCGAAGCCGCTATTCCAATCAGTACATCTTGCGCAGATATGTTGTGCATTTGTAAATCCTTCCACGCCTGTTCTGCATCGTCCTCAGCATGCTCAACGGCTTTTCGAATGGCCTGATCGCCCCCGGCAATCAACCCAATGACTTTTCCATGAGGCATACCATAGGTTGGTGGAATTTCACTGGCATCCAAAATGCCTAATCTTCCACTGGTACCTGCGCCTATATAAAACAGTCGTCCGCCACTACTCATTTTTTCAACGATTACCCCTACTAACTTCTCTACCTGGGGTATTACCTTTTCAATCGCCAACGGAACTGACTTATCCTCTTTATTGATGCTGGTCAGCAATTCATGAACACTCATCTTTTCCAGATGATTGTAATAGGAAGATGATTCGGTTATGGACATGTTTATTTCAGATCCTTCTTGTGATATAATGTAAGTCCGGCAATGGGGCTTTCCAATATATTTTTTACAGTAATGCCTTTGTCATTGGCTACTTGCCTCAAAATATCGCTGAAGTAAAACGCTACGGAACCAACAAAATGCACTCTCAGTTCATCATATTTCTCGTACCGCATTACATTCTTCTCCATAAATTCACTGAACCCATCGTACACCAACTTATAGCAATAGGGTTCTTTCAAATGCTGAAAAATAAAATGAGAGAAGCTTCCTAAAAAACGGCTGGGCATTTCCTGACTATATACACGACTCAATATTTCATCACGATCCATAGGAAATCTTTTTTTAAAATAGTCCCACAGTTTCTCCGGTAAATCCTTTCGCAAATAATCAGCAACTATCTTTTTCCCCATCCATGCTCCGGAGCCTTCATCACCCAATACATAGCCCAATGAGGTTACGTTCTCAACTATGCGAACACCATCGTAATAACAAGAGTTCGAACCTGTTCCCAAAATGCAGGCTATGCCGGGATCTTCACCGCACAACGCTCGGGCTGCGGCCAGCAAATCGTGCCATACTTCAATATGAGCATCGGTAAAATAGCGCTCCAGGGCCATGCGGATCATTTGCCTGTTTTTATCAGATGAACAGCCTGTGCCGTAATAAAAAATCTTCTCTACCCGATGCTTAACCTGGGGCACTAAAACTTCCCGCACCTCCTGATCAAACTGCTCGATAGGCTGATAATAAGGATTATAGCCAATGGATTGGGCTTGTTCAATGCCACCATCAGCGTTGAGTATTCGCCAATCTGTTTTAGAAGCACCGCTATCAGCAATCAGAATCATATTCGTTTTTAGTCGTCCTACGACTCAAAGTCGTAGGACGACTTATCGTAGTTTATTACTTTTTTACTTAAGGTATAGAATCTTTCCGTATCCAGTGGAATATCTAATAATTTATTGGCCAGCAAACGGTCTACAAATCTATCCTCCTGTTTCCAATATGTATTGAATGAAGAGTATTGCCAGTCTTCCATAGCATCAATGAGCCCTGCTTTCAAAGGGTTTTGATGGATATAGTGCAAACAAATTGAGCCAATTTCACTTGAGATAATTTTCTTAATTTTTGTGTGTTGTTGAAATAAACTCCCTAATCTATTCTCCTGTTTGTGAATCGCTCTCGTGTAAGAACTTAACATTATCCTAAGATCAGCAGAAAATTTTTTGTGAACAAAGGTTTCGCGAGTATTAATCAAAAGATGAAAATGATTTGGCATCATACAATTGATTAATCTCCATTAAGAAAGTAAATCACTTCATTGTGAATCTAATCGTCCAATCACCTTAAACTTATCAAACACCTTGTCAGTATGAGGGGCATCTTTCAGTTCATCTGTCAGATCCTGCCCGGCCCAGTGCTCGTAATGCTTTCCGGTTTTCCATAAGCGCGACTCCGTAACTTCGTAAATCATACCCCTGAAGGCAACCCATACCTGGGGCTTGTCCTGCCCATTCCGTAAAGCCAACTGTGCGGTGGTATATGTAGGCAACTCCTCACTCATTATTTACCGGCTGTGATGTGTCCGTAATCTTTAACGATTGTGTACAGAAATTTCACGGGAGGCAAGTCTGTTTGGATACCCAAACTATTCTTAATTTTTTCAGTAACCGCCATAACGGGCAACGAATTACCGGTGGTGCGATTAACCTCCAGCGCTTGTTGAATCAATTCAATATCCTGGTCATTCAATTGAATCACCTGTTGAAAGGTTGGCGTGTAGGTGTCATCAGTAATCGTAAATACTTCCTTTGCTGTAACGGCTCGTTGCTCAACCAGTTTAACTACGGTAGTACCTGCAGCAATATCGCCTAACCGTTGCCCCTTGCCACTAACGGCTATGGTAAACAACGCTATGGCACCCGACAATAAATCAATTTCAAAAAGGCGAACCAACCACCGGATGATGTAATTACCAATGGTAGCCGGTGTGCCGTCAAGCCGTACAACTTTTATATTCATTTGTCGCTTTCCCGGACTTTGGCCATTCATAAAAATTTCGAAGAACAAGTGATACAGGAACGGAGGTATGACCAACACTCCGATTATCAAAGCCGTAGACCCCACACTTCCAGAGACCAAAATGAAAAAGATCAGGATGAAGTATGCGATGATGATAAAGACATCAATAAAATAAGCCAAAATGCGATCACCCAAACTGGCTACAGGGTAATCAATAACAACATTTTGGGTGGTTCGTACACTAACGGTTTGCATCCGGTTTGAAAATGAATAATATTGAACAAACTTAATTAATGATGCAAAGTAAAGATTTAATACTTGCCGCGCTGATTCTGGTAATGGCAGCCTGTACAACGAAAGAAAAAATTGACTACACAGCCTTGCCCGAAGAAAAGCTTCGCCAGGTAGCTGATTCGCTGGCGCATGCCTATATTATTACCGATGGCCATGTTGATCTGCCGTATCGCTTAAAGGTTAAGAATTTCCGGCTCGAAAAAGAATTTCTGGGTATACCCATCAGCACAGAAGATGGCGATTTTGATTTTGAACGTGCAAAAAAAGGCGGACTGGATGCCCCCTTTATGTCCATATATATTCCCTCTGAGAATCAATTAAAGCCCGATATGGGTAAGCCGCTTGCCGATTCACTGATTGATATGATTCGTGGTATCGCAGCAGCACACCCCGATAAGTTTGGATTAGCCGGAACACCCGCTGAAGTTGATGCCCATTTTGCAGCAGGTAGAATTGCTTTGCCCATGGGCATGGAAAATGGTGCGCCTATTGGTAATGACATCGCTAATGTGAAATACTTTTTTGATCGCGGTATACGCTACATAACACTAACCCACGGCAAAGACAATCAGATTTGCGATTCATCGTACGACACACTCAATACCTGGAATGGATTAAGTCCGTTTGGCGAAGACGTAGTTCGTGAAATGAACCGTGTGGGAATTATGGTTGACATCTCGCATGTATCTGACAGTACGTTTTATGATGTGCTAAAAATTACCAAAGCACCGGTGATTGCATCGCACTCTTCATTGCGTTATTTCACACCCGGCTGGCAGCGTAATATGGATGATGCTATGGTAAAAGCATTAAAAGAAAATGGGGGTGTTATTCAAATAAACTTTGGTTCAACTTTCTTAGACTCTGCCGTATCCAAAGCCAACACGGAGAATCGCCAAAAACTGCAGGCTATTTTAAAAGAAAAAGGATTGGGTTTCCGTGATGAAGCAGCCAAACCTGTAATTGAAGAATTCCGGAAAGCAAACCCATCGCTTTACGCGGATGTAAAGACTGTAGCCGATCATATCGATCGTGTTGTACAATTAGCGGGCATTGATCATGTGGGTATTGGCTCCGACTATGATGGTGTGGGCGACAGCTTACCCACCGGATTAAAGGATGTATCGCAATACCCAAACCTGATTTATGAATTATTGCGCAGAGGCTACTCACCTGAAGACATCGGAAAAATTTGTTACAAAAACGTGTGGAGGGTTTGGAATAGAGTAATTGAGGTGTCTGAATTGTAACGTGTTTGGTTTCCGGTTAGCTAGTCTCCAGTTACCGGCAACAGGAAGCTGGCAACCCCCACGAGGAACCCAAAGAAACCCGTAACTTGCAGCCTGTAACCCGTAGTCCCCGTGCGTGAAGCCGCTTTTGTAAAACGTAATCAGCAACGCTGGCAGGAAATTGAGCAAACGCTGACAGCAAAAGGTCGTCCACATCCGGACCGTTTGGCCGAAATTTTTATTCAGCTAACGGATGATCTTTCGTTTGCCCGTACCCAATATCCAAAAAGCCGGGTAACACAATACCTGAATAACCTGGCCTCGAAGATTCACCTTGAGATTTACAAAAACAAAAAGGAAGAGAAGAACCGGTTCATCACCTTCTGGAAGTTTGAACTTCCTATGGTAATGTTTGAGTCGAGGAAGCCGCTGCTCTATGCCTTTCTCATTTTTACAGTTGCCATACTCATTGGTGGTGCCTCTGCTTATTATGATGAAACATTTGTTCGCCTGATTTTAGGTGACGCGTACGTAAATATGACGCTTGAAAATATTGAAAAAGGAAATCCTACAGCAGTATTCAGCGGCAGTTCAGAGGGTGATATGTTCTTTGCCATAACTTTCAACAATATTCGGGTTTCATTTTATGCTTTCGTAGCCGGCTTGTTTTTCTCTTTAGGAACCGGCTATATTCTTTTTTCAAATGGCATAATGGTGGGCGCTATTTATTCTTTCTTCCTGAAAAAAGAGTTAGCGGCAAATGCCTTTTCGGTCATCATGCTTCATGGTACCATTGAGCTTTCGGTAATTGTTGTTGCCGGGGCTGCCGGCCTGGTGATGGGGAATAGTTTTTTGTTTCCGGGTACTTATTCGCGGTTGGATTCATTTAAGCAGGGCGTGTTAAAAGGTGTAAAAATTGTTATGGGGCTCGTTCCGTTTTTTATTCTGGCGGGATTTATAGAATCTTTTATTACCCGGTATGCTTTTATGCACTGGAGCCTGAAAACCATTATTATCAGCTTGTCGGCCTGGCTTATACTGTATTATTTCGTTATTTATCCATACAAATTGGTTAACCATGGAAAGCAACTTCACGCCCATTGAATTTCAAAAAGCAAGGGATTTCAGCAATAAAATGAATGCTACGTTTGAGTTTCTTAAGCAGAACTTCAAACCCTTTTTCAAAAGTCTGCTTTTCATAGCCGGACCGCCAATGTTGGTGGGCAGCGTGTTGGCCGGCAGTCTTTATTCAGGATATTTTGGCTTTATCGGCAACATGAGTCGTAATCAGGGGAATCCTGATGTTATTACCGACTACCTGGACTCACCCATGTTATGGGTAGAGATTACGTTGGCGGTTTTGCTCATGTTTCTTAGCGGGGTGATGATCGTTGCGGTAGTGTATAACTACATGATGGAGTACGATGCCCGGAAAAGTAATGACATTGATGTTAACACCATTTGGGAAAGAGTGCGCAACTCGTTGCCCATGTATTTCGGCACTATCTTTCTGTATTGGATATTACTGATTGCTGCATACCTGTTGGTTATTCTTGTAATTATTGGTGCCACGGCTATTTCTCCATGGCTTGCTTTTTTTGGTGGCGTGGCTGTTTTCATCGGCTTTATGTATGCTATTATTTCGCTTTCCTTACTCTTTATTATAAGAGCTTATGAAAAGATTGGCTTTTTTGAAGCCATGTCCAGATGCTTTACATTAATTCGCGATAAGTGGTGGAGCACGTTTGGATTGCTCGTTATTCTTTCACTGGTTCAAAGCACTATCTCATCACTCTTTCTCATTCCGTGGTACATTAATTTCTTTGTGAGCATGATGCACTCTATTGATGGAAACCCGTTTCAGGAACCATCGTTTACACAGGAGCTGATCAACAATATATTTATGACACTTTACTTCATTGTGAGTTTCTTGCTTTATTCATTACCACTGATAGCACTTGCCTTTCAATACTTCAACCTGGTTGAACTAAAAGAAGCCAAAGGTTTACTCTCCCGTATAAACACCATCGGTCAGCCGGTTGAGAACAGTAAAACGGATGAGCAGTATTAGATTTTTTCTGCTTACTGCATTTCTTCTCAGCTTCCTTTTTGCCAACGGTCAGAAAGAAGTTAAGTCCATTACCTACGATAGCAGCATAGTCGACACTCGCAGCTTTGACAAGACCAAACTTGAAAAGTTAAAGGCCGACCCCGAATTGGATTATGGAAGGAGTCCGGCCGCCATAAACTTATGGGAACGTTTTAAAATCTGGTTAAACAATTGGTTGTCCCGTTTATTAACAGCTGTTGAGAATGCCAATTGGTTCAACATCCTGCTTACCATTTTAGCCATTATTGTCGTTGTGTATGTAATTCTGCGCTTGCTGAAAGTTGATGCATTCACCATGTTTTACGCAGGCAAAAAAGCCCCGATTGCACATGGTGTAATCGATGAAGATATCCACGCCATGGATTTCGAAAAGCTCATCCGTGAAGCCCTCAGTAAGAAGGAATTTCGCCTGGCCATTCGCCTGTTGTTTCTGCAGTCTCTTAAGCTACTGGCCGATAAAAACCACATTTTGTGGCAACCCGGTAAAACCAATCACGATTACCTGGAAGAATTGACAGCACAACAGCTTAAAACCGGTTTCAACGAATTGAATTTTTATTTTGAATATGCCTGGTATGGAAACTTCACTATCAATGAAGGACTCTATCAAAAAGTAGACTCAATTTTTAAGGAGTGGAAAACTAATGTATAATGCTGCGTAAAGACTGGAAATATATTGTCTACTTATCAGCTGCCTTTGTTTTTTACCTGGCCCTGAAATTATTGTCGCCACGTGATCTCGACTGGACAATTACTTTTCATCATAAGGATAAGAATCCGTTTGGTGCCTATGCTCTTGATCAGTTAATCGGATCCATTATATCCAAAAATAGTATTCAACAAAGTAACTATACCCTGTACGAGTTGTATGATACATTGCAAAAGCCCACAAATTTTTTATCGCTCTCCTCCTCATTTTCTCCAGGCAAAGAAGATTGTGACGCCCTGCTAAAGAACATTGAAAAAGGCGGAACAGCCTTTATTGCGGCACAATACTTTCGTGGAAGATTTGCCGACACGCTTTACCTTAACACATCTGATTATTTTTTTGATGGCGACTTTACAGCCGTGTTCAATCGCAACGACTCAACAGGCATACACTTTAAAAACCCCGGGCTACACCAGCAGCAGATTTATTTATTTCCACGAAAAAATATTCACAACTACTTTGATGAAGTAGATACAACCCGTACACAGATTGTCGCCACAAATGATCTTGACTTACCCGTGTTGATAAAAATTTCATGGGGAAAAGGATTTCTTTACCTCAGCTCAACACCCTTAACTTTTACCAATGCATACCTGCTGTACAATCAAAATGCTGAGTTCGCTTCATTGGCGCTATCACATTTGCCTGATCGCACCACCTACTGGACAGAATTTTATCACCTCGGCAGACTGGAAGCCCGAACCCCGTTGCGGTTTATCCTAACGAATGAACCTCTGAGCTGGGCATATTACATTGCCATTCTTAGCATTTTGTTATTTATGATTTTTGAAGCCAGGCGCAGGCAACGCGTTATACCTATCATTAAACCATTGGCCAACACATCGGTTGAATTTGTTCAAACCATTGGTAACCTGTATTACCAATCGGCTGATCATAAGAACATTGCTGAAAAAAGAATCGCATTTTTACTGGAGCAACTCCGTTCGAAGTATGGCATCAACGCTCATCAGGTAAATGAACAAACCCTTCTCACAATAGCTAAAAGGACGGGCCATGCAGAAGAGAAGGTACGAGAGTTATTTAAATTGATCGGATTGATTCATGGAAAGAATCAGATTGCCGAAAGCGAACTCAAATCTTTAAACGAAAAATTGGATCAGTTCAACTATTAACCAACTTGCTAACACTATAATTATGGAAGAAAGATTATTTGAAAACCGGGTTGACTTAACCGCGCTTAACGAAAGTGTAAAAAAGATACGGGAAGAGATTGGCCATGTTATTGTGGGGCAGCAAGAGATGATTGATTTACTGATCATCTCCATTCTGGCAGATGGACATGTGCTCATAGAGGGTGTACCCGGTGTGGCCAAAACATTAACGGCCAAACTATTGTCGCGGGTAATTGATGTGAAGTTCAACCGCATCCAATTCACACCCGACCTGATGCCCTCAGATGTTATTGGTACCTCCGTTTTTAACATGAAAAATTCTGAGTTTGAGTTTAAAGCAGGCCCTATCTTTTCCAACATTGTGCTGATAGACGAAATCAATCGGGCCCCGGCAAAAACCCAGGCTGCACTTTTTGAAGTAATGGAAGAACGCCAGATAACCGCGGACGGTACTACCTATAGAATGGAACATCCATACATGGTAGTAGCCACACAAAATCCTATTGAACATGAAGGTACTTATCGTTTACCCGAAGCACAATTAGATCGGTTTTTATTCAAGATTCTGGTGCACTATCCTGATATGGAGCAAGAGTTTTCCATTATTCAGGGGCATCATCAACGAAAGGGCCATGCTCCTGTAGAAGATGTAAAGCCTGTGCTAAACACTGAAAAAATCAAGCAATACCGAAATGCCGTTCAGCAAGTACACGTAGAAGAAAATCTGATGCGATACATCGCACAGATTATTTATGAAACGCGTAACAATCCATCACTTTTCCTGGGTGCTTCACCGCGTGCATCAGTAGCCTTACTCAACAGCGCAAAAGCTTTTGCCGCTATCAACGCCCGCGATTTTGTAACGCCTGAGGATGTAAAGTTTGTGGCAGCGCCCGTATTGCGTCATCGTATTATGCTTACCCCTGATAAGGAAATGGAAGGTATTACCACCGATGATGTAGTGAAGCAAATTGTTGATAAGGTTGAAGTCCCGCGTTAGATTGTCGTACACAAAACAAAACTTAAAGTCCGTAATCACTCCACCACATTATCTAAACATTTCCTTATGAATTTATTTCAGTATACTCAGACAGCGCCTTGGCCAATCTTTGGCCTGGCATTGGCAAGCGGGGATTGGGCACAGCGCTGGATGAGTATACGGGGCCATGCGGCCCGGGAGCATATCGGTTTAGGTTTATTTACTGATTATTAAATAAAACAATGAGGCAATTAAAAAACCTATACCTGAACAACCGGCTTTTCATGGCCATCGTGGGCGTTGTGCTTTGCTTCATTCTTAGTTTTATTATCGGTGGATTTCTTATCGTTCCCAAGATTCTGTTCTTTGCTTTATTAGCTTTTGTTCTGGCCGATACATTGCTGCTCTTTCGAACAAGAAGAGGATTGCACGGCTATCGCTTCACGCCCGAAAAACTTTCCAACGGAGATGAGAATGAAATCAGGATTTACCTGGAGAATTTCTTTCCGTTCAAAGCTTCCTTGGAAGTGATTGATGAGATCCCCCATCAGTTTCAAAGACGCGACTTGAACTTCAGAATTTACCTTCCTATTCGCGAAAGCAAAACCATTGCGTATTCACTCCGGCCGGTAAAGCGTGGTGAATACTCCTTTGGTGCAGTAAATGTTCTTGTAAGCTCGCCTCTCGGTTTACTCAAAAGAAGATTCCGGTTTTCGCAAGATGCCTTGGTTCCGGTATATCCATCGTACATACAAATGCGGAAATACGAATTACTCGCCATTTCCAACCGGCTGACAGAAACCGGGATAAAAAAAATCAGACGAATAGGGCAGAACATGGAGTTCGAGTTGATTAAAGAATACGTTCAGGGCGATGATATCCGTACCATCAATTGGAAGGCCACAGCCAGAAAATCAAACCTGATGGTAAATCATTACCAGGATGAGCGCTCGCAACAGGTATACTCCCTCATCGACAAAAGTCGTGTAATGCAAATGCCTTTTAACGGCTTGAGTTTGATGGATTACGCTATCAATGCAAGCTTAGTCATCAGTAACATTGCCATAAAAAAATCTGATAAAGCGGGACTGATTACTTTTCAGGATACTATTGGAACAACCCTGGCGGCCAGCCGAAGCAACCGTCAGATGGCGCAGATACAGGACGTATTGTATAATCAGAAAACGGGTTATCGTGAATCAGATTTTTCTGCGCTCTATGGCCACATTCGCAGAAAAATTACCCAACGAAGTTTATTGCTGTTGTTCACCAATTTTGAATCCGTGTATGGTATGCAGCGTCAGTTGCCATTTTTAAGAAGTCTCGCCAGGCAGCATGTCTTGGTTGTCATCTTCTTTGAAAATACCGAGATGACGAGTTTGATACAGGAACCAGCTGAAAACCTGAAAGAAATTTATTACAAAGCAGTGGCTGAAAAATTTGCCTACGACAAAAAACTGATTGCCAGGGAACTTCAAAAAACGGGCATTCAAACCATTCTTACCACACCTGAGCGTCTTACGGTAAATACCATTAATAAATACCTTGAATTAAAATCAAGGGGGATGATTTAAACCACCGCTTAGAAAGAATTTAGACTTTTTTTACTTTCACTTGTTCAAATCAGGAAAGAGGGGAAAGGCACCGCCTGTTGATTGATTTGTTGTACCCTTAAATTGCATTTTCATGAATAAATTCTTCAGCACTATAATGTTGATCGGCCTTTTGGCATCCATTTCAACAGGCTCCCTTTTAGCCCAAAAACCAATGGGTATAAAGGTCACCAAGCCCACAGTATGCTATGCCCATACGGATGATAACCCTTGTTATATTCCTCCTCCGGAACAATATTTGAAATGGGCCAATGGCGCCCGAACAAAAACATCTACTATTGAAGTAACCTACAACCCAGGCTTTACACCTGAAGCCATTGCTGCTTTTGATTATGCTATCGGAATATGGGAAACGTTGATCTCCTCTTCGGTGCCCATTAAGATTGATGCCTATTGGTCATCGCTTGGGCCGGGGGTTCTAGGCGGGGCATTGTACACTTCTGCATATGCAAACTTTACAGGCGCTCAAAAACTTAATGTGTTTTATCCCGTTGCTATGGCGGAGAAAATAACCGGACAGAATTTGAATGGAAATAATCCCGACATTTTTGTTCAATTCAGTAACAGTGCGAACTGGCACTATAATACAGGAACCCCTCCTCCATCCGGTCAATTCGATTTGGCAACAGTTGTTCTTCATGAAATAGGACACGGACTAGGTTTCGCTGGTACTTTCACGGTAAATGGTTCTTCGGGTGAGGTGGGCTTACAAGCTAGCGGTGTTCCAATTATTTACGATGTCCCTGTTGAAAACGCTTCAGGTTCCAATTTAATACAAACTGTATCATCTCCATCTCCCGATCTACGCGCACAACTCATAAGCGATAATCTTTTTTTTAATTCTGTCACTTCTCTCAAACCGAAAATATATGCCCCTGTAAACTTTAATGGAGGCTCTAGTATAAGTCACCTCGATGAAACAACATTTAACAATACTACAAATGCCTTGATGACACCGCAGATTGCACCTGCTGAAAGAATACATGACCCGGGGGTGGCTTGGGCTATGCTGAAAGATATGGGTTGGGAAATTGTAAAAATCAATCATCAACCACTGGCTGATTCAGAAAATACTACAGGCCCATATGTAATAACCACATCCCTGCAAGCTGATGTTGGGTACACTGCTTCCAGTTTAAAATTAAACTATACCACCGATGGCTCCACCTTCAGCGTGGTGACTATGAATCCCACCGGATTACCCAATCAATTCACTGCATCCATCCCGGGCAGTGGTAATCCTCAGAACTATGGCTATTTCATCTCCGTCAATGATATAGAGGGAAGAGAGTTTGTAAACCCTGGGAAAATCGTTAGAAAACTTGCCAGCGAGTTGCAAAATATTCACATCTTTTCAACTGGGCCTGATACTAAGGCTCCGGTTATTACTCACTCACCGAAACCATTTCTGTTGGATAGCGAAATTCAACTAGAACTGGAGGCAAGGGTTACCGATAATATTGGGATTGCCTCCGTTGTGTTACAGTATACCATAAATGGAGTTTCACAATCCAACCAAACGTTTACTCTTCAAAACCCTGGCGCTGATTCCATCTATCGCTCTACTATCAATTTAGGCACCGGTTTGAATAATGGTGATGTTGTTAATTATCGCATCGTTGCCACCGATAACTCATCCAACAGTAATGTTGGTACCTCACCTGCTTCAGGCTTTTATACGCTTAACGTGGTGGGACTCGAACCTACACAAGATTCCTATGCCAATGATTTCAATACACCATCCAATGATTTCTTTGGTAATGGCTTCAGCATAACCCAACCCGCAGGGTTTAATGATCCTGCTATTCATTCCGATCATCCGTACACTGAAGGAAATGGGTTCCCAAACAATGAACTGAACCTGGTTTATCAATTAAAGATTCCTGTTCGCGTTAAAGGCCAGGAGGCAACCATAGTATTTGATGAAATTGTTTTGGTTGAGCCCGGAGAGACAGGAACTGTTTTTGGAAACCCGGAATTCTGGGACTACGTGGTGGTAGAAGGTTCAAAAGATGGTGGTATAACCTGGACACCGGTTGCTGATGGATACGACTCGCGGGCAAATACAGCCTGGTTAACGCGTTACAACAGTGCAACATCTGGAAATAACTCAACAGCCGTTGGAGACCCTACCTTATACCGCACTCGCACTTTAGACCTGCAAAATAAATTTAACACAGGTGATGAAGTGGTGATACGTTTCAGGCTATTCAGCGATCCCTTCGCTGCAGGATGGGGATGGGCCATCGACAACTTGAAAATTCAAATTGATGACACTCCTCCTTTAGTTCTCCATGATCATATTGATTATTTAAAAGATAACGATAACGAATTGGTCATCGTAACCAAAGCCAGTGATGCCAGTGGAGTGGAGTCATTAAAAATTGAATACAAAATTAATGGAGGAACAATCACTAGTATTGACTTTACTGTCAACCCTCCGGCAAGTCAATATCAATTTACATTAAGTGGATTAGCTTCACTATCCGTTGGTGATGTTATTGAGTACAGAATAGTGGCCATGGATAGTATTGGCAATGAGGGCGCCTTTCCTCCTTCTGAAAATTTCATTAAAGTCCCCATTGTAAACTTTGGCACTCCGTTAACTACCTATGCCAACAACTTTAATTCAGCGACAAATGATTTTGTAGGCAACTTCTTTTCTATTTCACAACCCAATTTATTTGTTGATGGCGCTATCCACTCCGAGCACTTTTATCCAAATGGAATCGGACTGGACAGAACCTCATCATATAATTTTGTTCTCACCAATCCGATTACACTATCATCCTCTAATCCCCTCTTGCGGTTTGATGAAATCGTAATCGTAGAGGGTCATTCTACAGGTGCAATTTTTGGAAATCCAAATTTCAGGGATTATGTTATTGTTGAAGGATCAAAAGACGGGGGCAACACCTGGAACAGATTTTTAGACGGATACGACATTATTGGTGGGTTATCTTCATGGATTGCTGCGTTTAACACTGGATCAAATCCCAATGCAGGAATGTTTCGGAATCGCGTGGTTAACATGACCGCTAACGGCAATTTCCAACCCGGTGATCAGGTAATCATTCGTTTCCGGTTGTTTTCCAACGAGACCATTAACGGTTGGGGCTGGGCTATCGATAACCTCTATATTCAAGACCCTATTACATCGCTTGAGTCGTCCCTATCCGGCTTGCAGCTTTATCCAAACCCTGTAACTCAAAACACACTTACGCTCGAGGCTGATGCAGTTTCATTTACCAGTGCGCACCTTGAATTGATTTCAATTCAAGGACAAACACTAATTGGTGAGACCATCGATACATCCAATGGGAAAATGCTCCATCTGGTTGACATGAGTCAATGGCCAGCGGGGATTTACCTTGTTAAAATTCAAGGGAACCAAGGCGAAAAAATTCTCCGAAAAATCATCAAAACCAACTGATAAAAAACCCTGACCAAACGTCAGGGTTTTTTATTGCTGATCTGTTTGTGTGTTCGGGGTGGCGTCCTATTTTTGCGACAATTTATCCATACCCATCCCTCAACATGCCTAGAGACAGAAGTATTCGTTCCATTTTAATCATCGGTAGCGGTCCCATCATCATTGGCCAGGCTTGTGAATTTGACTATGCCGGCTCACAGGCCTCCCGCTCCTTGCGCGAAGAAGGCATTGAAGTGATCCTGATCAACTCCAATCCGGCTACCATTATGACCGATAAGGTAACGGCTGATCATGTTTACCTGAAGCCCCTTACCAAGAAGTCAATCCGCGAAATTCTTGAAAAACATAACATTGATGCCGTGCTCCCCACCATGGGTGGACAAACTGCACTTAATCTTTGCATTGAGTGCGATAAGGCGGGTATCTGGCAAAATTACGGTGTCCGGATCATCGGGGTTGATATCAAAGCAATCGAAACCACTGAGGACCGGGAGAAATTCCGGTTAAAAATGCATGAATTGGGCGTAGGCGTTTGTAAAGGTTCAACGGCCACTTCCTTTCTCCAAGGCAAAGAAATAGCACAGGAAATTGGTTTCCCGTTGGTCATTCGTCCATCCTATACCTTAGGTGGCACAGGTGGAGGTTTTGTTAAAAATCCGGAGGATTTTGATGAAGCACTAAACCGCGGCTTGCACGCCTCGCCCATTCACGAAGTGTTGGTGGAGCAAAGCATTATGGGTTGGAAAGAATATGAGCTGGAATTGCTTCGCGATGAACGGGGCAACGTGATTATAATCTGCTCCATCGAAAACTTCGACCCCATGGGGGTTCATACCGGTGACTCCATCACCGTGGCACCAGCGATGACGCTTCCGGATACGGTTTACCAAAACATGCGAAACCTCGCCATCAAAATGATGAATGGCATTGGTAAGTTTGCCGGAGGTTGCAATGTTCAGTTTGCCGTTAATCCGGAAACGGATGATATCATCGGCATTGAAATCAACCCGCGGGTATCACGATCCTCAGCGCTGGCTTCAAAAGCAACCGGGTACCCTATTGCAAAGGTGGCCGCGAAGTTGGCCATTGGTTATCACCTGGATGAACTGAAAAATGCTATTACCGGAACCACCACAGCTTACTTTGAACCTGCAGTAGATTATGTGATCGTGAAAATTCCTCGCTGGAATTTTGATAAGTTTCATGGTGCCGACCGTAAGCTTGGCTTACAAATGAAATCAGTAGGCGAAGTAATGGGCATCGGACGAAACTTTCAGGAAGCTCTACAAAAAGCCTGTCAGTCGCTGGAGATCAGAAGAAACGGCTTAGGTGCTGATGGGAAAGAACTCACCAATCAGACAGAGTTGCTGTATAGCCTGGAGCACCCAAGCTGGAACAGGCTATTTCATGTATACGATGCCATGAAGTTGGGCATCTCCATGAAAACCATTCACAACCTTACTAAAATTGATAAGTGGTTTCTGGAACAGATCTGGGAACTTGTTGAAATTGAAAAAGAAATTGAAAAGTACAAGCTTGACACCATTCCGGTTGAGTTAATGCGAACAGCCAAAGAGAAAGGCTATGCCGATCGTCAGTTGGCACACTTGATGGATTGCCTGGAAAGTGAAGTGCATGAAAAACGTAAGAGCATGGGCATTAATCGTGTTTATAAATTGGTAGACACATGTGCTGCAGAGTTTGAAGCCAACACACCCTATTACTACTCTACTTTTGATACTGAAAATGAATCGATTGTTTCCGATAATAAGAAAATAATTGTGCTGGGATCTGGCCCCAATCGCATTGGTCAGGGTATAGAATTTGATTACTCCTGTGTACATGGTGTGCTGGCAACCAAAGAGTGTGGCTACGAAGCCATCATGATTAACTGCAACCCGGAAACCGTTTCTACTGATTTCGATATTGCCAATAAGCTTTACTTCGAGCCGGTTTTCTGGGAACATTTGTGGGATATTATTCAGCACGAAAAACCTGAAGGTGTAATTGTCCAGCTTGGAGGGCAAACCGCATTGAAACTGGCGGAGAAACTCAACAAGTATGGGGTAAAAATTATCGGAACTTCCTTTGAAGCGCTTGATTTGGCAGAAGATCGCGGAAGCTTCTCTACATTGTTAAAAGAGCTGAATATTCCCTATCCTGAATTTGGTGTAGCTACCAATGCTGATGAAGCACTGGAAGTTTCGAAGACCATTGGATTTCCATTGTTAGTTCGTCCATCCTATGTATTGGGCGGACAAAGCATGAAAATTGTGATCAATGAAAAAGAACTGGAAAACCATATTCTTGACATCTGGAAAAATCTACCGGAGAATAAAGTATTACTCGATCACTTTTTAGATGGCGCCATTGAAGCTGAGGCTGATGCTATCTGCGATGGCGAAGATGTATACATCATAGGCGTAATGCAGCACATTGAACCGGCAGGCATCCACTCCGGAGATTCCTATGCGGTGTTACCGCCCTATAACCTGGGTGATTTTGTGATGAAGCAAATTGAAACCTATACGCATCGTATTGCCCTTGCCCTGAGAACAGTTGGGTTGATCAACATTCAGTTTGCCATTAAAAACGATAAGGTTTACATCATCGAAGCAAATCCAAGAGCATCGCGCACGGTGCCCTTTATCTGCAAAGCCTATGATGAACCGTACGTAAACTATGCCACCAAGGTAATGCTGGGCGAAAAGAAAATAAAAGACTTTAATTTCCGTCCTACTAAAAAAGGGTACGCCATTAAGGAGCCTGTATTTTCATTCAGTAAATTCCCGGATGTAAATAAAGAACTTGGCCCCGAAATGAAATCAACCGGAGAAGCTATTTATTTTATTGATGATTTAATGGACGACTACTTTTTGAAGATTTACGGGGAACGGAATTTATATTTGAGCCGTTAGAGATATACATTAACTTGCTGGCATGTTCAGGATTCTCTTAATTTTTGTCTTGATATTTTACGCGTTGTATAAACTCGGATTATTTCGGGTGTTCACAGCAAGCGTAAAAGACGGGTACCATGAGCCCGGAAACATTAACCGAAAAGCCCCGGGCAGCAACGTAAACATTGACCCTGCTCCACCAAAAGAGAAAAGAAAAACCGACTTTAAAGGCGGTGAATACGTGGATTACGAAGAGGTAAAATAGTTAACCGCTTATTTCTCTACGCTTTGCAGTACCTTTACTATCCGTAAACTCCATATGCATTACCGGATAACTGTAATTCTTGCAGGCCTTATATTTTTTTGTTCAGCTGCAACAAAAGCGCAAGACTATTCCAAAAAACTTGCATTGGTCATTGGCAATGCTGCTTACCAGCATGGTGGTGAACTTAAAAATCCAGTAAACGATGCCAGAGCTATGGCCGAAACACTTCAGCAATTGGGTTTTGAAATTATGCTGCACGAGAATGTTTCGCAAAATCAAATGAAACAAGCCATAAATACCTATGGCATAAAACTGCGCGACTACGATGTGGGGTTGTTTTATTACGCGGGCCATGGCATACAGCATAAGGGTACCAATTACATGATACCTGTTGAAGCAGATTTACAGGCAGCCGAACAAATTGAATATGATTGCGTGGCGGCCGACCGTGTGCTCGCCTATATGGATGCTGCCTCCACAAAAGTAAATCTGATAATTATGGATGCTTGTCGGAATAATCCATTTGAAAGAAGCTGGCATAGGAGTGGGGCTGGCAATGGCCTCGCCATGATGGATGCCCCGAAGGGAACACTCATCGCATATGCGACAGCGCCAGGAAAAGTGGCAGCCGATGGAGAGGGCTCTAATGGTTTATACACCAGTGCCTTACTAAAATATTTAAAAGACCCCGACCTCAACGCAGAGCAAATCTTTAAAAAAGTACGGACAGAGGTTGCAGAAAAATCTTTTGGTGCCCAGGTGCCCTGGGAAACCACTTCCCTTACCGGAGAAGATTTTTTCTTCGCTGCACAGAAGCGATCGGTAAAAACTATTTCGGCTAATGGAATAACCTCTCCAGAATTAATCAAAGCCTCCTTTCAAAAAGCTGATGCGCTTTACGAAAAACGAGCCTATCAAGAAAGCATTGATGAACTGACAAAAATAATTGCAATAGATCAGTATCACATTAAAAGCTATATGCTTCGGGCCAATGCGTATATGCTGCTGATGCAACATCAAAAAGCCATACCCGATTTAAATAAAGTAGTAGCACTTAGTCCGGGTGAAGCAGATGGATATTATTACCGTGGCCTTTGCCGGTACACCACTAAAGAAATACCTGAAGCTATTGCAGATTTCTCACTTACCCTTCGCTACAATCCTGACCACAGCAATGCCTATTATTGGCGGGCTTACTGCTATTACCTGGTTGAAAACAATCGGGCAGCTATTGAGGATTATAACGCCACACTAAAATTAATTCCCGATAACGGTGAAGTGTATTACTACCGTGGGCTAAGCTTTTTTGAGTTAAAGGATTTTGCTGCGGCTGAAGCCGATTTCAGAAAAGCAACAGAACGCATGCCCAACATGGCCGAAGCATACTTTCGGTTGGCGTGGTGTTATCATATTCAAAATGCGTTGGAAAATGCCCTCACAAATTATTCAAAAGCCATCAGTATTAATCCAACTTATACAGCTGCTTATTTTTACCGTGCCAAAGCCAACCTAAAACTCAACAAAACAACCGAAGCAAAGCACGATATTGAAAAAGCATTGGAACTTGATCCGGGAAATACAGAGTATACTGATTTTTGGAAATCACTTAGCAAATAAGCATGCGCGTTCACTTTTATAAATATCAGGCCACAGGAAATGATTTCATTTTAATTGACAACCGTGAGGGGAAACACAAACTCACAACCGATCAGATAAAACAACTATGCGACCGCAGGTTTGGCATTGGTGCAGATGGCATTATCCTGATTGAAAAAGATCTTACTGAATCTTTTACGTTGAACTACTACAACAGCGATGGTTCTCAAAGTTTATGTGGAAATGGAAGTCGTGCAGCCATTCAATTTGCGGCACACCTGGGCATAGTAAATTCAAAAGCAAGTTTTAAAGCTTATGATGGTGTCCACGATGCTGAACTTCTAGGCTCGGGGGTTGTTCGGTTGCGCATGAACAACGTTACCGGTATTCAACCCGTGGATCAGGCCTTTTTTCTAAACACCGGATCCCCGCATTACGTCCGGTTTGTCAAGAACATTCACCAGTATCCGGTATTTGAGGAAGGGAAGAAAATCCGCTACAGCGAAAAGTTTGTTCCGCAAAACGGTACTAACGTGAACTTTGTGGAACTTCTGGCCGATAATACCATTTTTGTTCGCACCTATGAGCGGGGCGTGGAAAATGAAACCCTTTCCTGCGGCACGGGGGTAACAGCTGCCGCATTGGCCGCTTCTGCTCAAGGCTATAAATCACCTGTTTCTGTAAAAACACTCGGGGGAGAATTATCAGTTGAATTCAAATCCGGACAGGCAGGCGCATTTTCCGACATTTATCTTATCGGGCCTGCCAAAATGGTCTTCGAAGGCTATTTGGAGCTATAATTGCACCCCGCAAACCGGCTGGCCTGCGGGTAGGTAGGTCTAAAAAAACAATTTAACTTTGACGCTCTTTTTGTTCGACTGGATATCCAGCGAACAGTGAACTACGGACTATTGACTTTCTATGCTAAAATTCATTGCTAAAATTTTCGGTACCAAATCAGAAAAGGATATTAAGCGGATCATGCCCCTGGTGGAAAAGACCAAGCAGGAGGAACAAGGCCTGACTTCGCTCACCAATGATCAATTACGTGCTCAAACACTGGAGGTGCAGGATGCCATCAATCAACACTTGAAGGAGATTGATGACCAACTGGCTGCTCTGCACAAGCAGATCGATGAAAATCCTGAACTCGACATTACCGAAAAAGAAACAATTTTTGCCGAAATCGATAATCTGGAATTGGATCGGAATAAAGAACTGGAAAAAGTTTTATTAAAGGTACTTCCAAAAGCTTTCGCTATTATTCGCGAAACGGCCAGGCGCTTTAAAGAAAATGCAGTAACGGAAGTTACGGCCAACGATATGGACCGTGAATTCGCGGCCAAATTTGATCATGTAAAGATTGAAGGCGACAAAGCCCTTTGGCATAATCAGTGGGTGGCCGCTGGCAACATGATGACCTGGGACATGGTGCATTATGATGTGCAGATTATTGGCGGTATCGTGTTGCACGAAGGTAAAATTGCCGAGATGGCAACGGGTGAGGGTAAAACCCTGGTAGCCACATTTCCAGCCTTTCTAAATGCCCTGGCAAAACGCGGTGTTCACATTGTAACAGTAAACAACTATTTGTCTGTTCGGGATAGTGAGTGGATGGGACCCCTGTTTCAGTTTCACGGATTGCGTGTAGATTGTGTAGATAAGCATGAGCCAAACTCCATGGCACGCAGAAATGCCTACTTAGCGGATATCACCTACGGAACAAACAACGAATTTGGTTTCGATTACCTGCGCGACAACATGGCACGCGACCCGCATGAACTCGTGCAACGTGGCCATCATTATGCCATGGTGGATGAGGTGGATAGTGTTCTTATTGATGAAGCCCGTACACCGCTAATTATTTCGGGCCCCATACCGAAAGGTGACGAACACGAATTCTACGATTTAAAGCCCCGCATCTTCAAACTTGTTGAGGCCCAGAAAAAAATAGTGGCCGAATACCTCATTCAGGCCAAGAAGCAAATTGCTGAAGGCAACGATAAGGATGGTGGATTGGCGCTTTTCCGTGCCTTTCGGGGATTGCCAAAAAATAAGCCCCTGATCAAATACTTAAGTGAAACCGGAAATAAATCAGTATTGCAGAGAACCGAAAATTTCTATCTGCAAGACAATAAACGTAACATGCCGGAAGCTGATAAACCGCTATACTTTATTATCGATGAAAAGGATAATAGCGTTGAACTCACCGAAAAAGGAATTGATTTAATTACGGGTGAGGGTGAAGATGCTAAATTCTTCATACTCCCGGAAATTGGTACTGAACTAAACAAACTTGAGAAAGACACAAGCCTGAGCGAAGCCGATCGCTTTCAGAAAAAAGAAGAAGTGATTCGTGACTACCGCACCAAATCACAGCGCATACACAGCGTAAACCAATTGCTTAAGGCCTACACGTTGTTTGAAAAAGATACCGAATACATTATTGTAGATGGCAAAGTAAAAATTGTTGACGAGCAAACAGGTCGGGTGTTGGATGGCCGAAGGTATTCTGATGGGTTACACCAGGCTATAGAAGCGAAAGAAAATGTAAAGGTGGAGGACGCAACACAAACGTATGCCACCATTACGCTGCAAAATTATTTCCGTATGTACCACAAGCTGGCCGGTATGACCGGAACAGCTGAAACTGAGGCTGGTGAATTTTGGGACATTTACAAACTGGATGTTGTTACCATACCCACCAACAGGCCGGTTACGCGAAAAGATTCTGACGACCTGGTTTACAAAACCGTCCGCGAAAAATTCAACGCTGTAGCGGATGAGATTGTAAAGCTTACACAGCAAGGTCGCCCGGTACTGGTTGGAACCACTTCGGTTGAAATTTCGGAATTGATGAGCCGCATGTTGCAGATCCGGAAAATCAACCACCAGGTACTTAACGCCAAGCAACACCAGCGCGAAGCAGATATTGTTGCCGAAGCCGGAAAGCCAGGTACCGTAACCATCGCTACCAACATGGCCGGTCGTGGTACGGATATTAAATTAACACCGGAATCGCGAGCGGCAGGCGGACTGGCCATTATCGGTACGGAACGCCACGAATCACGCAGGGTTGACCGCCAGTTGCGTGGTCGTGCTGGGCGCCAGGGCGATCCGGGTACTTCACAGTTTTATGTTTCGCTGGAGGATAACCTGATGCGTTTGTTCATGCCGGAACGTATTGCCCGCATCATGGACCGTCTCGGTTTGAAAGAGGGTGAAGTGATTCAGCATTCAATGGTGACCAGTTCCATTGAGCGTGCACAGAAAAAAGTAGAAGAAAATAACTTTGGCATTCGTAAGCGTTTGTTGGAATATGATAACGTGATGAACTCACAGCGTGAGGTAATTTACAAGCGCAGAAAAAATGCCTTGTTTGGCGAACGTCTTGAACTCGACATTTTGAACATGCTGAATGATACCAGTGAAGACCTTGTGGCCAACGCAAAAAATGCCAACGACTATGAAAGCCTTCGCTTAAATGCGCTTGGCATACTGGGATTGGATTACGATATTCCGAAAGAAGAATTTGAAAAACTTGATGAGGGCAAACTCGCCCATGATCTTTACACGAAAGCGTTGGATCATTATCGAAAGAAAAATAAAATGGTTGCCGAAAAGGCACTTCCTGTAATCAAAGAAATTTATAAAACACGTGGCGCTACAGTTGAAAACATTTTAGTGCCCTTCTCGGATGGTTCCAAAAACATTGGTGTCGTGGCTAACCTTCAAAAAGCCGTTGAGAGCAACAATGCGGAATTGACGAAATCCATGGAGAAGATGATTACACTGGCCATCATCGATCAGTTATGGAAAGAACATCTCCGCGACATGGACGATTTGAAACAATCCGTTCAAACGGCCGTGTATGAACAAAAAGATCCCTTGTTGATTTACAAGTTTGAAGGATTTGAACTCTTCAAACGTTTGATTGGAAAAGTAAACGAAGAAACCATTTCCTTCCTGTTGAAAGCCGATATACCGGCACAGGAAGCAAACCAGGTGGAAGAGGCAAGAAGCCGTGGAAGGCAGCGTTTTAGCGAACAAAAGGAAGAATCACGCTCCCTGCTAAGTGGTGGAGGCCAGCAACCGAATGCCACCGGAAGACCGCCCCAGGAAAAAGTGATGCCGGTACGATCAGAAAAAGTAGCTAACCGGAATGACAAGGTTTCTGTACAATATACCGATGGTCGCGTTCTACGTGATGTGAAATACAAAAAGGTAGAGGATGACGTTTTAAATAATCGTTGTATAATTATCGACTGATGATACGAATACAGCTATATAGTCTGTTGATTGCTTTGATTGTTCTGGAAGGTTGTAAGCCTGCCCAGAAAACCACATCCACACAAGGAGGTAAATATTATGAAGACCTCTCAGCAGTAAGGCCAAAAGCAGAAGAAGTAAGCAACATAGATTCATTAGGAAATAATACGATTATACCACGCGATCCAAAAGTTTATATGGATCCTAAATTTACAGTGAACACTCAACTGGATGCTGTGCTGGATAGTATTGATCGTATTAATCTGACGCGGAAGTTTATTGAGGGATATACCATACAGGTTTACTCCGGGCAAAAGCGTGAAGATGCCCTGACAGTAAAAAAGGACATGACCCTTTACCTGCCTAAAATGGAATCTGAGGTTCAATACAATCAACCTAACTTTCGTGTAAAAACCGGTCGCTACCTGAACAGGCTTGAGGCCCAGAAGGACTACGAAACGATAAAGCGGTTCTTTCCTAATGCCATAATCATCCCGGATAAGATTACCATCAATTAACTTAGGTTGCTCCATTCCAGGGGTCTGTATCCTCTTCGTTTTTTTACTTACTCTAATCTTGATCGGTGTTCCCACAGATCAAACGATTTGATTTCATATTTGTATTTTTGACCCGCTATGGATCTTCTCTCTAAAATCAAATCCCTCTCCGAAAAGTATGCAAAGGATGTAGTGGCTATGCGCAGGCACATACACGCTAACCCTGAATTATCATACCTGGAGTTTAATACGGCTAAGTATGTAGCCAGCCAATTAAAATCCTTCGGCTTTACACCTGAAGAAGTTGCCAAAACGGGTCTGGTGGTAGAGATAAAAGGCAAAAATCCGGAAAGGAAAATGGTCGCCCTGCGGGCAGATATGGATGCATTGCCCATTCATGAAGCGAACGATGTTTCATACAAATCGACAAACCCCGGTGTGATGCACGCTTGCGGGCACGATGTGCACACGGCTTCGTTATTGGGAACGGCTAAAATTCTTAACGACATTAAGCATGACTTTGAAGGAACCGTTCGGTTGATCTTTCAACCCGGTGAAGAAAAAAATCCTGGAGGCGCATCGTACATGATCAAAGAAGGTGTGCTCGAAAATCCAGCACCGGCTTCCATCATCGGGCAGCATGTATTTCCACTTTTACCTGTTGGAAAGATTGGTTTCCGTGAAGGCATGTACATGGCCAGCAGCGATGAATTGTTTTTGAAAGTAATCGGTAAGGGCGGCCACGGTGCTGCACCCGAATTAACCATCGACCCCATTGTAATTGCTTCCCACATCATCATCGCATTGCAACAGGTGGTTAGTAGAAACGCCTCACCCAAACAACCCACCGTACTCACCTTTGGAAAAATAATCGGTGATGGAGCTACCAACATCATACCGAATGAAGTGACCATGGCCGGCACCTTTCGGGCTATGGATGAAACGTGGAGAAAAGAAGGGTTGAAAAAAATAAAAAAAATTGCTGAAACACTGGCCGAAAGCATGGGTGGAAAATGTGAAGTGGAAATTTCCCATGGCTATCCCTTTCTGAAAAACGATCCGTCCGTAACCCAACGCATCCGCAAAGCCGCTGAAGCCTATGTGGGAAAAGAAAATGTAGTCGACATCGATATTACGTTAGGCAGCGAGGACTTTGCCTATTATTCGCAAGTGGTACCGGCATCCTTTTATCGATTAGGTACCCGCAACGAAAGCAAGGGCATAACTTCGTATGTACATACACCTACCTTCAACATTGATGAAGACGCCCTGATCACCAGCCCCGGACTGATGGCCTGGATGGCGGTAAATGAGTTGAAGTCTTAGCTTTCGGAAATCAGATTATAGATTTCTACATTTAGGCAAGCTAATCGTACTTGGAATCCAACACACCATTAACGCCCCCGCAGCCCACTCCCTTTAATTGGGAAAGAGCAAGAAAAATCCTGTACATACTGGGTACCCTGGTGCTGTTTGTGTTTGCACTCGATTTAATGATTTCATCGCTTCAAAACCTGGGGAGCACCGCAGCAGAAGCCATACTATTGGCCACCTCCAACCCATTTACTGCACTTTTTATTGGTCTGCTGATTACAGCCATGATACAAAGCAGTTCAACCGCTACCAGTTTGGTGGTAGCATTGGTGGCTTCCGGGTCCATCACCATCGATAGCGCCATACCCATTATCATGGGAGCCAATATTGGCACTACCATTACAAGCACTATTGTTTCGTTGGGTTTCATCAACAAGAAGAAAGAATTCAGGCGTGCAGTTGCTGCAGGCACCTATCATGATTTCTTCAACATCCTAACAGTATCCATTTTATTTCCGTTGGAATATTTCAATGGATTTCTTTCTAACCTTTCCGGCTGGATTACCGAAAACTTTTTTACCGTAAGCAAAGGCACATCTGGCACAACCTTCACGCCTTTGTGGTCGGGGTTTAACTCGATTATAGATTTTCTGGTAAAGATTATCCCCAGCGGGTTTCTTTTGGCCCTGTTTTCTTTTGGCTTGTTGTTCCTGTCGATTCTGCTGTTCAGAAAACTGATATCCGGATTACTGATGGCCAGCTCACCGGAAAAATTCAGCCGGTTCTTTTTTAAGAACACCATCAAATCATTTTTCTGGGGATTGTTGACCACGGCCGCCATCCGTTCCAGCACCATTACCACATCGGTGGTAGTGCCCATTGTGGCACAAAAAATTATTACCCTTCGAAAAGCTGTTCCATTTATACTGGGGGCCAACATAGGCACTACGGTTACGGCTATGATTGCGGCCACGTTAAATGCCAACTCTTCCAGCGCCATTACTATTGCCTTGGCACATTTTCTATTCAATTTTATTGGTGTACTGGTTTTCTTTCCCATTCCGTTTTTGCGCAACATTCCCATAGCCATGGCGAATGGATTGGGGCGCCTTACCATCCGTTACCGATTGGCAGGGTTTGTCTACATTCTTGTTGTTTTCTTTTTTGTTCCTTTCTCACTCATTTATCTTAACAAGGATTCCACCGAAGTGCTGGAGCTTACCTACCAAAAAACCAATCTCATTACTGGTGAAGAAACTTCCTACCGTATTGTTTCCAAACAACAAACCAGAAGTCAAAGTGGAGAATGGTTGGTGTATAGACGAAACACCATTGACCCCGATGAAATTTTTCCGGTCTACAGAAAGAATAATGTTTTGTTCATCAACAAAGAGATGATTTTATTTAATGAACCAGGTTTTTGCTGGGATGGGGAAAATAAAGAAGGAAAATATCAACGCTGTGTAAACGAAGTACTGCCTGAGTATATAATAAGTGAAGGCCTGCGGTTCGATTCCGTATATGTGTACACGCAGCGCTACTACGATCACCCCGATTCGGTGGTGAGTACGGTATATGTTAGCGCACGCTATCCGGTGGTTTTAAAGTCCATCCGAAAAGAGAAAAATACTGTGGTTGAAACACGGCAAATCACCTCATTTACCAGAAAATAACCATCTTTTTCAATACCCTGAAAGTTGCGATCTTTGCCTAACTTGGGTGGAATTAACACGACTGCATGCTAAAAGAAACATTGCTTAAGTTCTTTAAACTGGATGGACTCATCGACAACCTTTCGGGATATTTTGAAACCCGGATAGAGTTGCTCAAATATGAGTTGAAAGAAGATATTGCCCGGGCCCTGGCGAAAGTAGCTGTTGTTGCCCTGATTGTTATTTTTCTAACACTGTTTATCATATTTCTAAGTGTGGCTGTGGCCTATGTGTTGGCCGAATCGGTGGGTACCTATGGTGGTTTCGGTATTGTGGGTGGCGTTTATTTCTTATTGATGCTGGCACTGATCTTTTTCCGCGAACCGATCAGTCATAAAATAGAACTCGAAATCAAAAAATCATTTAAGAAAAAACAACAACATCATGAAGGGGATGGAAACGGATGACCTGGTAAAAAGTCAGTTACTTCAAAAGGCAGCGCAACAGCGGCAGGAAATTGCAAACGAAATGCATGAGATTACCGACCGCACAGAAAAAGTATTAACCAACGCACTTATCATTGGTGGATCGCTGGCCCTCACGTATTTTCTGGTGCGCGGATTTTCATCCTCAAAGAAACGTAAAACCCGTAAAGCAAAGGCCAAAGCTAAGCCTGCAGAAGTTGATGATGCGGAAGAAAACGAAGTGTATGAAGAATCAGGGGCATCACGTATACTCAGTCAGATCGGTACTGCCGTAGCCTCACAAGCCACCGTATTGTTGCTTGATCTGGCGAAAGAAAAGTTAATGGAATTTTTACAAGCCCAGGCCCAAAAGAAAGCGAATGAAAATTCTTGAAACGTTAAAGGAAAATCAAAAGCTGGGTAAAAAATCCATTGCGGTATTGGTTGACCCCGACAAGGTAGCTGATGCTGCTGCGTTGCAACACCTCATTAACCTGGCCAGTGAAAACTGTGTCGACTACTTTTTTGTAGGGGGCAGCCTGGTTACTACTACCAATCTTTCAGAGATTGTAAAGCAGATTAAAGAAAATGTAAACCTGCCGGTGATTCTTTTCCCGGGTAACTCTATACAAATAGAACCTTCAGCCGATGGAATTTTATTCCTTTCGCTGATTTCAGGACGCAACCCTGAATTATTAATTGGCCAGCATGTAGTAGCCGCACCCATTGTACGCAACACCCGGTTGGAAGTATTACCCACCGGGTATATGCTGATTAGTTCAGGCCGAACCACTTCAGTAGCATACATCAGCAACACCACACCCATACCTGATGACAAATATTCACTGGCCGCTTGCACGGCCATGGCCGGTGAAATGCTGGGGTTACAACTCATGTACCTGGATGCCGGCAGCGGTGCCGAAAAGGAAATCAGTGCCCGCATGATCAGTGCCGTGCGTAAAGCCATACACACACCGTTGGTTGTGGGGGGTGGCATTAACACGGCTCAAAAAGCACTCACAGCGCTGGAAGCCGGAGCTGACATGATTGTGATTGGCAATGCCCTGGAGAAAGACCCCAACCTGCTTATTGAAATTGCCGATAAGGTGTATGAGTGGAATCAGAGTGTCGGTGCAGGAAAGGATTAATTTAGACGCCACAGGCAGTCATACAAAAAAAATATCCTTCAAATTTGACTGCAACAGGGGTTTTTAAGGGTAAAACTTGCCCTGTCGCTATATATGAAATATATTCAATTGCATAAACACAAGTGTTGGGCGCAAGGCGGTTGGACGGAAAATCTAACAAGCAAATTGTACAGACATAA
>ERZ761602.325-NODE-325-length-108208-cov-99.737326_pt1 | contig 108208 bp, 105 predicted proteins | sample MGYA00512165_ERZ761602 | MGnify/ENA primary metagenome ERZ761602 (study PRJEB28899, sample SAMN02445085) | bioreactor sludge metagenome | biome: EBPR sludge; isolation source: Thorneside wastewater treatment plant | place: Australia: Brisbane, Thorneside...
TCGGGGCCCCTGCCTAGGCTAAGAAAATGGTGGGCGGTACAGGACTTGAACCTGTGACCCCTACAGTGTCATTGTAGTGCTCTACCACTGAGCTAACCGCCCGGGGAGGTCTATTATAGCCCTCCATCCGGGGGGTTGGCAACGTGCGTGGGGCTTGTGGCACGCTTGAGATCGCTCAGGGCGCCGAAGCCTTGGCACATGCCGATCAGGAGGAAGACCTTGATGACGATGCCGGTCGGCGGCCCCTTGGTTTCGGCGATCGCCACCAAGGTCAGCACGATGTCGAGCACATAGAGCGAGACCGCAGCGATCAAGGCCGCCATCGAACGCTTGAGGACGCCGAAGCCCAGGGCGATGAAGACCAATCCGATTCCTGCCGAAATCCAGCCGAACCCGATCCGCAAAAGAAAGTCGACCTTCGCCAACTCGGCGATCAGCCCGAGGAGCAGGGTCAACCCGCCGACGAATAAGACGACGCCCGCGGAGTTCTTCAGCCGCGTCATCGGATCGGCGCTCGAGCCCGATAGCGGGATACCGTCGATCATGACCTCGACGGTCGGCCCCGGGAAGAGCCGAGACCTGAGCCTGACTTCCAGACGACGGCCGTCGGCAAGAGTCCATTGGCCGCCAGCCTCGAAGTCCCTTCTCTTTGGAAACTCACTCAGGATCTGGCCATCGACGCTAACCTTCGCGTTGTTGAAAGCCGCTTTCCACTCGACGACCAAGCGCTTCGGACCGCCGGGCTCCAGTGCGAATTGCTGTTTGGGCATCATCCCTATGACGGCTAGTCATGGTCGATAGACGCCCGGTCGCTCCCAGAAGCAAAGTCTTGCCGGCCGATCTAAGGAACGGCCGGCAAGTCGAAGCCCAGGGACTCCTAGCGGCGCCGGCGTCGAAGCAGCGCCGCAATGCCGATTCCGATCGCGCCGAGAGTGGCGGGCTCGGGAACCGCGGAGGAGGTGAACGAAGCCGTCGCGGTCGTGCCGTTGGGTGTTGACGCGAGGTTCGCAAACGAAAAGTTGAAGGTTTCCTGGGTGAGGCCTGCGGGAACGCCGGGGCCGGAGAAAGCAACGTTGTTGCCGAACAGATCGGATCCGCCGACTCCGTTTTGGCTCAGCGTTCCGCTCTGGAAGGTGATGCGGAGGACGAGGTTATTGGACGAATCCGTGAAGTCGACTTGGCCCGCGCCGGTCGACCAAAAGCCCGGTACGATCAACGAGATGGGCACGGGCGCCATCGTGAACTTGGCATCCGCATAGTCCGGCGCGCCCCAGCCGGGTGTCTGCAGGAGCAGACCGGTGCTGGCCCAACCACCGGAGATGCTGTTGCCGGCGATCGTGAAGAGCGGTGTCGTCTCATCGAGGGCGGGGTCGGCAAAGGTGGCCATGGTGAAGGCCTGGCTACCGGTCACTGCCGCGCCGAGCGCGATGGCGAGAGTCAGTCGAAAGGGGGTCTTGATCATATCGTCTCCTAGTTCGCAGAAGATCGCGGCCGCGCCGACGCGATTCTCTAACAATGAGACCGTTTCTACGGCTCCGAGTTCACGGGGTGTTGCAATATCGGTGCCGTTGGGCCTAGATGAGCCGAGAAACCGGCAACTCTCGGGGTCGCTCTCGTAAAAGCAAGCCCCTCGCCGCTACCGGCGAGGGGCCAAATGCGCGGTCGAGACCGTGCACTCCAGAGACTAGCCGCCGCGCTTGGGCATGCCCTCCGGTCCCTCCATGATCCGAGGATCGATGGGGGGCAGTTCCTGGGCAGCTCCTGCAGGTGGCTTGGGAAGGGTCTTTATCAGTTCCTCCGTGGGCGCGCTAGCCTCGGCTCCGCCGCTCGACATTCGAACGACCTGCCAGACCACGAGGCCGACACCGACAACGATGCCTGCCACCGCAAACGGGACCCACTTCTTGTTCATTGCAGGTCCCACTGGTAAGCGTCATGATCGAAGACGGCGCCTTGGAAGCCAGGCCGGACGTTGCAGCCGCGCGCGATCTGCGCGATCGTCTGGTTCGTCGAGTGGCCGTCGAGGAAGCTCATGTTGGCCCGACCGCCGTGCCAGCCCCACAGACCGCCGAAGACAAGCCAGCTATTCGGGCTGTTGACCGCCCAACCCTGGCCGTAGTTGTACCAACGGGGATTCGCCGGCGGCTGAATCGAGTCGAGCGGTTCCAGATAGGCGCCCGCCGTGTTGCGAACGCAAGGCGCCTCTACGACCCAGTTCCCGCCTCCCTGGGGGGCCCCGTTGGAGGGATTCCGATACCAGATACTATCGGCGAAAAGGAACGTTCGAGCCGTGTTGGCGGCCTGGCTGAGCGTGATCGGCGCCGACGAGATGACGAGCGGGCCCGTTCCATAAAGCCACGGCGCGAGGAAATCGTAGTTGTAGCCGAGGTTCGTCCGCGCGGTCCAGTAGTACGGCACGTACGGGCTGTTGATAGGAACCGGATTCTCGTTCGAGTCGCGGGTCAGCCCCGCATCGGTCGCATTGGGGTCCATCGTGCAGCGATAGACGTGAAGGTTCTTCACGTACGGCTGCACGAGCAAACCCCAGGTCTGGTCGTTGGGGTAGCCGGGCGGGCCGCATCCCCAGCATCCGCCCCCGCCGCCCCGCCCGTCCGAGTTCGAGTGGGGCATGCGGTCGTCGAAGTCGCCGTTGTACATGAGCACGGCCTTGGCCATCTGATTGAAGTTGCTCATGCAGGCGACCTTCTTCGCCGCGGCTTTTGCCTGGGCGAACACCGGGAACAGAATCGCAGCGAGGATGGCGATGATCGCGATGACCACCAGCAGTTCGATCAGCGTGAACGCCGATTTATGATGACGCATGATTCGTCCTCCTCGGGCCGAACCAACACGGCCCGTACACCCTCTATATTAGTACCGGTTCGGCCCAACTCGCGCGCCGAATTCGCCTTTTTTTGCGCATCCGTCCTGATTGATGGGGCCCTGGTGCCACGGGTGCCGATCGATCTCGCCGGTAAAATCGCCTCCGTATGAAGCGCGACGACCTCCTCGATCTCAACGATGCCCTCCAGCATCCGGGGCGGCGCGTTGCGGTCGATATCGCCACCGCCATGCCTGGCGAGTCCGAATTCGAGTTGCTCGGAGAGGTCGAGGGCTTTATCGAGGCGGTCAGCACCGGCAACATGCTCCTCCTGACGGGTGAGTTCCAGGCTCGCTGCATCGTGGACTGCGCGCGCTGCGGCGCACCGCTCGAGAAGGAGGTCGTCTACCCGGTCGACGAGCAGTTTCCGGTCGAGGGAACCCCGAGCGCATTCGCGAGCGATGATTTCGCAAAGGTCGTCCCCGAAGAGGACTACCCTCTCTTCGAGGGCAATGCGCTCATGGTCGAGGCACTCGTTCATCAGGGCCTGGTCGTAAACCTGCCGGTTCAGCCGCTCTGCCGCCACGGTTGGGACGAGCCCTGCCCGGAGGCTGAGGCTCGCGGAATGACGCGGAAGGTCTTCGACGAAGGTCGCCACGAGTTCGACCGATTAGCCTCGCTCAAGAGCCCGGACGGGGAGAGCGAGGAGTGAACCTGGCGGTCGACGCCATGGGGGGCGACTTCGCCCCTCGCGAGATCGTGCTCGGGGCAATCGAGGCCTCGCCGCTCGTCCACCACCAGATCACCCTCGTGGGGGACCCAGCGGCGATCGGCGAGCATCTTCCCAAACCCTGCCCGACCAACGTGTCGATCCATGCCGCGACCGAGGTGATCGGCATGGACGAAAAGCCCCTCGACGCGATTCGACGGAAGAAGGATTCGAGCCTCGCAGTGGCGACCAACCTCGTGAAGGAAGGGCTGGCCAGCGCGATGATCTCGGCGGGCAACACGGGCGCCGCCAGCGCCGCCTCGCTGCTGAGTTGGCGCCAGATTCCGGGCATCCATCGCCCGGCGATCGCCAGCCCCTTCCCCAACCGCCACGGCGGCTTCATCCTGCTCGATGCGGGGGCCAGTCCGGACGTCGATCCCGAGCACCTCGTCGAGTTCGCCTTCATGGGACGGTCCTACGTGAGCCAAGTGATGGGCCGCCGCAACCCGAAGGTCCACCTCCTCAACATCGGCGAGGAGGAAGGCAAGGGCAACGCCTTCGCCAAGCAAGCCTACAATCTGCTCGCCCAACACGACTGGTTCTGCGGCAACATCGAAGGCAAGGACCTCTTCTTCCAGCCGTGCGACGTCGTGGTTTGCGACGCCTTCGTGGGCAACATCGTGCTCAAGACCAGCGAAGGAGTCGCCGAATACATCATGGCGACCATCCGGGACCAAGTCCCGAAAGGGACATTCGCAAAGCTGCTATATGCGCCCCTTCGAAAGGTCCTCGCGCCGCTCCGCAAGAAGCTCGACTATGCCGAGTATGGCGGCTCGCCGCTCCTCGGCCTGAACGGGCTCTGTGTCATATGCCACGGGCGCAGCCACGCCAAGGCGATCAAAAATGCCCTCCTCCTCGCGCAAACCGCAGTCGACAACGATCTTGTCGCGACAATCGCGCAGAGCGTTGCCTACGCCGCACGCTAGCTGCGCTTCAACAGCACGGCCAAATCGATGAATTGCCCGCCGGTGTCTTGGTGACAGTGGACGGCAAGGTGGTTCTTGCCCTTCACCAAGGCCTCGCGCAGGGTTTCGGTGACGTCGATGCCCTCGTATTCGTCGTTCCAAGCTCCCCGTTCGGAGCGCCAGATCTCCTTGCCGTTCAGAAAGACCTCGGTCGCGTTATCGTAGTGGATCGCGAGGAACGCGCGGTCGAAGGCGTCTCCGTCGTAGTCGAATTCTGTGCGAAGCCAGATGTCCGAGGTTCGCCACTCGGTCTCGATGTCTTGTTCGAAGCCTTCCTTTTGCCCGAACGCCCCTAGGCCGGTTCGCCAGCCCATCGAGTCGAAGTTCGGCCTATTCCAGTCGTTGCCCGGGACCTCGATGGAGTAGCGCCACGGACGAGCTTGAGTGGGGTCGCGCCTCGATCCGACGAGGACTTGCCACTTGCCGGCTGGCTCAGGCGGCAGCGGTGAATCGCGTTCGTAGGCCGCCGGGGCGCCGAAGATCGCTCTCAGCCGGACCGCATCGAACTTAGGGGTCCGGTCGTAGGCGTAGATCCCGTTCCGCTCCTGCTCGACGTCGGTCAACTGGGTGTAGCAGTAGCCGAACATGAGGGGCTGATCCGTCAGGGCCGAAGTGAGCCCGGTGAGGCGCTCGTAGAACTCGTCGAGCGTCTTGGGCGGGTTGCCGTAGCCCCAACCGGCTCCAGTATTCCAGCCGATTCCTCCATATTCGCTGACCATGAACGGTACTCCGCTCCGACGGGGTCCATAGCGGGTCGGGAGGCCGGCGCCTCCGAATCCGCGGGTCCAGCGGCGTCGGAACGACTCCGGGTTCTGGTCGTAGTCGTGGGCGTCGAGCACCTCGGGATCGGGGATCGAGTGGGTCCAACCGCTCGTGTCGATGACCGGACGAGAAGGGTCGAGTTGCCTCGTGATCCGAACGGTAGTGTCCTGGAGAGGCCCAGCTTCGGCGGGGGTTTCGTTGAAAGGGCACCATCCGATAATCGCGGGATGGTTCCGGTCACGGCTCACCACTTCGTTCCATTCGTCCAGAACGGGACGCTCGCCCGCCGGTTTGCGGTGGTCGAGACCATAGTTGGGAAGTTCGCCCCATACGAGGTAGCCCAGCCGGTCGGCCCAATAGAGGAAGCGCGGCTCGAAGACCTTCTGGTGGAGCCGCGCGCCGTTGAAGCCCACCGCCATCGAGAGTTCGATGTCCCTCTTCAGCGCCTCCTCGGTCGGGGCCGTCCAGATACCGTCCGGGTAGAAACCCTGGTCGAGGACGAGCCGTTGAAAATCGGGCTTGCCATTGAGGAGCAGGCGATGCCCCCGAATCGACACACTGCGCAGGCCGGAGTAGGTGTCGAGACGGTCGAGAACACGATCGCCCGCGAGAAGTTCGATGCGGAAGTCGTAAAGGTGAGGATCGCTCGGCTGCCATAGCCGAGGCTCGGGAACCGGCAAGACCAGCCGGGGGTTGCGCCAGTCTGCCGGCGCGTCGGCGGTCGAGATCGTCTTGCCCTGGTCGGTCAGGGTCACCCGGACCCGGTCGGCGACAGTACCATCGACCTCGACCTCGACGAAAAAGCGCTTGCCGGCCACATCGGGCTCGATGCGGACCCCACTGGTGTGGGCCGCACCCACGCCCTCAAGCCAGACCGTTTGCCAGATGCCGGTCGTGCGGGTATAAAAAATGCCCTCGCTTTGCGGCGTGCGTGCCTGCTTGCCGAGCGCCTGCAAACCGCTCCGCGCGTCGTCGTAGGCATGGATGACGACCGTGTTGCTTCCCTCGATAAGCCGATCGGTGATCTCGAACGCGAACGAGGCCGAGCCGCCGGTATGAGAGCCCACTCGTTCACCGTTCAGCCAAACGGTCGTTCGCCAGTCGCAGGCTCCGATGTGCAGCAGGGTCCGCTCCGAAGTCCAGTTTTTCGGACGCTCGAAGGTCCGCCGGTACCAAACGTTCTTCACGAAGCCGGTCCGACCCAATCCCGAGAGCGAGCTCTCGCGGCAGAACGGAACGGCGATGCGGTCGGGAAAGGCACGGTCCGTCAGAAACGATCGGTCGCCGTCGTCGTCGGTCTCGGCGAACTCCCACGTTCCATTGAGGTTCAGCCAATCGGCTCGAACGCGGTCGGGCCTGGGGTGCTCGGGGCGCGGGATGTCGGTCATGGCGATGGGCGAAAGAGCCGCTGCGGCGGCGATGAGACAGAGAATCACGGCTTTGCTCAGCCTCCCTGCGCGGCAGTATGACCGGATCGCCTGAAATCGGGCTTGGCGATAGGTATAGTTCCGTCAACCAAGGTGGGCCAGCAGCAAGAATGCCAATGTGGAACCGAGGTCGTCGCACAGGCGACCTTTTGTGTCCAATGCGGCATGCCCGTCGTCCAGCCATGCCCCTATCCGAACTGCGGGCAAGTGATCCCCTTGCGAACCGGCGGTCTCCCTTCGGCGCTGTGCCCGCAATGCGGAAGCGAACTGCTCTACTGCCCGAGGTCCGGAAAACTGCATTCGGTTCACGAATCGGTGAGCACGGCGCCAGGTTATGAAGGCGAGCCCCTCCGTTCATCGTTGCGCTCGTGGTCTGGCCCGGGTGGCAGTCCTTCCGGGCATTGGAGCACGGAGTCGGCTCGACCCCTGCGTCTAACCGTCGCTTCAGACCCGCAGTTCTTTCGGCCTCCCCAGGGCTTCCCCATCGCCGCCCTCGTGGTCACGGGTGGCCGCATCGTTTACGCCCACGGCCCGTACCTGCAAGGCTACTGGCCCGGCGCGCCGAGCAGGCAGTCGCCCCTGCGCGAGATGGTGCCCGCCGAGACCTGGCGGCTTTTGGCCTGCAGAGGCAAGGCATACGCAGTTCAGGAAGACGGAGTCGACATCGTGGACCTCGCTGCATGGGGGCTCGAGTCGCGCATTCCGGGCCGTTTCGTTGCCCACACCCACACGGAGTCCTTCTGGCTGGGAGCCGCCCAGGAAGGGGGAACCACCACGGCGGTGGTCGTCGGAGTGTCTGGCGAGCCAGGTACTCGGTTTCCGCTGGCAGGCGATCCCACCGACTTCCCCAAGCTTGCCGCCAACGCTCGGGAGGTCTTCGCCGGATACGGGCGAAGGCTCTACCGGATCGACGGTTCGGATTGCGTGTCGATCGCCGAACTCGACGGCCCCATACTTCACATCGCCACCCTCGATTCGAGGGTGCTCGTCCTGGCTGCTCCGGCCCGAGGCATCGTGTGGAAGATGCTCGATCGCGAAGGTCGCACGATCGGCGAAATCGACGCCGGAAGCACCGCCGTCTTTCAGCACCCGGTGATCATGGGAGACCGCGGCTATCTCTTCGATACCGGCAAAGTCTCGGTGCTCGAGTGCTCGTTCGATCCGCCGCGTGTCCTCGGCTCGAAGTCGATCCCGACGCTCACCCGAATCGATTCGGTGTGCGGGTCTTGGTTCGATCAGACTCGGCTGCTCGCGTTTGCCGGCCTCGAAGGTTCAGCGGGGGGGCGAGTCCTGCTCATGGACGTGCATAGCGGCGCAACTTCGCAACTCGCTCCGTTCACCGGAGAGAATAAGATACGCCTGGCATCGATCGGTGACAAGATCATCCTTGCCAAGAGCGCATCCTATGAGAACTCCATCACCGTATACGAACTCGGCGCCCATGCATAAGTCTGCTCGGTCGATTCTGGTCCTTTGGACGACGCTTATCGCGGTCCTCGCCGGCGGGCAGCCCGCAAAGGACGTCAGCTTGGAGCGCCAAGGAGCGGTGGACCTCCTCGCTCGCATTCGGAAGGGCGCCAAGGACGCTGCGGGCGAGAGCTTCGAAATCGGCGAGCATCCGTTTCACTTCGTCTTTCTCGTCGACTCCTCGAGGGCGGCGAGCAAGAGCCCCGAGACCCTGTTCGCACGCAATCTCATCGGCCAGTTCCTCCAGACGGTGGTCGCCAACGAAGATGCCCGCAACGTAGCCATCGAAAGTCGGAGCCTCGCCTCCGTCTATCCTTACCAACTCGACCTCTATCCGGCGGAGGCGGTCAAGGCTCTCGAAGTCACCAAGGAGAACCTCTCCAGAATCACCGATGGCGTGCCCCAAACCAATTTCAAGACGCGGCCCGACGGCAAGCCCTATGTCCACGATCCCGCCAATCGGAAGTACGACGGCCATGACAATGTCCAGCCCCGAAAGGACCTTCTTGGTTCACTGGGTGTGGAAACGAGAGGCCGACCGGTCGTCGTCGTCCAAATCACGACCAATCCCTTGAACGAGGCGCCGACAAACCCGCGGCTCGACGAGGAAATCCGCAAACGGCAGGCCCGCACCGGACTCCTCGAAGGAACGGGATTTCGACCCTACGGAGACATGCAGTTGGCAAGCCGGCACAGCCCTGACGCCACCCAGGTCCACTTCTGGGCCTACGGCCCGGAGCCCGCCCAGTGGGGCGAGAAGCTGAACGCCGGATTGATCAAGCACCCCGCGCGGGGAAGCACTTCCGCCGTCCGGCCTACTCCACCCGCGTGCCCCGTCGGCACCTATTGGGACCCAGAAAAGCGGCGGTGCGTGCCGTTCGCGAAACCCTCCGCGCTGCCGTGGGTGATTGGCATTCTCTTGGTGGCAGGACTCCTCGGGGGGCTCGTTTGGTGGATGGGGGGCAGGGCCCAGGTGGTCGTCGAAGGGATGCCCACGACGCTCCGCCGCGGCCGTGACCTCTCGATCGTGGGAACCGGCGCCGACAAGGCCCCGAACTCCATCCAGCTTCCCGCGAGCAAAGCGGCCGGTGCGCCCGCAGGAACCCTGGCAGTGTTGCGGTACGTCGGCTCGGAGGTCCAGATCGAGGGCCGCACGTGCATGGTCTCGCTCGGCGGCGGCCAACCGAAATCGACGATCACCCTGAAGAAGGGCCCTAACGGCAACATGGTGACCCTCGGCGTCCGAGAGGGGTTCACCACGACCCTGAACATCAAAATCCTATGAAGCCAAGCCTACGACGGTTGCTTCGCGCCGGCCTCTTGGGCCTGATCGCGGTACTGCTCGCATTCGGTCCCCTGTTCGCCATTGCCCAAGGGGACGACGATCCGCTGACCGGCGGATCGACCGCCGGCACGGCTACCGGCGGCGAAAGTGGAGGCGAAGCCATCTCCGGCCCGGTACTCGGTGGCCAACCCGACGGTGACATCGGTCGGGCGATGCAGGCACTTCAGGATTCCGCCCCCGCCGGGTGGCTTTGGCTGGGTGGCATGCTGCTCTTCAGCTACCTCGTCGGATGGCTGATCTTGCGGGTACTGGTCAAACACGAGTCGCCGGGCAATGCCGGCTGTTTCGGGTGCTTTTCTGCGATCGGCTTCTGGCTGCTCTTCGCCGCGTTCATCCTCTTCGGTTATATCGTTCGCGAGCCCCTCCCGAACTTCCTGACTTGGACGATCGCGGGGCTGCTGCTGTTCGGTCTGATCGTCATGGCTTTTCGCCTGACCGGGACGCGGCGAATCGTGGCCCTCGTCATCGGATTGCTCCTCATTCTCGGCTTCGCCCTGGTCGCCCCGCAGTTCAGTCCCGCCGCCACAGGCGGCACAGGCGCGATGCGAGGCGGGAGCGAGGCCGACGTCACGGCCCAGCGCGCAGTCATGAAGGTGGTGGCGGGATCGTCGACCGGCTCGGCCTTCTTCGTCTCCAGGGACGGCAAGGCGTTTACGAACGCCCACGTCGTCGGAGGCAATCAAAGCGTGAGCGTCGAGCTGTCCGACGGGCGAACCGCCCAAGCAGCGGTGGTGAAGCGCGATTCGAACAAGGACCTCGCCGTCCTGAAGGTTGCGATCGACGACGCTCCGTTCTTGAATCTGGGCAACTCGGACACCATCAAGACGCTCACGCCTGTCATCGCGATCGGCTTCCCTCTCGGGATGGCCAGCGTCACCAACGGCACGGTCAGCAACCCAAACGCGGAAGGCCTGATCGCCATCAACGCCAATGTCAACCCCGGGAACAGCGGCGGCCCACTTATCGATGCCCAATCCGGCCTCGTCATCGGGATCGTCGTGGGAACGATCCGTGATACCCCCGCCGGTACGATGGAGGGAATGAACTTCGCCATTCCCATCAACGTGGCCAAGAAACTGCTCTAACTCCATGGCACAACGAACTCTCATCATCGGCATCGGCAGCACCGGCATGGCCATCTGTGAGGACGTCCTTCAGCGGATCGTCGACGAATTCGGCAGCCTGGACCGCGTTCCTTGGATCAAAGCGGTCGCCTTCGAAACCGCCAGGGTGACCTCCGCGATCGGCCTCATGCGGGACAGGACGCACAGCATCGGAATCGCTTCGGACGAGTATTCGGCCCTCGTCCAGAACCCTGCCCGCTTCGACGACATGGCCTTCGACGAATGGCAAGACCCCGCCGTCCTCGCCATGGCCAACGGCTCGACCGACGGCGCGGGCAACGTGCGCATGATCGGCCGGGTGTCATGGATGTATCGCCCGAACCTCATGAAGTTCGAAGGCGAAATCAAGCGCCTACTCGATGAGCTTCAGTCGCTCACCGAACAGGGCGCAGCCGAAGCCCTGGGCAAGACTCCATACGAAGAGAGGCCGACGGTCCGGTTCGATCGCGACGCGAGCAATCAATCCCGGGTCGACATCTTCGTTTGCGGCACGCTGACGGGCGGCACTTGCAGCGGCTGCTTCGTCGACGTTGGCTACTTCCTGCGAACGTGGCCCGGCTTGAGCGGAGTAATCGGCAACGTCATCGGCCTTTTCGGGATCCCCCACGTGTCATATCCGATCGACAACCAAACCGCGAACGCCTATGCGGCCCTGATGGAACTAAACCACTTCTATCATCGAGGCTCGGTCTACGACGTCAAATACGCCACCCGCCCGGAACAAACGCACGCAAAGGGCATGGGGCCGTACAACAGCGTTTTTCTCTGCCACCCGCCGTCCGGAGTGGCGGGCGCAGAGCGGTCCCTCAACTGGTCCTTCGGCCAGTTCATCTACCTTAGCGCGATGTCGCAGATGGGCGATCAGGTGAGGGCCAAGCTCATCAATCCGAGCGTAGTTTCTGCAGGGACTCCCGACAAGCAGGGGAATCCGATGAGCTTCGCCAGCCTTGGCGTGTCGGCCATCGAGTATCCGGCCGAGCACATCATGAAGGCCTGCACCTACCACCTCGCCGCTGCCGCGATCGAGCTGTGGAAGGGCAATCAGGGTATCGAAGCGGGGCCGGCGAACCTCTTCCTCACGAGCCCGGCAGCGGCGGGCTCTGGTCCCATGCCCGAACTCGGAAAGGAAAGGATCCGCGCCGAACTCAAGAAGCCCAGCGAAAATAAGCCCTCCTTTAGCGAGATCGTGGCCGAGCAGGTCGCCCGGGGCAAAGCCGCCGGGATCGCGGGAAGCATGCCGGACGTCGCCGCCGCCGAAGCCACCCTCGAGTCCGGGTTCGATCATACGGTCCGGCCCGACTCGCCGATCGCGCGCCTCTTCATCGATGGAATCACCGCCAACGGTGACCGAATCGTCGACGACCGAATCGCTCGGGTCGAGGCCCTGTTCCGGGACCGGATCTCCGACGCCGACAGCGGACCCGCATGGTGTCGAGACATGGCGACCCACATGATCGCCTATTGCACCGAATGGTTAAACCAAATGCAAAGCGCACAGGGAGCCGATCCCCTGGCCGATCTACGCATGAACATGGAACGGGCGAGGGCTCGCCTCGAGGAATGCCACACCGCCGTCAGCCTGATGCTGGGCTGGCGTGGCACTGCGCTCTCCGTGTGCGCACAGGAGTACGAGGACGCCGCTACCGAGTACTACGAAGCCCGTCTCAACCTCGCTTGCGAGCCCTACGAAGCTCGTATCTGCAGCCACGTTATAGAGTTCTGTACGCGCATCAAGGAACGGATCGCACACGAGTTCTACGGAATCTCCAGATGGTCGGAGATGCTCCATGACGAGCTCGAAGGCAAGTACCGTCTCTACAACGAGCGGGCGCCGGAGATCAACGGCGAACTGCTGTACGACGCCCTCACGACGGCCGATCGCGATTACGAGCGGACCCTCGCCACGATCGAGCACGACGGCGGTCAGGACGTCAGTCCGGCCATGAGGGGGAGCGAGTTCGTGAAGCGCCGACTCATCCGTGGCTGGAAGTGGATCGGCGATCAGCTGCTGGCGCCGCAAGACGAAAGCTACTTCGACCGACCGATCACCGCCGCTGAACAGAACCAGCCGCGTCCCGCGCGAAGGGAAGACCTGGATCGGCTCACCGCCCTCGGCCGCGGTTGGTTCGAGCCGCTCATGCAGATCAGTGCGCTTGAGCGCCTTTACGCTAGGCAGGACCCGGCGCTTGTCGTCGACGAAGTCTGGCGAAAGTGCTCCAGCTTCCTCGACGTCAGCGACAACCGGAATCCGGCGATTCGTGGCCCCGTCGGCAGGGGCTCGCTCCATTTGCCGACCTTCGCCTTCTTCAAGGGCGCGAAGGGTCCCGCCGAGGGGACGAACGCCCACCGCCTGAGGAGCCAGTTGGAACCAAAGGTCGCCTACTTCGAGGAGCTCATCGAGCCCCACCGAATCGTCTTCCTCCAGGCGAGATCGACGTTCTCGTTGTCGATGATCGCCGGCTTCAATCCGGACATCGACTCGACTTTCCGATCGCACTACTTCGACCGCACGAGAACCGACAATCGAACTTATCACTCGCGAAGCGGAAAGACGGTCCGTTGGCGACCGCTCGACGGCCCGTTCGCGTTTCCCGATCGCGGCATCGTGATCGGTCGGATACTGGTCGGCATCGCACTCGGGGCCATCAAGGGAGCCGGAGCATCGCCCTTCCGATTCGACTTCAACCCGCTCCATCCGGGCGAACCTGGCGGACCGATCGAACTCCCCCACGACCTCGACGACGCCGCCCATAAGCTGTCGGAGTTCAAGAGCGCGAACATCGCCCTCAAGAACGATCTCGATATGCGTTTCGCCAAAGAGTCGGTCGACGAGATCGCGCGGCGGCTGGACTCCTTCAAGAACGACGTAGCCAAGTTCCAGCTCACCGAAGCCGGGGTTGCGATCGGTCCCAAGGACGCTTACCAACTGATGCTCGCCTTCGTCGGATCGGTGCCTGGCCTGCTACAGGCTTGGAAAGCCTTCTATCCCGAGATGCCGTCCATAGACGACTACCTTCGCCGAGAAGGCGATACCCTCATGCACGGCTACTATTGCCCGAGTCCTGGCTGCGGGGCCTACCTCGCCAACGAATCGCAACGCGGCGAAGTGCCGAAGCGCTGTCCAGCGTGCGGCGTCATTCTGCTCCTCGACGACTGACGAGGTTCGACGCCGCATAATAAGGGCATGAGCGATATCGCCGACGACGCCTACGACGAAGTCGAACAGGAGCAAGCGACAGACGAAGGGATGCCCGAGCCGGAGGGTCCGACCGGTATCCTCGTCCTCAAGAGAGGCGGTGCGGAAACCGAAGAAGTGTTCCTCTTCTCGCCGCCGGCGGTCATCGGCCGTTTCGATCCGACGGTCGGACCGATCGATGTCGACCTCGGCTCGATTCCGGAAGGCGCCTACGTCTCTCGGAAGCACGCACGCATCGAAATCCGGGACGGCGAGTGGTTCCTCAGCGACCTAGGCTCGTCGAACGGAACTTTCAAGCTCGGTGAGCAAGACTTCGAAAGCATCGAGGGGGAGGCGCCGCTCGCAGATGGCGACGAAATCGCCCTCGGCAACGCCCGATTCGTCTTCCGGACCGTTTCTCCAAGCGCCGACGAGCCGGCGACAGACTAGCCCCCGTGCGAGTCTACCTCGACCACGCCGCCACCACGCCTCTCTGTTCAGAGGCGCGGGCGGCTATGGAACCGTGGCTGGGATCCGAATTCGGCAACCCGAGCAGCCTGTATGAGGAAGGTCGACGCGCCAAGGCGGCGATCGACGAAGCACGGGAAACTCTGGCTGGCCGGTTGGGCTGCCTCTTCGGCGAAATTGTTTTCACTTCGAGCGGCACCGAAGCCGCCAACCTCGCCATCCTCGGCGCCGCGCTCGCCCACGTCGACGGTCCCCGCCGGCGAGTCCTCTTCGGCGCCGCCGAACACCACTGCGTGCTCCATTGCGAGCCCCTTCTCGCTCGGCTCGGATTTCGAGTCGAGCTCGTGCCCGTGGATCGCCAGGCCCGAACCGACCTCGACGCCCTGGAGCGCAGCATGGGCCCCGATGTTCTGCTCGGCAGCTTCATGCACGCGAACAACGAGTGGGGAACCCTGCAGGATGTCGAGGCCATCGGGTCGATTCTCCAAAGGCACGGCGCACTCTACCTGCTCGATGCCGTCCAGACACTGGGCTCCTCCGAATTCGGGCCGCGACTCGACACGCTGCCGGTCGACCTCATTGCGGTTTCTGCTCATAAGGTGGGCGGCCCTAAGGGGGTCGGTGCGTTGGCAGTGCGGTCAGGCATCCCGATCCGCCCGCTCATCGTGGGGGGTGGGCAGGAGCGCGAAGTGCGCGGGGGCACCGAAAACGTGGCGGCGATCATCGGGTTTGCGGCGGCGGTGAAGGCGATTCGTGAGGACGACGACTCCTTCAAGCGGGCGGCTCGAGACCGGTTCCTCGGCGGGGTCGGTTCGGGATTCGTGCCGTCGGCCGATTACACCGAGTCCGACACGCTAGCCGGCCATGCCCACGGCCGGTTTCCCGGGCTTAACGCGGAGTCGATCCTGATCGTGCTCGACCGCCTCGGCGTCTCGGCAAGCAGCGGAGCCGCGTGCAGCTCAGGCAGCCTGGAGCCCAGTCACGTCGCGCTCTCCTGCGGATGGAGTCCGGCGGAAGCAGCGGAAGCGCTGCGATTCACCTTTGGCCATCAGACCACGCTGGAGGAAGCGATTTGGGCGGCAGAAAGAGTCCTACGAGCCGCCGAGCAGGTCGCATCCGCGCGAACGATCGCGTAAGATAGGGCCCTGTCGGAGGTAGAGATGTCGGAACAGGTCGAACAGTTCGTCCAGCAGGCTATCCAGGCCCTCAATGACCGCAACTACAATCAGGTTATCGAGTTGACCGGCCAGGCGATCGCTGTCAATCCCGCGCGTGCCGACGCTTACGTCCTGCGAGGAATCGCCCTCGCCCAGACGAATCAGCCCGACGCGGCTACGCAGGCCTTTCGCCAATCGATCAGCCTCGATCCCTCGAACGCGAAGGCCTATTACAATCTGGCGACCCACCAATACCAGATCGGCGAAAGGCTGGAGGCGCTGGCGATGGCCCGCGAAGCCCTGAGGCTAGACCCCGGCCATACTGCGGCCCGGGATCTCATCGTCACCCTTGAGCAAGATTCGGGTGGCGTCTCCCCGGAGGCGCCTCTCCCGCCCACGGCGCCTCCTTACGGCACGCCTTACGAGCGGCCGGGCTATGCTGCGCCGGCTGGAACCAACAGCCTGGCGTTCGTCGAGAAGATGGGTGGCGCCTGGGTCGCGATCGCCTGGATCACTTGGGCGGTTTACCTCTTGTCGCAGATATACACGGGGTTTGCCGTCGTCGACATGGTTCAAGCGATGCTCGCCGACCCCTCCAAGGACCCGAACGTCGCGATGCAGGCGTGGCAGTCGAAACAGGGCGCCCTCTACCTCGTGGCTCAGATCTTCAGTTGGCTGGGCTGGCTGGTCGCCGTCGTCTGGACCGCGATGGACATCATGAACCGTCGCGGAAACTGGCTCTGGATGATCGGCAGTGTCTGCTGCGCGGTCATCGGTTTACCCCTCTATCTCGCTCTCGGCAGGAAAAACTGAACCCGACGGGGACCGCTCTGCGTTAAAAGAAACATGAGTCTCACCGCCCTCGTCGCTCTCGCCATCGGACTGCAAAGCCCGGTCGAAGTTCCCTTTCGGATCGGCGACCACGCGATCATCGTCGATGCGATGGTGAACGGAAAGAAAGTGTCCTGCATGTTCGATACCGGCTTCACCGGCGCGTTCGTGGTGAACGACGAGATCAGCCTCGGCCCTCCGTCGGGGACCATGAACTTGCAAGACTTCGTGGGCCGCTTTACCCGCAAGACCGTCAAGGTGAACTCCCTCAAGCTGGGTTCGCTCACCATCGACCCGACGGGCATGGAGATCGTCCAACAGCCGCTCTCCCACATGTCGGCGTCCTACAACACGCACACGGACGGCATCATGGGGCTCGAAGTCGTGGCAGGCTACGTCACCGAGATCAACTTCGAGAAGCAGAAATTCGTCTTCCACCCGAAGTCGGTCGACGTCTCTGCCCGCACCCCCGACAACAAGAAGACCTGGCTCGTCAAGATGCTGCCGATCGGGCGGAAGTCGATCGAATTGACCGTCAAGACTGCCCAAGGCGGTCGAATGCACCTGGCGCTCGACACCGGCAACGCCTTTTTCGCCACGACTCACAAAGAAGTCCTCGAAAGGGAGAAGATCTGGGACCCCCGAAAAGACGTCAACTTCATGCGAACGGCCTGGGTGGCCTCTGGCCCGGTCGACAGCTGGTACAAGATGTTCAAGGACCTCGACATCTTCGGCGTCCCCGTTCCATCCAGCGTCTGGTCGATTATCGACCTTCCCGCGAGTTCGGTCGAGCACGACGGCACCGTCGGTTTTGGCTTCCTCAAGAACTTCAACATCGTGATCGACATGGAACGGCGACGCGTGTGGCTCGAAAACTGGACCGGGAAGACCGGCAACGAGCCGACCGCCGACGTGGGCATCTCTGCCGCCCAGCACCCCAGCGGGAAGATCGTGATCTATCGCGTCACTCCCGGCAGCCCCGCCGAGAAGGCTGGCATCAAGGCCGGCGACGCCCTCCTCGACATCGATGGTGTCAGCACGAACGACCTCACTCCCCGGCAGTTGGAGGCCGCACTCGAAGGCGCGCTCGACTCCGCCGTGAAACTTGCCGTCTCTCGCTCGGGCAACCTCGTTCGCCACGAGCTGAAGCGGGCGTATCTCGTCAACGGCATCTCGAACTGACGCGGCATAAGGCCGAGGCCCTCCGTCTGTACCTTCGTGGAAGCACGGAGGCTGACATGGCGGTTCTAGACGGAAATCTGTGGGAGTACAACCTGTGCAAGGTCGTCGTGGTGGACGTGAGCGATGACTACGCGACGATCGGTCCGCCTCTCCCAGCGGACTGCTACCCGGTCCTCGCCGAGCTGTGGGTGCCCCGATACGGCATCGGCAGCTGGCTGCCCTTTACGCCACTCGTGCAGGGTTACCTTTACGATTGGCACCTTACGCCGATCGCCGAAGAAGAGCCCTGGACGGTGGGGGTCGTGCGATACGACCTCGACATCTGAGCCCTGTTCGGTGATCGCGCTCTTTACTTCTTCAGCAGATCCCGAATCTCGGTGAGCAAGGTCTCCTCGGCTGAGGGTTCCGGTGGGGCCGGTTCCTCCACCGGTGCGCGTCGCATGCGGTTGACGGCCTTGATCACGAAGAAGATCGCGAGCGCTACGATGACGAAGTTCACGATCACGCTGACGAAGTTGCCCCAGTTCAGGGTGTTGGCTCCCGCCTTTTGAGCCGCGTCGAGGGAGGCGTAGGGGCCTGCCGGATCACCTTCGGCGAGCACGACGAACTTGTTGGCAAAGTCCGCCTTGCCGGTGAGCAACCCGATCGGTGGCATGATCAAGTCCTTGACCAGCGAATCGACGATCTTGCCAAAAGCGGCGCCGATGACCACGCCGACCGCAAGGTCGAGCATGCTGCCTTTGGTCGCAAACTCCTTGAATTCCTGAGCGAAACCCATCTGCCATTCCTCCTTCTGCAAAGACTACCCCCCCTGGGGCAGCATCGCCAAGAAATCTTCCTCCGATATCACTGGGACACCGAGTTGCTCGGCTTTAGCGAGTTTGGACCCGGCTCCAGGGCCGGCGACCACCAGCGAAGTCACTTTGCTGACCGACCCGCTCGCTTTGCCACCGAGACGGAGGACCAGCGCCTCGGCGTCCTCCCGAGTCATCCGCTCCAGCTTGCCGGTAAAGACGATCGTCTGGCCGGCGAAGAGATCGCTGACCGGAGCTTCCGCTTCGATCGGGCTGACTCCAAAGCGGAGAAGCTCATCGAGCAGGGCCCGATTCTCCTCCTCTTCGAACCACTCTTGAATCTCTGCCGCGCTTCGAGGGCCGATATCGGGAACCGTCACTAGAGCCTCGTAGTCGGCGTGGCGAAGGGCTTCCAGAGTCCTGAACTCCCTTGCCAGGTCGCCCGCCGTTCGATCGCCCACGTAGCGGATGCCGAGTGCATAGACGAACCGATCGAGAGGGCGCGTTTTCGAGGACTCGATGGCATGCAGGAGATTGTCTACGCTCTGTTCGCCCATCCGATCGAGTCCGACGAGTTCGGCGCGGTGTTCGTGAAGACGATAAACACTGGGGAGGTCGGTGAGGTACCCGAGTTCGAGGAAGCGCGCGATCTGCTTCTCGCCGAGCCCCTCGATATCCATGGCGAGACGCGAGGCGAAGTGCTCGATCTTTCGCGCGATCTGGGCCGGACAGGCGCGGTTTGGGCACTTGAGGGCGACGTAGCCCGGTTCGCGAACCAAGGCGGTTCCGCACTCCGGGCAGTGACTCGGCGGTGTCACCGGGGGAGGATCGCCTACGCGCTTGTCGAGCACGGCGCCGACGATTTCTGGAATCACGTCCCCCGCCCGCTGCACGATGACGGTGTCGCCCTCGCGGACGTCCTTCCGAGCCACGTCCTCCCAGTTGTGAAGCGTGGCCCGGCCGACCGTCACTCCGCCGACGAAGACGGGTTCGAGGTCGGCCACCGGGCTCACGACGCCGGTCCGCCCCACGTTGCCGAACACCCGCCGGAGAATGGTCAGCGCCTGTTCCGCGGGGAACTTGGAGGCGATGGCCCAGCGCGGGCCCCGGGCGGTGCTGCCGAGGCTCTCCTGCTCGTCGAGGCGATCGACCTTCACCACGACACCGTCGATGCCGAAGGGCAGGCTCGCGCGAATTCCCTCGACGGCATGCACGAAATCCAGCACCTCGCCGAGATCCATGCATCGTCTGCCGCGGTCGTTTACCGCGAAGCCGAACTCGCGCAGCCGATCCATGGTCTCGGATTGACTGGGGGCGATCGGTGGGTTGGCCACCGCTTGATAGGCGAAAAAGCTGAGCTGGCGCTGGGCGGTGAGGCGGCTGTCGAGCTGACGCATTCCTCCGGCGGCGGCGTTGCGCGGGTTCACGAACGGTTCCTCGCCGGCCTCGATGCGGGCTCGGTTCACGCTCTCGAAGGCGTTCTTGGTCATCAGGACCTCGCCTCGGACTTCGAACGGCGCGCGCGGGAAGTCGCCCTGGAGGCGCAAGGGAATGCCGCGTACGGTGCGCGCATTGGGGGTCACGACCTCCCCGGTCGTCCCGTCGCCGCGCGTTGTGGCGATTTCGAGCAGCCCGTCTTCGTACGTCAGGCTGATCGAGAGGCCGTCGAACTTCAACTCGACGAAGTACTCCACTTGCTCGACCCCCAAGCCCCGCCGAACGCGATCGTCGAACGCTCGAAGCTCGTCTTCCCCGAAGGCGTTGTCGAGCGAAAGCATGGGCACGAGGTGCCGGTGCTGCTCGAACCCAGCCATCGGGGGCGCGCCCACCCGGAGAGTCGGGCTGTCGGGGGTCCTCAGTTCCGGGTGCTCGTTCTCGATCGAGACGAGTTCGGCGAACAGGGCGTCCCACTCCGAGTCCCCGATTTCGGGACGGTCGTAGACGTAGTACAGGGTGTTGTGCCGCTCGATCTCCGATCGGAGCCACGCCGCGCGCTTTGCGAGTTCGCTCAGATCGGTCGACGCCATGGCCCCTCTAGTATCGCTCGAACTGGTCGACAGGCAGAATGAACACGACCGCGCCACCAACCGGGACCTTGAGCGGCGTGGCGATGAATGCAGCGGCGGGAGCAGCGTCGAAGGGGGTGACGTTCACCAACTGCTCACGAGTCTTGCAGTTCTGCCCGATCAGCCGAAGCAGGCTCGGGCGGTCCTCGTCGTCGATTCCGATGAGGAAGGTCGTATTGCCTTCGCGTAGGAACCCTCCCGTCGAGCCGATCACCGTGAACTTGAACCCGGCTCGGACCAGCTCGTCGGTGATCTTGTTCCTATCGCGGTTGTGCACGATGCAGACGCACAGCTTCAATACACCGATTATGACGCCGAAGCGACTGCACGAATCGCAGAGGAGGGGATTGCGCGTATCCTATGGGTGATGCGCCTTGTTCTCGCCGCCGTTCTGGCCCTAGCTTCGGCCTTCGCCTCTGCCGATCTCAGGTTCTCCGTGACCTACCCCAAGGAGGCACTCGACGGACCTTTCTCCGGGCGGGTCGTGGTCTACTTGTCGAAGCGATCGTCGAACCCTCGAAACGGACCGAACTGGTTCAATCCGGAACCAATCTATTCGCGGGTGGTCGAGGGCGCGTCTCCCGGCGAGCCCATCGTGCTCGACGACGCGAACACGGTCGGCTTTCCCGGACGGCTGAACGATTTGGAGGCGGGCGAATACTACATTCAAGCCGTGATCGATCGAAACCTGGGTGGGCGCACGATCGGCGGGAGTCCCGGCAACCTCTACTCTGCGCCGCGGAAGCTGGCGCTCGACCTGAAGGAAGCCTTGACGGTCGATCTCGTCTGCGATCAAGTCGTCGCCGAGCCCGAGTTCCGAGACACCGCGCGCGTGAAGGGAGTCAGGCTCGAATCGAAACTCCTCTCGGCCTTCTACAAGCGACCGACCTTCCTCAACGCCGCGGTCGTCCTGCCCGAAGCCTACGACACGGAGCCCCAGAAGAAGTTTCCGATCTACTACGACGTTCCCGGCTTCGGTGGCAGCCATCGCGCCTTTAGCGGAAGCACAACCGCGAGGGGAACCCTGCGAGACGGCGAGCCTTTTGTGTACGTCATGCTCGACCCCAGCTGCCCGACCGGCCACAGCGTGTTCGCGGACAGCGACAATAACGGCCCGTGGGGCAAGGCGCTGACCACCGAACTCATCCCCCATATCGAAAAGGCCTACCGCATCATAGGGGAGCCCTGGGCCCGATTCGTCGGCGGCCACTCCAGCGGCGGGTGGTCGAGCCTTTGGCTGCAGGTGACCTATCCCGAAGTGTTCGGAGGCTGCTGGTCGACCGCTCCCGATCCCGTCGACTTCCGCGACTTTCAGCAAATCGACATCTATAAGCCCGGCGCCAACATGTTCACCGACGAGAAGGGGCAGCCTCGACCGCTTGCCCGGACCGGAGACCGGTCCACCATCTTCTACAAGCGCTTCAGCGACATGGAGCGGCCGATCCGCGGCGAGCAGTTGGGTTCCTTCGAAGCCGTCTTCAGCCCCAAGGATGCCAAGGGCGAGCCCGCCAAGCTTTGGGACCGCGACACCGGCGCGATCGATCCGAAGGTCGCCGAGGCCTGGAAGCGCTACGACATCGGCCTCATCGTCAGAACGCGCTGGAAAGAACTCGCTCCCCGGCTCGCGAGCAAGGTCCACGTCTATGCTGGCGATATGGATACGTTCTATCTCGAAGGCGCGGCGAAGCTGCTCAAGAAGGATCTCGCCGACCTCGGCAGCGACGCCAAGGTCGAACTCTTCTCCGGCGACCACGGCTCCTTCATGACGCGCAGCCTTCGCGAGCGGATCGACAAGGAGATGGCCGACAGTTTCCGCGCGAGCCGCGAGGCTCACGGAGGGAGGATTCCGTCGAAGAGGCCGTAGAATGCCGTTAGCCGACATGGACGCCTGCTGTCCGACCCAAAACGAGGCGCTCGACGAACTCGACAGGCTTGCGCCCGGCGCGCCCCTGCTGGCCCTCGGCCAGACCGTCTTCTGGGACGAGCCGATGAAGGCCGGCGTCGCCTTGGCCGCCGCGGCGCGGGGGCGCCGGTTCGTCGCCGGAGTCCACGATACCGACTACTTCGGCAAGCTGGCACTCGGGCGAGGCAAGCGTGGCTTCAAAGCCCTGCCTCACAACGACACGACCACGAAGGACCTGTGGAGCGCGGCAGGCGAGTTCTCCGTGCTTTTCGGCTCCGAAACCGTCGTCACCCGCGAGGCGCTGTCGGCGGCGGGGGCTCGCCTGGCGAAAGTCGTGCGGGCTCGCCCCGGCATCCTGGACGAGATCACCGAGGCTTGGGGTTGGAGGGGGCTCGTCTCCCTCTCCGAAAACTCCCGAATCGTGGCCGATATTCCGCTCGGGCCGATCTTCGACGAGCTCAACGCCACTTTCGATTGGGCCCTCACGTCGAGCATGGATGCCATCGCCGGCTGCGAAGGACCGGGGCAAGCCGAGAACGCCGACCGGCTTCGCACGATCGTCTGCGACGCCAGCGACCCCCGCGAAGGGCAGACCCTCTCGGCTTACTACCGCCGCCTGCTGCCCCAGATGCTCGACCTCGTGGCGGGTCGCCCCGTCCCCGCCGAAACGACCGCGACGACCGAACTCTTGCGGTTCAACACCGGGACGGCAGGCCTACCCCGCTTCGAACTGCTCGGCCTCTTTGCCGATCCCGCCACCCGCGAAGCGGCAGTGTCGGCCTACAACGAGGCCGTCCAGGGCACCGAGACCTACACCCTGGACCGCTTCGGGAGTTGGGCGATCCCGTTCGATCTCGTCATTCCGGGGATGGGGCGGGGCACGATTCGAATCGCGCCGAAGGCGATCGTCGTGATGACGCCGAAACCCCAGTTCGTGAGCCTCAAGAAGCCGATCATCGGGCTGCACGACCTTGCAGCGGCGATCGAGCGCAAGTTCGGTCCCGACTGCGCCCTCGTCGGCAAGGCGGTAACCCTGATCGGGATGCTCGCCCGGGAGTTCGTGTTCGTGTTCCACGAGGGAGCGAGCCCGTACGTCGCACGCAGTCGGCGCCTCCACGGCCTCCTCGTCCCGATCTGGGATGCCGCGATGAATCCGATCCTGAGGGTCCGTTACGAGCCGTGGGACGCCTTCGCCGTGTGCTGTGCCTGGCTCCAGCTTCCCGAGCCGTTCCGGCGCCCGTTCGGAGTCGAGGAGCTTTGCGCACCCAGCTTCGCCGCTCGCTGGCGTCAGGTGGTCGCCGAACAAGCCGAACTCCTCGATCGTCTCGCTATGCTTCGCCGCCCCCTGGACTTCATTCGGTTTCTCGCTGAATCCTACGGGCAGAGTTGGAAGCGTCTCGCCGAGGAATACGAGGCAATCCACGAGCGGCTGGAGCGCCTCGATCACGACATCAAAGAGATCAAGCGGCAGAAGGACGCGGTTCTCGACGAGATTCGGGTCTGCAAGAGCCGGCGCGTCGAAGCAGAACGGGCGAAGGGAACCCATTGGCGAGAGCGAATCTTCGAGAAGAATCCTGACCAAGCCGACTTCGCCGAACGCGAGAGGCTCACCCTGCAGGTCGCCGCCGCCATCGACGCGATCGCCGACGCCAAACACCGCTGGCGAGAACTCCAGGCGAGCCAGGACGCGCTCGTCGCCGACACCGAAGTGCTCGAAGCCCACGACCGACGCCGCAACATCGAGCTCGAGTCCGAACTGAAGCGGATATCGCTGATCCGCGGAGCGATCGTGACGACCAAGGGTCTCGAACACGCCGGGCACCGCCCCGCCGCGTGGTGGTTCCCCATCGTCTGCCCGGACGGGCGCTGGTTCCGTGAGACCGTCCGGTCCGCGCGGTACTATCTCGAACCGCTTCGATGAGACTGCCCTTTTGGAAGGTTCAAGCCGTCGGTAACGACTTCGTGCTGGTCCACTCCGCTGACGTCCCGCCTTCGCGCTCGCTTGCCGACGTCGCACGGGAGGTCTGTTCGCGACGCATGTCTGTCGGCGCCGACGGATTGCTCGTGCTGGGGTTTCTTGACGGACGATTGGCGATGAGGATGTTCAATCCCGACGGGTCCGAAGACTTCTGCGGCAACGGAATACGCTGCGCTGCGGTTCACGCGAGCCTCTATGGCCTCGTGCAGAGCAGCGAGTTCACCATCCACCACGGCGCCCAGTCGGTTCCCGTCGAATTGAGCGGCAACGGCCCTCGGTCGCGGCGAGTTCGGTCCCGCCTGCAGCCCGCCAGCTTCGACCCGGAACGAGTGCCCCTCAGGGCAGGCACCGGCGAGGTTGTGGAGCGAACCTGGCCCGTGGGCGATCGGCAGGTCGTCCTCACCGCCCTCACCACGGGCAGCACCCATACGGTGATCTCCGCGACGGGAAGGCCCGAGGACCGGCTGTTCGCCGAAGTGAGCCCCGCGCTCGAGCACGATCCTCTCTTCCCCGAGCGGACGAGCGTGGTTTGGTCGTGGCCGAAGGCCGAAGACTCGATCGCGATCCGTATCTGGGAGCGCGGGGTCGGCGAGACCCTGGGCTGCGGCACCGGGAGCGCCGCCGCCGCCGCGGTCTGGGCGCGCAAACGCGAGAGCGGAGGTCGCCTCGTGGTTCACAACCCCGGAGGAGGCGTCGTCGTCACGATGGACGACTGGCGATCCCCCCTCCTCGTCGAATCGGACGCCGAAGAGGTCTACGCAGGTTGGGTCGAACTTCCGTAGACGTCCGGGTCTATGGAGCCGGGATCGTCGGCGCGGCTTGCGCCTACTTCCTTGCCCGGGCCGGGGCCGAGGTCGAGGTCGTCGACTCGGGTGCCCCGGGAGGGGGAGCGACCGGCGCAGGAATGGGCCACCTCGTCGTTGTCGAAGACTCTCCCGAGCGCCTCACGCTCACTTCGCGATCATTGGCGCTGTGGCGCGATCTGCTCTCGTGGATCGAGTGCGAGGCCCTGCCTTGCGGCACCCTCTGGCTCGCCGAGAACGAGGCAGAGTTCGCCCACTGCCGGGCGATGGGAGACCGCCTGGCGGATGCCGAAGTCCAGGCTGAGTTGCTCGACGAGCGAGCCCTCCGCGAGGCCGAGCCCGCCCTCCGCCCAGGTCTTCCGGGGGCGCTGCGGGTCCCGGCCGACTGGTCGATTTACGCCCCGAAGGCGGCCGCCCGCTTGTTGGAGACGCCGGGGATTCGGTTGCGCCGAGGGGACGCGCGGGAATGGCGTGCCGAGGCGAACGAACCCCCTTCCGTTTTCGCGCTCGGCGACCGGACTCCGGACCTCTTTCCCGACCTGCCGATCCGGCCACGTCGAGGGCACCTGGCAATCGCCGACCGCCGCCCGGGACTCGTGTTTCACCAATTGGTGGAACTCGGCTATCTCTCTCGGGCCCACGCGAGCGACGAGGCCTCGATCTCGTTCAACGTCCAGCCGCGCGCGTCCGGCCAAGTCTTGATCGGATCGACCCGCGACTACGCCGGCTTCGACTCGGCGACCTCGCGCGCGACGCTTGCCGAAATGTGCCGCTTGGCCGCCCGCTGGGTGCCTGCCCTGGCCGACTTTCCGATCGTTCGGGCATGGGCCGGGTTCCGTCCCGACACTGCGGACCACCACCCCTTTATCGGACGGCACGCCTCCGGAGCGTGGATCGCCGCGGGCCATGAAGGGCTCGGCATCACACTAGCCCCGGTGACCGGACACCTGATCGCCGACCTCGTGCTCGGACGCGAGCCGATCGTCGATCCGAGTCCCTACCGCCTCGATCGGGAGCCGACCCATGCGTAGCCGGGCATCGGTGACCGGAGAACCGCGCGCACCGCTTTGCGGGATGGGGGTCTGCTTCGAATGCCGCCCCGAAGGAGGATCGCGAACCTGCCTCGCACCCGGTCCGTGGTTGCCGCCACCAGCACAGGCCGAGGTCGTCGTGGTCGGCGCGGGCCCGGCGGGCCTCGCCGCCGCGGAGACGGCTGCCCGCCTCGGCGCTGCGGTGGTGATCCTAGACGAGAATGCCGCGCCCGGTGGCCAAATCTGGCGCGGTCCCTCACCCGAGGCTGCGGGCTTGCTGGACCTCGCGAGGCGGGCCGGAGCGAGGTGGTTCGGCGGCTGCACCGTCTTCGACGCCGACCCGGAAGGCAGGCTTTGGGTCACGGATGTGAGCGGCATGCAGTCGACCCGGATCGGTTTCGAAAGGCTCGTCCTAGCGACCGGTGCGCGTGAGCGGTTCCTGCCGTTCCCCGGCTGGACCCTTCCCGGCGTCGTCGGCGCGGGCGGCCTGCAGGCTCTGGTGAAAGGTGGGGCCGGCGTCGAGGAACAGCGCGTCGTCGTAGCGGGATCCGGACCGCTCCTCCTCGCGGTGGGCGCGTTCCTTGCCGAGCAAGGTGCGGAGGTGGCATGCGTCTGCGAGCAGGCGCCGCTCGGTCGCCTCGGTCGGTTCATCTCTGCAAGCCCGAACCTTGCCCTCGGTGCGGCGAGGCTCCGTCTCGCGCTCGGCTCGAGCCCGTACCGATTCGGGACGTGGGTCGCCGAAGCCTGTGGACGCGATCGTCTCGAGTCGGTCGTCGTCACCGACGGCCGCCGCCGCTGGCGGGAGCGATGCGACTGGCTCGCCTGCGGCTACGGCCTCGTCCCCAACCTCGAACTGGCCCGTCTTCTCGGATGCAAGACGAAAGGGGATGCGGTGGTTACGGATAGCGACCTGCAAACCACCATCCCGGGCGTGTTCGCCGCCGGCGAGGCGCTCGGCATCGGCGGCGTGGAGTGCGCCTTGGTCGAGGGCTCCATGGCGGGCAGCGCCGCCGCGGGCAAGGCACCGTCACGAGAACTGCGCGAACGCCGAGAAGGCCTGCGCCGAGCCTCTGTGCGCATGGCCGATGCCTTTGCTTTGCGACCGGAGGTTCTCAGCCTGGCTTCGCCGGAGACCATCCTCTGCCGGTGCGAAGACGTCCGCATCGAGCAGGTCGAGCACGCCCGAAGTTACCGGGAAGCCAAACTCCTCACCCGCCTCGGGATGGGTCCCTGCCAGGGCCGGATCTGCGGGATCGCGTCCCAAACCCTCTTCGGGTGGACCCCCGATCGGGTCCGCCCGCCCCTGATCCCGGTCTCGGTTCGCTGCCTCGGCGAAGAAGAGGAGTAAGAACCCTCCCCCTCATGAAATGAGGGGGACCTGGCCGGGCGAAGCCCGTGCCTGAGGGGGAGTAAGAACCCTCCCCCTCATGAAATGAGGGGAACTGGCCGGGCGAAGCCCGTGCCTGAGGGGGAGTAAGAACCCTCCCCCTCATGAAATGAGGGGGAACTGGCCGGGCGAAGCCCGTGCCTGAGGGGGAGTAATGAGCGGTCGCCAGACAAAGCGCGGGCAGGCCCGCACTCCCAGAGATGTCAGTCCGGCGGGCTGATGAGTTTCCAACGACTTCGGCGCGACCCTAAACCCCTTCCTTTCGCCTCGCGAGAGGAAGGGGAGGGGGATGGAGAGCGACAACACCTCTTACAGGCCATGCATCCCTATCCGTGGTGTCCCGGACCCTCCACCCCCCAACCCCCTCCTCCCGCAAGCGGGCGGAGGGGGAGCAGGCAACCTACCCCACCTCCACCAACCCCAACTCCACCAGACCCGTCGCCTGACCCGTCGACATCCGCACGTAGCGCACCGCGCACGCATACAGTCCAGGCCGCAGCGACACGTCGGCAGGGGGGCCGAACGCGTGGAACCCCTGGGTCCGGTACCGCTCCAGATACGTCCGCCGGTGCACCGAGACCAGGCGCTGGACCAGGAGCTCGGTCGTTACGTCCGGCGAGTTCGGCTGGCTCGCGGCGAACCGAACCGCCCCGACCAGGCCCTCGGCGCCTAGGACCAGCCCATCGCCCGCGAACGGGGTCGCCGGCGGCAGGCGGGGAATCGTGCCCTGCGGGTTCACCTGGAGGAACCGGATCGCAAGCTCGACGAACCGGGTTTGGGCTTTGGCCGGGCGCCACGGCGGCTGCTGATCGAGGGCGGCGGCATACTCGCGCCACGCCCGCGCCTCGGCGAGGCTGAGCGCCTTCCAAGCCCGCGCCGCCAGCGTCATCCGCTCGCGAGCCGCCTCCTGAGCCGGGGTGCGCGGATCGCGGGGGATCACCCGGTCGCGGACCGAGACGCCGAACGGCGTCTCGACATAAGTCACATTCCCCGCCGAGCCCCGAATGCCCGCCACGAACGCCGAAGTCCGCACGATCGCCATACCCTCATCGTCGGCAGGTCGCCGTGTTTTCTTTAGTGCCTCCCGGCATTCGGTGCCCGGTGTCCGAGCCCATTCACCCTCGGACACTCCTCGGACACCGCTCGGACACGACAGGGGAAATGGGGTGGCGGAAGGGAAACGGAGAGGGGCACGCCATGCCCAGAAGCCAGCTTCGACGTGTACGGTAACCTCGTGCCCTTGCCGTCGGTGCAACACTCATCCCACACGGCGGCGGGGCCAATGGGCCTAGAGCACAAGCGATGATTGACGAACGGCAACGCAGAATGATACTATGCGTAGTATCATATAGAGGCTGAATGGCGAAGTGGCGCAAGCGATTCGACGCGTGGGCTACCGCGAGGCAGCCTGTGCCGGTGAGCGAAGTGGAGGCGCTGCTGACGCGGGTGTTTGGCGATCGGGTCGTCGTACACCCAGGCGGCAGCCACCGCTGGACCGTCGATGTGCCCGAACTCGTCGAAGTCCACGACGACTTCAAGTTCGGGCAGATTGGGATGCCGGTAAGCGGAGGCAAGCACGTGAAGGCCATCTATTGTCAGATCGCTTTCGAGGCGGCCAGCCTGCTCGGACTACTGCGGGATGAAGATGATGAACCAGAAGAATGTAACTAGGGCCCAATGGGAAGCGCTGCGCTATCCCATTGAACTGCAGCAGCTCTCGACCGAGGAGGGCGGCGGGTGGATGGCGTGGATTCCGCTGCTCGGGCGTGGGCTTTTCATGGTCGATGCGCCAAGCGCCGCCGAGGCGATCGAGCGACTCGAGCATTTGCGCCTCGAGCTTTATGACCTCATCATTGCCTCGGGCCGCCCCATCCCCTTGCCCAGCGATGTCACCGATGAACCGCAGGCGAGCGGCAAATGGCTACAGCGCGCTTCGCGCCGTCTGCATTCCGAGATGCGCGCGGCCGCGGAGCGCGACGGGGTGAGCTTCAACACCTACTGCGAAAACGCCATGCTTCGCGGTCATATGACCTTAGCCGCGGAAACCGCGATGTCCAACCTCGCCGAGGGCATCTGCGAGGATTTCAAGATGCGGGTCGCGGTGGAAGCGCAGAAGGCCCGGTACGAGTTTGCGGAAGTCCGCGGGGCCGAGGTCACCGAAGACGCCGCTGGCTACGACATGATGAAGTTCCGAGGATGGGATGAAGAAGAAGTCGCCTAAGAAGTCCGCCGCCGCTCGCCCCCCGATTCCCCGCGAGGTCTACGACGCCTATCTCGAGCACCTCAAATTGCGAGGCATGCGCATGACGAGCCTCGAGGCCAAGCTGGGGCAATGGCCGAGCGAAGAGGAGAAGCTGGCGTTTACCATCGACTTCGACGCCGAATCTGACATGCGAGAGGAAGCGGTGGTCTTCGACGTGCGTTTCACGATCCACATCCGGGATCAATCCGGCGCCGAGGTGGCGACGATCACGTCCGCCTACGCGGTGATTTGCGACGCCCCCCAGGAGCCGCCCGAGGGCTTCGTCGAGATCTTCGCGCCGATGAACCTGAGTCGACTGGTGTATCCGTTCTTTCGCGAGGTGGTCGCCGGGGTGACCGCGAAGATGGAGCTCCCGACCCTTTTCGTCCCGCTGAACATCTTCTCCCGCCCCCGCCCCGCCGCCAATCCGCGAAAGGTGCCGGAGGCGCGTTGAGCAAAACCGACACCTGCCGACAGCTTGTCGAGCCCAAGCTGCGGGATGCCGGATGGTCGCGATCCTGCCCGGAGGGAAGCCCTCCTCCGTGCCGCCTGATGCAGGTCTCGGAAAAAAGTGTGGAAAACTCTGCGAAGTGCGCGGCGCGCCACCGCAATAATCGCATGTATACTGAAGTGCGTTGTCTTCTGTTGCCTATTTGAATGCCCACACGCCGCCGTCCGGCTCGGATCGGTGGCATGGGCTTGTGGAGCACCTGCAGGCCGTCGCCGCTTCCGCGTCTCGGTTCGGTGCGAAGTTCGGCCAAGCCGACCTCGCCCACGCCCTTGGCCTCACGCACGACTTGGCCAAAGCTGATCCGAGGTTCCAGAGGTACCTGCAGGAATGCAAGGAAGCAGGACAGAACGGCTCGGGAGTGACGTCATGAGCACGAGATGGCTTGCGCACTCTCGAGGAACTGGCGGCGATGCCCAAACGATGCGGGATCATACGCGCAACGTCACGTTTGGAAACCCTGAGATTGGGCTACAGGGAGCTGCAAGTCGGTGCCCGGCATTCCTTCGGCCCGATGCGACCTATGCAGGCTTGTTCCACGATTTCGGGAAGTACTCTGCAATGTTCTTGCAGCGGCTTCAAGGCAAGGTCTCAGGGCTCGATCACTGGTGTCCGGGTACCCACTTCCTGTTGAAGAAGGACCTTTCGGAATTGGCGGCAGCAGCAGTTCACGCCCACCACGTCGGGCTTGGCAAGTGGGCCCAAGTCACTTGCCTCAAGAAGACACTGTTCTCGGTCGAAGGACGCACGCCCACCATCTCAGCAGATCAGTTGAAGGCGGCACTGGAAGCATTCGTCGCGGACGGTTTCACGCTGGAGGGCATGGGGCGTGGCCGGAAGCTGCGCGCAACCGTAGCATCCATGCTCGATGCGCGGATGGTGTTGTCGGCCCTCGTGGACGCTGATTACGCCGACACCGCGCACCATATGCGTGGAGAGGTTCGACCAAAGGCCGAGGCTCTTGATGTAGATCAAGCCATAAAGAATCTTCAGACTTACGTCGGCACGCTGGGAATGGGCGCCTCGCAAGAAGTTCTGGAGGCCCGGGCTGCTCTTCGCCAAGCCGCGGTAGCTGCCGCGGAGTTGGGTCGGGGGCTGTTCACGCTCGAAGCCCCGACCGGAAGCGGCAAGACGCTCGCCATGCTGGAGTTCGCCCTGCGCCATATGCAAAGGCATCTGGAACTGCAGCGTATCGTCGTCGCCCTGCCCTTTCTCTCCATCACGGATCAAACAGTGAACGAGTATCGCAAAGCCCTGAAGGAGCAGACCGATCAAGGCAGACTCCTTGAGCACACCAGCCTCGCGGACTGGCGAAGAAAGCCCAGGGACGATGAGAATGCCTCGGAAGACGCAGAGCGCAGGGCCGAGGAGGCGTTTAGTGAGGATTGGTTGCCGCCCATTATCGTCACGACGACGGTACAGCTTTTCGAGTCTATGTTCTCGGATCGCCCGGGCGCGTGCCGCAAGCTCTGTTCGCTCGCCAACAGCGTGATCCTCGTGGACGAGGTTCAGACTTTGCCGCGTCCCCTCCTCTCCGCCACTGTACGGGCGCTGGCGCGGCTGGCCCACCCTGACTACGGGTGCAGCGCCGTCCTTTCAACTGCAACGCAACCTGGCATCTTCACCTTCGCTTCGGCGGTGGCCAAGGAAAACGAGGAGGAAGAGTTCAATAAGGGCTGGCACCCCGTTCCTATCATCTCGCGCAACGCCGGGCTCTACGAACTGACCAGGCGCTACACGATCGACTGGAATCTGTGCGACACGGCTCAGAACTGGGACACGATGGCGGAAGCACTTGCCGACCATTCGCGGGCTCTGTGCATAGTAAACACCCGAAAGCACGCGCGGCTGCTGACCGAGCGCGTTCTCGCGCTGAGTCCCAGAGCGGAAGTCCGCCACATTTCGACCAACATGTGCGCCCAGCATCGCCGGTCGGTGCTTGCCCTTGATGGGATCACCGACCGAAGTAAGCCCTGCATCCTCATCAGCACGCAGTGCGTGGAGGCGGGAGTCGATCTGGACTTCCCATTCGTTTACCGTGCCCTCGCCCCCCTTGATGCGATCGCCCAGGCCGCCGGTCGATGCAACCGAGCCGGCGCAGGAACTGGTCAAGTCTATGTCTTCCGGCCGGAGGAGGAGGTCTATCCGGGCAAGTTGTACCAGCAGGGGGCGGAGCAGGCGGACAGCCTGCGGAAGCAAGTGAACCATATCGATCCCCAAGACCCAAGCGCATTCGACACGTTTTTCGAGCGGCTCTACTCGAACGAGAACATTCCAGGCTCGACCAAAGAGCTGGAACAGGCAATTCAGGCGCGCGACTTTCCCGAGGTCGCTCGGATTTACCGTCTGATCGAGCACAACGATGTAGTTCATGTGCTCAGTCCATACCCTGGAACGCCTGACGTTCCCGGGCGGCTAACTAGCCGCTTCTTTCGCGAGGCGCAGCCTTTCGTGGTCGACGCGAGACGCAACGAAGCGCTGGAATCGGTTTGGATCGGCTCCACCCTCCCGGGCACCGAAGACTGGTATGCCCTGAGCGACGCCGAGGCTTACGACGCAATGCTCGGCTTGAGACTGGACAAGGAGCTGCCCGTGCGCTAGAAGGAAGAGTGAATATTGCCTTGCAGGCAGATAAGAGAGTTTAGTAGACTCTGCCGCATGCAACGCTACGGCATCTGTCGCCGGTGCGCCGGCGCGACGTTTGACACGTCGGGCGCTGCTTCCAGCCGCGAGCGAAGGTTACATCTTCGAGTGACACCTGGAATGACACCTTGATTCTCGGCTGGCGGATTGAAACTCTGCACTGCATGGCCCGAAGAAGTGACGGGTCCGCTTCGGCGGACCCAAAGATCAGGTGCAGAAGGAGGACAGGACCATGAACTACAGAGGAAACCCCCACGCGATCGAGGTGTGGGGCGAGTTTGCTTGCTTCACGTCGCCGATGAAGGTCGAGCGCTGGAGCTACCCGTTTATCACGCCTTCCGCGGCCAGGGGCATCTTCGACGCGATCTTCGTCAACCGCCACGAGTTCCGATGGGAAATCGAGCGCATCGAGATCCTCTCCGAGCCCAAGTACTTCGCGCTCATGCGCAACGAGGTGAAGGAGAAAGGGCCCTCTGAGCCCGAAGTTCGCCGGTGGATGGCCGACCCGTCGCAGATCAGGCCGATCCTGGCCGACGGCGACACCCTAACGACCGGCGACGCGGGCAAAGGCCGCACCCAGCGCCAGACGATGGCGCTTCGGGACGTGCGCTACCGCCTCAGTGCTCGCATCGTGCCTTGGCCAGGTGCGCCAAAGGCAATGGCTGCCTATGAGGACCAGTTCATTCGGCGGCTCGAACGAGGCCAGCACTTCATCCACCCGAGCTTAGGCTGCCGAGAGTTTCCCGCGTGGTGGGGTGCACCTTCTGGCCAACCAGCATGGCAAGGCGATGTCGACGCCGGCTGGATGCTCTATGACGTGTTCGACCTCTCCAAACCCGGAGAAGCCACGTCAAAGGCATGCATCTCGCTCTTCCGGGCCAGCGCGCAACAGGGCGTCGTACACGTGCCGCAGTACATGAGCGATCAAGTGCGCAAGGCGGTGATACTATGATCAACGCGCTGCTCGAGTATGCCGAGAGTCGCGGCCTTGCCAGCCGACCGGGATATCGGAAAAAGCAGGTCCGATGGGTGCTCGATTTCGACGCGGACGGAACGACTCTCACCGGCGTCATCCCCTCCAAAAAGGAGTTTCCCACCGCACCGGACCTGAGCTTCTCCGAACTCCGTGCTCTCGGGGCCAAGGAGGGAGAAGCCGCTCACTTCCTGATCGCCCCACTTGGCACTTGGCTTGCGTGGGCGAAGGACGAGGAAGGCGAGTCGAAGGAAATGGCGCGCCGATCGACGCTGATCAAAATGCTCACGGAGGCTGCTTCTGCATCTCCACAGCTGGGGCCCATAGCCAGGCAGTTAGAATCCCAACGCCAGGCGGCCCTGAAGCGGGTTGCCTCGATGAAGCCCGCCCCTAAGCGCACGGACCTCGCCACCGTCCGAATCGGGAGCAGTTTTCCCGTCGAGGACTCTTCGTGGCACGCGTGGTGGAACTCCTTCCGAACTTCGCTTGCCGATGGCGGCAAGCCCAAGGGCCGAATGGTCAGTTTCGCTACTGGCGAACTGATCGATCCTGAGAACACGCACCCCAAGCTCACCAAGCTGTCAGGCGTCGGGCTAAGCCAACCCTTTGCCCCCATCATCACCTTCGACAAGCCTGCATTCGAATCTTATGGACTTCGCCAGGGTGCGAACGCTGCCATGGATGCAGAGCAGGCTAAAGCATACGTCACCGCCTTGGACGACCTTCTGGAGAGGAGCGTAGTCTACTCTTGGAAACGACCGAAGCCGAGACAACCGAAGCAACTCGCCAAGGACTTCGCAAGGCTAGGTGGCGCGCGTATTCTGTACTGGTACTCCGGCCCAGCCGAAGCTGTCAAGCTTGTAGAGGACGAGCTCGACATACTTGGGCTGAGCATCGGTAGCGTTCCCCGCCGCGAAAAACCGCCTGAAGATGACGCTGAGGAACGTCTCCTCGTGGAGTCGCGCCTCAGAGATGCGATTCGCAGGATCAAGACGGGCGATCCAGCCATTCCAGTTAGGGATGTCCAGTTCCACTTGATCGCCCTCTCCGGCGCCGGTGGTCGTGTAATGACACGCGACTACTTCCAAAGCACCCTCCTCAACATGGCGGAGGCCACTGAGCAGTGGTTTGCTGACCTCACCCTCCCTACCTATGGTGGGGGGCGACCTCAGGACCCGAAGCTGGAGCAGATGCTAACGTGCCCGCTCCGGCCGAAGGGCGATCAGGACTACCTGAAGTGGGTGACGCCCGCGGGTGCTTGGCGGCAGCAACTCTGGCGCGCCGCCCTACTTGGTGGCCGCATTCCCGAATCGGCAGCAGCCAAGGCGCTGCTCGCCTTCAACTCCACCGTCGTTTCTGGCGATTTGACGGACAAGGATCAGGGGCCGCAAATGCGCGCCCACGCCCGCCGTCGTCTCGCCCTCGTCAAGGCTTATCTCATTCGCAACAGAGGAAGAAACATGCAACCAGCACTCGATTCTGAGCATGACAGCGCGGCCTACCACTGCGGCAGGTTACTGGCTGTCTACGACAATCTGCAGCGCGCCGCGCTCGGCGACGTGGGTGCGGGAGTAATCCAGCGTTACTACGGCGGCGCAATGACGAATCCGGTTGGTGTATACGCCCAGCTCTCCCGACTCGCCCAGACGCACCTGTCCAAGCTGGGGGGTGGCCTTGCCAATCTCTACGAGGACCGTATCGCCGAGATCCACAACGGCATCCGCCGGCAAGGCAACCGACACGCCTGCTATCCGCCTGCCCTAAGCTTGGACGAACAAGCCATGTTTGCCCTCGGCTTCTGGCACCAGACCGCACACGATAACGCCGAAAGGGCAAGGAACAGTGCTGCCAAGAAGGCGCGCGAATCCGCGCAAGATGCGCAACCAGAGGAGGAAGAAACCCAATGAGCAACAACATCGTTAGGAACCGATACGAGTTCCTGTACCTCTTCGACTGCGAGCGGGGCAACCCGAACGGCGATCCGGACGCGGGCAACCTGCCTCGTATGGACCCGCAGGATGGCCACGGCCTCACGTCCGACGTGATGCTCAAGCGCCGCATCCGAAACTATGTTCAGATTGCGCGCAACAACCAGCCGCCCTACGCGATCTTCGTCCAGCACAGCACCAACCTAAACAGGCAGATCATGCGGGCGCATGAGAACACCGAGGGTGGGTTCAAGCTAGGAGAGAAGAAGAAGGCGAAGGTGGATGCCGCCAAGCAGTGGATGTGTGAGCAGTTCTACGACGTCCGCACCTTTGGCGCCGTAATGAGCACCGGGCCCAACGCCGGGCAAGTTCGCGGGCCGGTGCAGATCGCGTTTTCGCGATCCATCCACCCGATCCTTCCGCTAGACCAGTCGATCACACGCGGCGCAATTGCTGAGGACGTCAAGACCGCCAAGTCGAGTGCGGACTATGAGAAGGCGGAGGCCGAGGCTGACGAAGACTCTCTTCGGACAATGGGCCGCAAGAGCCTCATCCCTTACGGACTCTACGCAGCCAAAGGCTTCATCTCGGCTCCTCTCGCAGAGCAAACCGGGTTCTCGGAAGCTGATCTTGAGTTGCTCTGGGAGGCCCTCTGCAATATGTTCGACCACGACCACTCGGCGAGCAAAGGAGTTATGAACAGCAGGAAGTTGATCCTCTTTAAGCATGTCGGCACGACGCCTGAAATGGCCAAGCTCGGCGTCGCGCCTTCCCACAAGCTCCTTGACCTAGCCACTGACTCTTGGGATCATCCAGGTGCGGTCGTCAGCATCCGGCTACACGAGGGTGTCACGAGCCCTCGATGCTTCGAGCAGTACAAGGTGATTCTTCGCAAGGACAATCTCCCTCAAGGCATCGAACTCGTTGAGAGGTGCTGATGGGACCAACATCGTCGAGCCCGTCCCCATCAGCGCCATCGAGCACTGGTCCTACTGCCCGCGGCAGTGTGGGCTGATCCATCTTGAGTCGATCTGGGACGAGAACCTCTTCACCCTCCGGGGCACCAAGGCGCACCGGAGGGTGGACGAGGATCAGGATCGGGTGGAGCGGGGGAGACGGGTGCTGCGGGGCCTGCCGATCTGGTCGGAGCGCTACGGGCTGGTGGGGAAGGCGGACGTGGTCGAGCTACTGCCTGCCGAACCGCCGTACCGCGAGGCGATCCCGGTCGAGTACAAGGTCGGGCGGCGCACCGACAAGCCGCATGCCCTCCTTCAAGCGTGCGCCCAGGCGATCTGCCTCGAAGAGATGTTCGGCCTCGAGGTGCGCCAGGCGGACGTATTCTTCGTCGAGAGTCGGGAGCGGGTGTCGCACGAGCTGACCGCCGATCTGCGCGAGCAAACGCTCGCCATCGTCGAGGCGATCCGCGCCATGATGGCCGGCCCTCGGCCGCCGCCGCCGGTGGCCGATCGCCGGTGCCGCAAGTGCTCGCTCATCGACGCCTGCCAGCCCTTTGCCGTGGAACGGGGAATGGGCCAACCGGAAGCGCGGCTCTACGAACCGCTACCGCTGGGGGAGTTGCCATGACCCGCGAACTGCTCAACACGCTCTACGTCCTGACGCAAGACGCATCCGTTTCGCTCAAGGACGAAACGGTCCTGGTTCGCGCTGGCGACGAGCAGGTGCTCCGCGTGCCGCTTCATCACCTGGGCGCGATCTGCGCCTTCGGCGTCGTGCACATCACTCAGCCGCTCATGGCGCGATGCGCGCAGGAGGGACGGGCAGTGGTGCTGTTCGACACGTTCGGACGGTTCCAAGCACGGGTCGGGGGGAAGACCGGTGGGAACGTGCTCCTCAGGCGAGATCAGTGGGTGGCGCACCTCGACCCCGACCGGTCCCTTTCGCTGGCCAAGGCCTTCGTCGCCGGAAAGATCCAGAATGCCCGGCAAGTGCTGCTGAGGGGCTCGCGAGATCTGCCCCAGTTCGCCGAGCCGCTCTCCGAAGCGTGCGAGGATCTGGCGGCGGCGCTCCCCAGGGTGGGGGCGGCCCGAGATCACGACGAGGTACGGGGCATCGAAGGCATGGCCGCCCAGGTCTACTTCGACGTCTTCGATTACCTGGTCCTGGCGGAGGCAACGGAGTTCGCCTTCAAGACCCGAAGCCGCCGACCTCCGCGCGATCGGCTGAACGCGCTACTGTCGTTCGTGTATTCGATCGCGACGTCGGACTGCGTGGCGGCGCTGGAAGGGGTGGGGCTCGATCCCCAATGCGGCTATCTACACGTCTTGCGCCCGGGGCGTCCGGCGCTGGCGCTCGATTTGGTGGAGGAGTTCCGCTCGTTGATCTTGGACCGCTTCTGCCTCACCCTCGTCAACCGCAAACAGATCAGGCCCTCGGACTTCGAGGAGCGGGCGGGCGGAAGCGTGATGCTCAGCGCCGACGGTCGCAAGAAGGTGCTGACCGAACTGCAACGGCGCAAAGCGGTGGAGGTGCAGCATCCTCTTCTCGCGCAGAAGGTCCCGATCGGGCTGCTTCCGCATTTGCAGGCGCGCTTGCTTGCCAGAACCCTTCGCGGCGACCTTACGCATTATCCTCCTTACATGCCGAGCTGAAGCGATGAAGACGACGAGACCCGAGCGTGTGGACATGGTCGTTTGTTACGACGTCAAGACGAACCACGACGATGGAGAGCGGCGGTTACGGCGCGTGGCGAAAGTCTGCGAAGGCTATGGACAGCGTGTGCAGTATTCGGTGTTCGAATGCAGCCTAACGGATGCGCTGTATCATAAGATGCTCTCGCGGTTGCTGGAAATCATGGACCCGGTGGAAGACAGCCTGCGCATTTATCGTTTACCGGGCGCCCGTGGCCGGGTCGTGGAAGTGTACGGCCGGGACGGCTGGGTGGACTTCCAGGGCCCGTTGACGATTTGACCCGCGAACCGGGCCTGATGGCGGCTTTAGGGTAAGGTTCGTGGGACGGCGCGAGTTCGTCGGCTGTTCCACGCGGTTCGACTCCGGCCGGAGACGTCGGCCGGACGGGCACGTTGACAACCGAGAATTGGCCGTCTCACCCACCCGCGCGGGTGGGTGCGGATTGAAACCGGCGGGGCTCGAACTCGTCCCCGAGGGCGAAACGGGTCTCACCCACCCGCGCGGGTGGGTGCGGATTGAAACAATGTGGTACGGGCGGCGGTCGTCCTGGCGGAACTCGTCTCACCCACCCGCGCGGGTGGGTGCGGATTGAAACTATGGATTCGGGGGGCGAAAGGGCGGCGACAACACGTCTCACCCACCCGCGCGGGTGGGTGCGGATTGAAACGGCATAAGACTCCAGGATCATGCGCACCGCGCTGGGTCTCACCCACCCGCGCGGGTGGGTGCGGATTGAAACCCGCTTATACCCCCGTGTCGAAGCCGGTATCCCTCGTCTCACCCACCCGCGCGGGTGGGTGCGGATTGAAACTTCTAGGGCTTGGCGCTTCTGGGCGGTCTTGCCGTGTCTCACCCACCCGCGCGGGTGGGTGCGGATTGAAACGGCGCCTTGAGTGCCGTATCCCGGAGCCTATCCTCGTCTCACCCCTCCCGCTGCCAAGGGCGCGTTGTTGGGTTGGGCGCCGGCGAGTTATTCGAGCACGTTGGGGTGCCCTCGCAGCGAGCGCCATGCGAGTTCGAAGAGGCCGTCGGCACCCGTGACCGCGGCCTTCCGTTCATCATGCGTGTAGAGCGCTCGAGCGGCCACGGTCTCCATCCAGACTCTGAGTTCCTCCGCCATCTCTGCCAACTCAACTGGATCGTCGGGATATGGCTCGGTCGCGGGCCAGCAGCCGATCCGGGGGGGCATGACCCCGGTACCGTAGATACGGTCGGGATCGTCGGTGTTCTTCCGGTTCTTGGGCCAGAGGGGAAAGTCGCGCTCGCGCCACCGGCCCTCGGCCTCGAATTGCCGGGCAAGATCGGCGCTGGTCGCACGGATGGCATTGACGACTCCAGCGCGCAATTCTTCGGCGCGGGCTGCATCGACATAGCCCTGCCAGTAGCCGGCGTCCAGCCAGTCGAGCGCTTCCGCAAAGTGCCTCGCCCGTTCGAATGGCGGCTTTCCCCAAACCTCAGACATACGGTTCGGGCCAAATGCAGCGGGGATGGCGTTAGCGTCGTAGGCGGCCATGGCCAGAAGAGTATCACATCAAGGGCTGGCTGGTCGCCTGTTTGCGTCAGCGATCCGGACAACTGCACGATCGGCCGTAAGGCTTGCATTGCAATACGATCTCGTCTTCGCCGGTCGGCCCTAAAAATCACCCGCAAGACTGCCGACACTAACATTGCCGCGACCAAGCGTCTCAAAGAAGACCCCCGGAGCGGCAAGGAAGGAACCACCACCATGGCGGTTGTAAAACTGAGTAACTTTATGCGCGGGCTGAGTGGTCGGGCAGGGAATGCGGTTTATCGCTTTACCAAGAACGGCACCGAGCTCGCGGATCGACCCATCGTGAACAACCCGGATACGCCTTCGCAGTCGGCAGTCCGGACGGCCTTTACGAGGGTCACGCAGCAGTGGAAGTCCCTCACCCCCGCGCAGGCGGAGGCATGGAACACCTATGCGGAGGGTATCCGCGATATGAACGACGTCAGCGGCAGCATTCGCCAGCGCAGTGGATTCAACTGGTTCGTTGCGTTCGGTACGCGCTATCTGCTGGTCAACTCCGACGAGAATCAGGCACCGGCGACGCCGCCCCAGGCTTCTTTCCCCGGCGATGCGCTCACGTTTACCGTGACCGCTCAGACGGGAGCGATCAAGTTCGTAGCGAGCGCTCCGAACGGCGCCTTTACGACAACGGCCCTGCTCGTACAGCGCTTGCGCAATGCGAACGCGAAGCCGAGCAAGCAGTATCGCACGTTCAAGCACTTCGCCTTCGCCTCGGGCTCGCTCGAGACGACGGTACCGGTGACGCCGGGCCATTACGCGGTAGCGATTCAGTACGTGAATCTGCTTACCGGTCAGGAGACCGAGATGAATACTCTGGGCAAGGTCGGCCCGGTGTCCTTCGCGGTCGCCGAGGGTAGTTCGAAGTCGAAGAAGGCCGCGTAAGGTCTCTTCCTCCCCGCGGGCGCGGCTTCGCCCGGCCAGATCCCCCTTACATGGCGTGAGGGGGAGTTTCTCTTCCTCCCCCTCACTGGCTCCCGGAGGCTTATTACTCCCCCTGCCGGCACGGGCTTCGCCCGGCCAGCTTCCCCCTCGCTGGCGAGGGGGAGCGGGGATTCCCTCTCGCATCGCGAGAGGGACCTTCGCCGCGAATCGTGCGAAGAGGGAGAGTAATACTCACGGCCCCACATCGAGGTTCTCGGTTGGCCCGTCGAAGGCCCGGGCTATCACTCCCCCTGCCGGCACGGGCTTCGCCCGGCCAGCTTCCCCCTCGCCGAGACGAGGGGGATTTCTCTTACTCCCCCTGCCGGCGCGGGCTTCGCCCGGCCAGCTTCCCCCTCGCTGGCGCGAGGGGGATTCAGCTTGCGACCTTGTACTTCTTGAGGGTGTCGTCCTGGCGCGTCTTTTCGGCGGCGGCCTCCACCCGGTCGCAGAAAGCCTCCGGCGTCAGCTGGCCGTTCAGCATCGACGTCAGCGCGTTCTCGATCTCCGTATTGAATGCCGGATACCACTGGCGGTACTGGACCGCCCAGATCGTCTTGCTGTTCTTGAACGCCTCGGCGGGTTCGACCATGACCTCGGGAAGCTGGGCGGACTCCGAGCCCTTTATCGCGGTCGGCGTGGCCTTCTGCTCCACGAACTTGCGCGCGCTCGTGGGCGAGGTCATGTACTTGAAGAACTCGATCGCCGCATCGGGGTTCTTGGCCTTGGTGGGCACCATCCACGGCTCGATGCCGATGAGGATCGCGGTCGGGTCGCCTTTGCCGTCGGGGGCGGCGGGCGGGAGCATGAACTTCATCCTCGCCCCGGCGGGCATCTGCTCCTTCATTTCGGAGGGCAGCCAGCTGCCACAGGGGACCATCGCCGCACGCCCCTGTAGGAACTCCTGCTGGGCTTCGGTGTGGGTCATCGCGACCGCCCCGCGCTGGAGGTAGCCCTTCATATTCAGCTCGTCGATCATCTGGGCGGCCTTCAGCATGGCCGGCGACTTCCATGCGCCCGGCTCGAGGTTCTGGGCGGCGTCGAGGGCTTCCTTCCCGCCGACGCTGAGGCACCACGGCAGGAGCATGCCGTCGATCATGTAGTAGGGATACTTGCCCTGGAACGTGATCGGCGCGATCCCTTTGGCCTTGATCTTCTCGCAAAGGGCGAGCAATTCGTCCCAGGTCTTCGGGGGCGTCCAGCCGTTCTTCTCGAAGACCCCGGGGTCGTACCACCAGCCGAGGAGCATCACATAGAAGGGGATGGCATACTGCTTGCCGTCGAGCTGGCCCAGCTTGAGGATGGAGGGGTCGAACGAGTCTCGCCACTTCCCCTCTCCTTCGGCGGCGGGGCCGTCGAGGGCGGGTCCGAGATCGAGGAGCTGCCCCTCGTCGGCGGCTGCCCAGTGGTCGAAGCCCCAGCCGGGGAAGACGAGGTCGGGCGGGTCGTCGCCGACGAAGCGGGGTTTCAGCTGCTCCCAGACGCGCGGATTGCCCCAGACCTCGATCTTGAGCTCAGGGTGCTTCTGCCCGAACTCTTTGGCCGAGGCCTCGTAAAAGTCGATCCCGTAGCCGCCCTTGAAGGCGGCGACCTCGAGATTGCCCGCGAGTTTCTCCGGCTTCTTCCCCGCGGCGGCGCCCGTCTTGGGGGCCTCGGTCTCAATCGAGTCACCACCCGAACCGCAGCCGGCGAGAGCGAGGAGTGCGACGAGCCAGATCGAGTTCCACTTCATGACAAGGGTAGTTTAGCCCGCGCCGGGCCTCTCGGCGGCCCTCCGGTACAATCCCCCGAGCCGCATGCCCCAGTCGCACATCCGCAACTTCTGCATCATCGCGCACATCGATCATGGGAAGTCGACCTTGGCCGACCGCATCATCGAGCGGTGCGGGGCGATTCGCGGCACCGCTCAGGAGCAGATGCTCGACACGATGGACATCGAGCGCGAGCGCGGCATCACAATCAAGATGACCGCCGTCCGTCTCGCCTACACCGCCCGCGACGGCAACACCTATGAGTTCAACCTCATCGACACCCCCGGGCATGTGGACTTCACGTACGAGGTCTCGCGCAGCCTCTACGCCTGCGAGGGGGCGCTGCTCGTCGTCGATGCGAGCCAGGGCGTCGAGGCGCAGACCATCGCCAACGCAAGCATGGCGATGAACCAGAACCTCGAGATCGTCCCGGTGATCAACAAGATCGACCTGCCCCATGCCGACGTCATCCGCGCTCGTGAGGAGATCGAGAATGCGGTGGCCATCGACGCGTCCGAAGCCGTCCTCTGCTCGGCCAAGACCGGTGAAGGCATCGACGACATCCTCGAAGCCGTCGTCCACCGCATCCCGCCGCCGAAGGGCGACCCGAAGGCTCCCCTTCGCGCCCTTATCTTCGACTCCCACTTCGACACCTACCAAGGGGCCGTGGCCTACGTTCGCGTCGTCGACGGGAGCGTCAAGCCGGGCGACAAGATCAAGATGATGGCCACCGGCTCGACTTTCGAGGTGGATACGGTCGGAGTCTTCCGGCCCGCCTTGGAGAAGGCACAGCACTTGAAGACCGGAGAGGTCGGTTTCCTCACCGCGGCGATGAAGACCATCGGCGATGCCGCCGTCGGAGACACGGTGACGAGCGCCGCCCACCCCGCAGAGGAGCCGCTCCCGGGCTATCGGAAGGCCAAGCCCATGGTCTTCTGCGGCCTCTACCCCAGCGACAGCGACTCCTACGAGGACCTGCGCGACGCCATCGAGAAGCTTCGGCTCAACGACGCCTCGCTCGACTTCGAGCCCGAGACCTCTGTCGCGCTCGGCTTCGGATTCCGCTGCGGGTTCTTGGGGCTCCTTCACATGGAGATCGCCCGCGAACGGCTCGAAAGGGAATTCGGCCTCGACCTCATCCTCACGGCCCCCAGCGTGGACTACCTTGTCCATCGCACCAACGGCGAGATCGAGCACTGCAGCAACCCCAGCGACATGCCGCCCCCCAACGAGAGCGCGTTCATCGAGGAGCCCATCGTGGACTCGACGATCATGGTGCCCAACGAGTACGTCGGCACCGTGATGAACCTCTGTCAGGAACGCAGGGGGACCTATGTCCGCACCGAATACCCTACCCAGAACCGGGTGATCCTCCACTATGTGCTGCCGCTGGCCGAGATTCTCCTCGACTTCTTCGATCGGCTCAAATCGAGCACGCGCGGATACGCCTCATTCGACTACGAGCTTGCGGGATACCAGCGAAGCGACCTCGTGAAGGTCGACATCCTGCTCAACGGCGATCCCGTCGACGCCCTATGCTTCATCGTGAACAAGCAGTTCTCCTACCAGCGGGCTCGGGCGATGGTCGAGCAGCTCCGCAAGGTCGTGCCGAGGCAGCAGTACGAAGTCCGCATCCAGGCCGCGATCGGCGCCAAGGTCATTGCCGCCGACACCGTCAAGCCCTACAGAAAGAACGTGATCGCCAAGTGCTACGGCGGCGACGTCACGCGCAAGCGTAAACTCCTCGAGAAGCAGAAGGAAGGCAAGAAGCGCATGAAGCAGATCGGTTCGGTCGAGCTTCCGCAGGAAGCCTTCCTGAGCGTCCTGCGCGTGGCCGAGTAGCCTAGCCTTGCCGCGGGAAGGCGGCATACCGGGGGCACCAACCATCCCCGGCTACCTTCTCCACTCTGGTGGCACGCCGATGGCTCTTGCCGCGGGAAGACGTCCCACCGGGGGCACGAACCATCCCCCGGCTACCGCTTGAGCGCGAGCACGACCACGCCTGCGGTAACGAGTCCGATCCCGAGCCATTCGCGCAACGACGGCCGCTCGCGCAGAAAGCCGACGGCGAACAGGGCGACCAGCACGACGCTGAACTTGTCCACGGGCGCTACTTTCGAAGCTTCGCCGATCTGAAGGGCACGGAAGTAGCACACCCAAGACGCCCCTGTCGCCAGGCCCGAGAGCCCGAGGAAGAACCAGGTCTGGGGGGCCAGGCCGCGCGGATCGCTCCACTTGCCGGCGAGCGCAACGAAGAGCGAGAGCACCACGAGGATCACGACCGTTCGTATGAGGGTCGCGTAGTCGGAATCGACACCCTTTAGCCCGACCTTGGCGAAGATCGCCGTCAACGCCGCGAAGCACGCCGACAGCAGCGCCCAAGGAAGCCAACCGGTCAGAGCCACAGCCATAGCCTTAGGGACGGACCAGGCGGACAAAACACGCTTCGTCATGCGTAAACTGCTCGGATGCTCGAGCGCATCCAACAAGCCTCGGCCGTGGCTGGCCCCCACATGGCTTTCGCCTTCCAAAAGGTGTTCGGTCACCGGGTGCCCCCCGGCGGTGCAATTCTCCCCAGCGGCGGAGTCAAGCTCGTTACGGGTGAGCCGCATCCGTTCGGCAACTTTGCGATCGGCCAAGCGGACGACGAAGTGGAGGCCATTGCCCGCGAACTCGCCGCAACGGGACAGCCGTCGTGCGTGATCTTCGCCGACGGTTTGCGCTCCGAAGCCGAACAAGCGGCTAGGCAGAACGGGTTCGCTCATGAGGAGACGATGCCCGCTATGGCGGTCGAGATCGACTCCCTTGCACCGTGTCGGCTTCCGGAGGGATACCACTTCGAACGTTTCGAGCCAGGTGACGATGCCGAGGACTGGGCGGCTGCTTTCGCAATTGGATACGAACTTCCCCAGTGCGTCGCCGACGTCTTCAGCCCGCTTGCTGTGCCGATCGATGCGGCTGAGGACGCCGATGTTCAGTTCTTCCGCGTGAGCCATGAGGGACGGACGGTGGCGGTCTCGGCGCTCATTAGGGGTCATGGCGTTGCCGGCATCTACTGCGTGGCGACCGTGCCCGAGCACCGGCGTTGCGGGTTGGGGGCGTTCGCCACCGCCGAGCCACTGCGCGCTGCCAGAAAGCAGGGCTACCGGATCGGCGTCCTTCAATCCTCGTCCATGGGCCACGCCGTGTATCGGGGGCTCGGGTTCGAAGACGTGGGGTCTTTGTCGATGCTCATCCGAATACCCTAACCCCTCGCGCGGTACACTCCGCTCATGCTGAACCCCGAACAGCAAGAAGCGCTGTCCAAGTCGCGTGGGCGACTGGACGCTATCCGGGGGCATCTTTGACCTGCCTCGACTCCAGTCACAGATAGCCACCCTCGAAGCGCGGACCGCCGAGCCCGACTTTTGGGGAGATCCCACCGCGGCAAACAAGAGCCTCAAGGAGCTTTCGCGCCTGCGCGACATCGTACAGCCCTTTTCGCGCCTGGCCGACAAGGAGCGGGAGATCGCCGAGTGGTACGAACTGCTCGAAGCGGACCCGAACGAGCAAATCGCGGCGGAGACCGACCGAGAAGCGATCGCCTTTCTCAAAGAACTCGACCGGTATGAACTAGAAACGCTCCTCAGCGGGGAGCACGACTCGCGCAACGCGCTGGTCGAAATCAACGCCGGCGCGGGGGGGAGCGAGGCCTGTGACTGGGCATCGATGCTCTTCCGCCTCTATACGCGCTGGGCTGAGCGGCAGGGTTATAAGTATGAGATCCTCAGCGAGACTCCCGGCGACGTCACCGGTTATCGAGGAGTGCAGATGCTGGTCTCCGGACCGAACGCCTACGGGTTCCTCAAATGCGAGAACGGGGTCCATCGCCTCGTGAGGATCTCACCCTTCGACGCCGCGGCGCGCCGACACACTTCATTCGCCCGGGTCGAGGTTCTTCCCGAGATCGAGGAAACCGAGGTGGACATCAATCCGGATGATCTGAAGGTCGAGACCCTCCGCGCCGGAGGGGCCGGTGGGCAACACGTGAACAAGACCGAGAGCGCGGTGCGTATCACCCACCTGCCGACGGGGATCGTGGTCCAATGCCAGAACGAGCGGAGCCAACACAAGAACCGTGCCAGCGCGATGTCGGTCTTGCTGGCTCGTCTCTCCGAACTCCAGCATGCCGAGAACGAGGAGCAGGTCCGGCTGCTGAAAGGCGAGGGCGGCCCGGCCGCCTGGGGGCGACAGATTCGGTCCTATGTCATGCAGCCTTATACGATGGTCAAAGATCACCGTACCGGACACGAAACGGGCAACGTCCTGGCGGTCCTCGATGGCGACATCGACGGCTTTATCGAGGCGTACCTCAAGCGACCGCCGAGTCCAGACTCTTTCGTCGACTAAGGCAGCCCGAAGAGCCGGGTCGCGTTCCCGGTGGTGAGCGCGGCGCAGGCTTCCCCTGTGATCCCCAGAGCGGAAGCGAGACCCTCGTTGATGAGCGGCAGGAACGCGGGCCGATTGCGCTCGCTTCGACGAGGGTGCGGCGTCATCCACGGGCTGTCGGTCTCGATGAGCAGGCGGTCGCGAGGAAGCGTGGCCACGAGGGAGCGAAGAGCGTCGGCCTTTCGATAGGTGATCGGCCCATCGACACCAAACCATCCGCCCAGCGCCAGCGCCCGGCGTGCTTCATCGGCATCGCCACTGAAGCAGTGAAAGATGTAGGGGGGATCTCCATCGGGCCGGGCTTCGAGGGCGTCGATTAGCCGTGGGTACGCTTCGCGGCAGTGGAAGACGATCGGCTTGCCGAAATCGGCTGCGATCTCGAGTTGGGCGCAAAGCGCTCGGTCCTGTTGCGCGGGGCTCGCGAAGTCCCAGTGCTCATCGAGTCCGATCTCACCCAGGGCGACTACCGACTCCCTTTCCATCAGAGCGACGATCCGGTCTAGCCCCGCTTCGTCGAAGCTCGCCGCATAGTTGGGATGCCAACCGGCGGTGGCGAAGACTCGGCTCGGATGGCGCTCCGCGATCTCGACGGCTAACTCCGATGAGGTCGGATCGACACCGACCACGATCAACCGCCCGACCCCCGCCGCCAGCGCCTCCTCGATGGCCCGATCGGGGTCGGGGAAGGCCTCGACGTCGTTGAGGTGACAATGGGTGTCGACGAGCATCGCCCCTAGCATGGCGCGCGCCGGGGTAAACCGCAAGACACCGTGACCAGTTTGAACCTCCCCGGACCGTTCGATCTCGGCCTGACCCTCGATTGCGGGCAAATGTTTCGGGCGGAGCGGGGTAAGGACGGGTGGTGGCAGTTCGTGGACGGCCCGAACGCTTACGTGGCGAAGGTCGAAGGGCAGAGACTCGAGTTCGATCGGCCGGTGTCCGCTGAGAAAGTCCGAGCCCTCTTTTCGTTCGACCTGGACCTCGCCGGTCTGCGAAGCAGGGCACTCGCGGCTGCGCCTGAACTGCACGCGTCGTTCGGCGACCCCACGGGTCTTCGGCCGATGAGGCTTTCATGCCCGGTGGAGGTGCTGTTTTGCTTCCTCTGCTCGCAGAACAACCACATTCCTCGCATCAAGGGGATGGTCGCTCATCTGGCCGACCGCGGGGAACCGATCCCGGGAGCCGAATGGGCTCGGCGATTTCCTTCGCTCGAGGTGCTTGCCGGGATGGAAGAGAGCACGCTACGGGGGCTCGGCTTTGGGTACCGGGCTCGCGCCATCCCTCTATGCGCTCAGGCGATCGCCGCCGAAGGCGGCGTGGCATGGCTCCACTCGCTCAAGTCCGAGCCATACGAACGCGCCCACCGGGTGCTCCTCGCCTTGCCCGGAGTCGGCCCGAAGGTGGCGGATTGCGTCTGCCTGCACGGCCTCCACATGGGGGAGGCCGTTCCGGTGGACGTCCACGTGTGGCGTCGGGTAGTCGAAGTCTTCTTCCCGGAGTGGAGCGGGAAGGACCTCGACCCCCGCCGCTACCGTCTCATCGGCGAGCGATTCCGAAGCCGATTCAGAGCCGAGGCCGGGTTCGTTCAGCAGTTGCTGTTCGTCCGGTCGCTCCGCTCAAGCCGAAGCGTGGCGAGAAGTGCTCTTGGGGATCCGAACATAGACGAAGCCATTGCGGAACCGCGTGCGGGCTAGCGACGTGGCCCAGTCCTCGGGAAGTTCGACGGTGCGGAGGAAGCGGCCACATTGGCAGGAAGGAGCATTGGAGAACGTCACGGCGTGGTCGCTGATGCATACGTCGACCTCATCGCAGCGGATGCCCGGAACCGCGGCCTTGATCGTGAGGATGCCGTCGCGCTCGCTGGCATCGACGGGGACGGGAATGGGCTCGTCGTCGTGCGATCGTACGGGCGGATCGTGGGCGAAGCGCCGTTCGACCATCGCTTGCATTCGCCTCAATTCTTCCTTGGGGTCTAGGTTCAAAGGATTCTTCTTCATGAGCTGCCTGTCGTCGGCCGAATGAGCGGGCGACTGCGACTTCGACATACGATGGTGACTATAAAGTTCCATTAGCCTAGGACTATAATGTTATGTGAAGGAGATCAGACTCGCTCAAGATGAAGTTCTCCGGGGAATGGGAGGAAGGCCCGCTGATGCCAGGTCCCGGTGCTCCAGGTGACGCCAGGTAGACTCAGCAGTCGAGATGGCGACCATACGCGCGTTTCGAGGGCTCCGCTATAGTGCCTCGGCCGGTCCGCTGGAGAGCCTCGTTGCTCCGCCCTACGACGTCCTGTCGCCTGAAGAACGTGAGGCCTTTGCCGCCAAGAGCCCCCACAACATCGTTCACCTTACGCTGCCCGAAGCCAAGCCGGACGATCGAAGCAAGTTCGTCAAGTACGCACGCAGCGCCAGCCGCCTTGAGGAGATGCGGCGAGAGGGAGTGCTCAGGCCGGAAGAACGACCCGCTTTCTACCGCTACACCCAAACCTTCGCCATCCCGGGCGCCGACCGCACCGTGACGAGGACGGCCCTGATTGCCGCGATCAAGGTCGAGCCGTACGAAAAGGGAGTGGTCCTTCCGCACGAGCAGACATTTCCGAAGCACAAAGAGGATCGCCTGCGAATCCTCGAGGCCACCCGGGCGCACCTTGAGTGCATCTACGGGCTCTTCGAGGATGACGACCAAGCGGTCTTTCGACTGATTCGCGAAGCTCCCTGCGACGTCATCGAAGATGTAACGACCGAAGACGGAGTTCACCATTTGGTTGAGCGGATCGACGATCCGGATTGGGTCGAGCGAATCTCCAAAGGGTTAGCCCCGAAGAAGGTCTGGATCGCCGACGGGCATCACCGCTACGAAACCGCCTGCACCTTCCGCGCTGCCTTGGGCGACCGGGATGGCGAAGTGGCGGAAGACTTCATGATGATGGCGCTGAGCAGCATCGCCGATCCCGGCCTCGTGCTCTTACCCACCCATCGCATTCTTGAGCGCGGGCCCGACGATGTTCGGGAGCGGCTGAAAGCCGATAAGCGGTTTGCGGTCGTCGAAGCGGCGAACGAGGAGCTGATGAGCCGGATCGAGAGCATTGCGCGAGCCGGCGGTCGAGCCTTCGGGGTGGCGCTTCCGGGTGAGACGGGCCTTGTTTTGGAAGTCCGCGACCTCGGGAGCCTCACCGGCGAGGGCCATCTCGAACGCTTGGACGTTTCGATCGTCCATTCGATCATCCTCGGGCAGATTCTCGAGGTCCCCGGCTACGACGGCATCGCTTATACACGTGACCCCAGCGAAGCACTGGCCGCCGTCGAGGCTGGGGCGAAAGCCTCATTCCTCATGAATCCTCCGACCGTCGACGATATGCGGCGTATTGCACTAGCGGGGCAGAAGATGCCGCAGAAAAGCACCTACTACTATCCCAAGATCCTGAGCGGCCTGGCCCTTTGGTCACTCAACGACTTTCAAGCATGACCATTCGCCTCCTCGGCACCGGCGCCGCAGACGGAATTCCCGCGTTCTACTCAGAAACCGCGGTCAGCCGGTACGCACGCGAGCACGGCGGCAAGGACGTCCGGACGCGTTCGGCCGCGCTCATCGACGGGCACCTGAAGATCGATCTGCCGCCCGATACACACGGCCAAATGATCCGAGACCGGCTCGACGCTCGCGACTGGAGCGCGATCTTCTTCACGCACAGTCATGCCGATCACTTCGCCGTCGAAGAACTGCAGTACGCCCTCTTCCCGTTCAATCCGTACGAGTACGCAGACTTCGTGATCTACGGCAACGCGGAGATCTGCGGTCGAATCCGGTGCCACTACCCGGACTGGCCCTTCGAGGTCGTAGAAACGAGAAGCTTCGTTCCCGTCCAGCACGGCGAGTACACGGTGACCCCGATCCATGCATACCACAAGCTGGACGAGGATGCCCACAACTTCATCATTCAAGATGGCCAAAAGACGTTCTTGTACGGCACCGACACGGGCATCTGGGAGGAAGAGGTGTTCTCATTCCTCGAGGGTTATCGCTTGGACGGGCTCGTGATCGAGTGCACCGATGGGCTGAATAACTCAAGCTACGACGGCCACCTCGACGTCGTCGAGTGCATCGCCGTCGTCGAGCGGCTGAGGCGCCAGGGCACGGTAGCCCAGGACACCGTGATCTACACGACGCACCACGGTCACAACGGCGAGGCCATCCACGCACAACTTGAGGCCGCGCTCAATCCGGCCGGCATTCAGGTCGGCTACGACGGCCTCGAGTTCACGATCTAGGCTAGTTCACGGTAACGAAGCGCTGCAGGGAGCGGACTGCGGCGATCTGACCGGCTCGGCTCTCCTGAGGTGTTTTCGGGCCGCCGCTGACCGCTGTAATGAGCGGCGTGATGAGCAGCGCGCCGGCGACCTTCAGAGCGTCCGATTTCTCATCGCTGCGGCCCTCACCGTCCTGCTCGTAGACGATCGCGTTCTTCGTCGCATCGACGATGGTTACCGAGATGTCGCAATTCGAGACCGTCTTCGGCCCCAGGTTCACCCAGATCGACCGCGTATGGAAGTGCACCTGAGCCATGACCACGTAGCGGGCGCCCACCCTCGACCCGAATCGGGCCAGGTCGGCTACTTTGGGCACCTTCGTGTAAGAGGGGGTCCGCACACCGAGTTTCTTCCACGCCGACGCCGCCGTCGAGTCGGAAACGAGTCGGAAGCCTCCACTGGAGAGCACTTCACCCAAGGCGGTCTTGGTGACGGCTCGCGAGGTGCTCGTTCCAGTGTCGTCGAACAGCACGGGGTAGAGCACTGCGGTACCTCGACCTGGCGCCTGAGCGAAGCCGGTGGCGACTGAAGCAAAGATGGCCAATGCGACCAAGCAACTTCTTTTCATCTCACTTTCTCCTCGAATAAAGGATTCGATGTAGCATACCGTCGGGGGTCGTCTGCCATGATTCGCCCATGAGAAACGCACGGCTCGTCTTGCTCCTCGCTCTGACCGTTTTCGTTCTCGGCTGCGGCGGGGGGCGCAAGCTGGCGGGAACTTGGAATGCATCCGGAATGACCGGACTGCCACCCGGCGCGACCGTCGACCTGACGTTTACCGAGCCGGACAAGATGGTCATGAAGATCGTGTCGTCCCAAGATGCCGCTGGGCAGAAAATGACGATGACGTTCACCGTCAATGGCACCTACAAGCTGAGCGGGAACAACATCGAAATGAAGGCCGACACCGTCGACATCCAGACGACCGGAGTACCCGAAGCTCAGAAGGCCATGATGGATTCGATGATGGAGCCGATCAAGAAGCAGATGAAGGACGAGATGAACAAGGAGTCTGCTCAGACCATCGAGTGGAAGAGCAACGATGAGTTCATCGCCAAGACCAAGGACGGCAAAGACACGACGTTCAAGCGAAAGTCCTAGCGATCACTTCTTGTTCTTGAGGCGGCCGCCGCCGCGGACCCGCTTGGGCTGCCGCCTCCGATTCCTCGCGATCGCTCGCGCGATCTCGGCATACATGCGAGTTCGCGCTGCGGTTCCTTTCAATACCCCGAGCTTCTTTTCTTTGAACGTATTGCTCACCCCATGGAGGACGACCCGAATGACACGGGCCTTCTGGCGCTTGGCGAACGTATTCAGCGTCACCTCCACGCCCATGCGGAGCTCGTCGAGGTAGGGGATCGAGTCGAACAGCGATCGCCTCAAGGCACGCTGGCCACTGATGTAGGGTGAGATTCGCTGAGCGGTGTCGCTCCAGAACTTTCCTCCTCGGAAGACTCCGACGCACATTTCGCAAGCTCCGGTGAGGATCGGGAGAATGATCTTGTCGAGATGTTCCGGCTTGAGGCCGGTCAGATCCGCGTCGACGAATGCGATCACCGGTGCGTCGGTCTCCTGCACCCCGGCGACCATCGCTCCACCCTTGCCGCGATTATAGGGAAGCTCGACGACCTGAACGCCCTTGTATCGTCGTGCGACCGCCGCCGTTTCGTCCTCGCATCCATCGCAGACGACGATGATTTCGCCCGCGAGTTTGCAACGAGTGACCACGTCGAGGACCGCGCCGATTCGCGCTGCTTCGTCCTTCGCCGGAATGATCACCGCCACCTTTACGCCGGCGGGCTGTCGCCTTTGACCGCTCAAGAGAGTCGTGGTACCCCCGTTCGGAGGATTTTAGCCGTTCGCGATGTTCTCTTTGCCGACGGGTGGACGCTCGATCTCGTCGATGACTTCCTTGACGGCTTCGAGCTGTTCCTCCAACGGCATGTCGTCTTCGAGGGGCACATGAAGGAACCCGACCCGCTTTTCGCGAAAGCGCAGGAGCGCCTCGAAGTAGACATAGTTGCACAAATACGCCCCGGCACTGAAACTGTGCACGAGGCGAGCATGGTCGGCGATGAGTTTGGGGCTTAGGAGTCGCGTGCCGTCCCACAAAGTCCCCCCCAGCACCCGTGGGGCGTTCGGGACGATCTCACGGGGGCCTGGTACCTCGCCGTGGACGTCCGGAGTCGGTCCGATAAGGTTCCGCGCGAAGAGCTCGACTCGACACTTCTTCGCTCCCGCCGCGACACCGAGCAGGAGCAGGCGATCGAACGATTCCGGGTCGAGACGAGTGAGGAATTCGCGCACTGCCCGGTAGGACACTTCCAAGAGGCGGTGTTCGCGCCCGCATTGCTCGGCCAGGAACCCAGAGGGGTTGCTCGTCACCGTCCCGAAGGGACCGAAGCCGGTCACCAATGTTCGACCGGCGACGATCTTGGTCGAGGCGGACTTTGCCCGCTGCCGAGTCGGAGTCGTCGATTCTCTCGCCATGAAATGCCTGCTTTCATTATGGACGGAGCATCCCGAACGAAGGGTCTTTTGGCGGAGAATCCGGTACAGGACCTAGCGTCCGCTCGGAACCTGCGCAGTGAACTCGGCCACGCATTTCGCCACCCACGCCGCCTGCTCGTCGTCGAGGTGCGGATGGATCGGTAGGCTCAAGACTTCGCGGGCTGCCGATTCCGTCTCCGGAAGGCTACCTTCGCCCTCCCCATAGCCGCGGTAGGGCGTATGAAAGTGCAGGGGCACCGGGTAGTAAATCATCGAGTCGATCTCTCGTTCCTTGAGGAACGCCTGCAGCTCATCGCGGTTTCGGGAGCGGATGGTGAATTGATGCCAGGTGTGGTTGTTCCCCGGCGATTGCACCGGAAGCGTCACGCCGGAATCAGCCAGATCCCGGAGGTAGATCGCGGCAATCTCGGCTCGTCTTCGGTTCCAGACGTCGAGACGGGTGAGCTTGACGTTGAGGATCGCGGCTTGTATCTCATCCAGCCGGCTGGTGTATCCCACGGCGTCGTAGTAGTACCGCTCGCGGCCCATACCGTGGATTCGAAGCGACCGAGACCGTTCGGCCACGTCGTCGTCGTTGGTGAGGATCAATCCGCCATCGCCCGCCGCACCGAGGTTCTTGGTGACATAGAAGCTGAGACCGGCCGCCCGTCCGAAGTTACCCGCATAGACCCCGTCGTGACGGCATCCGAGGGCCTGGGCCGCGTCCTCTAGCACGATCAGCTCTCGCTTCTGAGCCAAGGCCGTCAGGGCACGCACGTCCGCCAGTTGGCCGAAGAGGTGGATAGGCATGATGGCTCGAGTCCGGGGCGTGATCGCCGCTTCTATCTGAGCAACATCGATGTTGAAGGTCTGCGGGTCGATATCGACGAAGACGGGCACCGCGCCAACCTGCACGATGGTCTCGGCGCTCGCCACGAAGGTGAAGGCCGTCGTGATGACTTCATCGCCCGGCCCGATCCCGCAGGCCTGTATCATGATCCGGAGGGCGTCAGTGCCACTGTTGACCGCGATGCCGTGACGCACTCCGTGGCGTCGGGCCAATTCCTCTTCGAGCGCTTTGTTGTGCTTGCCAACGACGTAGGCGCCGGACCTGAGCACATCGAGGACCACGCTGTCGAGTTCGCTCGCCAAGTCCCGGTATTGGGCCGGGATGTCGAGGAACGGAACCCTCACGCCTTCCCCGCGGGTTTCAGCTTCTTCAGCTCGGCGTGCTCTCTGAGGAAGGCGGTCACCTTGCGATACATCGCTCGGAATTCGAGTTCCTGGTAGCCCCGGTTTTTCCGCAGGGTAGCGGCCATTTCGACGGGCTGGACGCCGTACTCTTGGGCCATCTCATAGAGTTCGACGTGGAGGTCGCGCTCGACCAATTTGAACTTTTCCAAGACCATGATCTGGCGGATCATGACGGCGCGCTGGACCTGAAGCTTGGCTTCATCTTTATGCTTCTGGATCATTTCTTCCAGCGTCATGCCGTTCTTCTTGGCGTAGTCCTCGAACTTGATGCCCTGCTTGGCGAGTTCCGTTGCCTCTTCTCGCATTTGCCGCATGGCGACGTCTTCCCACATGGTGTCGGGAACCTCGATTTTGCTCCGGCGGAGCACTTCGTCGAGGATCTGGTCGTTGAGGTACTCCTGCAGCGCCTGGTTCTTGGCATGTTCGACGCCGAGCTTGATCTTGGCCTTCAGCTCGTCCAGGTTTTCGCTCTTGAAGTCGGCGACGTCCCCTTGCAGCGATCGCGCAAACGCATCGTCGAGTTCAGGGGCCGCGATCGCATTGAGCGAGCGAAGGGTGACGAGGCACTTCTTCTTCTCGCCGGCCCAGTCCTTATCTTGAAAGTTATCCGGGAACGCCAGCTCGGCGTTCTTCATCTCTTCGGCCTTCATACCGACGAGTGCGGCGTCCAGGTCGGCAAAGGTCTGACCGACGATGACCATGAACTTGCGCTCGCCGGAGTCTCCCTCTTCTGGACGGATGCCGACCACGGCGTTGTCGCCCTCCTGCGCGCCCCTCGATGTGACGACTTCGCGCTTGCCCTGCCGCTTGCGCAGTTCCTCGAGGTGGTACTCCACCTCTTCGTCGGTCACGTCGGTCGACGGGCTCTCGGCAGGAACACCCTTGTAGTCTCCCAGTTCGACGATCGGAGCAAGAGGCACTTTGGCGACGAACTCGCACTGCGGGGGGTCCTGCTTGAGCATCTTCACGTCGATGAAGGGCGCCTCGACCGGCTCGAGCTTCTGCTCGGCGACGATTTTCTTGACCGTCATCCGCAGGATTTCGTCGGCCGCTTGCTGGTTCAGCTGTTGCGAGGTGAGGTTCGGCTCGACGAGGTGTCGCGGCGCGGTTCCGGGTCGAAAGCCGGGCACCCGCATTTGCTTGGAGAAGTGCCGGATCGCGCGCTCGAAGCCCTCCGTTACGACTTCGGGCGGGCACACGACCGTAAGCTGGACGGTGCAGGGATTGAGGTCTTCACGAGTGACTTGCATGGGGTGTTATCGCGGGCGAATCGACGCCCTCCGCGAAGCCCCAGTTTACCAGGGACGGCTTGGTGAACTCAGTGGCTCCGCGGCTCCATCACGCTCGATCGAACTGGAATCGGACCAAACACTTTCTGGGCAGGATAGACGGACGCCGTTACAAAGTCGCCGAGGAAGCCCCAGGTCGCCGCCCCGTCGGTGCTCTCCGGCTCCAGGATGTGAAAGATGAGCACGCCGAGCGGCTGGCCGGTCTGGACCAAGAAGGACCCTTTCGGCCAGGAGGTCCGCTCCGCGCGAAACTCGCCTTCCAGAGTCCATAAGCGATGGCCCTGGAATGCCTGATTGGCCTGGCTGGCCTTCGTAATGTCGAACCGGTCACATAGACCTGTCCAATCCTCTTCCAGGACGCGGACGACCGCCCCGTGCCGCCGAAGAAGATCGACGGCGGCGGTTTGCGCCGGCGGAAGCAGGTAGGCCGAGGGGAACCGGCTCCGCTTGGTGGCGGCCCAGCGGTCGAAGACCGGCATCGTCAGCCAATCGACCGCCGCTGGCCGCTTTCCGGGCCGCGCGGGCGGGCGCTCCAGTGAAACCGTGTCTTCGGATGCCCTTCGCCCCATTTCGAAGCGCAGTCCCAACTCTGGCCCGCTTCTCGACCATTCCACCATTCGACGATCCGCCTCTCGCGACAAGTCCAGCACCCGGCGAGCGTCCAACGCCAAACGCGAGAGGCATAAGTCGACGAAACGCTCCGTCGAGACGACGCGATCCCGGAACGGGAGGAAGCTGACGGCTTCGCTCAGGATCCCGATACGATTCCTGAGGCCGACGTAATTCGAAACATACCGCCCCTCGTGGCCGAAAGTCTCCCAGCGACGCGCGTTGCCGCTTCCCACGGCATTCCCGTAGTCGAAGATCTCTTGACCGTAACGTTTTCGATACTCGCGTCGCACCCAGGGCATGAGCGCGTCGCGGGAGTAGCGCAAGACGCCGGGATCGGTGTTCGGGTTCGTCGGAGGCGCATACGTGTGCTCGAAGCCGTGTCGGGTGCCGTTGGTCGTGTGAAGGTCGAACACGACGTCCGGATCCCAGCGAACGTAAACCGCCTCGAGGGCGGCCCGCATCTCGGGCGATTCGGCCTTGATGCAGTCGCGGTTCAGATCGAAGTTTTGGGCGTTTGCACGCACGCCGACCTGGGCAGGCCCGTCCTGGCCCGGCCGATTCCGCTCGGCGGGCCCGAACTTCTCGTTGCCGTCGAGGTTGTAGATCGGATCGACGAGAAAGACGAATTTGTCGACCAGAGTGTTCGATGGCTTCGACCGTCCATCAGCAGCGGCGAGGGCGACCGCTTCTTGGCTCAAGCGGCGCAGCAGGGTCTGGGCCGCTTCCTTACCCTCGACCTCTCCGGCATGGATGTTCGCTTGTACGTAGACCACCGGCCTCCCCGTCCGCTTGGCTTCGAGCGGGGTCGTCACGGGGGGCCAAGAGAGGATCGCCAGCGGAATGCTTCGGCCCTCGACGCTCTCCCCGATCCACTCGAGAGTCATCGGCGACCCGCATTGCTGCAGCGCCCCGAGGAACTGGACGACGTCTTCGTAGGTCGACGTTTCCGTGAAGCCGGAGCGTTCGGCCCGAGTCGTCGGCCAGTTCGCCGGCGTAAGGGCTAGAGTAAGGATCGCCTGGAGAAGCATCGAACCGTTTTACCTGCGGTCTGAACGGGGCACGCGAGAGTGCCGAAACAAGGAATAGAATTCTCGACGGATCGGAAGATGAAGGGAGTGATTAAAAAGGCGCTGCCGGGCGGGGCTCGGACGATGTTGCGGCAGTTTCAGTGGCGAGCCGGAAGGTTTGGCCTCAAGCACCGCTGCCTCATGTGCGGCGCCTGGCTGAAAGATTTCGAGCCCAGAGGAGCCACCGCCGCGGTGCTGGCTGACCTCCAGATCACGCCGGGCGGGTATCGGCGGGTCACTTGCCCGCATTGCCACTCTTATGACAGGGAGAGGCTCCTCTATCTGTTCCTGCGCGACCGAACGGATATCTTCACGAAGCGGCAGAAGGTCCTCCACTTCTCCCCGGAACTCTGCATTGCTGAGCGGCTAGCCGAACTGGGGCACCAGGTTTATGCCACGGTCGATCTCTTTCCCATGCCGGGAGTCGCGGTGCTGAGCGACATTTGCCGTCTGTCGTTTCGTACCGACGCGTTCGATTGCCTGATCTGCTGCCACGTGTTGGAGCACATCATCGAAGACCGAGCCGCGATGACAGAGCTTCTGCGAGTCGTGAAGCCCGGCGGATGGGCGGTGCTCCAAGTGCCCGTGTCGCTGAAGCTGGACGCCACCTTCGAAGACCCCGCCGTCACCACCGACGAAGACCGAATGAGGGTATTCGGTCAGGGTGATCACGTCCGGATCTACGCGATGGACTACATCGACCGGCTTCGCGAGTCCGGCTGGCAGGTCGAGATCGTCGACTTGATCGCCGAGATGGGGCATGCGAAGGCTCGCAAGCTCGGCCTCTTCATCGGCGAGCGGATCTTCCTCGGACGAAAGCCGGCTTAACCTTCTGGTTGAAGCAGGCCGTACTTGCCGTCCTTTCGCTTGTAGATCACTTCGATCGAGTTGTTGCCCTCGCTGCGGAACACGAAGAAGGAGTGATCGATCATCTCCAATTGAAGCGCGGCCTCTTCGTACGACATCGGCTTAATCAGGAACACCTTTCGCTCCTTGAAGTCGATCTCCTCGTGACCGTCCTCGTGAAGAGGCTCCTCTTCGAGGCCCTTCGGCACAGCGGCGCCGCGGCGACGATGACTCTTCATGAGCCGAGTCTTGAGGCGGCGGAGCCGGTTCTCGAGCTTCTCGGCGACCTTGTCGATGGCCGCGCGAACGGTCTCCTCGGTCTCTTCGCCACGGACGGTGAAGTGGTCGGCGAAGACGGTGATTTCCACCCGGTGGCGGCCAAGTTTCTCTTCGCGGTGGACCATTTCCACCTTCTTGGCGTCGTGGAAGAAGCGGTCGAGCCGTCCCAACTTCTGCGCCGCATAGTCCTTATCGGCGCCGCTCAGGTTGCCTTCTGCATTGCGTACGAGAACGTCCATTTGTTAATCTCCTCTTCGGCTGATCGTCGCGATCGCCATAGCGGCGATGCCCTCGCCGCGGCCGATCGCGCCCAGCCCTTCATGGGTCGTGGCTTTGATGCTGACGCGTTCGGGGGCGATCCCCAAGGTCGAAGCGATCGACCTTCGAATCTCCTCGCGGCGAGCGACGATCTTGGGTCGCTCCGCGAGTACGGTTGCGTCTAAGTGAACGACGCTCCATCCCTCTTGCCTTATCAGAGTACCAGCCTTCTGCAGAAAAACCAAGGAGGAGACATCCTTCCAAGTGCAATCGGTGGGAGGAAAGTGCACGCCGATATCTCCGAGGCCGGCGGCGCCGAGAATCGCATCGGTCACCGCATGAAGGAGCGCATCGGCGTCCGAGTGCCCTTCCAATCCGGGTTCGCCGGGAAAATGGACTCCCCCCAGCATCAGAGGCCGGTCCGAATCGGGCGAGAAAGCATGCACGTCGTAGCCGATGCCGGTCCGGGTTTCCTCGGTGAGCGCTCTCGCCATCGCGTAGTCCTCTTCGGTCGTGATCTTGAAGTTTGCGCGATCGCCGTCGACGAATGCCGCCCGAATGCCGATCGATGCGAGGAGGGCCATGTCGTCGGTCGCCTCCGGGTCCCCGGTCTCGTGAGCGCGCAGCAGGTCGCTCACTCGCGCTGCTTGGGGCGTTTGGGTTCCACGTAGGCTCTCGCGGAGGACGATCCGGGCCGCCGGGAACTCACGGATCGTGTCGAAGAGCGGGACCACCGGCGCCGCCGCTCCATGCCCCAGCGCGCTGTCGAGAACGCGGTCGATGAGGGAGTCCGAGACGAAGGGACGTGCGCCATCGTGAATCAGGGCGAGAGCACCCGCATCGATCGATGCAGCGACCCGAAGTCCGGAGTACACGCTCTCCTGACGAGTCGCGCCCCCGTCGACCCGATAAGCAAGCGCGGGCAAACCGAGATCGGCCGGCCCGACAATCCCGACCGCATCGATCCTGGGATGACGAAGGAAGGCATCGACGCTCCAACGCCAGACCGGTCGCCCACCGAGCGGCAAGCGCAATTTGTCCCTACCGAAGCGCTCCGAGCGTCCGGCGGCAACGACGATGGCGAGCGTCACACGCTTCCTTTGGCGCGTCGCCGGCGCATTTCCTGGTCCGGCTCCTCTTCCTCGGGGATCTCGGCGAAAATCATCTTGCCGCGTTCGGTCTGGATCACTTGCGTCACGATCACTTGCATGGTCTCGTTCATGTGGCGTCGGCCGTGCTCGACCACGACCATCGTGCCGTCGTCGAGGTAGCCCACGCCCTGGCCGGGCTGGTTGCCCTCCCGGATGATCGCGATCGTGAGCGGCTCGCGCGGCAAAACGTTCGGCTTCAGGGCGAGCGCGAGGTCGTTGAGGTTGAGAACGTTTACCTGCTGGAGCGCCGCCACCCGATTCAGGTTGAAGTCGTTCGTCACGATGTCGCCCCCGATCGCTTTGGCCAAGCGAACGAGCCGTGCGTCCACCCCGTCGTGCAGGTCGGGGCTCAGCCGGTCGTGGGTGCCCACTTCCATCGGGAAGTCGGCCTGCATGTGCCGCAGAACGTCGAGGCCGCGCCGGCCGCGCTGCCGCCTGAGCGGATCGGCGCTGTCGGCAATATGCTGGAGCTCGTCGAGCACGAAGTTGGGAACGTAAAGCTGGCCGTCGAGAAAGCCCGAGCGGGCCACGTCGTACACCCGTCCATCGATGATCACGTTCGTATCGAGGATTTTGATCCCCGAACGCCGGGAGCGGCCCTTGTTGCGTTGCCAAGGGAGGAACTCGTCCATGGAACGCAGCGCGTACACCGCCATCGCGCTGAAGCCGATCGTCAGCCCGAAGGTCGCCAGCGGAGCGATCACGTTGCCGAGGCCCGTGAAAATGAACAAAAACGGCACCGAGGCGATGATGCCGGCGAAGATGCCCAAGAACAGCGTCACCTTGTCGCCCGACTCCATCTTGTCCCAGCGCTCGCCGGTTCGCTCGAAGAACCGGTACACCAGGTTGCCGATGCCGGCGCCGATGATCAGGCCGAGCAGGGCGACGGCGAAGATCGTGGCCGGGTTCCTCGAACCGGGGTACTGCTCCGGACCCATTTGGCGGTTGATCTCGCCGATCGAGCGCTCATAGACCGCCTTCGGGTCGATCTTCCTTTCGGGTTCTGGCTTCTTGGCAGGATCGTCCGCCTCGGCAGAAGACGGCGTCTGTTTGTCCTCGGAGCCCGTCTTCGCGCTGGATTCCGTGGCCTTGGGCTTGGTGTCGGGAGGAGGAATGACCTGAGTCGGCACCGGAGTGGCGCGCTGGATCGCCTCGAAGAGGCTCTGGAGAAGGGAAGGCGCGGCGAGGCCCGCCGATATCGCGCCCAAGATCGCGAAGCAGATGATGACAAGCTTGCGTCCTTTGCTCAACCAGTTCCCCCCAATTCTCGCCTCGTTCGATGGTGTCGCGGATTGCCGCGGCACTTACAGTTTATACGCCCTGGCCGTTCCCTACGACGCCTAGGCCCGGAGTTTCTCGAAGGATAAGACGGATCGGCAGAGGGAAACGTCATCCCGAGAGAAGCGAGGCAGTACGCGATGCCCGGCAAGGCGTCGCGCTAGCAGATCGAGCGTTCGCTCCTCTTAAAAAAGTCTCTCAGCCAGACGCTTGTCTCGTTTGCGAAACGCCCCGAGTGTACTATGATGCCAGTAAGCCCTCCGCGGGCGCTACGGCCTCCGCGGTCGGACGAATACTACTCATATCGAGGTCTTATATGTTCCGCAGATATCGTGGATTCACGTTGATCGAGTTGCTGGTGGTCATCGCCATCATCGCGATCCTTGCCGCCATTCTCTTCCCCGTCTTCGCTCAGGCCAAGGCGGCCGCCAAGAAGACCGTCGCCATCTCCAACACCAAGCAGCTGATGCTCGCCGCCATGATGTACATGGACGATAACGACGGCCACCGCGTCCCTCGCTATAACGCATGCGGCGCCAGCGTCGGCACCAACACCAACCCGCCGACTACCGGTACCGACATCTGGCCGAACCTCATCCAGCCCTATTGCAAGAGCACCGACGTCTTTCTAGACCCGGCGGCTCAGCGGGCGGCCTACGGGGGCAAGTGGGAAACCCGAGGTTCCCATCCGATCGGCCAAAACACCAAGATCAGCGGCTGGTACTTCGTCAACGCCGGCGATCCGCACTGCGCGGCCAACGGGATGCGCGAGGTCACCATCTCCGAAATGCCCGACCCGACCCGCTGGGTCCACTTCATGTCGTCCAACTCGGGCGATACGCTCCAGGGCTGGCGTGGCTACCTGGGCGACAACGGCGGCATCAACAACCTGCCCTCCGGCGCGGTCATCGGCCTGAACAACCGGCACAACCTCGGCACGATCGTCGGCCTCTACGACGGCCACGCCAAGTGGTACCGGGCCACGGCGCTCCTGGGCAATCCGAACGCTCCCTACACCTGTGTCGACAACAGCTTCTACACGGGCGAGTGGTGGCTCGATAAGAACGCGGCTCGGCTCAAGTTCGCCATTCAAGACACCTGCATCATGGAGCCCTAGGCTCGAACACCGACCGGCCGTCCCGTGACGGCCGGTCCTTGGAGGAACCCAATGATCCGACTGATTCTCCTATCGATCTTCTCTGCGCTCCTGCTCGTCGGTTGCGGTCAGAAGGAGGGGGCAACCGCCGATGCGGGCGCCACCGGCATCAAGCCCAAGGGTAAGACCCAAAGCGGCGCAACGATCGTGAACGAGGTGCCTGGCAACGAAAGCGTGCCGCAAGGGGGCGTGGTCATCACGCCGCCGAATCCGAACGACCCGAAGTTCAAAGCCGATCCTCGCATGGCAGGCGGCGGCTAGCGGGGACGCGCCTCGCGGGAAGACGACCGTGATCCGGGGGCACGAAACCATCCCCCGGCACCCGACCACAATCAGTTCAGGACTTCGGCGAGCTTCCGTCCGTAATCGTCGATCTGCGCTCGGCTTCGCGTCTCCGTCAAGGCGACGAGCAGGGAGTTCTCGAGCCCCGGATAGGTGTCGCCGAGCGGCAGGCCGGCCATGATCCCCTGCTCGATCAGCGCGTCGCGGACCTGAACCGCCGGCTTGGGCAAATCGAGAACGAATTCGCCGAAGACGCGCCTCTCGAAGCGGACCCTGCCTCCGGCGCTCGTGAGCGCTCGGATCGCGTACTGGGTGTTGCGGACGGTGCTCTCGGCGACGGAGCGCAAGCCGTTCTTGCCGACCGCGATGAGATAGACGGTCGCGGCGAGGGCCATGAGTGCCTCGTTGGTGCAGATGTTCGAGGTCGCCTTTTCGCGGCGGATGTCCTGCTCGCGCGTTCGTAGGGTCATCGTGAAGCCGGGGCGGCCCTGGTGGTCGTGGGTGCGGCCCACGATGCGCCCGGGCAGGCGGCGGATGAGGTCCTGGCGGCAAGCGAAGAGCCCCACGAGCGGACCCCCGAAGCCCATCGCGACCCCGATCGGCTGGCCCTCCCCCACGACGATATCGGCCCCGAATTGGCCAGGAGGCGGGAGCAGCCCCATCGCGATCGGATCGGCGACGACGATGAGCAAGGCGCCCGCCTCCGTCGCCGCCGCTCGCGCCGCCGCGAGGTCCTCGATGATGCCGAAGAAGTTCGGATACTGCACGATCAGGCACGCGGCCTCGCCGTCGACCGCCGAGAAGTCGGTCGTATCGCCCGCGGGCGCCGCAACCTCCGCGACTCGATGGCCGCTGGCCCACGCATAGGTGCTCAGGACCTGCCGGTAAGCCGGGTGGACCGCCTGGGAGACCACGATCTTGCTTCGCCCCGTCTGACCGCACGCCAGGAGCGCGGCCTCCGCCATCGAGGTCGATCCGTCGTACATGGAGGCGTTCGCCACGTCCATGCCGTATAGCTCGGCCACCATGGTCTGGAACTCGTAAATCGACTGGAGGAAGCCCTGGGAGAGCTCCGGCTGGTACGGCGTGTAGGCCGTCAGGAACTCGCCGCGCGAGATGACCGCGCCGACGGTGGCGGGAATGTACCGATCGTAGAGTCCCGCTCCGAGGAACCAGGTCAGCTTGGCCGACGAGAGATTCTTCGCCGCGAGATCGAATAGGTAGAGGAAGAGGTTGTGCTCGTCGAGCCCGCTGGGGACGTCGAGGGGATCTCGCAAGCGCAGGCTCTCGGGGATCTCGCGCAGGAGATCGTCGATGCTGTCCACGCCGATCTCGGCCAGCATGCGGCGACGATCGGCCTCGGTGTGAGGAATGTAGGGCATGGGCCTTTAGCTTTCTAGGACCGCCGTATAGGCGTCGGGCGTCAGGAGCGAACCTGCCTGCGACGGATCGGCGAGGCGAATCTTCACGAGCCATCCCGAGCCGTAGGGGTCCGCGTTGACGAGTTCCGACTGAGTGCCGAGCGTTTCGTTGGTCGCCGTGATCTCTCCGGCGAGAGGCGCGTAGATGTCGGACACCGACTTGACGCTCTCGATCGTGGCGAACGACTCGTCCAGCCCCACGACCCGGCCTGCCTCCGGCAGGTCGACGAGGACGATGTCGCCGAGCTCGGACTGCGCATAGTCGGTGATGCCGACCGTCGCGGTGTCGCCTTCGATGCGCACCCATTCATGGGACTTCGAATACAAGAGATCGCTGGGAACCTTCACTATTGCCTCGAGGGCGAGTTTACCGGAGCGTCCGCTCCGCCCGCGTGACGGACCCGTTCGACCGGCGGTAACATCGTAGCCGAGATGAACAAGGTCTACTCCGATGCCAAAAGTGCCCTCGACGGGCTCCTCTTCGACGGTATGACCCTTATGTCGGGCGGCTTCGGCCTGTGCGGCATCCCGGAGAACCTCATTTTCGCGCTGCGCGATTCCGGTGTCAAGGACTTGACCGTCATCAGCAACAACTGCGGCGTCGACGACTTCGGCATGGGCCCGCTCCTGCAAACGCGGCAGATCCGCAAGATGATTTCGTCGTACGTCGGCGAGAACGCCGAGTTCGAGAGACAGTTCTTGGCCGGCGAACTCGAACTCGAGTTCAACCCCCAGGGCACGCTCGCCGAGCGATGCCGAGCGGGCGGCGCCGGCATTCCCGCGTTCTTCACTCGTACCGGCTATGGGACCGTGGTCGCGGAGGGAAAGGAAACTCGCGAGTTCGGAGGCGAGTGGTACGTCATGGAGACCGCTCTCCGGGCCGACCTCAGCATCGTGAAGGCCTGGAGGGGCGACCGCAGCGGCAACCTGATGTACCGGCAAACCGCCCAGAACTTCAACCCGATGATGGCCTCGGCGGGCAAGGTTTGCGTGGCCGAGGTCGAGGAACTGGTCGAGATTGGCCAGTTGGATCCGGACCACATTCACACGCCGAGCATTTACATTGACCGGATCATCCAAGGCGCGAAGTACGAGAAGCGCATCGAGCGCCTCACCACGCGGCCGCGAGAGTGATCGAACGGCGGGCTTTCCGTCGGCGGCTCTTCCGCTAGAATATATGCCATGCGAACAATAGCCTTGCTCGCCACCGCCGCGATGACCGCGAGCGCGGTGCCGTGCTCGGTTTTCTACGTCTACGATGGCCGACTCGCGCTCGCCGGAGATAGCGAGGACTGGATCGATCCGAACACGCAGGTCTGGTTCGTGCCTAAGACGGCGACCACCCACGGCGTCGTTTACTTCGGATTCGGCAAAGGCGAGTATCCGGAGGGAGGAATCCGACGCACGAGGAAAGGAAAGGAGTTACCCGAGGGCGGAGTGATCAACATCGAACCGAGCGACGCCTACGGATTCCCTCAAGCAGGCATGAACGATGCCGGGCTGTTCTTCGGCGGCGCGGCGACGGACGCCGTGAAAACAACGAACGGCAAGCCGAAGTTCGACGGTTTCTTTGCCGACTATGTACTCCGACACTGCGCGACCGTGAAAGAAGCCCTCGAGGTGATCGCTCGGTACGACGTCGGATTGCCCCAGGGTCAGATTTTGCTGGGCGACCGCCTGGGCAACTCCGCAGTGATCGAGGCTGGGAACGCGATCCTTCCCGGAAACGGGAAGTATCAGGTCATCACGAACTTCCGCAAGTCGGCAACTAAAGACGTGACGTGCCCACGCTACAAGAAGCTGGACACGGTTCTTTCCGCATACGACAAGTTGACGGTGCCCTTTGCCCGAGATGCTATCGCTTCGGTAGGGCGCGCGCCCACGCGAGACTCGCTGGAAAAGAAAGTGCCCGGCACACAGTATTCGGTCGTGTTCGACCTGACCAACGGGATCGCCCACCTCTACAACCGTTTCGACTTCCGCAGGGACGTCCGGATCGACGTAAAGAATGAAACGAGCGGCCCGGCTCGAGCGATGAAGATGTCGTCGCTGTTCCCCTGATGACGCAGAGGACTGCTGCCCGTTTGGGCAGCAGTCCGCCTGTTCGAGCTCGCCCGCTCACCGCTCTACGATGGGAATGAAGGGCACGTTGTGCGGGCCCTCGTAGATGCACTTCGGGCGGATCAGCCGGTTGTTGTCGAGCTGCTCGATGGCGTGCGCGGCCCAACCGGTGGTGCGGGCGATCACGAAGATCGGAGTGTAGAGGTCGATCGGGATACCGAGCAGGAAGTAGGCGTAAGCCGCAGGGAAGTCCACGTTCGGATAGAGGTTCTTCTCCTCCAGCATCACCCGCTCGAGGGTGTCGGCGATGTCGCCCCACTTGGTGTTGCCCATGCGGCGGCCGATTTCCTTGGCTACCTGCGTGAGATACATGGCGCGACTGTCGCCCTTCTTGTACTCGCGGTGGCCGAAGCCCATGATCTTCTTCTTGTTGGCCAGGGCGTCGCGAATCCAGGCCTCGGCGTTCTCGGGCGTCGCGATCTCCTGGAGCATATACATCGCTTCCTCGTTGGCGCCGCCGTGGAGGGGGCCCTTGAGGGTGCCGATGCCGGTCACCACGCCGCTATAAAGGTCGCTGAGCGTCGCGACGGTCACCCGGCAGGCGAAGGTCGAGGCGTTGTAGCCGTGCTCGGCATAGAGGGTCAGCGAGGCGTCCATGACCTTGGTCGTGAACTCGTCGGCCTCCGTGCCGCCGTTCATGATGTAGAGGAAGCTGCCCGCGATGCTAAGGTCCTTGCGCGGGGCGATCGGCTCTTGGCCCTGGCGGATGCGGTGCCCGTTCGCGACCAGGGTGCCCGCCTTGGCGACGATGCGCACCGCCTTGCGGACGTTGGCGTCGTGGTCGGTACTGACGGTGGTGTAGTCGGGGTCGAATCCGGCAAGCGCCGAATAGGCCGTGCGCAGTGCGTCCATCGGGTGGGTCTGCTTGGGAAGCTGCTTGAGGACCGTGTAGATCTCTGCAGGCACCTCGCGCTCGTTGGCGAGGATCTCTTTGAAGTTCTCGAGCTCGGCCGCGTTAGGGAGCTTGCCGTAGAGCAGCAGGTAGGCGGTCTCCTCGAAGCTGCCCTTCTCGGCGAGGTCGTGAACGTCGATGCCGCGGTAGACGAGGCTGCTGCGGTCGGAATCGATCTCGGAAATCGTGGTGATGCCGCCGATAACGCCTTCGAGGCCGGGGCTGTAGTTGGGGTAAGCGGTTGCACTCATGATCGTTTCGCCTTTCTGGGGATTACCGCCTGATTCTACTCGGTTCGGGTTCCCTTCGTCCGCCGCGTCAGGGGAAGACGGTCGGGGACCGGGGGCACGAACCACCCCCCGGCTACCTTCTTAAAAGTACCGGGTCACTCCGCTCGAGATGAAGCGCCTCTGCTCGCCGATCTCGTAGACGGTGAGGGAAAGTTCCGCGCCCACGACCAGGCGTTCGGAACCTTCGAAGAAGGACCGCGCCTCATCGGCGCTTTCGAAACCCAGCCAGCGGTAGTTCCGGCTCAGTTCCGAAAGGCAGTGAGAGCGAAGACGCTCATCCAGTTTTTCAAATGTCGTGGGACCGAACAGCACAGCATCGCCATAGGCGCGATCGATGGCCGCCCGGGCGATCTGTCGCAATGCCTCATCCTCGGCGGTGAGGACGTCCGAGACGATCTGCGCCGCCGCCACCAGGAGACCCCCTCGTTGCTTCGACGAAGGGACGACGGTGAACGCAAACGTGGGATCTGAGGAGCGCTCTTGGGCCGACAACTGTCGATCGGAACGCTCGACCGGACCGGCGCGCAAGAAGGCCTCTTGTTCGCTCCGGATCGGGGACGCCCCCTTGAGGGAAACGCGCACGGTGCGATCACCGAGGGTCACGGCGACGGCCGGCCTGATGTACAACGCGGCTCGTCCGCGAGCGGACGTCAGGCGCGAGCCAATCGCCCGTTCGACCGCGGGCTGCAGTACCGCTCGGATGGCGGGCGTAGTCGATGCCAAATCGATCCTCGCCAAAGGGTCGTCGCCGTTCAGGAAGGCCTGGATGAGGTCCCTGCGGCTCCGAACGACTGCGAGCGGTCCGGACCCATAGTCGATGACGACAGTCACTCCTTCGGAGCGATGGACCGCAAGGTTTTTCTTGGCCGAGATCAGCTTCGTGGCACGAGCGGTATCCGGTTTGCTATACGCTTCGACGACCTCCGAGACGACCGTCGGCTCACTCGACACGACGACGAGATCATGCGGGTACATGATCAGCTGAACGGACGAAAAGAGAAGCGAGAGAAAGTTCAGCATTCGTCAGTTTCCCGTGCCGCTTCCACCGCCTTCTGAGACGATGCTCCACTCCTCGACCCTATGCTCGAGGTGCTGATTGGCGGGCCCAATGCGATCGTGGAGCGGCGCAGAATCATCATTCTCCCACGATCGGCTCGATCCAGTCGATCGCGTACTCGGCGGCCCGGCTGCGCTCGGCGAGCGGCCGTTTCGAGACATCCTCCTTGAGACTCGCAAGCGCCGAGGCGGCTTGTCGACCGGCTTTCCTGAGATCGGCCAGGCCAAAACCCGAACCCTCGTACTCCAGCGGCTTCGTTCGCGACACCCGTGCAGCGACCCAGGCGTCGGCTCGCTTCCACGCGGCTGCGACCGCGGCATCCGTCTTTAGAGTCCTCGATCCGACACCTCGAAGGACGTCCTCCATGAGGCTCGCGTCGTCGATCACCGTTAACCGCTGGAGGTGCGAAAAGATCGTCCCCCCTCCGCCTTGGATGTATTGAATCTCGAAGCAGGCGTTCTTGAACGCGACCGCGTCTTTCTCGAGTCTCGCCAGGCGATTTCGTTCGGCTTGCGGGCGTTTTGCGAGAAGGGGCTTGTAGCGCTCGCGGAGGCACCCCGCATAGGTCGCCGCGGCTTCCCCGGACGTGATCGGATCGTCCATGGTCTTCCTCTGGCAGTAGTAGTCGATCCACTTTTCGGGCTTCATCGAGAGAATCTCGTTGCACGAGAGACCGAGGCGATCGCTTTGGGCAAAGCACAGGGCGGCGATGAGGCTGATCATGGGCTACACCGCCTTCAGGATGGCGCGCGTGTTCTCGACGGAGCGGCGGACCCCTTCGATGGGGTCTTCGACGCCTTCGTATTCGATGTTCAGCCACCCGTCGAAACGAGCCTCCTTCAGTGCCTCGACGCAAGCCGCGAGGGGGACGTCACCCTCTCCGATCGCAGTTCCCACGAAGCGGGTTCCGTCCAGGGCTTGGTATCCGCCCTCACCCTCTGCGGACGGGCGGAAGTCCTTGAAGTGGACCATGTAGGCATACTGCGCGACATCACGAATCGCCTCGTCGCTCCGCTGCCCGACGAGCATGAAGTTGCCGGTATCCGGGTTGGCGCCCAGGGCGTCGTTTCCGCAGGCCCGGCGCACATCGTCGATAATGCCGCGGACCTGGTCGGAGCGACCCGCCAGGCGGCCATGGTTTTCGAGGGCAAGCCGCACGCCCTTCGCCTCGGCGAACTTGGAGGCGTGAGAGAGCCCCTCGACGATCCACTCGCGGGCCTGATCGAACTCGATCCCCGGGGCGACATCGCCGGCAAACACACGGACCACCTTCGCCCCGTAGAGCACCGCCTCGTCCACCCCGAAGAGGATCTTCGCCAGTTCGACGTTTCGCTCCGCCTCCGTCGCTTTGGCGAAGTTGTTGCCCACGGAAAAGACCCCACAGGGCAGGCCGGTTTCGGCAAGGGCCCCTTGAATCGACTTGCGGTCGGCGTCGAGGTCCTTGTAAAAGAAATCGAGGAGTTCCACGCCGTCTGCGCCGAGGCGCGCGGCTTCGCGGATGAAGCCCGCAAGGTCCATTCGGCCTTCCTTCCAGGCCTGTACGTAGCTCCACATGCTGATTCCGAGCTTCATGTCGCTGCCATTATGAACATGCCCGCTCGTACGGACAAGGATAGAATAGCGGACACATGGATCCGGTGACGGCCCTCGTGGTCAGCGCAGCGCTCATAGTGGGAAACGGACTTTTCGTGGCGGCGGAGTACGCGTTCGTGAGTGCTCGCCGAACCCGGATCGAATCGCTCGGCAAGCGCGGGAACCGACCCGCGCGGCTCATGCAAGGGGTCTACAAGGACTTCCCCAGTTACGTGGCGGGCTGGCAGATCGCGATCACCATGCTCGGCATCGGAATCGGTGCTTTCACCGAGCCGTGGGTAGCCGAGCGGCTGCAAGACCTGATCGGGACCGCGCTGCCGACGGTCGTCAGCCGGGCCCTCTCCCTCATCTTCGTCACCTTCGTCCTCGTCATCGTCGGGGAGCTCATTCCGAAGTACCTCGCTCTGGCGGCTCCCGAAAAGTGGGGGTTGGCATTGGTCGGACCGCTGGTCGTGGTCGTCAAAGTCCTAAAGCCCCTGGTGTGGCTGGTCGGGAAGTCAGGGCAACTCATTCTCAAGCCCTTCGGCATCGACACCGCCAAGGGCGGCGACGGGGATATCACGAAGGAAGAGCTCGCCATGATGCTCCGGGCGAGTTCAGCCGAACTCTTCGACGAGGAGCATGCTCAGGTCGTTACGAAGGCCCTGCGCCTGGACCGGCTCGACGCGTCCGACATCATGATCCACCGCCTCGACATCAAGTGGATAGATGTCGACACGCCCCGGGATTCCCTGCTGGAGAAACTCGGCGAGCTCAACCATAGCCGGGTGCCGGCTTGCCGAGGGGATATCGACGAGGTCGCGGGCATCGTTTATCTCCAGGATGTTGCGCGCAAGTACCACGAACAAGATTTCGCTTTGGAGTCGATCCTCCGACCGGTCGAGGTGATCCCGGAGAACCTCACGCTCAGCCGAGCCGTGAACCGGATGCGCGAGGCCCACACCCAGATTCTTATCGTCGTCGACGAGTACGGCGGGACGTCCGGTCTCATCACCCTCGAGGACATTATCGAAGAGGTTTTCGGCGAACTCGAGGACCAGACCGAGAGCCAGCGACCTCCGATCGAGAGGATCTCCCCATCGAAACTCACCGCAAGGGCAGATGTACGCTACGACGAACTACTTCAGTTTCTCGGCATAGAGGCGGACGAAGAGGCGGACACGGTCACCCTCGCCACCATGCTCGTGAACGGCCTCGGAAGGGTGCCGAAACTCGGCGACACGATCGAAGTGCCGATCGGCAAACTGCGGGTGGAGAACATGGCCCGCCGGCGCATCACCCGCGTGTGGGTCCAGCTTTCGCGCGAGAAGGGCTCACCATAGCTGCGCTTTGCCCTCATTCTTGTTGCATGAAAAGCAGTAAAACTCTCCGAATGCTGAGAGACCTGTCGTATACTGGGGATATCGATATGCTTACGATCCCACCTCCCCCCCCCCCCCCCCGCGGATTCGTGAGCGCCGGCGCAACGCTCTCGCGCGGGCATTCCTTCTCGCGGTAGGTTCCTTCGTGGCCACGATGCACGCGCAGGCGCAGTGGGCCAACGGCATCTATATCCCCGGCCCCGGTGCGCCGATGCCCAGTTACTGGTCCGGTACTAACTGCCGGGCGAGCGGATGGGCACAAGTCGGCGGTCCGATCTACTCGGCCGAGCTTTTCCTCAACGGCGAACTCGTCAACGAATGGGTCTGCGGCGACCCGGTCGAGGAAGAACCGCCCTGGACCCTGCTCCTCGAGGCCATGTTCGACAGCAGCCACTTCGCCAACGGCACGCCGGTCGAAGTAACCTTTCGGGTCCTGACGTACATGGGCTGGCAGGAGGGCAGCAGCGACCCGGACCCGGTCGTCCAGAACAAGCTCATGATGTTCGAAGATCCTGCCCCGCCCACTCCGGACCCCGTGCCGACCGTACAGGCTTTGATGACCGGGAAGAACTATGCATTGATCGCCGAAGACGGCTCCAGTTGGACGAAAACCGACTACTTTGCTGCCATGAACGGGTCCAATGCGGTCATGTTTGCCGGCCACGGAAACCCTTCCGTGCATTCGGTACCTGTCGGTTCCGGCATCCACTGGGCCGAATACGAGGCGTATCGAATCAGCCACATCGGAAGCGGAATACCTCCTTTCAATGCAGGGGCGATTCCCGTAAACTTTTGTCACATCATCGCGTGCAATTGTGGCGACACGAATAACTTCATAAGGGCATGCTACCCTTACTACATGGCCTGGGGTGGCCCCTGGATGGAGAACCAGGCCCTGATGGCGTACAAGGTGTACATTCCGGAAAAGCAGTTATCTGAGCATGCTGCCTTGATTTGGAACAAGCTGGCCGAGGGCCAGACCGCTCGCCACACACGGGATTGGTTCGATGAAATCTGGCTCGAAGAAAATCCTGGCGAGTTTCGAGTCTGGGATGAGCATCCCGGACCGTTACGAGACATGGCCCCGGGTGACCTCGCGCTCTACTGCAACTATGGTGGCGACCAAGGCGCCATGCGGCTCAAGTCGGTCTACACCGGTACTCAGGTCGCACCTATCGGATGGTACAGGCCACTTTAGAGGTGAAACTCATGAAACAGTTTGTATCCACCTTGCTTGTTGCACTCCTAGGAGGACTCGCGAGCGCGCAAATCGACGATGCGCAAGCGATCGCCGCCGCGAGGTCCTTCGTCGAAAGGTTTGCCCCAGAAGCGAGGAACTCCACGCCGAGTATCTATCGCGAGACGTTAGAAACGACCATGGGTCAGACAGTCGTGATTCACGTCAATTTTGATGACTTCGTGGTCTTCCTCACGGAGTCCGGTGAGTTTAGAGCACTTGCGAATATGGGAGGAGAACGCCGTGTAATCGAAGGGAGCGAACCGGATAAGTATGCTACGGACGAGGAGGCTTGGCGGGCGCTGGAGGCGATCCTCGCCGACTTCGAGGTTCCCAGTGAGCTCACCCGCAAGGAACTCGTTCGCAATGCGCCGGGCGGAGAGCCCTTTATCATGCGGTTCGTCATGCATCCGAGGCCATACGGCTATGAAGCTCAGGGTGGTAACGCCGTTCACGCGTCGATTCATCAGAAAACCGGCCGCCTGCGGTCTCTGCGGATATCGAAGGGCTGGACTTATGAGCCCCCCAACATTCGCATCTCAAGGGAACAGGCCATCGAGATAGCAAGGAACGACCTTGGTGGACTTGCGGAGGATTGGCAATACGTGTTGCGATATGCAGTAGTCGGCGATCCCGATGCTCCTGCCTCCGCACGAGAACTCAGAGCGAACAGTAGATTGAGGCTGTACTACGATCTCTGGTCGTCTTACGGGAATACCAGAATCGATTCAGTCACGGGCGAAGTCATAGAATCGATCGCCCCTAACGAGGTAGCGCGCGGCGCTACTACGGCGCCTCCACCAGGTCGAAGTAGTAAGGAAGACAGTTCTGAGGGCCCGACTTCGACCCGTTCCGACCCCCATGGGCGCGATCGACCCGATGTCTCGCGCACGAAGAACTCATCGTCCAGATCGAGCCCATCCCTCCCCGCGGTCGCCCTCATCACGCTCACCGCCCTCGCGGGCGTGGGAGGACTGGCGCTCGCGCTGCGAAAGAGTCGGCGGGCATGAGCCGCGGGGGCGACAGCAGATCCCCCGCACGCGGGGTTCAACTCTCGCGAGAGACCGGCTCGCCGGACTCGTAGTGCACCTTCAGACGCTTGGCGATCGCGACCGCCCGGTCCGCGATGTGCTCGAGCGCGTGGAATGCGTCGATCGTCCGAACAAGGGACTTGGCCTGGTCGGGGTTCTGCTGTATAAGCTCGACGGCCCGTTTCCGTGCATCGGAGTAAGACTTGTCGACCACTTCGTCGAAGTCGATGACCTCTTTGGCGAGCTCGGGAGTGTAGTTCGTATAAAGCCGCAGTGCCGAGGCGAAGCCGCTCCGGGCCTGCTTCCCCATCTCGTGGAGGGCCATGCGGAGCTCGCCGGGGAACTGACCTCCGAGTTTGGTTGCCCGCCGAGCGAGTTTCACCGCGTCGTCGGCCACCTTTTCGATCTCGCCGATGACCCCCAGGGTGGAGGTGAGCAGACGCAGGTCGTTGGCCACCGGCGCCTCCTGCATCACGATGGTGACGCACGCCCGGATGGTGTCCTGCTCCAGCCGATCGACCTCGTCGTCGGCGAGGATGACTTGCCGTGCCAGGGTCGGGTCGTTGTTCTGCATCGCTTCGACCGCCTGCTGGGCCATCTCGCTGGCGAGATTGCCCATCCGAACCACGTCGGATCGGATTTGGTCGAGCTTTTCGTCGAAGCGCTGTCGGGGGGTCATGTCTTTGAACGGACAAATTGTTAAGACGCTCGACGAGAGTCCATTGGTGCATTCACTGGCAGGGAGGGTCTTTGCGCAGCACAAAACCGTCCCCCTCGCGCGAGGCCGTACACCGGCCTCGCGCGCCCCGAAAGCAGAGCCGAAACTCTAGCCTCTGACCTTAGCCTGAAGCTCCTTGCGATTCTTATCGAGCGTCTGCTTCACGGCGGCATTGTCCTTCAACTCGCTCTTGTCGAACAGCGCAAGGGCGACGTCGGTCAGCTCGAGGGCTCGTTTATAGTCCTTCAGCCGGGTGTACAACAGGCTTCCGACATAAACTGCGGTGAAGTTCTTCTCATCGGTCGCCTTGAGCGCCATTTCGATCGTCTTCTTGCCCATCTCGACGTTACCCGTCGCCGAGGTCGCGAGGTTGAGCGCGAAGCTGCAGACTCTGACGACGTTCGCCGGATCCTTCAGCATGGTCGCGATCTTCTCTTCGAACGCCTTCGGATTTTCCTTGGCGAGCCAGCCCAGGCGGACCTCGTCGGCCTGATCCGCGACGGTCGGGTACTTCGTGACGGTCTCATCCAGCTTGGCCTTAGCCTCGGCGATCTTGCCGTCGGCATAGAGTTGTTGAGCGGAGCGAACGGCGGCGGCAGCGGCCATCTTCTCGCGGTTGGCGGCGGCCTCCTTGTCGTAGGTTTCCTTGAAGGCGGCCAAGTCGAACGTTCCCGCTTTGATCTGCGCAAGGGGTTCGTCCATTCGCATGGGATGGCCGATCCATTGAATCTGGTTGCCCTTGACGATGAAGGCCGAGGGGATCCCGTTGCGGCCGGCCGGCTCCATCCAAGTCTTGGCCATACCTTCCTTGTTGCCCGAGTAGCCGACGACGTAATCCATCTTGTCACCCATCTCCGCGACGAACTTCTTGATGTTGCCATCGACGTCGTCCTCCCAGATACTCACACCGATGAACGTGACGTCTTGGTTCTTCTTGGCCAGTTCGGTGATGTGCGGGATCGAGGTCTTGCACGGGCCACACCACGTCGCCCAAAACTCCACCACGTAAACCTTGCCCGGCTCGAAGGACTTGACCGGCGTGCCCTTGTACCAGGTCTTGACGTCGAGGTTCGGCGCAGTCGAGCCCGGACCGATCGGGTCGGCGAGAACCGCGGCGCTCATAAGCGCGCCCGCCGAGATGAGAATCAATCGATTGAACAGCTTCATGGCTGCCAGTATAGAGCAAGGAGGCGAGGTCGGCGGCGTTCTTGGTTCGCGAAGGCCGGCACGAATCCTCTCCGCGGCTAAACTGGGCCATGATCTCGATTGCCCTCCTTTTCGTCTGGCAAACCGCTCCGGCCGACCTCGTGATCGAGAACGCCCGCATTTGGAGCGACGGTTCGATCGGCTTCGCCCGGTTCGCAGCCGTCCGAGGCGGTCGCTTCGTCTATGTCGGCGAACCCGAGCCCGGCTTCATCGGACCGAAGACCGAACGGATCGACGCTCAGAAGCGGATCGTGCTGCCCGGCCTCATCGACTCGCATGCCCACATGCTCGGTGGGGGCATGCAGCTGTCGCAACTCACCTTGCGAGATGCCAAAGACCGCGCCGACTTTGTCGCCAAAGTCGAAGCTTGGGCAAGTTCCCTACCGGCGGGAAAGTGGGTGCTGGGAGGTCGCTGGTCGACGGAAAGCTGGGCGACACGCGAGCAGCCCGCCAAGGACTGGATCGACAAGGTGACAAACGACCGGCCTACGTGGCTGAGCCGCATGGACGGCCACTCCGGACTCGCCAATTCCGCCGCCCTCAAGCTCGCCGGCATCACCAAGGACGGCCCGCCCGATCCAGATGGCGGCGTGATCGACCGTGACTCGAACGGCGAGCCCACCGGCATCCTCAGGGAGACCGCCATGAGCCTGGTCACCCGCCATATCCCCGCACCGACCCTCGACGAGAAACTCGAAGCCCTCAAGCGAGCTCTGCGCCACGCCAACTCGCTGGGCGTCACCGCGGTCAGCGACATCCCCGGCGGAGGCGAGCGAGAGGTCTATGACCGCCTCGCCGCCGAGCCGGGCGAGCAGACCGTGCGACTCTTCCTCTATCCCAGCGCCCGGCCACTCACCGCCACCGAGACCGCCTTCCGTACTCTGAAGTCCCGCCCCGGCTGGCTCGAGGTCAAGGGCTTCAAGGCCTACATGGACGGCAGCCTCGGTTCGCGCACCGCCTATATGCATGCTCCGTACCTTGGCAATGCACCCGACAAGGCGGACTGGCGCGGCCTTCCGATGCCCGGCATCCTCGACGGCGCCCTCGAGCGCGAGATGGCCTCTGTCGCGGCTAAGGGCAAGCAACCCATCGTCCATGCGATCGGCGACGAAGGGAATCATCTGCTTCTTGACGCTGTCTCCCGCATCGCGCCCGATCCGACAAAGATCAGAGCCCGGAGCGAGCACGCCCAGCATCTGCTGCCCGCCGACATCCCACGCTTCGCCCAGCTCGGGGTGATCGCCTCGATGCAGCCCTATCACAAAGCCGACGACGGGCGCTATGCTGAAGAGTACATAGGCAAAGAGCGTTGCCGGTCGAGCTACGCGTTCAAAGACCTGCTCGATGCCGGCGCTGTCGTAGCGTTCGGCTCGGACTGGCCCGTGGTAAGCATGAATCCGTTCCTCGGGATGGAGGCGGCGGTGACCGGCCGAATCCTCGGCGGCGCCATCTGGGAGCCGCAACAGAACCTGACGGCCACCGAGGCACTCCGGGCCTATACGGCGAGCGGGGCCTACGCCTGCTACATGGAGAAGGAGATCGGCCGTATCGCCCCCGGCTACCGGAGCGGACTTCGTCGTGCTCCAGGATTCGCCATTCGCGGCTAAGGTCGAGTGGGCTAAGCTTTCTCCGCTCGCCGTCTATGTCGAGGGTCGGCGGGTGTACCAGGCCGCAGAGCGTTAGAGGCCACGGTCGCGCGGCTGGCCCTTAGACTGCGCGGGCCTGCCCGCGCTTTGAATGCCGCAGCTCCGTCATCCCGAGCCTGCCGAGGGATCGTCCCGGCCCGGCACGCGTGGTAGCCCGACGGTTCATCCACTCCGCTTTGCATCCAAGTCCTGACGCTCGTCAGCCTCCACCCCACGGGGGCGGAGGCATTAGAACTTTATGCCCAAATCTTTGGCGAGCTTATCGCCGGGGGGGAGGGGCTTCTTGGCTTTCCGCGGGAACTTCTGCTGGAGGCTCTTCTCGACCTTCGCCCAGTTTGCACGTGGTTCAGCCTTGACACGGCAGTCGACGTAGGCCACGATCCGCCGGTCGTCCGGCCAAAACTTCGACTCGACGTACATGGGAGTTAGTGCGGGATCCGGGATCTTGCCTGCCGCCACGCCGCCGACATTGCGGTTGAAGACGAACTCGCCGCCCATGGGGTTGAGCGTCTTGGTGACGGAGAGGTCTTTGACGTACGGATAGGTCACGACGAAAGTCGCCTTCGTGTCCTGAACGTAGGGAAATACGTCATCGTAATCCGAGCAATACAGGAGCATTGCCAATGCGAGCTGCTTGGCGTTCGATACCGACTGGGCCCGCAGAACTCTCGTCTTGTCGTCGAGCGCATGTTGTGCCGCGACGGCGACCGCAAGGCACGTAGCGAGAAGGGCGATTTTGAGTTTCATGGCATCCCCGCCGTTGGATTCGGCCCGCTCGCCGAGATCCAGTCGCCATGATACTGTGTTGGTCGAAGCTAGGGTCAAGTCCGATTCCCCAACCCATCTGTATCGCTAGAACTGCTTTCGCTGGTCAAGGTCGAGACGGCGCTCGCGAAGCGTGTCTGGTTAATCCCTCCAGAACGGCGGGCTCGATACCGATGCTAAAAGGGGTATCTTTCACCCTCGGCAACCATGGCAAACCTCCAGATGTTCACGTCCGAAAGCGTCAGCGAAGGACACCCCGACAAGCTCGCCGATCAGATTTCGGACGCGTTGCTGGACGCCTGCCTCGCGCAGGATTCGACCGCTCGCGTCGCCATCGAAACCCTCCTTACCCGCGGCCTCGCGGTCGTCGCCGGCGAGGTCACGGTCGACGGCTACATCGAGGTCGCCGACATCGTCCGCAACACCATTAACGAGGTGGGCTACACCGATACCGAACTCGGGTTCGATGGCTCGACCTGCGGCGTCATGGTGGCCATCCAAGAACAATCGCCCGACATTTCGGTCGGTGTGGACACGGGGGGCGCCGGCGACCAGGGGATGATGTTCGGCATGGCCACGCGAGAGACGCCTGAGCTTATGCCGCTTCCGATCTCCATCGCCCACGCCCTGACCCGCCGCGCGGCCAAGGTACGCAAGGCCCATCCATCCCTCGGATTCCGGCCGGATGTCAAGAGTCAGGTTTCGGTCGTGTACGAGGGGCACGTACCGAAGAAAATCGACACGGTGGTCGTCTCCGCACAGCACTCGCCATCGCTCAGCCACGACGCCGTGAAAGCGATGGTGATGGAGCAGATCATCCAGCCGGTATTGGCCGAGTACGAAGGCTACGTGGACGGCCCGATCACCTACCACATCAACCCGACGGGCATCTTCGTCATCGGCGGTCCCCAGGCCGATACGGGCGTGACGGGGCGGAAGATCATCGTGGACACCTACGGTGGGATGTGCCCGCACGGCGGCGGCGCCTTCAGCGGCAAGGACCCGACGAAGGTCGACCGCAGCGCTGCCTACATGGCCCGTCACGTGGCGAAATGCGTCGTTGCCGCGGACCTCGCCGATAAGGTCGTGGTGGCACTTGCCTACGCGATCGGCGTGGCCCAGCCGGTCTCGCTGAATATCGAAACCTTCGGGACAGAGAAGGTTGGCGCCGACGAGATCGAACGGCGAGTGCGCGACGTTTTCGACCTCTCGCCACGAGCGATCAACGAGCATTTAGGCCTCACTTCTTTCCGCTATCTGCAGACGGCGAAGAACGGCCACTTCGGCAACCCCTCGTTTCCATGGGAACGCACTGCCGAGGCCGATCGTCTAAGAACCTAGCCTCCCCCCGCCGTGAACGCGGCGTCCGGGTGTCTGGCTAAGGAACCAAAGCCCGCAGAGCGCCATGCGGGCCCCTCACGATAATGAGGTAGCCGGGGGATGGTTCCTGCCCTCGGTGGGCCGCCTTCCCGCGGCACGAACCATCCGCGGGCTACCCGCGAGGTTCATGGTGTCCTTCAAGCCACGAGCCTAGAAGCGGCCGAAACCTCCCCAGAGAATGTTCAGCCCGATGCTGATGAAGATGCCGGCAACCAGCCCGCAAATGCTAAGGATCAATGCACCTTGTGCCCGCGGGTTCCCCTTGTTCTTGCCCTGGATCGCGAAAATGATGCCCAGAACTCCGAAGATGATCGGGCAGCAGATGAATGAAATCGCGCCGAAGATGTAGGCCTTCTGGACGTCACCCGAGCCATCGTCGGCGCTCATCGGCCGCGGGTAGTTCGATCCCGGGGGTTGCTGGTACGGCCCTGGCTGCTGGTAGGGCTGCTGAGGGGCTTGGTAGGGCTGCTGAGGCACCTGGTACGGTTGCTGAGGCTGTTGGGGCGCCTGGTAGGGCTGCTGAGGCTGCTGAGGAGCCTGGTAGGGCTGCTGTGGCTGAATCGCCCCCGGAGCGTCGAACCCCGGCGCTGCGCCCGACATCGGATCAGGGCTGGGTGGCGCCATCGGCGCTTGTGGGGCGGGACCTGGAGCCATCGGAAACTGAAGTCCGGGCACCATGGCAGCCGCCATGACGGCGCCGGTAGCCGCATCTTGAAGCTGAGTGTCTGGCAGCAGGCGACCTTCGGTGATCCAGGAATTGAGGGTCGGAACGTCGGCCGGGCCGTACTTCTGACCATCGGGAGCGATAACGAAATACTGCATTCTTCCTTCCTCGACAGTGACGCTGGCCCATTATAGACGCGGCTCCGCTCGCTTTAGACCTTCACCGCGGCTCGTTCTTCGATCTGGCGGACGTGCCGTTCGACATGCTCGATGTAAATGCCGAATCCGTCGGCCACGTTCATACGAAACAGCTTGATGATCGGATTCCGATAGGTGACCGCGCTCGTATCGAGGTCGTCGCAGGCCGTGGCGAGTTCGGCCATCGCCTTCTGCTGTGCCTCGAACCGATCAACGACCTCGCGAGTGTAGGGGCCCGCTCGGGGAACCATCGCCTTGGGAGCCGGCGCGTTGCCGTCGGGGCCGGCCGCCTTCATCAGGAACCGGCCGATGAAGCTGAAGCGGACCGGACGATCTCCCCCGGTAACGGGCCGCTCGGAGACGACCACCTTCATCAGGTCTAGGTAGATCTGGTGCGAGACGACGAGATGCTCCACCACCTCTGCGGGGCTCCATTCTCCCGAGGGCGTGCGTCGATTGAGACCCTCGTCGTCCAGTCCCTCCAGGGCACGCCGAACTCGGGCGGTCGTCTCGGCAGCCTTTTCAGCCGCTCGTCGGCACAGTTCCCGGGAGGTCAACGGCATACCCTCAAACTACGATCTCCACGTGTCCACGATCTCACGGAGCCGGTCGTAGCTTCGATCGAGGCTCTCTGGCAGCACGCGGACCTCGCCGACGGTGGTCATGAAGTTGGTGTCTCCGTTCCAGCGAGGAACGATATGCCAGTGTACGTGGGTTGGGATGCCGGCACCTGCGGCCCGGCCGAGGTTAACGCCGATGTTGAACCCGTCCGGGCGGTAAGCCTGCTTGAGCCACTCGATCGCAGCGGCGATCAACTGGTTAATCTCGAGCAGCTCGTCGTTGCCGAGTTCGATCATGTCTGCGGTATGGCGATAGGGAGCGACCATGAGGTGGCCGTTCGTGTAGGGAAAGGCATTTAGCATGACGAACGCGCTTCTGCCACGATGCAGGATCAGGTTCGTTCGGTCGTCGTCCTGCTTCGGCAACTCGACGAAAATGCAGCCGGGCGACTCCTTCGACTCGATGTATGCAAATCGCCATGGGGCCCAGAGACGTTCGGGCATGCGAACGTTATAGCCGACGGAGCGGTATAACCGCGCCTGTGAGCCCCCGCCCCGCCCTAATCGCCGCGATGCTCGCGCTCTGCGCATGGGTCCACGCGGATCGCCTGATCAACATCCCCACCGGCAAGAAGCTGCCGTTCAATGAGGTTCGCGCCGAATTCGTGTTCGGCGGCAAGCCTTCTCACGTGCAGGGCTATCTCGGCACCGGGATCGGGCTCCAATTCGACGCCGAACTGATTTACGAGCGGTTCTCGCCGAATCCGGCCTTCGTGTCGTTCAACTTTGCCTACAACTACGTCACGCCGGTGACGGACCTGTCGCCTGGTGTCAGCGTGGGGGTGCGCGATGCGATGAACCGGACCGCCGACGGGCGGGCGTTCTATATTGCGGCGACCTTCCGGATCGCAACGGATACCAACGCTCCGGCGGAGCTGACCCTCGGAGGAGGCACTCAGAGCTTGCGCGGGTTCTTCGTCGGCGCGATGCTGCCGCTCACGGAGAAGGTGCGCCTGCTCGGTGAGCATGACAGTCTTCGCTGGACGGCCGGATTCGAGGTTCGCCCCTTCCGCGGTCTCTTCCTGCGCACACTCTTCCGCCAGGATCGTACGCAGTTCAGCGTCGGCTACGCGGTTCGATTCTAGCGATGACGCCGGCGGACATCGGCTTGCTTCTTTCGATCTTCGCAGCGGCGACCCTCTACTCGTCGGTCGGCCACGCCGGGGCATCCGGCTACCTCGCTGCGATGGCGTTCTTCTCAGTCGCCCCGGAGCAAATGAAGCCGGCGGCACTGGTGCTCAATGTCCTCGTCGCACTCGTGACCTCGTACCGGTTCGTTCGGGCGGGAGCGTTCGAGTGGAGGCTCTTCCTTCCGTTGGCGGCTCTGTCGGTGCCGATGGCGTTCGTCGGGGGTCTATGGACTCTGCCGGCTCGCTGGTACCAGTATCTTCTGGCTGGCGCACTGCTGCTCGGAGCCCTTCGCCTGGTCTGGGCCCCAACGGCAGGCGAACGCGAGCCACACCTTCCCGCTTGGTGGCTGGCCTCCGGGCTTGGAGCGATGATTGGTTTGCTCTCGGGCCTCACCGGCGTGGGAGGAGGGATTTATCTGACGCCGGTCATCCTCTTCGCCGGGTGGGCGCGCCCCCGCGAGGCAAGCGGCATATCGGCCGTGTTCATCCTCGTGAACTCGATTGCGGGCTTGGCTGGGCGATGGCAGGCTTCGCCGGCGTTTCCCGAAGCGCTTCCCTATTGGGCTACTGCCGCGGTGGCAGGCGGGCTCATCGGCTCATACCTCGGGGTCAAGAAGTTCGGCTCGGAGGGTCTTAAGCGCGCCCTTGCCGCCGTGCTCCTGATCGCCGCCGCGAAGCTGATCTTCAGCTAGCGATCCCGCCGCACCGCGAAGTCTGCTAAGTCGCGCAGGCTCGACGTATCCCCGGCGAGCATACCGAGGGATTCGAGTGCCTTTCGCGTGTGACGCTCCGCCTCTTCCCTGGCTCCTTCCACGCCGTACAGGCGAGGGTAGGTGGCCTTGCCGTGCCGGCGATCACTTCCTGCCGGCTTGCCGATAACCTCTGAGGCAGCGGTTTCGTCGAGAAGGTCGTCCACGATCTGGAAAGCCAGCCCGATTTCTCGACCGAACTCCCTGAGAAGTTCGACGTCCCGCATCTCTCCGCCGCCGAGGGTCGCCCCGATCGCACATGATCCGGCCATCAGCGAAGCGGTCTTCAACTCGTGAATCCGACGAATCTGCGCCTCCGACGAGTCTGTGCCCTCGGCGAGGATGTCGAGCACTTCACCCCCCACGACGCCCTTGGTGCCGGATTGGCTCGCCAGTTCCGCCAGGGCGGACAAACGGCGCTCCGCGGTGCTCTCGACCTGTGCGATCGTCTCGAAGGCCAGCGCGAAGAGCGCGTCTCCGGCCAAGATCGCCACCGCTTCGCCGAAGACCTTGTGGCAGGTCGGGCGTCCGCGGCGGAAGTCGTCGTCGTCCAGAGCAGGAAGGTCGTCGTGGATCAGCGAGAAGGCATGAACCATCTCGATGGCGCACGCGGCAGGAAGCACCGCCTCATCGTCACCGTCAACGGCGCGGGCGGAGGCCAAGCACAAGGCAGGCCGGAGCCGCTTGCCCGGCGCGAGACACGAATATCGCATCGCCTGGTGAAGTTCTTCCGGAGGCTCGGCCTCCGCTGGCAAAAGGCTCGCCAACACTCGGTCGACGCGCTCGGCATCGGACTGCAGACGGGGCGAAGCCACGAGGCAAAGTGTACTTGAGGGAGCATCCGACAATAGAAAAGGGCCCCCGGCGCATGGCCGGGAGCCCAATTCCGACTACTGTCGAGACCTTACTTGCCGCCTTCCTTCGCCGGCTCGGCAGCCGGTTCCTCGCTCTTCGAGCAACCGGACATGAACACACCGAGAGCGCATACAGCGAGCACGATCGCAATAACTTTCTTCATCTGAACGACACCTCCTATAGTTCGCGCCGAACCTAGACTCGACGCTCGCGGACGAACCGCGTACCGGTTATACCCTTAGCCCGAAGACCGGGTTGCGGATCTAACTTGGCGGTATTATGCCCCGTCTGACGGCCTTTGGCAATACTAGGGGGGAAAATTTAGGTCCCGGCACTGGTCCGCGATTCGCTTTCCACCCCCGTCATTAGCCTCATCAGGGCCTCCTCGTCGGCGCCCTCTCCAGGGAGCTCACCCACCAGCCGCCCGAGCCGGACGACGACGAAGCGGGTGCTTAGTGCGAGAAGTTCCGGCAGGTCGCTGCTTATGACTACGATCGCCTTCCCCCCTCGCGCCAAACCGCGGATGAGTTCGTGGATCTCGGCCTTCGCGCCGACGTCCACGCCGCGAGTCGGTTCGTCGAGGATGAGAACCTCGCAGTTGGCGGCAAGCCACTTGGCGATAACGACCTTCTGCTGATTCCCCCCCGATAGTCCCTCCACCCCGGATTCGATCGAAGGAGCCTTGACTCGAAGCGCACGGAAGTACTCCTCCGCCATCCGTCGTTCGCGGGCGGAAGCGATCCACCCCAGTCGAGCCAGTTCGTTCAGCGTCGGAAGGCTGATGTTCTCTCGGGCGTTCATGCTGAGTACCAGCCCATTGCGCTTGCGGTCCTCGGGGATCATCCCCAGCCCGGCGCGCATCGAAGCGGCAGGTGAACGCCGAATCAGCAAGCGGCCCCCGACCCGCACCTGGCCGCTTCCCTGCGAGTCGAGCCCGAACACCGTTTCCACAATCTCGGTTCGGCCCGAGCCCACGAGCCCGGCAAAGCCGACGATCTCGCCTCGGCGGACGGTGAAAGTAACGTCCTCGAAGCGACCTGGACTGTCGAGGTTCCTCACCTCCAGGGCGACTTCACCGGGCTCGCCCGCCGAGCGCATCGAATCGACCATCTCGAGTTCGCGGCCGATCATGAGGCACACCAGTTCGGAGCGATCCACATCCGCGATCGGCCTCGTCGCGACCAAGCGACCGTCGCGCAGGACCGTCACGGTGTCGCAAAGCTCATACACTTCCTCGAGGCGATGGGAGACGTAGACGCAAGTGACCCCACCGGCCTTCAGCGCGCGAATCTGCTCGAAAAGGATGTTCACTTCGTGCTGGGACAGGCTACTCGTTGGTTCGTCGAACACGATGAGCCTTGCTCCGCGGCCGACCGCGCCGGCAATCTGGACCAATTGCCGCTTGGCGATCGGCAATTCGCCGACCGGCGCACGGGGATCGACGTCGGCACCGATCCGATCGAGCCACTCCGTCGCCCGGCGGATCATCTCGGTTCGATCGAGGAAGAGCCCTTTCTTCGGAAACCGGTCGAGAGACAGATTCTCCGCCACGCTGAGGTTTTCACAGAACACCAACTCTTGGTGGACCATGCTGATCCCGGCTCGCAGCGCGGCTGTCGGGGTCGTGAAACGTTCGGCTCGCCCTTCGAAGATCACCTCGCCTTCGTCGGGTTGATAGAGCCCGGCGAAGATCTTTCCGAGCGTGCTCTTCCCTGCGCCGTTCTCGCCCATGAGGGCGTGGCACGAGCCAGCCTCGACCGAGAGATCGACCTCGTCGAGAGCGACAACCCCGGGGAAGCGCTTGGTGATCGATCGGGCCTCGAGGATCGCCGCCACGCCGGGAGCGTACCACCCGCTCCACAATGACGGAATGGACTACCAGGATGTCGTGCGGGCGGCTGGGCGCCTCGAGGGCGTCGCTCACCGGACTCCCGTGCACACCTCCCGTACGCTGAACGAGTGGACCGGGGCGAACTTGTTCTTTAAGTGCGAGAACTTCCAGCGGGCGGGAGCGTTCAAGTTCCGCGGCGCGTACAATGCCCTCTCGAGTCTGGATGAGGGCCAGCGCGCCCGAGGGGTGCTGACCTTTTCCAGCGGAAACCATGCCCAAGCTCTCGCGCTGGCGGGGCTGCTGCTCGGAGTGCCGACACTGATCGTCATGCCTCGCGACGCGCCGGAGGTCAAAGTGGAGGCGACACGTGGGTATGGAGCCGAGATCGTCCTCTTCGACCGCGACGAAACCACGCGAGAAGAGCTCGGCCGACGCCTCTCCGAGGAGCGTAATCTGACGATCGTTCCACCCTACGACGACGAGCGAATCGTCGCCGGGCAGGGAACCTGCGCCCAGGAGCTGTTCGAAGAAGTCGGCCCGCTCGACGTGCTCGTCGTGCCGTGCGGGGGCGGGGGGCTCCTGTCCGGGTCGGCGCTGTCGGCGCAGGCGCTTTCGCCGGGATGCCGTGTCGTCGGTGTCGAACCCGAGGCGGGCGACGACGGCTGCCGATCGTTCCGCGCCGGCGTGTTGCAGTCGGTGGCCGATCCTGTCACCATCGCCGACGGGGCGCGGACGCCTTCTCTGGGTGTCCTGACCTTCGCGATCATCCGCGAACTCGTCTCGGATATAGTGAGCGTTTCTGACGGCGCCATCGTCCGGGCAATGCGACCTCTATGGGAGCGGATGAAGCTGGTGGTCGAGCCGACCGGTGCCCTGGGCCTTGCGGCCATCCTCGAGGGCAAGGTCGAGGCCCAGGGGAAACGGGTCGGGGTTATTCTGTCGGGCGGAAACGTGGATCTTGCCGTTGTGGGGCGGCTGTTCGCGAACTAGTCCCTCATTGGCGGCGCGGGCCTGACCGCGCTTTCGACCGCGCCGCGCTATACTCTCGCTCCGTGAGAGGCGCGGAAACCCCCCGACCAACCCGAGAGCGGCGGTTCCCCTGGCTGCCGCTCGTCTTGCTTCTCGTATCCCTTTACCTCTTCTGGGTGCTTCCTCATCAGCTCGGCGACCGGCCCGTCAAGGTGGAATTCGAAGCCGCCGGGGAGAAGAAATGAAGGTCGCGCTGATCGGCTTCGGATCATCGGGCCGGAGCACACTCTACCGGGCCGCCGCCAAGGGCCAAGCCAAGGGGGATGTCACCTCCGTGCCGGTACCGGACGAGCGGTTCGATACCATCGTCGCCCAGGTCCGGCCCAAGAAGGTCACCCCGGCGATGGTCGTCCTTCACGACGATATCGAAGCCATCCAGGGCGGGAGTCCGAAGATCATGGGGCAGCGGTTCCTCGACGGCGCCCGCCAAGCCGAGTTGTTGCTTCACGTCGTGCGCGCTTTCGAGTCCCCTATGGCCCCTTACTACACAGAGGTGGATCCATTGCGGGACCAACGAACGGTTGACGAAGAACTCGTCCTCGTCGATCAGCAAGTGCTGGAAAACCGGCTCCAACGGCTGACGAGGTCGCAGAACGTCAAGACGCCGGGGCACGCCGACTACCTCGAAAAACTCCTCTTCGAGCGAATCCTCCCGCAGGTAGAAGAGGGTCGCCCGATCCGCTCCCTTGAGATGACCGAGGACGAGCAAACGATCGTCCGCAACTATCAACTCCTGACCGCCAAGCCGATGGTGGTGGCTTTCAACGTGAGCGAGAGCGAAGCCGGAGCCGCCGGCGAGCCGATCCGGGCCCGCATGGCCGAACTGAACAAGATCGGCACCCCGGCCTTCGCCGTGTGCGCGACCCTAGAGGAGGAGGTCTCGCAGCTCGACGCTGCGGACCAGCCCGAATTCCTCGCCGATCTCGGCATCGAGGAAACCGCCGGCGCGAAGCTCATGAAGGCGGTCTACGACGCCCTCGGACTCATCACTTTCTTCACTGCCGGCGAGAACGAGACCCGCGCCTGGCCGCTCAGAGAAGGCTCCAGCGCCCTCAAGGCGGCAGGCACGATCCATACCGACATCGCCAAGGGGTTCATTCGCGCCGAAGTCGTGCACTACGAGGACTACCTCGCCGCCGGTTCTCTGGACGCCGCTTATTCGGCGGGCAAAATGCACCTCGAAGGCAAAGAGTACGTCATCCGCGACGGCGACCTGCTGCATATTCGCAACAAGTCGTAGATCGTCAGACAGGAGCCATCCGCGAGCTACGTCGATGCAGTAACGGGCGAGGCGAAACTCGAGCCCCCGGTGGACCGGATTCCGGGACCGCGGAGCAGGCGGAGGCCGTTGAGAATGACCAGCACCGTCGAGCCCTCGTGACCCACGACCGCCACCGGAAGCGGCAGGCTGAAGAAGAGCGATGACACCGTCAGCGCCACGATGACGCCGGAGGCGAAGAACAGGTTCGTCCGAATGATCCGGTTGGCCATTTGGCCAAGACGCATCAGCTCCGGCACTCTCTCGATACGATCCTGTACCAGAACGACGTCGGCCGCCTTGAGCGCGATATCGCTGCCAAGGCCGCCCATCGCGACACCCAGGTTCGCCGAAGCCAGAGCGGGAGCGTCGTTCACTCCGTCGCCGACCATGGCGACCGGCACCTTTGAGGACACCCACTTCTGAATCAGTTCGGCTTTTTCGTCGGGCAAGATTCCGGCATAGACTTCGTCGATGCCTAGCTCCTGGGCGACGGCCTGAGCGGTGGCAGCGTTGTCTCCGGTGAGCACGGCTACCCTTTTGACGCCTGCCTCATGCAAGTCTTCGACGAACGCCTTGGCGGTCGGCCTCGGTTCGTCGCGCAGGCCTAGCGCGCACCACTCGTTGCCATAGCGCATGAGTACGGCAGTAAGACCGCGCGTGCGCATTTCGTCGACGTGCTCGCGGAACCCGCTGGGCAGTTCGCCCTCGGAATCGAAGAACCGCAACTGGCCAATCTTGACGTCGGTCCCCTCGATGCGGGCTTCGATACCGAAGCCGCTTACGGCCCGGTGGCTCTCAGCCTCGGGGATGTCGATCGCCTCAGCCTTCGCCGCGGCAACGATCGCTTGGGCGATCGGGTGCGTGCTGAAGGCCTCTGCGCCTCCGGCAAAGCGAAGCGCCTCTCGAGTCTCGGCGCCGGGTGTATCCTCACGATGCCAGCAGGTGATCGCCGTACACTCGGGGCAGGAGTGTCCGCTGTCCCGCGCAATCGCCGCCAAGCACGCCTCTTGCACTGGGTGCCCGATGCAGACCTCGACCAGCTTCGGCTTCCCTTCGGTCAGGGTGCCCGTCTTGTCGAGAGCGACGACCCGTATCGTTCCCGCAATCTCGATGAACTCGCCGCCGCGGACGAGAATGCCGCGCCTCGCCGCATACGCGAGCGCGCTGAGGGTCGAGGCGGGAGTCGAGATCACCACCGCGCAAGGGCTGAGTGCCACGAGCAGGATGAGCGAAGGATAGAGCGCCTGCCCCATCCAGTCGAAGCCCGCGGAACTCCCGCCCAGCATCCAACGCACGCCGAGCGAAACGAGGAAGCAGGCGACGACGAAGATCGTGTAGGTCTGCCCGAACCACTGGCTGATCCTCTCCCCGCTCGCCTTGTTCTCCTGCGCTTCTTGGACGATTGCGACGATTTTCTCGAGCGTGCTTTCGCCGACCTCCGCCGAGACGCGCATGGTGAGCATCGAGTCGAGGTTCTGAGTGCCCGCCATGAGTCGGTCCCCTTCCTGCTTCTCGATGGCCGTCGATTCGCCGGTCATCGCGCTCTCGTCGATCGAGGCGTGGGCTTGGAGCATCGTGCCGTCGGCGGGAATCTGCTGGAAGGGCAGGACCCGGACGACATCCCCGACGCGCAAGCTCTCGGTCGGCACCATCTCGTCTCCCCCGTCGACAACGCGGATCGCAGTGTCTGGCCGGAGCTTGATGAGACTCTCGATGGCGGACTGCGTCTTCGCCATCGCCATGTGCTCGAGCGTGCTTGAGAGGCTGAACAGGAACAACAGGGCCGCCGCATCCTCGACGTGCCCGACGACGATCGCCCCCGCCGCCGCCAGTACCATCAGGATGTTCACGTCGAGACGACGGTCTTGCACCGCTCTTGCCGCGGCTTTGAGCGCGAAGTACGATCCGAACACGACGCTCAGGATCGGCAGGGCTGGATGCCGATACGGCTCCAATCCCGGTATCAGCACGACCAAACTGAGAACCAAGAAGAGTCCGCACAGGGCGGTGAGCATCGCCTGGACGTCGCGGAAGATGCGCACAGCCTATTATGGAAGCCACAATCGGTCGATGACCGAATGGAACGGCCAAGTTCAGGCGCTTATGGACGCGATCGAGGACGAAATGGTTGCTTCCGGACTCTGGGACGTTCCAGAGCCGCCGAAGGAGGCCTTCGACAACATGGGCGCCTTCGGCATGGACACCATGGCCTTTGCACAGTGGCTGCGATATGTCTTCGTCCCGACGGTTCGCCAGCGGCTGGCAGAAGGGGGTCCATGGCCTAGCCAGAGCATGGTAGGGGCGCAGGCGGTTCGCGAGTTCGACGGGTTCCCGGAGGCTGCGGGCCTATGCGGCCGTCTCAGTGAGTTCGACGCCTTGTTCTCGCCCTGATCGGCAATCTGGGTCGAAGGGCGCGGAACGTCGGTCGATCCCCGGATCGCCGTGTATACTGCCAGTATGTCCAGCATCATTCGAACGGTCGTCGCCGACGACGAGGCGCCCTATCGGAACGCGCTCCAAAAGACCCTGAGCCTCATGCCGGAGTGCGAACTGCTGGGCGTTTGCGCCGACGGGCTCGAAGCCCTGGAGTTCTGCCTCGAAACCCCGCCCGACGTCCTCCTGACCGACATTAACATGCCGCGCATGAACGGCATTGAACTGATCAAAGCGCTCCTGAAGCAGGAGAAGACGGTGCGGGTCGTGGTCCTGACGGTAAACGAAGACGACGACACCATTTTCGACGCCATCGCCGCCGGAGCCTTGGGCTACCTCCTGAAGACTTCGACCCCCCAAGAAGTGATCGATGCTATCCGAGCCGCCGACCAGGGCGGAGCGAAGATAACGCCGAAGGTCGCCACCAAGATCATCCAGGCGTTCCCGCCCAGGGACAATCGCCTACGAAGCGACGGCACCGAGTTCTACGTCCTTTCGCCCCGCGAGGAAGAGATCCTCGATATGATGGCCAAGGGCCTCCGCAACAAAGAGATCGCCGATCAGCTCTTTATCGCGGAGAAGACCGTCAAGAACCACGTCAGCTCGATCCTCGAGAAGCTTCAGGTGAATAGCCGGACGGAAGCGGTGATCAAGCAGCTCGAACGCAAAGCCCAAAGCGTCTGACCCCACCTCCGGCCGATGATTCTCACGGTCACCCTCAACCCGGCGGTCGATCATGCCCTCTTCGTGGAGGGGCTCAAGGTGGGCGATACCAACCGTGTGCTTCGCGACGAAATCGACGCCGGCGGCAAAGGGATCAACCTTTCGCGAATCGCGGTTGAGCTCGGCGCGATGTCCCTCGCAACCGGCTTTCTCGGCGGCGGCACCGGGGCCTTCATCCGCAACGTGATGGCCAAGCAAGGCGTCCTTCAGGACTTCGTCAATGTAACAGGCGAGACGAGGACCAATTTCAGCGTCGAAGACACTCGCGGCGGACCCCCGACCACCTTCAACGAGCGGGGACCCGAAATCCGTTCCGAAGAGTGGGAAGCCCTGCTCGACAAGGTAAGCCACTATTCCTCGCAAGCCCATTGGGTGGCCCTCGGCGGCTCGCTTTCGCAAGGACTCCCGACCGACGCCTACCGGACGCTCGGCGAGATCGCCAAAGCGGGAGGGGCCAAGGTCGTGCTCGACACCGATGGCCCTCCCCAGATCGCGGGCCTCGAGTCTGCGCCCGACATGATCAAGCCGAATGCCCGCGAAGCGGAGCGATTACTCGGTGACGGAAGGCGCGTAGAGACCCTAGACGAAGCGGTCCGCGCCGCCGTCGACCTGCGAGACGGCGATCGGCTCGTGGTTGTCAGCATTGGGGCCGCAGGTGCGGCGATGGCGGGACCCGGTTGCGTGTTTCGCGGGCACTCACCTCGCGTCGAATCCAAGAGCACGATCGGGAGCGGCGATTCGATGATCGGCGGCATTCTCGCCGCGCTCGAGAAAGGCATGCCCCTCGACGAGGCGTTCGCCTGGGGTCTCGCCGCCGGCGCGGCAACCGCAATGACCGATGGCTCGGAGATCGGGCGCCGTGACGTTTTCGAGCGGCTGCTTCCGCAAGCCCGGGTCGAGAAGGTCGCCTGACGGTACACTTGGCCCTCCCATGCCGGACCTGCTCTTCGAACTCGGATGCGAAGAACTTCCCGCCACCTTCGTGCGCAAAGCCTATGCGCAATTGGTGGAGGAGATCATCTCGCGTCTCGACGAGGCAGGCATCGCTCATGGGGAAGCGACTTCGATGGGTACGCCGCGGCGATTGATCGTCGGAGTGGCGGATGTCGCTGAACGCCAACCGGACCGATCCGTCGAGCAGAGAGGACCGAGCGTGAAGGCGGCCTTCGACGACGATGGCAACCCGACCCAAGCTCTTCTGGGGTTTTGCCGCGGCCAAGGCGTAGACCCGTCTCTCGTTAGGAAGGAAGGAGATTACGTTTGGGTCGACAAGTCCATCGCCGGCCGCAGGACCCACGAAGTATTGGCCGAAATTCTGCCCGAGGCCGTACGATCACTGTCGTTCGAAAAGTCGATGCGCTGGGGCAGTTCGCGGATGCGCTTCGCCCGCCCGATCCGCTGGCTTCTCGCCGCGTTCGACGGCGGCCTCGTCGACTTCGACATCGAGGGACTTCGCTCCGGGCTCACCAGCCGTGGACACCGTTTCAACTATCCCGAACCGTTCGAAGCCCGTTCCTTGGACGACTTGGTGGCGGGCCTGCGGCAACGGGAGGTCGAGCCCGACCCCGCTCTTCGCGAGAAGAGAATTCGCGAGGGCGCGGTCGCTGTCTGCAGCGGGAAGCCTCAGCTCGACGACGCCCTGGTCGACGAGAACGTATTCCTCACCGAATGGCCAACGGCCGTCGAAGGCATCTTCGGCGAGGACTACCTCGCCCTGCCCGAGCCTGTCCTCGTCACGGCGATGGCAAAGCACGAGCGGATGTTTCCTGTCCGAAACGGTTCCGGCGCTCTGACCAATCGCTTCATCGCGATCCGCAACGCCGGCGTCGAGGAGGTGGTGCGCGAAGGCAACGCCTGGGTGCTTAACGCCCGATTCAACGACGCCAAGTTCTTTTTCGACGAGGATGCCAAGTCGACTTTGGAGGACTTCCTCGAGCGCAGTTCCCGCATCACGTTCCAAGAGAAATTGGGCTCGATTCGGCAGCGGGCCGAACGCTTGGCCAGCCTAGCCCACGATGTGGCCGTTCACACCGGAGCCGACGACGACGAGCGAGCGCTCGCCGAGCGAGCCGCCCTCTACGCCAAAGCCGACCTCGCGAGTGGCCTGGTCAGCGAACTGCCCTCGCTCCAGGGCGTAATCGGGGGCGAGTACGCTCGGCGTGAAGGCTTCGATCCTGCGGTTTGTCACGCGATCGCGACCCAGTACGATCTGAAAAAGAACTCTGAGCCGCGCACACCCGACCAGCGCACAGCGGTGCGAGTGACCATCGCTGACCAATTGGACAAATTGGCCGGATACCTCGGGCTCGGCCTCGCCCCGAGTGGATCGAGCGACCCCTACGGCCTTCGCCGAGCCGCCACCCTCCTCATCGAGGCGGCCTGGCAGTGGCCGGAACCTCTGCCCTCCTATCTCGAGATGGTCCGATTCGCTCTGGACCGCTACGAACGGCAAGGGATCGGACTCGATCACCGCGCGGCCGAAGAGCACCTTTCCCAGATCTTCTCATCGCGCTACGAGGCGCTGTTCGACGACGCGCGGCACGACTTGCTGGAAGCGGCGATGCTGCCATCGCTCGGTCAGTTGCTCCTGCCTCGCCAGGTACGGCTACGGCTGCAGGTGCAAGAGGTCGTCTCGCAAGACCCGGCGTTCGTGCGGACACTGACCCGCCCGATCAACATCCTCGCCGCCGCCGAGAAGAAGGGCGTCTCCTTCGCGAGCGAGGGACCGCTTGAAGCCCTCGATCGCAAGGCGCTGGACTCCGCCGAAGGGGTCGCCCTGGCAGGCCAACTGCTCGAGGTTCGCCAGGGACTCAGTGACGCGGTAAGAGCCGAGGACCCAGCGAGGGTCGCAACAATTCTCGGGCTGCTGCGGGCTCCGATCGACGCCTTCTTCGACTCGACGATGGTGATGGCGGATGACGAGCAGGTTCGCTTCGCCCGGCTCACCCTGCTTGAGGCGGCGCGGCACGACATCCTGCTCGGCGGGGACTTCTCGAAGGTCGTCATCGAGGGTTGAGCCCCCGAGTGCCATAATTCCTTCGTGGCCGACCTCAAAACCAAGATCGACAAGCTCGCCCAGTTGATGGATGAGTTCGGGCTCGATGAGTCACGATTGTCGGGCCCCGACTGGTGCGTCGAATTCCTGCGTCGACCGAAGACGCGGCCGGTCGGCGCGATGGTGGAGGCCTCGCCCGCAGACGACGAACCAGAGCCGGTCGAAATGGTCGCGCCAAATCCCGTCGCCGCCGTCCCCCAAGGAGTCCCGATTTCCAGCCCCATGACCGGTATCTGGTATGACGCCCCAAACCCGGGGGCGACGCCCTTCGTCAAGGTTGGCGACCCGGTGACTGCAGGACAGGTGGTCGGCCTCATCGAGGCGATGAAAGTTTTCAACGAAATCACCGCGACCGTCAACGGATTCGTGGTACGGATCGAAGCAGCGAATGGCCGTCTTGTCCAACCCGGCGAACCTCTCCTCTTCATCGCCTGAGCGTGGTCCGATCCGGATCGGGATGCTCGGCTTTGGGACCGTCGGCCAAGGCGCCTACCGGATGCTCGCCGACAACCGAGAGGCCATCCAGCGTAAGGTCGGGACCGCGCTCGAGGTGGTCCGGATCGGGGTTCGCGATCCCGAGAAACCGCGCCCTGTCGACCCTGAATTGGTCACGACCGATCTCGAATCGATCGTCAGCGATCCGGCGATCGACGTGGTGCTCGAACTCATGGGAGGCGTCGCGCCAGCAGGTTCTCTGATCGAGGCCGCCCTTGCGGGGGGCAAACACGTCGTTACCGCGAACAAGGAGCTCATTGCAAAGCAAGGCTCGCGCTTGCTGCGCATCGCCGCCGAGCAAGGACTCGATTTGCACTTCGAAGCCGCAGTCGGCGGCGGAATTCCTCTCATTCAGCCCCTGAAGCATCAGCTGGCCGGTAACGACGTGCTCAAGTTGATGGGCATCTTGAACGGGACCACCAACTACATCCTGACAAAAATGGCAGAAGAGGGAGCGGAGTTCCAGACTGCGCTGGAGCAGGCCCAAGCCGCCGGCTTCGCCGAGGCCGACCCGAAATCCGATGTCGAGGGCTACGACGCCCAGTACAAGCTGGCGATTCTCTGCTCGATCGCTTTCAACCGAGAGGTGCCCCCGGACAACGTCCACCGGGAGGGAATAGACGCAATCACCCGCCGCGATATGCAGTTCGCCGAACTCTTGGGCTTCCGCATCAAACTGCTGGGCATCGCGGAGTCGATCGGGGATCGGATTCTCGCACGGGTCCATCCTACACTGGTGCCGAAGGAGCATCCTCTCGCCGACGTTCGAGGAGTCTACAACGCGGTTTGGGTCCAAGGCGACTTCGTCGGGGACGTCATGTTCAGCGGCAAGGGAGCGGGCGGCGCGCCGACGGCTTCCGCGGTGGTCGGCGACCTCATCGACGTCTGCCGTAACATCAGAATCGGCGGCGCTGGCAACCTCGGGCCGTTCGAGGCGGGCTCGGCGGCGGTTCCGATCGAGGACCTGCGCACCCGCTTTTACCTCCGTCTGATCGTCAAGGACCGCCCTAAGACCCTCGGCTGCATCGCGACGATCTTCGGCAACTGCGACATCTCGCTCTCGGCAATGGAGATGCGCGTGATCGATTCCGGGCGCAACCTGGGCGAGATCGTCTTCCTGACCCATCCCTGCCTTGAGAGTTCCTTCCACCGGGCCGTCAAGGCGATCAAGAACCTCCACATGGTCGAATCGGTCGCGAACTGGCTCCGGGTGGAGCAGTAGGGTGTCGAAGGGTCTTGCGCTCGTTCGGCTGCTTCGTCCAAAGCAGTGGACGAAAAACCTGCTCGTCTTCGCCGCCCTTGTCTTCACGGGCTCGTTCGACAACGAGGCCGCATTCCGCGCAAGCTTGCTGGCGTTCTGCGCCCTCTGCTTGGCGAGTTCGGCCGTCTACGCCTTGAACGACCTGCTAGACGCCGACCTCGACCGCAAGCATCCAAAGAAGCGTCGGCGCCCGGTCGCATCGGGCGTGATCACGAAGCCGGCCGCCGGCCTGATCTCGCTCATCTGCGCGGCGGCGGGGCTCGCAATCGCGTGGACGCTCGGCAAGCCGTTTCTGACCGGGGTGGGGGTCTATCTGCTACTCCAGGTCGGCTACAACGCTTGGTTCAAGGCGATCCCGATCTTGGACGTGTTCATCGTCGCGACCGGCTTCGTGATCCGAGCGGTGCTCGGAGCCCTCGCGATCGAAGTTCGGATTTCGGGCTGGCTCCTCTTCTGCACGGGCGCCCTCGCGCTCATGCTCGCGTTTGCCAAGCGCCGACACGAGTTTCGCGATCTCGGTGACGACCGCGCGGGCACTCGTCCAAGCCTCGGCGGATATACCCAAGCCGCTCTCGACGCCCTGGTGATCTTCTCGGCCGGGGCGGCGGCCCTTTCTTTCGGGGTGTATTCGATCGAGAGCGAAACCGCCCGACGTCATCCGGCGCTGATCCTCACCCTTCCCTGCGTATTGTATGGCGTGATGCGCTACCTCTATCTGGTCTTCGGTCGCGATTCCGGCGGCGAGCCCGAGACGGTTCTTCTGACCGATCCCCACATCGTCCTGGCGATCCTCGCCTTTTTGGGACTCGCGGTCTATGCGATGACGGGCGCGGAGGTGCCGTTCCTCCCGGGTCGATCCGCGTGAGCCTCCGGCTGCTCATTTTGGGCGGAACCGGCTTCCTGGGAGGCGAACTAACCAAGCAGGCGCTGGACCGAGGCTGGCGAGTAACACTCTTTAATCGCGGCACTACTAGCCCTGGGTCGTATCCAGAGGCCCGGCGACTCCAAGGAGACCGCCTCGCGGGTGAGGTCTCGGCCCTCGAAGCAGACACCTGGGACGCCTGCATCGACACGTGCGGCTACGTCCCCCGCGTGGTCCGCCAGGCGTGCGAGTTGCTCGCTCCTCGAGTGGGTCATTACCAGTTCGTCTCCTCCATCTCGGTCTATGCCGACCCTTCGATGAAGGGCATGGACGAGGGCGCCCCCGTCGCACAGATTGCCGTTTCGACGATCGAGACCATCGATGGCGAAACCTACGGTCCGCTGAAGGCACTCTGCGAGGAAGAGTGCCGAGCGGCCTTCGGTGACCGGGCGTCCATCGTCCGACCGGGGTTGATCGTCGGCCCCAACGACCGGACCGACCGATTCACGTATTGGCCACTACGGATCTCGGAGGGAGGAGACGTTCTCGTGCCCGACGAACTCGATCAGCCGGTTCAGGTCATCGACGTCCGCGACCTGGCGGCGTTCATGCTCGACCTGACCGAGCAGCGGCACACCGGGACCTTGAACGCCACTGGTCCCGCGCAGCCTCTTACCTTCGAGGCCATTCTGATGGCCTCCTATTCGCCAGGTGCTCGGCTCCTCGCGGTACCACCGTCCTTTCTCGAAGAGCAAGGCGTCCAACCCTGGAGCGACCTCCCCCTCTGGCTGCCGCCAGACGGCCTCGGCATGTCGATGATCGACGTCAGGCGCGCAGTTGTCGCCGGGCTTCGGTTCCACGACTTGAGCGACACCGTCGCCGCGACGCTCAAGTGGTGGCGCAGTCTCGATCCGCCGCGTGAGCCGAGAGCCGGCATGACCAGAGAGCGCGGGCAAGCCGTGCTTGGTGAGGCAATGCGCCGAGGACTCGTTCGCGAGATCACGACGACGGCAAATCGTGGCTAAAATGGAATCTATGAACTTCAAGGTCGCGATCTTCGGTGCGGTGCTCGGGCTGGCTCTCACGCCTGTGTTCGGCCAGAAGGGAACGAAGCCGGGTCAGAAGCCGAACCCGCCGAAGACCGCTCCCGTAAAGGCCCCTGCCGTCACCCTCTTCCAGACTGGCCCGTTCGACAAGCTATCGCTGCTTCGGAACAAGAAGGTCCAGGCGGAACTCAAGCTTACGAAGCAGCAGATCGCGGGTCTCACCGGTACCGGCGGGGGACGCGTCATCCCCGAGCCCGGCGACAATCGCAAGATCATCAACAAGGTGCTCACGATCGCGCAGCAGACGCGCTTCCAGCAGATCGTCCTCCAGCAGGAAGGAATCATGGTCGCGACCATCGGCGAGGTCGCCAAGGTCTTGGGGCTGACCAAGCCCCAACTCGACCGCATCTATAAGATCCAGGGTGAGGCCAACGAGAAGAACATGGAGATCGCCACGATGGATATCTCCGAGGCAGAGATGAAGTCCAGAGCCGCCAAAATCAACGCGGCCGTTGAGCCGGCCGTTTTTGGCGTACTCACCTCGGCTCAGCGGGCCAAATGGAAGGAAATGCTCGGCAAACCGCTGGCCCTGTCCTAGGGAGTCCCAATCTCGGAACTTTCGGCCCCCCGTCGATCGTTACCCGGGATGAAGGCCGGCAGACTTTGCCGGCGCAACCACGATTAAGGAGATTTCAAAAACGGGGAACACATTTCGGCAGTCCGTTGCCGATCATTCTTTCCTGAGGTAGCGCATTTATGAGAACTTGGAAGAGCGTGTTGGCCAAACCGGCCCTCTGGATCACCTGCGGCATCGTCATCGGAGGAGTCGCGGTCGCTTCGATTCTGAATTGGAAAGTGGGCGTGCCGTCCGTCTTTGCTGGCGGCCAGGTGCAGGCCAGCCCGGTCGCCTCCATTTCGACGGAGTCCATGGCGGCACTCCGGAGCATGAACGACTCCTTCGCCAGCCTCGTCGAATTCGTCTCACCCTCGATGGTGAGCATCCGCGGCGAGAACACCGGCAAGAATGCGAACGGCGTACGCATGGGACCGCAAAGCGGTGAGGGCTCCGGAGTCATTTTCAGACCCGACGGCTGGATTATCACCAACGACCACGTAGTCGCCGACTTCGACAAGGTGACCGTTGTGCTGAACGATGGCCGCGAGTTTCCCGGCAAGGTCACGCGCGCTAACGACCTTCAGAACGACATCGCCGTCGTAAAAATCGAAGCGAAGGATCTTCCGGCGGCTCGCTTCGGCGATAGCGGCAAGGTGAGACCCGGGCAGTTCGCGATCGCGATCGGAGCCCCGTTCGGATTGGAGAACTCGGTCACCGTCGGCCATGTCTCGGCTCTCGGCCGAGCGAGCGCGGTGCAGGACCGCGGCTATTCGAACATGATTCAGACCGACGCCGCCATCAATCCTGGTAACTCCGGCGGCGCGCTCGTCAATATCGAAGGCGAGGTCGTCGGCATCAACACATCGATCATCGCGGGCGGCGCTTCCCCGTTCGGGGCGACCGGCGGCAACGTCGGCATCGGCTTTGCGATTCCCGCCAGCCAAGCACGACTGATCGCCGACATGCTCATCGAGAAGGGCAAGATCACCCGCGGTTACCTGGGCTTGGTTCCAGAAGACCTCAAGAAGTACGAAAAGACCGCGATGAAGGTCGAATCCGGCGCGATCGTCCGCAGCGTACAGAATGATGGACCCGCAGCCGTTGCCGGCATCAAGGAAAAGGACGTCATCGTCCGAGTCGGCAACATGCCGATCCGCGACCAGCAGGATGTCCGCAACGCCATGCTCGTGAACGCCCCCGGAACGACCATCAAAGTCGAACTGATCCGGAATGGCGAGCGCAAGACCCTCGACGTCAAGGTCAAGGAGTTTCCGAAGGAGCTCGTCGCCAACACCATGCCGTCCAATCCGAAGTCGCAAGACACTCCCTTCGAGTTCTTCGATCACGGCAAGGACTTCGGTTTCGGCCCCGAGGAGCTCGACAAGCTCCGGGAACGGATGGAAAAGGGCTCGCCCAAGCCGGAAACCAATCGACAAGGTCGGGTCCGTCTCGGAGTGGGGGTCGAGAAGGTGACTCCCGAGCTCCAGAAGCAGTTCTCGATTCCCGGCGGCGAAGCTGGCGTGGTGATCAAGAACATCGAAGAGGGCTCCGTAGCCGAGAAGCTCGGCCTGAAAATCGGCGACGTTATCCAGGAGTTCGACGGCAAGCCCATCACCGACCCCGAGAGCCTCATCAAGGCGCTCGAAGGCGTGAAGTGGGGCGAGAGCCGTTCGATCAAAGTCACGCGGTTCGGCGAGAACTCGCGGTCCACGATCCAGCGAACCGTCACCTTCGAGTAACGGGCTACCCTCTAGCCGCCGACGCTATACCGGCGTCGGCGGCTTTTCTGTACCGCTTCGTTCGATCGCGAGCACGCTCGACCGCGCGGCCAGCCGCCCCGCGATCGCTCGGAACGCTTCGGCCTGCGGCCGGTCGGGGTAGGCGATGACGCTGGGTATACCGCGGTCTCCGGCCAGGCTCACCATCGGATCGAGGGGAACCGAGCCCAAAAACGGGATGCCCAAGTTGATGGCCAACTCCTCGCCCGACATTCCCGCGAAGATGCGAGACTCCTCCCCGCAATGGGGGCAAAGGAACACGCCCATGTTCTCCACCACGCCGAGTAGGGGGGACTCCAGGCGGGTAAAGAGAGCCGCCGCCTTGCCGGCAATGTTGCCCGCGACGTTGTGAGGGGTCGTGACGATCACCACGCCGGTCAGCGGGACCAACTGCGCGAGCGACATCGGCGCGTCGCCGGTGCCTGGTGGTAGGTCGACCAACAGGTAATCGAGTTCACCCCAATCGACGTCGGCCAGCAGCTGACGCACGGTGCCCGCCACCATCGGACCCCGCCAAAGCACGGCCTGGCCGTCCTCCAGCAGAAAGCCCAGCGACATGACCCGCACGCCAAATCGCTCGATCGGGACGATCTTCGCGTCGCGGGTGTAGGGTCGGTCTTCTGGGCAGCCGAGCATGAGCGGAATGCTCGGGCCGTAGACGTCGGCGTCCATCAAGCCAACCCGAGCACCGGTCTCGGCGAGGGCGATCGCCAGATTCACGGTGACGGTGCTCTTCCCCACCCCGCCCTTTCCCGAAGCGATCGCGATCACCTGCGCGACGCCGGGAAGGAGGTCTTCTGCGCTAGCCTCGCGTGACCGAACCGCCGCCGTCATTTCGACTTCCACTCGCTCCACGCCTTCCAGGGCGGCGACGAAGGCCTCGCATTGGTCACGTAACTGGTCCTTGACCGGGCAGGCGGGAGTCGTCAACTGAACCTTGAACGAGACGACGCCGCCTTCGATGACGAGGTCCTTTATGAAACCCAATGCGACGATGTCGCGCCCGAGATCGGGGTCTCGAACGGCACGCAGCGCGTCGAGCACCGCATTTTCGGTCACGGGGGGCATTCTTCGATGGTACCAGGATGCTCGCCGGGATCAAAGGAGTCGTATTCGGCTTGGCCGATTGGCATGAATCTGACCCGAAGGCCAGAGCGAAACAGGAACTTGCCGTGGTCTAGATCGGCGATAAGCATCGGCGTTCGACCGATGAGTGGCCAGCCACCAGGACTTCCACCCGGGTAAATGCCGGTCTGGCGGCCGGTGATCCCGACCGACCCGGCCGCGACCCGAGTCCGTGGGCTGGCGAGCCGGGGAATGCCCGACAGCGAGTCGGGAAGATAGCCCAAGTAAGGAAAGCCGGGCTGGAAGCCGACGGCAAAACACTCGTACTCCACCTTCGAGTGCGCCTGGGCGAGTCCGGCCACGGTAAGGCCAAGCCTCGACGAGATCTCTTCGACGTCCTCACCCAGTTCATAGCAGACCGGGACCTCGACGAGTGGCATGAGAGGAGGCTGCCTTCCCTCGAGTAAAGCGACGGCCGATTCGATCTGGTCGCGCTGAACCTGACCCGGTGGAAACTCGAAGTAAACGCCGACCGTCTCGTAGGCCGCGGCGGCATCGGCGAGGCCAGGCACTGCGGCCTCTCTAAGCCTATCGGCCACCCACCAAGGCGAAGCTTCGAGCTCGGCGAGAATCCAAGCGGTTTCTCCCAGCGGGACGATCCGCATGACAGGCAGTATGCGATACGATAGGAACATGTCGCTTTCCCGTCGCGATCTCCTTCGGCTATCCGGCCTCTCTCTGGGAGCAGGAGCCTTGCCTGTCCTCGGCCAGACGGCGAAACAAATCCCCAAACGCCCGCTCGGCAAGACGGGGTGGAACGCGTCGATCTACGCTGTCGGCACCGCCGAGATTCCTGGCGCCGAGGAGACCGTGATCGCCCTCGATCAGCTCATCGATGCGGGCGTCAACTACATCGACACCGCGCCGAGCTACATGGAAACGCGGAGCGAGCAGGCGATCGGCCGCGTTATGAAGCGCCGACGCAAGGAGGTCTTTCTCGCGACGAAGACGCTTGCCCGCGACGCCGATGGCGCCTACAGGGAGGTGCGGGAAAGCTTGGACCGCCTCCAAACCGATCGGATCGACCTCCTCCAGGTCCATGCGGTGAACGATGCCGGAACGCTCGACGCGGTTCTCAAGAAGGGTGGCGCTGCGGAAGGCCTCGAGCGTGCGAAGAAGGAAGGGTTGATCCGGTTCATCGGAATCACCGGTCACACGCGGCCGGAGGTTATCCTCGACGCCCTGAAGCGCTATCCCTTTGCGAGCATCCTCGTGCCCGTCAGCGCGCTCGATAAGCACATCTCCGATTTCAACGACGAAGTCATCCCCTACGCGCGAAAGCAGTCGGTCGCGGTCGTAGGCATGAAGTCGCTCAAGGGTATGGAGCGGGCGAGTGGAGGGTCGTTCGATCCCGAGCCGCTTCTTCGCTATGCCTGGAGCCAGCCCATCGACTGCCTTACCATCGGGCTCCGCCGGGGCCATGAGGTCGGCAAGAATCTCGAATACGCCCGCGCCTACCTAAAGATGGCAGACACCGAAATGCGCCGTTTGGAGGCCGAGGTGAAGGCCCAAGCGGACACGGGCCACCTTTGGTGGAAGAAGCGCTAGCGCCGGTGGGTCGAGAAGAACGCCCACATGAGTTCGGCCGGCGTTCGCGACGCTCCGTCCTCTCCGTCGAGGACGGTCGTGGGCCACTCGTGATCGTGCTTGGGCAGCTTGTAGAGAATCACGTCGGCCCCCGTTCCGACCGCGGGGTAGAGGATTCGCACGGTCTCGCGGTGGCCGTATCGGCTGATCAGGGGTTGCGCGGTACAGGCATTAACGCTTCGCCAGAACCGGATCGTCTCGTTCACGCTGACGTACTCGCGCTTCGCTCGGGCCGCCGGACCGCCGTCGTAGGGCATCACGTCGTTCTGCCAGCCGTGGAATGCGATCACCGGGATCGGAAGTGCGGGTTTCTCCAGTCTGGACGTCATTCCGGTGCTCTGCGCGGTGACCCCGATCGTGCCGTTCACTGTTCCGACCGCCGCAAACTGGTCGGTCATATCGGCAGCCAGTCGAAAGGCCATCATCGCCCCGCTGAGATGGCCCGCGACGTAGATTCGGTGCGGATCGATCGGAAACTCGCGCTTGAGGCGCACGAGCAGTTCGCGGAAGAAGCCGATGTCGTCGGCGGGCGCCTCCTTGCCGAAGATCTTCGGATGTGAGGTCCAGCCTTTGCCCGGAGCGGCCACTTCTGGCACCGCCAAGATGAACCCCTCTCGACGCGCAAGATCGGCAAACCCGGTCTTCTTCACGATCGATTCCGGCGTATCGCTGCTGCAATGAATAAGGATCACCATCGGCCGCGGAGTGCCGTCGAGCAATCCGTAGAGTCGGCATGATCGATCGAGGCCTCCCGATTTGAGGTGGAGCGTGGAGATGCCATCCTTCGAGACACGGCTCTTCGCCCTGTCGGCACGGGCGGCTGCAAAATCGGGCGAGGCCGCCCGGCTCATACCACAGCCGGTAACCGCCGCCAAGGCCAACCCCAGAATCAGAACGCGCCCCATCATAAATGCAGAGTTCCACAATTGTGCACCAGAGTCACGATTCTAAGCCAGCACTCAGGCGGTATCGTTCGCGGCATGCGCTCAGACCCCTTCGAAGCGATCGGTCGTAATCGAGTGTCCCTATCGGTCTTAACGACACCATCCGACGATAACGGCCTCGGCCACGTGTTCGGTGGCGTCGTTTTCTCGCTCATGGAAAGAGCGGCCTACATCGCGGCAAGCCGCCATGTTGGCATGACCTGCGTCGCCCGCGGAATGGGTGACGTCGAGTTTCAGGTAGCGATCGAGATCGGCGAAGTGCTGCATGTGGTCGCGGAAGTCCTCGTCGCGGCGCATACGAGTGTGTTGGTTCAGGTCGACGCCTATGCCGAAAGGGTCGTCGAGGGCGAGCTTCGGCATACCAATTCCTGTCTCGCGACGATGGTGGCGCTGGGCTCGGATGGTCGACCGGTGGCTGTGCCCGGACGCCGGCCGGCCAGCCGCGAAAGCAGGGTCGCGGTGCTTCGGGGACTCGCCGCCAAGGAAATCCTCGACCGCGCTCGCCACGCCGTAACGGAAGCTTTCGAGGAGATCGCCACGCTGGACGATGCCACCCTCGAAGGGCGACTCGCCTCGATGGGCATCGATTGAACAAGGAACGCCGAACGACATTCACCTCTCCACGAAGTGGGAGGTGGCCGCCCCGTGCGCCTATCCCCCCATCGCCTTCTCGATCTTTGCCCAGGAATCGCGAAGAGTCACCGTTCGGTTAAACACGAGCCGTTCCGGCGACGAATCCGGATCGACGCAGAAGTAAGCGAGCCTCTCGAACTGATAGCGGGCGCCGGCCGGCGCGCCGGCGACGCTCGGCTCCACGTAAGCCGCCTGCACACGCAGGGACTCTGGATTGAGGTTCGCGGTGTAGTCCAGACCTTCGTCGACTTCATCCGGGTCGGGCTTGGCGAACAAGTGGTCGTAGAGGCGAACTTCCACTTCGATCGCATGCTCCGCGCTGACCCAATGAATGGTCCCTTTCACCTTGCGCCCGTCGGGGGCATCGCCTCCGCGAGTCGCTGGATCATACGTGCAGCGTAGCTCGACGATCTCGCCCGATTCGTCCTCGATCACTTCTTGACAAGTGATGAAATAGCCATAGCGGAGACGCACCTCGCGCCCCGGCGCAAGGCGGAAGAACTTCGGTGGCGGCTCCTTGCGAAAGTCGTCGCGCTCGATGTAGAGCGTCTTTCCGAACGGTATCTTCCTCGTTCCCGCCGAAGGGTCCTCCGGATTGTTGATCGCATCGACTTCCTCGGTTTGACCATCTGGATAGTTCGTGAGCACGACTCGAAGCGGATTCAAGACGCCCATCACTCGCGTAGAACGTTGGTTGAGGTCCTCGCGGATGCAGTCTTCGAGCATGTGCATATCGATCGTCGTATCGGCACGGCCACCGACCCCGACCCGCTCGCAGAACTCGCGGATCGCCTCCGGTGTGTAGCCTCGCCGCCGCAGCCCAGCGAGCGTCGGCAGCCTGGGGTCGTCGAAGCCGATGACGAAGCCCCGGTCGACTAAATCGACGAAGCGGCGCTTACTCATCACAGTGTAGGTCAGGCTGAGCCGTGCGAACTCGATCTGCCGTGGTCGGTAGATGCCGAGCTGCTCGAGGAACCAGTCGTAAAGCGGGCGATGGATCTCGTACTCCAGAGTGCACAGCGAGTGGGTAACGCCTTCGATGGAATCCTCGAGGCCGTGCGCCCAGTCGTAACTGGGGTAGACGCACCACTTGGTGCCCTGGCGATGGTGCTCGGCATGGCGGATGCGGTACATCACCGGGTCACGCATCACGACGTTCGGCGAAGCCATGTCGATCTTTGCACGCAGGGTTCGGGACCCATCCGGAAACTCGCCGGACCGCATCCGCGCGAACAGGCCGAGGTTCTCATCGACCGATCGGTTCCTGTAGGGGCTGTCGGTCCCCGGTTCGGTCAGCGTGCCCCGGGTCGCACGCATCTCTTCGGGCGAGAGGTCGCACACGTAGGCCTGCCCTTGCCGAATGAGTTGGATAGCCCATTCCACCATCTGCTCGAAGTAGTCGGAGGCGAAGTAAAGGCGATCGCCCCAGTCCGCGCCGAGCCAGCGGACGTCTTCGATGATTGCCTCTACGAATTCGGGCTCCTCCTTCAGAGGGTTGGTATCGTCGAATCTTAGGTTGAAAAGCCCTCCGAACTCCCGGGCAATGCCGTAGTCGATCCACACCGCCTTCGCGTGGCCGATGTGGAGGTACGCGTTCGGTTCCGGCGGAAAGCGGGTGTGGACGCGATCGTAGCGCCCGTTCGCGAGGTCCTCGCGGATGGCGTCCCGGATGAAATCGGATGGTGCGGCGTCGCGCGCGTTGGCTTCAGGTGTGGTCATCGGCTGTGGTTTCAGTGTACCGATCGGTGCACGTGTACTTGTCGCCAAACTCCGCCCGTGCGCCGCCACACCCTCGTTTCCTCGAAGTGCCGGGTCTCGGTTGGGAGTTGTACGAGGCGGACGTAGGCCACGATCGCAGCGTCCGGCCCGAGCGGGACGACGCGTGCGTGGACCATGTGATCCACCTTTCGGACATCACTTCGGGGGAGCTCGAAGTAGAAGCGGTGGATGTCGAGCCCCTCAACGAGAAGGCCGCATGCCTCAGGTTCGAAACAAGTCAGGTTGGCGTCGGTGAAAGCCACGTAGATGTCCCAGTCGCCGCCGGCGATGGCGTCGAGGAGCCGCCGGGTGAGGCCGAGGAGTTCGTCGTGCATGGCCCGATCATGCCATGCTGGACTGATTAGCGCTTCTTGTCCCAGTAGCCGAGCGGGACGATCTCGTTATAGGAGATTCCGATCCATCCCTTGGCCCGCGCGTCAATCTTCGTGGCAGCCCGCATCGACTCGTCCCGCGAGATCTTAGCCCGGCGCACCAAGAAGGCCTGCCGAATGAGCGGGCTCTTGGATTTCGTCCGCTCGAATGCGGCAACCCCATCCTCTCCGCGCTTCTGGTAAGTCCAGCCCTCCTTCTCGAGCGCGGCCTGCCACTTCGTCAGCAGGTTCGTGAAGTCCCCCTTGAATGTATATCGGAACACACGAATCGTCTCTTTGGCCGGTTCATATTCGATCTGACTGATCGTAACTGGTTTGAGTTTGAGGTCGACCAGGACCTTCGGCGCCTGCAGGGGTGCCGCCGTAAGGGGCAAGTCGAGAAGAGGTGCCGAGGGTTGAGCTTGACCCAGAATAACCGACACCAGCAGATGCAGCATAACGCTCTTATCTTACAGGAACGGCGCCCGTCGCAATTCGTCTTCGTGCCTCGTCACGTTCGATCCCGCCGACGAGTCCCCGGTGCCCTTGGCGTCAATCGAGGGGAGGTGACCACTCGACCAGGATGTCAACACCGAGTTCCGCAGGCTCGTGCACCGGACGTTTCTCTAGCGTCAGTTTTCGAACCGCATTGTCGTTGCGCTTGACGAGCGCTCCAGTCAAAGTCCGGTCTTGGGTTTGAGGTTGGTCGATGAGAAAGATGGTGTCCAAAACTGGCTTTACCAGATTGTCTAGGTCGGTGTCTTGGCAGCGGGCCGGACTCAAAAAGAAAACGAGCGTGACCTCGAAGGCAGCCACAATTGCCAGCGCCTCGTGGTCGATGGAGGTCATTTCGGCACAGGAATCCGATACGAGCCGACGCCAAGGAAGTTCTCCCGTCGCCCATGGTTTCGGTGCCATTCCTCGAACGCAGATTTCGACTCGATTCGGCTGCATATCGGAAGAGCATGAACCCTGAAGAGTCACGTTTGCACGTCCCCGGAGAGGTCGCAGAGTGGTCTAGCAGCCGCACTCATGCTTCGGAATCTTGCGTACATCTTGCGTACGTTTCAGCTTCGGAGACCGTGGTAAATTGAGTTTGAACCTGGTTTCAGACCCAAATCAAGAAACTGGCGGAGAGGGTGGGATTCGAA
>ERZ761602.326-NODE-326-length-108135-cov-10.108781_pt1 | contig 108135 bp, 77 predicted proteins | sample MGYA00512165_ERZ761602 | MGnify/ENA primary metagenome ERZ761602 (study PRJEB28899, sample SAMN02445085) | bioreactor sludge metagenome | biome: EBPR sludge; isolation source: Thorneside wastewater treatment plant | place: Australia: Brisbane, Thorneside...
CTTCTGCACCACGTGCTTCATGTCCCAGGGCGCCAGGAACTGGCCCTTCTTGATGTTGACCGGTTTCCCCGCGCGCGCGACGTTCTGGATGAAATCGGTCTGCCGGCACAGGAATGCCGGCGTTTGCAGCACATCGACCACCTCAGCAACCTCGTCCATCGGCGTGTACTCGTGCACATCGGTCAACACCGGCACGCCGATCTGGCGCTTCACCTCGGACAGCACCTTCAGGCCCGCGGCCATGCCCGGCCCGCGGAACGTGGTGCCCGACGAGCGATTAGCCTTGTCGAAACTGGACTTGAAGATGAATGGAATACCCAGGCGCCCGGTAATTTCCTTGAGCGACCCGGCGACATCGAGTTGCAACTGCATCGATTCGATGACGCAGGGGCCGGCGATCAGGAAGAACGGACGGTCGAGACCGACAGGGAAGCCGCAGAGGAGCATGGTCGGAGTGTTCCGTTAGCTGGTGTTGAATACAGGTATTGGTTGGTGTCGGTGTTGGAAAGATCAGAGACCACTGCAAAGATGGGGCAGTGCGAGTTGTGCCCGTCCATCACTGACACCAGGATGCAACACCAGGTTCACGTCTGGTCCTTCCTATACCAACACCAGTAAGCAACACCGCTCTCAAACGGCGACGGTGCTTTTCACCCCCGCATTGCGCGCTGCCTTCTGCGCCCGCGCGGCGCGCACAAAGCCTTCGAACAACGGGTGGCCGTCGCGTGGATTCGAGGTGAACTCGGGGTGGAACTGACACGCCAAGTACCACGGGTGATCCGGCAGTTCGACAATTTCGACCAGCAGATCGTCGATCGAGCGACCGGAAATCACCAGGCCCAGCTGCTCCAACTGCTGGCGGTAAAAATTGTTGAATTCGTACCGGTGGCGATGGCGCTCGCGGATGATCTCGTTAGCGTACAACTGGCGCGCCAGCGTGCCCGGCTTGAGGCGACACTCCTGCGCACCGAGACGCATGGTACCGCCGAGGTCCGAAGTCGCCGTCCGACGTTCCACCTGACCGCTGCTGGTGCGCCATTCGGTGATCAGCGCAATCACCGGATGCGCACAGTCGCGACTGTTCTCGGTGCTGTTGGCGCCGTCCAGTCCGGCAATCGAGCGGGCAAAATCGACCACCGCCGCCTGCATGCCGTAGCAGATGCCGAAATACGGAATCTGGTTGAGGCGCGCGTGTCGGGCGGCCAGCACCTTGCCCTCGAAGCCGCGTTCGCCGAAACCACCGGGCACCAGGATGGCGTCGGCGCCCTCCAGCACTTCGGCGCCCAGGCGCTCCACATGTTCGGATTCGACCCAGCGCAGATTGACCCGCGTGCGCTGGCGCAAGCCGCCATGGCGCAAGGCCTCGGACAACGACTTGTAGGCATCCGAGTGCTCGACGTACTTGCCGGCAATGACGATCTCGACCTCGTCCTCGGGGTGTTCGCAGGCCTCGACCACACCCTCCCATTCGGAGAGATCAGCCGGCTTGGCGGGCAATCGAAGACGATCAACGACGATCTGATCGAGAGACTGATCGTGAAACCACTTCGGCAGTTTGTGAATGATGTCAACGTCGATCGCCGAGATCACGGCGTTCACCGGCACATTGGTAAACAGCGCAATCTTGCGGCGCTCGGATTCCGGCAAGGCCTGCTCCGAACGGCACAGCAGCACGTCCGGCTGAATGCCGATGGAGCGCAATTCCTTGACCGAATGCTGGGTCGGCTTGGTCTTGATTTCGCCCGCCGCCTTGATGAACGGCACCAGTGTCAGATGAATGAACAGCGCGTGATCGGGCCCACGCTCGATGCGGATCTGGCGGATCGCCTCCAGAAACGGCAGCGACTCGATGTCGCCGACCGTGCCGCCAACCTCGACCAGCGCCACGTCGTAGCCCTGCGTGGCTTCGTCGATGCAGCGCTTGATCTCATCCGTGATATGCGGAATGACCTGTACCGTGGCGCCGAGATAATCGCCTCGGCGCTCCTTCTTGATCACGTTTTCGTAGATGCGGCCGGTAGTTACGTTGTTCTTCCGCGTCATCCGCGTGCGTACGAAGCGCTCGTAGTGGCCGAGATCCAGGTCGGTCTCCGCGCCGTCGTCGGTGACGTAGACCTCGCCATGCTGGAACGGGCTCATCGTGCCCGGATCGACGTTGATGTACGGGTCCAGCTTCATCATCGTCACGCGCAGGCCGCGTGACTCGAGAATGGCGGCCAGAGAAGCGGAGGCGATGCCTTTGCCCAATGAGGACACGACACCGCCGGTGACGAAGATCAGGGGGGTCATCAGAAGTTCCGGTAACAACAAACCGGGGCCATAGTCTACCTGTCCGCGCCCGACTCCGCCCACGATCAATTCAGGGCCGATGCAGGTGTGGCGATTGTCGAACAGCGTTGAGGAAGCACCAGCGAGTGCGGCTTTTCGAGCCCCAACGCCGTGAGAAGCGTGGCCTTTGCGCGTCCAGACTTGTCTGGACGCTTTCACCCGAAATCCACAAGCGTCGATTCAATTCGGGACCCATCGGAGCCAAGTCAGGGCAAGTCGGGTCCCCGCGGAGGATCGGTTTGCGTCGTCCGCTCAGCTTGCATCCCGTCCGAGTTGGGTTTTGGGTACGATGACGGCATCACCCGGGAGCACTCCGAACTTGTCCCTGCTGCAACGCTTGAAACCCTTCAGATTTGTTGGCGAATCCTTGCCCTGCGCGCTCTGCGGCGGGTTGCAGCGTTGCGTGGTCGGCGCCCGCGACCGCTACTGGAAACCTTTGCGCAACGTGCTCTGCAACCGTTGCGGCCTGGTATTCCTCGATCCCATGCCGACCGCCGAAGAAATCGAGCGTTATTACCGCGACGAGTACCGCCAGCATTACCACGGCGATTCGAAGCCGCGCGCCAAGGCACTGCTGCGCGACGAACGTGGCGCGCGCGAGCGGGTGGCGCTGCTGGCGCCGCTGCTGCGCAAGGGACACCGTGTACTGGACATCGGCGCCGGCACCGGCGCCTTCGTCGCGGCGGCAGCAGCGGCCGGCTGGACGGCGGAAGGCGTCGAGCCGCATCAAGGCTTCGCCGCCTTCGCCCGCCAGTTTTACCGCGCGAACATCCATGCGACGCTGCTCGAGGACGCCCCGCTTGCCGACGCCAGTTTCGACCTGATCACCAGTTCCCACGTGTTCGAACACTTGCGCTCGCCCGACCTCGCTTTCGCGCGCGTGCACCGCCTGCTCAAGCGCAACGGCGTATTCCACATCAACGTGCCCGACATCGCCGACCCGGCACGCACGCCAAGCGCGCGCTGGCATTTCGGCCACCTGCATGGATTCACGCGCGAGAGTCTGTCGATGCTGGCCTGGCGCTGCGGCTTCGAAGTGCTTGCCGAGTCGCCCGCCCACGGACCCAACCTGCTGCTGCAGCGACTCGACCAGCCGGTTGCCGATTGGATGCGCTATCCCGGTCACGCCGAGCGCATGCGCCAATTCTTCGCCGAGCACACCAGTTGGCGGCATTTCACCTCGGCGACGCCATACCGTCGCTTCCTCGCCCGCATGCGTCGTTTCCGCCGCGAGCGCAGCGAACTGCGGGGCTAGTGTGGTTTGCCATTAATTCGTTGAATTATTTCCGCGCCTTTTGGCCCGAATGCGTCGTTGTTCGTCGTCGCCATAGCCCTGCTATGACTCCTCCTCTCGCCTAGCCTCCGGCCAAAATGCATCGGAAATTTCTTCAGCCAATTAATGGCAAACCACACTAGCGGCCGCGACCGGGTTGCGCCACCGCTACAACCGCCAACGCTTCCCCGCTATCCTCCGCCGCCGTCGCCGCAGCAGGAACGCAAAAATGCAGCTCGCTCAAGTCAAGGCAGCGATCACTGGCGGTGCCTCAGGACTCGGATACGCGGTCGCCGAACGCCTGGTCGCCGAGGGCGCCAGCGTGACCTTGCTCGACGTCCAGGACGAAAAGGGTGCGGTGGCCGTCGTCAACCTGGGTGAGCGCGCGCGTTATCTGCGCACCGATGTCACCCACGAGGAAGGCGTTGCCGGCAGCATCACGGCCGCCAGCAACATGATGGGTGGGCTGAATGCCGTGATCAGCTGCGCCGGCATCCTCGGCGCCGGCCGCGTGCTCGGCAAACAGGGTCCAATGCCGCTGTCGCAGTTCGAAACCACGGTGCGCGTCAACCTGATCGGCAGCTTCAACGTCGCCAAGGCCGGTGCACAACTGATGCAGAGCAACACACCCGGGACCGACGGCGAACGTGGCGTCATCATCAACACTGCATCGATCGCCGCCTTCGAGGGGCAAATCGGTCAGGCCGCCTACTCCGCGAGCAAGGGCGGCGTGGTCGGCATGACGTTGCCGATGGCTCGCGAACTGGCCAGATTCGGAATCCGCGTGATGACCGTCGCACCGGGCATCTTCATGACGCCGATGGCCGGCGGCATGCCAAACGAGGTCAAGGCCAGCCTCGAAGCCATGGTGCCATTCCCGGGACGCCTCGGCGAACCACTCGAATTCGCCGACGCCGTCTGTTTCATCCTGCAGAATCGCTACATGAACGGCACCACGCTGCGCCTGGATGGCGCGGCCCGGATGCCGGCGAAGTGAGTGAAGCAGGAAAAGGGGAAAAGGAAAACGGAAAAAGGGAGAGCAACTCGAGGCCGGCTCCCATTTTGTTCCAATCAACCTGATTATGGACCCCAGCTCGCGCGCCTCCGCTCCTACCCTTTTCCTTTTTCCCTTTTCCTTTTTCCTCCCCATTTTCCTTTTTCCCGCCCCCATGAAAGCCACCGACATCAAACGCGGCACCGTCGTCGAATACCAGGGCAAGTTCTGGATGATCCGCGACGTCGAACGCAGTGCCCCGACCGGGCGCGGCGGCAACACCACGTTCCGTTTCGTCATGTACCAGGTCGGCAACGACATCAAGACCGATGTCAGCCTGCGCGCCGACGACGAGTTGCCGGAAGTCGAACTCAGCCGTCGCGAGGCCACCTTCTCCTACATGGACGGCGACAACTACGTGTTCATGGACGCCGAGGACTACACGCAGTACACGCTATCGCCGGCAATGGTCGGCGATCTGCCGTCGTATTCGTCCGACGGCAACCTTGAAGGCGTGCAATTGTTGCTGATCGATGGCGATCCGGTTGGCCTCAAGCTGCCGCCATCGGTCGAACTCGAAGTGGTCGACACCGCACCCTATGTCAAGGGCGCCAGCGCCACTGGCCGAGCCAAACCGGCCCGACTGTCGACGGGCATGGAAATCCATGTGCCCGAGTACATCGAGAACGGCACGCGGGTGAAGGTCAACACCGAAACCGGCGAGTTCAGCGGGCGCGCCTGAGGCACCGACCGATGTAGGCCGTGTGTGCCGCGCAGCGGCTCACCGGCGCTCCTCGCATCGCCCGCGACGCAAGCGCCGGTGAGCGCGATGAAGCTGCGCACACACGGCCTACAATTGCGACAGCGGCGCCGCAGGCGGGGCGCCCTCCAAAGACCCATCACACTGCGATCGGCGCCTTGATTGCCGGGTGCGACTGGTAGCCGACGATCTCGATGTCGTCGAATCGGAAATCTTCGATCCGCCGGCGCTCCGGATTCAGCCGCAGTTGCGGCGCCGGCAGCGGCGCACGCGTCAGTTGCAGCTGTGCTTGCTCCAGGTGGTTCAGGTAAAGGTGCGCATCGCCCAGCGTGTGCACGAAATCGCCCGGTTGCAGGGCGCACACCTGCGCCACCATCGCCGTCAATAGCGCGTACGACGCAATATTGAATGGCACGCCGAGGAATACATCGGCGCTGCGCTGGTACAACTGACACGACAGTCGCCCGTCGGCCACGTAGAACTGAAACAGCGCATGGCACGGCGCCAACGCCATCGCCGGCAGGTCTGCGGGATTCCAGGCACTCACGATCAGACGCCGCGAATCCGGATCACGCCGGATCTGCGCGATGACCTCGCCGAGCTGGTCGATGGCAGCGCCACCGGGCGTCGCCCAGGAACGCCACTGCTTGCCGTAAACCGGGCCCAGATTGCCCTCTTCGTCGGCCCATTCGTCCCAGATGCTGACGCCATTCTGGCGTAGATATCCGATATTGGTATCGCCGGCGATGAACCACAGCAACTCGTGGATGATCGAACGCAGGTGCAGCTTCTTGGTGGTGACCAGCGGAAAACCCCGAGCCAGGTCGAAACGCATCTGCCAGCCGAACACCGAACGCGTGCCCGTGCCGGTGCGATCGGCCTTGATCGTGCCGTGATCGAGGATGTGGCGCAGCAACTCGTGATACTGGTGCATTTTGGGTGCGGGAAAATGGAAAATGGAAAATGGAAAATGGACAAGCGGTTCGAGGTGGGCGGGTTGATCGGGGCGGCACCAAGGCATGAGCTCACGTCACCCTGCCGTACCCTTTTCCTTTTTCCCTTTCCCCTTTTCCCCTACTTGCCCCTGCGTCCCCACCAAAGCAAAGCAACCCCAAAAAGCACCATCGGCACCGACAGCACCTGCCCCATCGTCAGCCAACCCCAGGCCAGATAGCCGATGTGGGCATCCGGTTCGCGCACGAATTCCACCGCAATGCGACCGATGCCATAGACGATCAGGAATACGCCGGAGGTGGCCATCAAGGGTCGTTGCCGGCGCGAGAACCACCAGACGACGGCGAACAGCACGACACCCTCCCAGAACGCCTGATACAGCTGCGACGGATGGCGTGCCTGGTCGAGCAATTGCCCATTGGCGACCAGCGCCTGGATCTCGGCGACGCTGTACGGGCCTCCGGGCAAGGCGTTGGGGAAGATCACTCCCCACGGCTTGTCGGTGGTATGTCCCCACAACTCACCGCCAATGAAATTGCCGAGGCGCCCCAACCCAAGGCCGATCGGCACCACCGGCGCCACGAAGTCGTACAGCGCAAACACGGCACGACCGGTCTTGTGGGCATACCAGCCCACCGCGACCAGTACACCGAGCAGCCCGCCATGGAAGCTCATGCCACCTTCCCACACCCGGAACAACATCAGCGGATCGGCGAGAAAATCGCTGAAGTGATAGAAGATCACCGAACCGACACGGCCGCCGACGATCACGCCGATCATCCCGTAGAAGATGATGTCCTCGATCTCTTCGCGCCTGAAACCGCGCCAGACCTCGGCCGCCCGATGCCGTCCCAGCAGGAATGCACTGACACCCGCGGCCAGATACATGAGCCCGTACCAGCGAATGGCCAGCGGTCCGATCTGCAGCGCAACGGGGTCGATGTCATGGATGTAAGGCATGGGTTGGTAATGGCTGTTGGTGTTGGCTGTTGGCTGTTGGCTGTTGGCTGTTGGCTGTTGGCTGTTGGCGTTGGTTTTAGCTGTTGGTGGTTGGTGCTGGTCGCTGGAGTCGCTGGCGCGAAACCCGGCTTGTGTGGGTCCAGACTTGTCTGGACGTCTTTCGCCTGACTACCTGGGAGCGTCCAGACAAGTCTGGACCCACCAGATGCATCGCGGCCGTCGCACTTGCTGCCAGCAACCAGCAACCAGCAACCAGCAACCAGCAACACTAGCCCCTGCGCACCTCGGCAAGAAACCCCTTCAGGTACTCGGTTTCCGGCATGCCCGGATGAATCGGATGGTCCGCCGATTGTGCCAGCCGACGAATCACGCGCAAGTGCATGCCCAGGGAGCGCGCGGCGCGATTGAGTGCATCGAGCAGCGCTTCGGCGTTGAAATGGTGCGAGCAGGAGCAGCTGACGATCAGTCCCCCGTCTTCGACCAGACGCAGCGCCGCCTCGTTGATGCGACGGTAGGCCAGTGCGCCCTGCTCGGCGTCCTTCTTGCGCTTGATGAAGGCCGGCGGATCGACCACGACGATGTCGAAGCGCCGCGCCTGATCGCGCAGGGCCCGACAGGCGTCGAAGGCATCGTCCTTCAGCGTCGACACCTTGGCGGCAACGCCACTCGCCTGTGCATTGCGTTCGACACTCGCCAGTGCGCCAGCAGAGCTGTCGACGCACAGGGCGCTGACCGCGCCATGCACAGCGGCGCAAACGCCCCAACCGCCGCCGTAGCTGAACAGATCGAGCACGCGCGCGCCGGACACCAGGGGCATCAGTGCCGCACGGTTGTCGCGCTGGTCGTAGAACCAGCCAGTCTTTTGCCCGCTCAACGGCGCGATCCCGAAACGCGCGCCGTTCTCTTCGATCCAGACCGGCTCGCTGACCTCACCCCAGGCAATGCCGCTTTCGCGCGCCAGCCCTTCCAGTTCGCGGCCAGCGGCATCGTTGCGCCAGACCAGTGCCGACACGCCGACGATGCCTTGCAACACCGCCGCGATCGTATCCTTCATCGATTCCATGCCGGCCGTGCCCAATTGCACCGACAGCACCGGCCCGTAGCGATCGACCACCAGGCCCGGCAGTCCATCGCTTTCGCCGTAAATCAGTCGACCGAACTCGCCGACACCCAGGCGAGCGCGCAGCGCGAGCGCCGAATCGACGCGCCGTTGCAGCCAGGCCGTCGCATCGAATCCATCCGCCGGCGTGCCGAGCAGACGCCCGGCAATCAGCACGTTCGGATTGACGTAGGCGACGCCGAGACTCTGAGATCGTGCCGACACCAGTTCGACGCGCTCGCCCGGCGTTAATCCGAGCGCCCCGAGCTTGTCCGCGAACTCATTGGCGTAGACCCACTGGTGTCCGAGGCGCAGACGGCGATCGGCGTCGGGTTTGAGGCGCAAGCTGCGCATCGGCGAAGTCAATCCTGCGGTGGGCGGCGGAGTTTACCGATTCGTGCCGTCGAGTGTGGGGAGGCGCAAGAGTCAGGTTGCGCGGGACACGCCCGCTCCCGCAGTTTTCAGGCCTGCGGCAGCAGGTCAACTGCAAAGTTGACCTACCGCGCGCGAGACGTGGGCGCGTGCTCCCCAGTACACTCGCGCACCATGCAGATCGATCGCGCCAACGTCCTGCGCTTTCTTCTCTACGTCGTCCTGTACGTGGCGGCGGCGGAGTTTGCGGTGGTGTTCGTGTCGTTGCCGAGCGACGTCACGCTGATCTGGCCATCAGCCGGCGTCGCTTATGCCGTGCTGGTATTCCACGGCCCACGCTGGTGGCCGGTAATACCCGTATCCATCCTGGTGACCCATTTGCTGGTGACCCCGGCGCCCTGGATGTTCGTACCGTTTTCGGCGGCCAGTAACACGATCGCAACCGTGATCGCGGTGACCGTGGCGAGGCGCCTGGGTGGCACCGAGCTGGTGACCTTGCGCGTTAGCAATGGATTTTCGCTGCTGATTGGCGGCCTGCTGAGCGCCAGCATCAGTGCACTGATCGGCGTCAGCGGCATGCTGCTTTCGGGGATGATCGCCCCGCACCACTTCATCCATGCGCTCGGCAAGTGGTTCTCCGGGGATGTCTTCGGCATCATCGTGGTGACGCCGTTCATGCTGATGGTCTTGCGTTCGATCCAGCGCGGCTCGTTTTCCGACACACCGCTCGAGTTCGCCGGCTGGCGCGAAAAGCTGATCTGGACGTTATCGAGCCTGATCGGCATCGTCGTCATCGTCGACGCCAGCTCGGCGAGTCCAGCTTATGCGCTTGGCCTGAGCTTCCTGCCGCTGACCTTCCTGCTCTGGAGCGCCCTGCGTTTCGAACCGATCTGGACCGGCGGCGCAACCATGCTGTTCGCGCTGATCGTGGTCACGCTGATCGGCCTTGATATCGGTGGCTTCAGCGCGCCGGCGGACCTGTTGGAGAACTTCATCCTGCTGTCCTTGTTGTCGGTGATGGCGATCGTTCCGCAACTGGTCGCAGCGGCAAACTATCGTGTGCGCGCAGCCGCCTTCGAGATGCTGGTGCGCGCGCGCACCGATCGCCTGACCGGCTTGCCCAGCCGCACGCATTTCGAAGAGGCACTCACGCAGATGCTGGCAAATCGCCCGGAAATCGCGCGCGGCGGCGCCATCGCCTATGTCGACCTCGATGAATTCAAGCTGGTCAACGATACCGCCAGCCATGCCGCCGGCGACGAGGCCATCCGCCAGTTGGCCAGCGTGATGCGTGCAAAGTTGGCGGACGATGTGTTGCTGGCTCGGCTCGGCGCCGATGAGTTCGGCATCCTCTGGCTGGATGCCGATCTTGCGCGCGCCGAAGCGGACATGCGGGAAATGCGCATCGCTGTATCCGAATTTCGCTTCGCCCACGCCGATCACGTTTTCGCGCTGACCGCGAGTATCGGACTCGTGCCGTTTCCGCCGCGGCGCAGCACCATCGCCGAACTGCTCGCGCAGGCCGACACCGCCTGTTACGCAGCCAAGGAACTGGGCGGCAACCGCGTCCAGGTGCAATCGCCGGACAACCCGGCGGTCGTCGAGCGCACGGCGGCCATGGGCTGGGTCGTGCGCATCAACGATGCGCTGGAAAACGACCGCTTCGAGCTCTACGGCCAGCGCATCCTGTCGTTCAAGCCGGAGCCCTACGAATCGTTCGAAATCCTGCTGCGCCTGCGCGACGAACACGATGAAGCACTGCTGCCGAGTCGGTTCATCCCGGCCGCCGAGCGCTTCCAGTTGGCGGGTCGAATCGACCGCCATGTGATTGACCGCAGTCTGCGCTGGCTGGAGAACGATCCGCGCGCACGCGGCACCCATCTCAACATCAACCTGTCGGCGTCGACGCTGGCCGATGAGGATTTCACCTCGTTCCTGCGTCAGCGGCTGAAATCCAGCAACGTCGACCCCGGGCAGATTTGCCTGGAAATCACCGAAACCAGCGCCGTGCGCGACCTCGATCACGCGCGCCAGTTGATTTCGCATTTCAAGGCCCTGGGCGTGCGTTTCGCACTGGACGACTTTGGCACCGGATTCTGCTCGTTCGCCTACCTGCGCGACCTGGACGTCGACATCTTCAAGATCGACGGCAGCTTCATCCGCGATTTCGACAAGAACGAGCTGTCGCTGGCGATCGTCAAGTCGATCGTCGAGATCGCCCGCGTACTCGGCAAACGCACGGTCGCCGAATCCGTCGAAGATCCACGCCTGGGTCGCTTGCTGCAGGACATCGGCGTCGATGCCGTTCAGGGGTACGCCTACCACCGGCCGGAACCCCTGCGCTTGCTGCTGGCGCACGCGGCGTAGGCCCCCCTGGACGGTCCGGGTGGTCCCTGCAGGTGCGCTGGTTCACGCATCAAACTGGCGACCATGCGGACTGCCTTTTTGTCCGCAAAGGACGCAAAGGACGCAAAGAGAGCCAAGAACCAGGGTGTTGATGTTCTGCTGGCTTTGGTTTCCTTTGCGTTCTTTGCGTTCTTTGCGTTCTTTGCGGACAGATTTCTTCTTTCAATGACTTGCGTGATGTTTGGCGGGTACGGGCTGATCCGGCGAGTTTTGCCGTCGGCGCGATGAACCCGCCACCGCACCACCGCCGGAACTTCCCGCGCGCCTCGGTGACCAAGCACCGATGCGAATCGCACCCACCAACCCCGACCTGCTGCTGCACCACTATGCCTGGCGTAATCGCACGGCCTTGTGGCGCGCGCAGATCGCGGAGTCGGCGTTCACGGCGTCAGCCTTGCTGGCCTTCATCGGCTTTGGCCTCTGGGTCGTGGATCCGCAGTGGACCGTTTTGCTGCGCAGCGATGCCAGCTGGGCGCGGCCGCTTCCCGCGACGCTGCTGGCGCTGACGCTGGCGACCTTGCTGCTGCTGCGCGGCCGCGCACAGCGCCGTGCGCTGGCAAGCGTCGAGCGCAACGACTGGCTCGCAGCGCTGCCGATCGAACCGGACTTGCGAAGGCAGGCGCGACGCCACCGCGTCGCGCTGGCGACCGCCGCGTCGGCGCTCGCGATGGTTGCCGTAATCGCCTGGGCCGCATCCCGCGCCGAACAACCGGCGATCACGCTACTGATCGCGCTGCCGGCTGGCGCCGTGCTCGGCAGCGTCGGCGTGTGGTTGATCCCGGAAGGCCGAGCGGCGCGCAGCCCGGTCAGCAGGGCGCGCGCAGCGGCCGTCAACATCGCCGCCGAAACGCGCGGACTCGAATTGCTCGGCGCTGCGCTGGAACCTGCCGTGGCGCGCCTGCCCAAGGGCGCTCCGTGGGTGGCCGGGAGCTTCATGCTGCTGCCGCCGTCGACGCCGTCGATCGCAATTCCCGGCTTGATGCTGCTGTTCACCGCGGCCTCGCTGCTGCTCGACCTCATCGTCCACTGGCGCGCCCGCTTTCTCGCCGATCAGTCCTGGCTGGCGGCGCAACCGCTGCCAGCGGCGCGGCTGTTCAACGCCTATCTGGGTGCGCTGGCCAAACGCGCCACGCTGCTGTCCCTGGTCGTTGGCGCCTGCCTGCATGCTCTCGGCGCGCCGGCTGTCTTCGCCTGGCTGCTGGCATTGGCGCTGTGGCTGCTGTTCGCCGATGCAGTGCTCTGCGCCTTCGCCACGCGACTGACGCCCTGGCAATTCCCGATGTTGCTGATGCTGCATGGTGCTGCGCTGCTGGCCAGCCTGCAGGTATTGCCACCGGCGGTGCCGCTGGTGCTGCTGGCCTGCGCTGTTCTGGCCTGGCGCCGAGGAGTTCGATGAGCGACAAACTGCTGGAAGTTCGCGGCCTGCACCTTCGCTTTGGCGAAAATCACGTGCTGCGCGGCGTCGATCTCGACATCGCGCGCGGGCAATTGCTCGGCCTGGTCGGACCGAACGGTTCCGGCAAGACCAGCCTGATCCGCGCCATCACCGGCCTGCTGCCGATGCATGCCGGAAGCTTGCGGGTTGCCGGCAACGAACTCGCTGCTGATCCCCTGGCGGCGCGCCGCAACTTCGGATTCGCTCCAGATCCGGCCCGCCTGCCGGCCGCACTCACCGGACGCCAGGCGCTGTCGGTCACCGCGGCCGCCCGCGGACTCGCGGATGTCCCCGAAAGTGCGCTGACCTTGTGCGAACGTCTGGGCGCAAGTCGCTGGCTCGACCAGCGCATCGAAAGCTGTTCGCTGGGAACGCGGCAGAAGTTCGCGATCCTGATCGGCCTCACCGGCGATCCACCATTGCTGGTGCTCGACGAAGTCATGAACGGACTCGACCCGATCTCCAGCCATGAACTCAAGCTGGAACTGATCGAACGCTGCGAACGCGGCTGCGGCGTGCTGCTCGCCACCCACGGCCTGGAAATTGCGCCGACGCTGCTGACCCATGCAGCGCTGTTGCACGACGGTCGAATCCTGCACCGCTGGGGCGCCGAGGAGCTCACCGCCTGGCGCCACGCCGACCCCGGTGCGTTCGAGCGCGCGGTGGTGGCCGCGCTCAGGGCCGAGGTTGCCCGATAGCCACCAACCGTTGAACCATGTTCCCGCTGGTTTTCGCTGTTGAGCCAGGCGTGACGAGAATCAGATGCAGCGGAGATTTTTTCAGCCAACGACGGCAATCCACACTGGTAGCCGATGCACGATTACCGTGGCTGCGGGATTCTCCTGCGCAAAACATAAGACTCTTGTTAACATTGTCGGCTTGGCAGATTCGCCGGGCACAACTTGGGGACATGGATGCGCTTTAATTTCGCAACGGCCGCCGGCCTGATGGCCGTTATCCTGTTGGCTGCGGGCTGCGCCAGCGTACCGCCACAGCAGGCATTCAATCGCGAAGCTGCAGACATCCACAGCATCCGGGTGCTGCCGATGGCCGAGTCGGAAATCGGGCTGGCCTTCCTGAATCATCCCGGCGCCAATTTTGGCCTGATCGGCGGCTTGGTCGCGGCGTCCGACATCTCCAGCAAGGAGAACAAGCTGCAGAAACAGATGGCGGCCAGTCAGCTCGATCACCTGGCGGTTTTCCGTGAGGAATTCGCCGCAGCGATGCAGGCGCAGGGCTACACCCTCACCTGGTCCGAGCCGCTGCCGGCCAAGAGCAAGGTCGCGCGCGACCGCTGGGGCCTGCGCAAGGCATACGGCGCCGTCGAAGGCGTCGATGCGCAGCTCGATCTGAGCTTGAACTTCGTCGGTTATGCGACCTCGGGTGCCGGCGATGCGTCGCCTTATCGCCCTGCCGTGCACCTCGCGGCGCGCCTGCTCGATCCGGCGGGTAAACAGAACCTGTTCACCGACGTGCTGACCTACAACAACATCACCAACATTCCGACCGCCATCACCGTGAACCCGGACCCACGATTCGCGTATCCGGACTTCGAGCAGCTGGAGGCTGCCGGTGCCGACGTTGCCACCGGCATGAAGGTGGCGCTGGAGGAAACCGCCAAGCGTCTTTCGGAGCAGTTCTGATGCGTTTGGGTGTGGCGTGCCTTGCCCTGCTGCTCGCAGCGTGCGCGACGGAGCCGATGCGTCGCGTGGCCCTGGACCAGGGCTGTGCGAGCTCGGTGGCGCAGCTCATTGCCCACCCGGCCTTCGTGCCGGACGCGGCGAAGCCCAAGCTCAAGCCGAAGCAGGCGCAGTTCGCAGATTACGCGGCGTGCGTCGAGCGCGACGGAACTCGCACCGGCGCCGCGCTGTTCCGAATCGACCAGGTCGCGCCACCGTCCACGCTGACACTCACCATCGTCAGCGATTCGCGCGGCACACTGGCCGCCAGGATCGAGCTGCTCGACGCTGACTTCAATCCGGTGCGCAGCCACGGCTTCGACGACTTCGTGCGCCGCGGCATGCAATACACGCTGGACATGTTCCACAACGTCGGCGATCCGCCGATCCGCTACTTGCTGGTGTCCCCGGATCCCGCCAGGGTCGGCGGCGTGGACCAGCACTTCGGCGCGCAAACGCAGACGCTGTTCGTCGGCACCGGCTACTACAATCACGGCGTCGAGAGCGTCAGCAGCCGCCCGCTGGGCGACGCCGGTACGCTCATCGTCTCAGTCCGCCCACAGGGTTCGGCGCCGCTGAAGTACTGAGGCTTCCAGGATCGAGCCAAGGGATAGAGTAGCCGCGGGCCATGGCCAACGACTATCTTTTGCCGATGACGCACATCCTCGAAATCCGCCAGCTCTCCAAGACCTATGCTTCCGGCCTGCAGGCGCTGAAGCCGGTCGATCTCGACATCCGCCGCGGCGAGATCTTCGCCCTGCTCGGCCCCAATGGCGCCGGCAAGACCACGCTGATCAGCCTGGTTTGCGGATTGCTGCGCCCGAGCGGTGGCAGCGTCCGCGTCGACGGCCACGACATTCAACGCGATTACCGCACGGCGCGCTCGTTGATCGGCCTGGTGCCGCAGGAACTCGCCACCGAAATGTTCGAAACGCCGATGGCGGCAGCGGCGTTCAGCCGCGGGCTGTTCGGGCGACCGCCGGATCCGGCGCTGGTCGAGCGCGTACTGCGCGGGTTGACGCTGTGGGACAAGCGCAAGGATCGCATCCAGACGCTGTCGGGTGGCATGAAACGCCGCGTGATGATCGCCAAGGCGCTGGCGCACGAGCCGCGCCTGTTGTTCCTCGACGAGCCCACCGCCGGTGTCGACGTCGAACTGCGCCGCGACATGTGGGCGCTGGTGCGCGGGCTGCGCGACGATGGCGTGACCATCATTCTGACCACGCACTACATCGAGGAGGCCGAAGAGATGGCCGACCGCATCGGCGTGATTCACAAGGGTGAGCTGATCCTGGTCGAAGAGAAATCGCGGCTGATGGCCCAGCTCGGCAGCAAGACGCTGACGCTGCAACTGCAGGATCCGCTGGCGGCCCTGCCGGCCGAACTGTCGCCGTGGTTGCTCAAGCTCAAGGACGACGGCCATGTGCTCGAATACCGCTTCGACATTCACGCGCAGGAAAACGGCATACCCGCCCTGCTGCGACGTCTGCACGAACTTGGCATAGGCTTTCGCGACCTGAACACCGAGCAGAGCTCGCTGGAAGACATCTTCGTCAGCCTGACCGGCAAGCACTCGCAGGTGGCGGCATGAATGCCGCGGGCGCGGTACCCGCGTTCAACGCGCGCGCGGTGTGGGCGATCTACCGCTTCGAACTGGCGCGCTTTCTGCGCACCGTGGGCCAGAGCCTGCTGACACCGGTGATCACCACCTCGTTGTACTTCGTGGTATTCGGCGCAGCGATCGGTTCGCGCATGGGCGAAATCGACGGCGTCAGTTACGGCGCCTTCATCGTGCCCGGCCTGATCATGCTCTCGGTGCTCACCGAGAGCATCAACAACGCGGCTTTCGGCATCTATTTTCCACGCTGGACCGGCACCAGCTATGAGTTGCTTTCGGCGCCGATTTCCCCCTTCGAGATCGTCTGCGGTTATGTCGGTGCGGCCGCCACCAAGTCGATCATTCTTGGTCTGGTGATCCTCGCCACTGCAGGACTGTTCGTGCCGCTGCAGATTCAGCATCCGCTGTGGATGTTCGGTTTCCTGGTGCTTACTGCGCTGAGCTTCTGCCTGTTCGGTTTCATCATTGGCATCTGGGCGCAGAGCTGGGAGCAATTGCAGGTGATCCCGATGCTGGTGATCACGCCATTGACCTTCCTCGGCGGCGCCTTCTATTCGATCAACATGCTGCCGGGCGTCTGGAAGACCGTGGCGCTGTTCAACCCGATCGTCTATCTGGTCAGCGGTTTCCGCTGGGCGTTCTACGGTAACGCCGATGTTGCCGTCGGCATCAGCCTGGCGGCAACCTTCGGATTCTTCGCCGTGTGCCTGGGTGTGGTCTGGTGGATTTTCCGCACCGGGTATCGGTTGAAGCAATAGGTTGTTGGTTGTTAGCAGCATGATCAAGCACAGCTGCGCGGCGGCGCGCATGCTTCTGGTGGGTCCAGACTTGTCTGGACGCTTTTCCTGCTGACCACCAGAAGCGTCCAGACAAGTCTGGACCCACCAACAGCAGAACGATCAACGACCGGCTCTACGACCGCTGGCCCCAGAAGCGCTCCATCACCAGATAAGTGAAGGACGCCGACCAATTGGCCGCGACAGTCAAGGCCATCCAGGCGTCGAGCTCATCGTCCTCAGCGCGCCTTGACCGCGAAGGCGTTGCTCAGCATGTCGCTGGAGAATTCTTCCGAGTTCTGGTGGCCGGTGGCGAAACGATACAAGGCCGCCGAGTAGATGCCGGACAATGCCGCTTGCAGCAGCGCCAGGATCAGCGTACCGATGACACCGACCACCAGCAACGCCATGAACAGGCCGACGCTCTGGGCGCCGAGGGTGGCAAACGCGAGCCCGCCGCAAACCAGCCACCAAAGCACCTGAGCCAAGCCGAAGACCAGCCCCACGCCGCCTTGTCCGATCAGGTTCTCGCCCCAGGTCTGCTTCAGCAGCAGCGCGCTTTCCTTGACCGCATCGAGCGGGCCGATGTCCCGGTGCACCAGGACCGGAACGACCATGAACGTTGCCACCGTCCAGGCGGCGCCGATCAATCCGACAATCCATTTCCCGATAGCCGGCACGCGGTCCTGGATTGCCCGAAGGATCACGCCAACCGTGGCAGCGATTGCAGCGTAGCCGAGAATCGTGCCCACCTTGGACCAGGCTATGCGCAGTCCGTCGGCCACCGTCGGATCACTGCCTTCGAGGCGCATCGATGCCGCGCCAACCAATGCGGTGTTGAAGAAGAAGATCACGAAATACTGGACCAGATAAAAGGCGAACGCCCAGACATACAACAACGGCGACTGCTGATCTCCCCGCGCCAATTCGGGATTTCCCATGCCCAACCAGATCAACGGGCCAACAAAGGTCAGCGCGACAATGATGGCGGCGACCGACGATACCGCCGGAAACACCAGCAACTCCTTGTCTTTCTGCAGCACGGAGGCGCTGGCCTTGATCAGAGCCCAACTGCGCGCGAATCGTTCGAACATCGGGAACTCCTGGCCACGGATCATTGTCCCACAGGGTAACGCGCTGCTGCAGCGACGGAAAGTGGCTCATTGACTTGAAATCAATGGCCACGCCCCCACTGGCGCAGCACGCGCGGGGTCGCGACTCATCCGATTCATCAACATCCCGTCCACCCGGTCCACTACTCTCGTGCATGAAAATGATTGAAATCAAAAACTTAACGAAGAGATACGGGGATCTACTGGCGGTCGATTCGGTGAACTTCACCGTCGGCGCTGGAGAAGTCCTGGGCTTTCTCGGTCCCAACGGCGCCGGCAAATCCACCACCATGAAGATGATTGCCGGCTTCCTGACGCCGTCGGCAGGCAGCATCAGCGTGTGCGGCTTCGATGTCGAAGCGCAGCCACTGGAAGCCAAGCGCTGCATCGGTTATCTGCCCGAGGGCGCCCCCGCCTACGGCGAGATGACGCCGGCCGGCTTCCTGCGCTTCATCGCCGATATTCGCGGCATTGCGCCGGGCGCGCGCGATCAACGCATCCGCGACGTGGTCGTCCGACTCGGCCTCGAGCGCGTGTTCGAGCAACCGATAGAAACCTTGTCGAAGGGCTTCAAGCGTCGCGTCGGCATCGCTCAGGCGATTTTGCACGACCCCAAGGTACTGGTCCTGGACGAGCCCACCGACGGCCTCGATCCGAATCAGAAGCATGAGGTGCGCACGCTGATTCAGGGTCTGGCCAAGGACAAGATCGTCGTGGTGTCTACCCACATCCTCGAAGAAGTGCACGCGGTGTGCACGCGCGCGATCATCATCGCCAATGGCCGCGTGGTTGCCGATGCCACGCCGGACGAACTCGAAGCACGCTCGCGTTATCACCATGCGGTGACGGTGCGCGCCGATGACCTCGAAACGCTGAAGTCCATGTTGTCCGGCGTGGCCGGCGTCGACGAGGTGATCATCGACAACGAGGACAAGGTGGTGACCGCCTTCCCGCGCAAGGGTCAATCGATCTTCGCAGCCATCACCCGGCTGATCCAGGAACGCAAGCTTGCAGTCAGCGAAGTGCTGCTCGAACGCGGGCGTCTGGATGAAGTCTTCCGCACCATCACCCAGACTGGAGCACGCTCATGAATCCTGTCTCCGTGATCTTCAAACGCGAACTGGCGAGCTATTTCTCGACCCCGGTCGCCTATGTGTTCATCGTCATCTTCCTGGTGTTGGCCAACGCCTTCGCGTTCCAGCTCGGCGGACTTTACGAGCGCGGCCAGGCGGATTTGCGTCCGTTCTTCGATTTCCACCCCTGGCTCTATCTGTTCCTGGTGCCGGCGGTGGCCATGCGGCTGTGGGCCGAAGAACGCAATACTGGCTCGATCGAGCTGCTGCTGACGTTGCCGGTAACCCAGAACCAGGCCGTGGTCGGCAAGTTCCTTGCCGCCTGGGCCTTCGTCGGCATTGCGCTGGCGCTGACTTTTCCGATCTGGATCACCGTCAACTATCTGGGTGATCCGGACAACGGCGTGATCATCACCAGTTACATCGGCAGCTTGCTGATGGCCGGCGGCTTTCTTGCGATCGGCAGTGCGGTCTCTGCAGCAACGCGCAGCCAGGTGATTGCCTTCATCGTCACCGTGGTGATCTGTTTTGGACTGTTGCTTGCCGGTCACCCGCTGGTACTCGGGTTTTTCAAGATGGTGCTGCCGCAATGGCTGGTGGATGGCGTCGCCGCACTCAGCTTCATCACCCATTTTTCGTCGATCAGCAAGGGAGTCATCGATCTGCGCGACCTGATCTTCTTCGGGTTGTTGATCGGTTTCTTCCTGTACGCGACCTCGGTCGTGATCGATCTCAAGAAAGCCGACTGACGGAGACCCCTGACGATGAACGCGATGACCAAACGCGCCTCGGGCGGCCTCGTGCTGTTGCTGCTCGCAGTGCTTTTCATAGGCGCCACCGTGATCAGCAATCTGGTGCTGCGCGGCGCCCGCCTAGACCTCACGGCCAACGGCGAGTACACGCTGAGCGAAGGCAGCAAGGAAATCCTGGCCAGCATCGATGAGCCGATCAACCTGTACTTCTACTTCTCCGACGAAGCCTCGCGCGACCTGGCGCCAATCCGCACCTACGCCCAGCGCGTGCGCGAACTTCTGGAAGAAATGGCGAGCCGCACAGGCGGCAAGCTCAAACTCAGCGTGATCGACCCGCAACCGTTCAGCGAGGAAGAAGACGAAGCCACCGCACAGGGACTGCAGTCGGTGCCGGTCGGCAGCACCGGCGACAAGCTGTTCTTCGGTCTCGCCGGCACCAATGCGCTCAACGGCAAGGCGGCGATCCCGTTCTTCCAGCCGGACAAGGAAGTGTTCCTGGAATACGAGGTGGCCAAGCTGATCCAGACCCTGCTGCAGCCGGACAAGCCGGTGATCGGCCTGGTCACGGCTCTGCCGATCGGCGGCGGCTTCGATCAGACCACGCAGAAAATGAGCGATCCTTGGGCCGTGACGCAGCAACTCGACGATCTTTTCGAAGTGCGCCCGCTGGGTGTCGACTTCAAGGAAATCGCGACGGAAATCAAGCTGCTGATGGTGGTGCATCCGAAAGCGCTGAGCGACGACACGCTGTACGCGGTCGACCAGTTCCTGCTGCGCGGTGGGCGCCTGCTGCTGTTCGTCGACCCATTCGCTGGCAGCGACACCAGTGGCGCCGACCCGAGCAATCCCAGTGCGGCAATGTTCGCCGACAAGAGTTCGAACCTGGACAAGCTGTTCAGCGCCTGGGGCGTCGAGTACAAGGCCGATGAGGTCGTGGTCGACCGCGCGCTCGGTTTGCAGGTGCAGATCAGTCAGACCGAACCGCCGGTGACGCACCCGCTGATCCTCGGTCTGCGCGCGGCGCAGATGAACCCGCAGGATCTGGTCAGCGCCAAGCTCAACCTGATCAACATCGACAGCGCCGGACACTTCCGCGCCAAGGATGGCGCCCAGGCCACGCTGGAGCCGATCCTGCAGTCGAGCAGCGAGGCGAGCACGGTGTCGACCGAACGCATCCGCTTCCTGCCCGACCCGCGCGAACTGTTGAAGGACTTTGCTCCCAGCGGCGAAAACTACAACATCGCGGTGCGCCTCTCGGGCAAGTTCAAGAGCGCTTTCGAGGAGCGTGCAAGCCAACCGGGGCACATTGCCGAAGCGGCAGAACCGGTGCAGGCGATCCTGGTCGCCGATACCGACATCCTGACCAATCGACTGTGGGTGCAGGTGCAGAACTTCTTCGGCCAGCAACTGATTTCGCCGTTCGCCGACAACGGCGACCTGATCGTCAATTCGGCCGACAACCTGAGCGGTTCCAGCGCGCTGATCTCGATTCGCGGACGCAACAGCAGCACGCGCCCGTTCACCGTGGTCGAAGACATGCGCCGCGCCGCCGACGAGCGCTTCCGCGCCACCGAGCAAACCCTGCAGGAGCAGTTGACCGAGACCGAGCGCAAGCTTAGTGAACTGCAGGCCAGCAAGAGCAACGAAAACGCAATGATCATGTCGCCCGAACAGCAGGCCGAAATCCTCAAGTTCCAAAGCGAGAAGCTGCGCATCCGCAAGGAACTGCGCGACGTTCGGCGCAGCCTCGATCAGGAGATCCAGGGTCTGGGCAGTCGTACCAAGTTCATCAACATCGCCCTGGTGCCGCTCGGCGTGATCATCGCCGCATTGTTGTTCTGGAACCTGCGTCGCGGCCGTCGCCGCGCCGCGCTGGCAGGAGCTTGAGACCATGATGCAGAAGCGTTTGTTGTCGTTGCTGTTGATCACTGTTGCGGTGCTCGGCATCGGCCTGATCCTGAGCCAGCGGCAGCAGCCGGTGGCCGAAACCCAGGCCGCATCCGGGGCGCTGGTGCCGGAACTGGCAAGCGCGCTCAACGATGTCAGCTCGATCCGGATCAGCAAGGCGAAAGACGAGCTGATTGCGCACTTGAAGCGCGGCGAAAACGGCTGGACCGTGGCCAACCGCCACGACTATCCGGCCAACATCGGCAAGATCCGCGAGTACCTGATCAAGCTGTCTGAAGCCAAGGTTCGCGAAGCCAAGACCAGCAAACCGGAAAACTACGCACGCCTGGGGGTCGAGGACCTCGGCGCCGAGAGCGCCACTGGTCTCGGTGTCGAAGTGGGCGGGCTGAAGACGCCGGTCAAACTGATCGTCGGTGTCAGCTCTGGCGGCGGCTCCCCGGGCACCTTCGTGCGTCGCGCTGCCGAAGCCGAGAGTTTCCTCGTCAGCGGCGACGTCATTCCGGACAAGGAAGGCGGCAACTGGCTGGCTCGCGAAATCTTGAGCCTGCCCTCGGCTCAGGTGCGCGCCGTCGCGGTGACCGCGCCGGACAAATCGGTGCTGAAGATCGAAAAGTCTGACGCGAGCCAGGTCAACTACAGCGTGTCGGGCATACCCAAAGGCCGCCAGTTGAGTTCCGAGTCGGTCGGCAATCTCACCGCAGCCGTGCTCGATGGACTCACTCTCGAAGACGTGCTGCCGGCAGCAGATGCCAGCCCGGATGCCGCATCGACGTGGTCGGCGACTTACGCCGGTTACGATGGCCACGTGGTCGACGTGACACTGTGGGACAGCGACGGCAAGAGCTGGGCGAAATTCGCCGCACGCGTCGACGAAGCTGCAGTGGACGCTTGGGTTGCGGCGGAGAAGGCCAAGGCTGATGCGGCGCGGGCTACGGCACAGGCTGAAGCGGCGGCGAAATCGGCGGCGGCGGAGGACACGACTGCCGATGCAGCCCAGCCCAAGCCGGAATCGGGCGCAGCGACCGAGACCGTCGCCGACAGCGTGCCGGCAGCAGCGATTCCGGAGCCGTTCGACGCCGACAAGGCGCGCGCCGAGAAACTCGCCGAGCTGGAAAAACGCGTTGCCGAGTTGAATGCCCGCACCAGTCCGTGGGCCTACGCCATTCCGACCTGGAAAGCCGCCAACATCAAGAAGAAGATGGACGATCTGCTGCAGCCAAAGAGCTGAGCGAGGCACGCCGAGCCGAGCTCGGCGCTGCATGAATCGGCCTGCTGCTGCCTTCGGGCTTGCATGCGAGTTCAGTCGCCGATGGGCGTTGCCGCGACCAGGTTGATGTAGCGCGAAGGGGCCTGCTGCACATCGAGCGTCAATTGCAGGGACTGCCGGGTGCATTCGGCATCCCGGCCGGGAGCCACGCCCAGCGCCGCCAACACGGCGCCGGCGCCTGGCACGCCGTCGTAGTACAGAATCAGCTCCAACTCGAGACCCAACGCGTGACCAGCGTCCAGAGCAAAGTTGAATCGAACAGCGGCGCGACGCCAGCTGGTTGGCTCATGGCTGAGGCAGCGCGCGACGAACTTTTGGCGTCGGTACAGCAGTTGCCGTGCGGCGAGCCAGGATTCGAACGCCGATGACGAGCGACGGTCGGGATCCCTGCCGCCCCATTGAATGTCGACGCGCGCACCCTGCACGTCGCCAAGGTCGATATATGCGCCCGACGGTGGCGCTTTGGCGTCGTTGCAGAGAAAGCGCCCGGGGTAACGCCTGTCGTCTGCCAGTTCGACGACAAAGCGCCTGGCGCAGAGCTTGTCCCGGGCGCGCAGCAATCGACCCTGGGCATCGTAGTTCAAGTACAGCGAATGGGCGTTCGCGGTGTAGCCGCTGAGGTCGTTCGCGGTCAGTTCGAACACACCGGGCGGTTCACTGCGCAAATGAAATGGCGCCGCATCTGTTTGACTCATGCAAGCCAGTCCCCACAGCGAGATCGCCAATCGGGCGCAATTTTGCATTCGAATTCCAGCAGTTCGTCAGGGGCCGAGCCATCGCATTCGCCGACGTGCTGCATTAGAAACGCCGCCCGGCCGGCAAATGCACGCAACGAGTTCCTTCCGTCCGCCTGTCGGTGACCGGTTTCAGTTCTCGAATACGCTGCCGAACACGGATCGGCGTCCGCCGCGCCCAGCCGCGCGGGGCGCAGGCAGCCGAAACATCATGCGACGACGTCGAAGGACTCCAGCACCGGCGGTGCCAGCACCGCTGCGGCAATCCCGCCGAGGAAGGCCTGCGTGTGCGGCGCTGCCAGATGCGTCTCCATGTCGGCGCGACTGGCCCACTTCTCGACGAACACGATGGTCTGCGGATCGCCGATCAACTGGTGGCCGTTGTATTCGATGCAGCCGGGCTCGCCGACGGTCTTCGCCACCATGTCGCGGCAGGCAGCGAGCACGCTGTCAAGCGCATCCGCGCGAACGCGCGCCTTGCCAAGAAAGATGACCATGCTGATTGCTCCTTTCGGTGTGTGAGCCGGCGACAGTGCGCTTTACGCATCGCGGGTGCGAGTCGGATGCACCACAGCTCGGAAACAAAGTGCCGTGCGCTGCTGCGAAAAGCGCCGCGCTCAATGCGTCGATCCGGAGATAATCCCACCCATCCGAACCCGTGACGAGACCTTCCATGTATCCGCAACGACCCCGCTTGATCGTCATCGGCGGCGGGTTCGCCGGTCTCTGGGCGGTACGCGCCCTGGCCCGCAGCGAGTTCGAAATCACGCTGATCGACCGCTGCAACCATCACCTGTTCCAGCCGCTGCTGTACCAGGTCGCCACTGGGGGCTTGTCGGCGCCGGCGATTGCCGCGCCGCTGCGGCACATCCTGCGCAAGCAGAAGAATGTGCGCGTGTTGATGGCCGAGGTCACGAGCATCGACCGCGACGCCCGCCGGGTGGGATTGGCCAGCGGAGATACCTTGGAGTTCGACTGGTTGCTGGTGGCCAGCGGCGCCACCCACGCGTATTTCGGCAACGAGAAATGGGCGCCCTGGGCGCCGGGACTGAAAACGCTCGACGATGCCATGTACATCCGCGCGCAGATCCTCGGCGCCTTCGAGCAGGCCGAATGCACCAGCGATCCCGATGTGCGCGCTGCGTGGCTCAATTTCGTCGTCGTCGGCGCCGGCCCCACCGGTGTCGAACTCGCCGGTACGCTGGCGGAAATTGCGCGGCACACGTTGAAGACCGAATTCCGCAGCATCGACCCGACCCGCGCGCGGGTGATGCTGGTCGAGGGCGGCCCTCGGGTGCTCAGCAGCTTCGATCCGGCCATGAGCGCGAAGGCGCAGATGCAACTGGAACGCCTCGGCGTCGAGGTGCGCACTGGCAAGCCAGTCAGTGCCATCGCCAACGATCACGTCATCGTCGGCGACGAGCGTATCGCCACCTACACGGTGTTGTGGGCGGCCGGGGTGGCGGCCTCACCGCTGGGCGCCATGCTCGGCGCACCGCTGGACCGTGCCGGCCGGGTGCTGGTCGAGCCTGACCTCAGCCTGCCCGGCTACCCGCACATCTTCGTCGCCGGCGATCTGGCCAGCGTGAAGACCGAACGCCCGGTGCCGGGCACCGCGCCGGCCGCCAAGCAGATGGGCAAGCAGGTGGCAGCAGCGCTGCTGGCGCGCCGCGCCAATCGCCCTGCCCCGACCTTCGGCTACCGCGACTTCGGTTCGCTGGCGACCATCGGCCGCATGGCCGCGGTGATCCAGATGGGCCGCTTGCGCCTGTCCGGCCTGCCCGCCTGGTGGTTCTGGCTGGCCGCGCACGTGTTCTTCCTGATCGGATTCCGCAACCGCCTCGTGGTACTGATCGACTGGGCCTGGGCGTACTGGACCCATCAACGTTACGCGCGGATCATCGTGCGCGAAGTGCAGGCAGCCGGCCCCGATCCGCTGCTGGTTCCTCCTCCCGATGAGCGCGGAGAAGGTGGGGGCAAGACAGTGCCAGGATGAGCGGGCGCGCTGACGTGGCACTTGCACCGCAGAAGGGCCCCTCACTTGCGGTGACTCGCAATCCCGTCGCCAACGGCCAGCCCGACGGGATGCTGGTTCGATCTTCCCGGCGCAATCGCGTTTGACCATCGCGATGGTCTTGCCGGCGTATGCTGCGTCCTCGTCCAGTGCGAGGAATCCGCCATGCGCAATCCGATGCAGCGTCGATGCCTCGGCTTGTTGCTGGGCCTGACAGCGCTCGCCGCACACGCCGCGCAACCTGGCGACATCGTCGAGGTCTACGCCTACGGCAACTGGGGCACGGTCGGCAAGGTGGTGCGCGCCGACCAGTACGGCATTCTGGTGCTTTATCGCGGCGACGACGGCAGCTACAACGAGAGCACCGGGTTCACCCGCTACTTCGATCCCACGGATGTACGTCCGCTGGCATCGGCGGCGCAGGCTGCGGACAGCGGCGGTCAACGCAACGCGCCGGCCGCTCCCGCGAACGGCAATGATCCGCAACCCGCCACAGCCGGCGCCTTCAAGGTCGGCGACCGCGTGCAGGGCTGGAACATCGCCTGGTACGACGGTACCGTGGCCAAGGTGGGTGTCGGCAGTTACGCGGGTTATTACCTGATCAAACACGACGAGTATTCGCAGGATTCGTATTACAGCGAGGCCAATGTGCGCCGGCTCGGCGATGCGCCCGCCGGCCGTCCCGGCAGCAGCGTTGTGGCGCCGACGCCGGATCCGGCGGCAGAGTCAGGTGGCGCTGCGACTGCCGCAGGCGGCCCGAAGGCCGGCACCTACGGCTGCGGTGTGTTTCTCAGCGGCCGCTACACGCCGACGCAGACCATCACGCTGGATGGCGGCCGCTACACCAGCAACCGCGGCGACGGCGGCAGCTATGCCTACGACGGGTCCAGCCTGCGCCTCGATTTCCGCGGCGGCATGCTGGCCGATCAGGTGGGCCAGTACGAGCCGGACAACAACGCCATCATCCGCCTCACTCAGCGCAGCGACCTCAGCCAAAGCAGCTATACGCAGAAATGGCGCAGCCAGGTCTGCAGTCCACGCTGAGTCATGCACCCGCGCAACCGCCACCAGGACCGCTACGATTTCGCACTGCTGACGCGTGCCTGGCCGCCGCTCAAGGCGCACCTGGTACGCACGCCGGACGGAGATTCGAGCATCGATTTCGCCGCACCGGCAGCCGTGCGTGCGCTCAATCGCGCGCTGCTGCAGAGCCAGTACGGCATCACCGGGTGGCAATTCCCCGACGGTTATCTGTGTCCACCGATACCCGGGCGGGCCGACTATGTGCACGGCCTCGCCGACCTTCTGGCCGAGTGCAATGGCGGCGTCATCCCGCGCGGACCGGCGATTCGCGCGCTCGATATCGGTACCGGCGCCAGTTGCATCTACCCGCTGCTCGGTCACGCCGAATACGGCTGGAGCTTTGTCGGCTCGGAGGTCGACGCTGCTGCGCTTTGCGCCGCGCGGGAGATCGTTGCCGCCAATGCCGGCCTGGACAAGTCCATCGAATTGCGTCGGCAAGCCGACCCTGGCTCGATCCTGAAGGGGGTGATCTTGCCCGGCGAACGCTTCGATGTGACGTTGTGCAATCCGCCGTTCCATGCCTCCGCCGCCGACGCCGCAAGCGCCAACGCCGAGAAGTGGCAGAAGCTTGGCCGCACTGCCGGGTCGCGCGCACGCCCGAAGCGCAACTTCGGTGGCCAGAGTCGGGAGTTGTGGTGTCGCGGCGGAGAAGTCGCCTTCGTGCGCCAGATCATCACCGAGAGTGCCGGACTGGCGACGTCGGCGTTCTGGTTCACCAGCCTGATCGCCAAGGCAGCCCATCTGGCGAGCCTCAAACAGCATTTGCAGAAAGTCGGCGCGCTCGACGTGCGCACGGTGACCATGGCGCAGGGGCAGAAGCAAAGTCGCTTTCTGGCCTGGAGTTTTCTCGATTCGGAGCAGCGCGCCTTGTGGAGGCGCGAGCACTGGGCCTGATGTGGGAGCGACCTTGCGTCGCGAGTTTCCACAGCCAAAGCTCGCGACACAAGGTCGCTCCCACCGGATTGTCACGGATGTCCAGCTTTGCCGCCGCGGTGTAGTTTCGCCTTTCCCGCAAGCGCCGCCGGAACCCGATGACCCAGCCTCCCGACATCCTCTGCATCGGCTCGGTCCTCTGGGACACCATCGGCCGCGCCTCGGTGCACATGCAGCACGGGTCCGATGTACCCGGTCGCATCACGCGCCGGCCGGGTGGTGTGGCGATGAACATCGCGATGACCCTGGCGCGTTTCGGGCTGCGTCCGGCGCTGCTGTCGGCGATCGGTCGCGACGCGGACGGCGATGAACTGGTCGCGGCGGCGCAGCGCATGGGGCTCGATTGCGATCACCTGTACCGCTCCGATGACCTGCCGACCGATCGTTACATGGCGGTCGAGGGTGCCAATGGACTGATCGCCGCGATTGCCGACGCACATTCGCTGGAAGCCGCTGGCGACAAGATCCTGCGGCCGCTCGGCGATGGCCGGCTGGGCACTCTGGCTGAGCCATGGCCTGGCCCGGTGGCGCTTGACGGCAATCTGACCGAGGCATTGCTGGCGCAGATTGCACATTCGCCGCTTTTCGCAGCCGCCGATCTGCGCGTGGCGCCGGCCAGTCCCGGCAAGGCGGAGCGACTGCTGCCGCTGCTGGCGCGGGCGCAGTTGACGCTCTACGTGAACCTCGAGGAAGCGGGCATCCTGTGCCAGTGCAGCTTCGACCGTGCGCCGGACGCGGCGGCAGCGCTCATCGCGCGCGGCGCCAGTCGAGTGCTGGTCACCGACGGTCCGCGCCCGGCTGCGGACGCAACCCGCGCGGGCGTCATCAGCCAGTCTCCACCGACGGTGCTGGAGACTCGTGTCACCGGGGCCGGCGATACCTTCATGGCCGCGCACTGGGTCGCCGAACGCCGCCACGCCAGTCGTGCCGAAGCGCTCGCTGCAGCGCTCGAAGCCGCAGCCCGGCATGTTTCCGGAGACAGTCCGTGAGCCTGCCGCTCGAGTTCTCGCCCGAGGTTCGCGCCGCGCTGGATGCCGGCGCGCCGGTGGTCGCGCTGGAATCGACCATCATCACCCACGGCATGCCATTCCCGCAGAACCGCGACACCGCTCTGGCCGTAGAGGCGGAGGTGCGTGCGGCGGGCGCCACACCGGCAACCATCGCGGTGATGCATGGCCGTATCCACATTGGCCTCAGTGCCGATGCCCTCGATCGGCTGGTGATCGCACCTGATCCGTTGAAGCTGTCGCGCGCCGACCTCGCCGTATGTCTGGCGCAAGGTCGCGTTGGCGCGACAACGGTTGCCGCCACCATGATCTGCGCACATCTGGCCGGCATCCCGGTGTTCGCAACCGGCGGCATCGGCGGCGTGCATCGCGGCGCCGAGACCAGCTTCGACGTCTCCGCCGATCTTAACGAGCTGGCGGCAACACCAGTCAGCGTGGTCGCCGCCGGCGCCAAGGCGATCCTCGATCTGCCGAAGACGCTGGAGGTGCTGGAAACACTCGGCGTTCCGGTGATCGCGTTCGGGCAGGACGCATTCCCGGCCTTCTGGTCGCGGGATTCCGGCCATCGCGCGCCGCTGCGCCTCGACAGCGCCAACGCTATTGCCGCCGCGCATCTGATGCGCCGCCGGCTCGGTCTGCCCGGCGGCCAGCTGATTGCCAATCCGATACCGCCGGACGCTGAAATCCCGCGCAGCGAAATCGATCCGACGATCACTGCCGCATTGATCGAAGCCAAAACGCAAGGGATCGCGGCAAAAGCGGTCACACCCTTCCTGCTCGGGCGCATCTTCGAGCTGACCATGGGCCGGTCGCTGACCGCCAACATCGCACTGGTGCGCAACAACGCACGGCTCGCGGCCGCAATCGCCATCGAGATCGTCCGGCAGCGTTGATCACCGGCACTCAGGGGCAGCGCCGACGTCGGCGTTGAGGACGGGGATGCTGCTCAGGGCCGACCCGACACTTGCACATCCGCCGAGTCGCTGGCTTCGGTGCGCACATTGCGCGCACCAAACCGTCAGCGACTACGGAGTCTTTATTGGTCCGCAAAGGACCCTCTGAACAAGTCCCGCGACTCGTCATTGCGAGCGCAGCGAAGCAATCCAGGCATTTGATTTTCAGAGCATTTCTGGATTGCCGCGTCGCTTCGCTCCTCGCAATGACGACTTGTTCAGAGGTTCCTGAAGGATGGAAGGGAAATTGATTCAATGGCTTAGAGAATGTTCGTTGAGAGTCATGGTCGCCCCTGTCGGTGCGCTTGTTCGCGCATCAAACTGGTGGCGACCATGCGGTCTGCCTTTTTGTCCGCAAAGGACGCAAAGAGAGCCAAGAACCCAGGTGTTGATGTACTGCTTTCCTTTGCGTCCTTTGCGTCCTTTGCGTCCTTTGCGTCCTTTGCGTCCTTTGCGTCCTTTGCGGAAAAAGCTTTTCTTTCAGATACTTGCGTATTGTCCGGCGAGAGTGGTCACTCGCACCGCTGAACATCCGTCCATGCGGCAGGTCAACAGATGTTCAACACGCATGCGGGTAAAATGTCGCCCATCGTTGTACTCACCTTGCCTCTTTCAGGAGTGGTCTCCATGCGCCGTATCGTTCCGCTGCTCGTCGTCGCGACCGTCATGGCCGGTTGCGGCAGCAATGCCTCCGAGTCGGAAACTGCGCCGGTGGCTGCATCCGCCGCAAGCGCAGCCACGGCGCCTGCGAATGCGCCAGTCGGCGAAAACCTGACTGGCACGCTGCTGGAAAAGATTCCCGCGGCGCCCTACGTTTATCTGCGTCTGCAGACCGCCCGTGGCGAGATCTGGGCCGCAGTCTCCGATGCACCGGTTGACGTTGGCGCCGAGGTGACGGTTTACCAGTCGATGCGGATGGGCCAGTTCGCGTCGAAGACCCTGCAGCGGACTTTCGAAGAGATCTATTTTGGATCGTTGACCGCTCCCGGCGCACCCGTCGCGGCCGGCAATCCGCATGCCGCCGTCGCGCAACCGACCGCGACCGCCGTCGACAAGGTCGAGGGAGCCAGCGGCGCCGATGCCCGCAATGTCGAGCAAACCTGGGCCGAGGGCGCCTCACTCTCGGGCAAGACGATCACCGTGCGCGGCAAGGTGGTCAAGTACAACCCCGGTGTGATGGGCAAGAACTGGATCCACCTGCAGGACGGCAGCGGCGACGCCGGCAAGGGCACCAACGATCTCACTGTGACGTCCCTGGATGAAACGGCGATCGGCGATATCGTGACCGTCACCGGTACCGTTTCAGTCGACAAGGATTTCGGCGCTGGCTACCGCTACCCGATCATCGTCGAAGACGCCAAGGTGCTGAGACAGTAGGTCAGGTTGCGCGCAGCGCGACCCGGACACTCGAACCCAACCGTGGGAGCGGACTTGTCCCGCGAGCAATGCGACCTTGAAACTCGCGACCCAAAGTCGCTTCCACACGCTCCCTGAGGGGGGCGCAGCCCATTCCTCCAACGCCGGCTGAACCGCCGACGCCGAATTCGCTGTATTTCGCACATTCATTGAAGACGCAACCGACCCGATTCGTGGATACTCCGCGACCGCGAAGCGTGTAGACCTGCAAAGGTGTGCGCATCCGCGCCACCTCGGCTTGAACGCCGCGTGCAAGGCGACGGCGAGCGCTCCGCGCAAGACCGACATGCGCGACCTTGACCGGTCGTACCGTTGTTTCCGAAAGATCGGCGCTGTTGCTGGGCGCGGCTTTTCGGGCCTCACGTTTCCAAGTTTTCTAAAAAACTTCCATTGAAGAGACCAGAACATGGCCAGGCAGAAAGAGCTCGCGCTGTACCGCAACATCGGGATCATCGCGCACATCGACGCGGGAAAGACCACGACCACCGAGCGCGTGCTTTATTACACGGGTCGCAAGCACCAGATCATTGACGTCCACGACACCAAGGACGGCAAGAGCAGCACCACGACCGACTACCTGGAGCAGGAAAAGAAGCGCGGCATCACGATTCAGAGCGCCGCGGTCTCGACCGAGTGGAAGGGTTATCACGTCAACGTGATCGACACCCCGGGACACGTCGACTTCACCATCGAGGTGAATCGTTCCCTGCGCGTGCTCGACGGTGCCGTGGTGGTGTTCGACGGCGTTGCCGGCGTCGAACCGCAGACCGAGACCAACTGGCGCCTGGCCGACCAGTACGTCGTGCCGCGCATGTGCTACGTCAACAAGATGGACCGCATCGGCGCCAACTTCGCCCATTGCGTGAAGGGCATTCGCGATCGCCTCGGCGCTACCGTGGTCATGTGTCAGGTGCCGCTGGGCAGCCAGGACGAATTTGTCGGCATGGTCGACCTGGTCGCCGGTGCGGCCTACGTGTGGCACTCCAATGACAAGGACAGCCAGTGGGAAGTCATTCCGCTGGATCAGGTCCGTTCGCGCTTCAAGTTCACTGTGACCCGCGACGACGAGTACCTCGACAACCTGCAGAAGATGCGCGAAGAAATGATCGAGACCGCGCTCGCCATGGACGACGATGCCTTCATGCACTACGTCGAAACCGGCGAGTTCGATGTCGCCAAGCTCAAGGAGTGCATCCGCACGGGAACGGTCGCTGGCAAGCTGGTGCCGGTGCTGTGCGGCTCCTCGTTCAAGAACAAGGGCGTGCAGCAATTGCTTGACGCAGTCGTCGACTACCTGCCCTACCCCGGCGAGAACGGCGGCATCTCGATGGTCGACGAGGACGGCAACGTCCTCGGCAAGCAGGAAGTCCGCGACGACGCGCCGATCCGCGCGCTCGCGTTCAAGGTCATCAACGACCAGTTCGGCACGCTGACCTTCACCCGCATCTACTCGGGCGTCATCAAGAAGGGCGACACCTTGATGAACGTCACGCGCGGCAAGAAGGAGCGCGTCGGTCGCATCGTGGAAGTCCAGGCGAATTCCACCAAGGACATCGAAGAGGCCCGCGCCGGCGACATCGTCGCTTTCGTGTCGATGAAGGACACCGAGACCGGCGACTCGCTGTGCGATCCGGCGCATCCGGTGCTGCTGGAGCGCATGCGCTTCCCGGACCCGGTGATCAGCGTCTCGGTCGAAGCCAAGACCCGCGACGACATCGACAAGATGTCGGCGGCGCTCTACAAGATGGCCAAGGCCGACCCGTCGCTGCGCCTGAATGTCGACCCGGAAACCGGCGAGACCGTGCTGCGCGGCATGGGCGAGCTGCACCTGGAAATCACCATCGACCGCATGCGCACGGAACTCGGTGTCGAAGCCAACATGGGCAAGCCCAAGGTCAGCTTCCGCGAGGCCTTCGGCCGCACCGTCGAGCACATCTACACGCACAAGAAGCAGACTGGCGGTTCGGGTCAGTACGCTGAAGTGAAGATGGTCTTCGAGCCGGGCGAACCGGGCACCGGTGTGGTGTTCGTCGACGAGATCGTCGGCGGCCGCATCCCGCGCGAGTTCATTCCGTCGGTCGAGTTCGCGATCAAGACCGAGTCCAAGGCAGGCCAGATCGCCGGCTATGAAGTGCTCGATTTCAAGGCGCGCCTGATCGACGGCAAGTACCACGACGTCGACTCCTCGGCGCTGGCCTTCGAAATCGCCGGCCGCCATTGCTTCCGCGAAGCGCACAAGATGAGCAAGCCCAAGCTGCTCGAACCGATGATGCGCATCGAGGTGGTGACCGAGTCCGAATTCCTCGGCGACGTCATCGGCGACATGAACCGCCGTCGTGGCCAGGTCATCGACCAGGGTACCAAGGGCACCGCAGCCTTCGTTCACGGCTTCGTGCCGCTGGCCGAGATGTTCGGCTACATCAACTATCTGCGTTCCGCCACCCGCGGCCGCGGCACCTTCTCGATGGAGTTCAACAACTACTCCGAAGTGCCGGCTGGCCTGGTCGACAAGTTGATGGAAAAAGAAGCGAAGTAACGCGCCGCACATTGCTGCACACTTGGACGGCCGGGGAAACCCGGCCGTTTTTTTATGGATGGCGCGGCTCCGGCGCGTGGCGAGCGCATGCACACCCCGCGGAATGCGAAGGCACAAATCGCGCATTCATGATGTCCATGTACCGTTGAACCGGCAGCGCGCAACTCGATTGCGCAGGAGTCCCCAGCGTCAATGATCAACACGACAGGCCGCACCACGCTGCGAATCATCGCCACGCTGTGGGCGCTGCCGAACTCGCTCGTGGGTCTGGTCTATGGCGGCGTTGGACTTTGCTGCGGAGCGCGACACGAATGGGATGCGAGTGGCCGCATCCTGCGCTTTGTCGACATGCCGTCCTGGCTGATGCCGACAGCGATATCGCTCGGACATGTGCAAGTGTATGCCGGTGGTCGTTGCAAGCGAGCGGATGGCAGCCCGGCAGCGAACCGTTTCGGCGTTCCCGTGATGATCGAAGAAACCCTGCATACACGGCAGGCAGAAATTCTCGGCCCGTTGTACCTGCCACTGCATGGGCTTTGCATGCTTGTCTCGATCATCGCCGGTGGCGGCACGCACGATCGCAACCTGCTCGAAATCGGCCCCGAGCGCGGGCGAGGGCCGTGGCCATGGCAGGCCTGACGGTAGGTTCAGACTTGTCCGTGCGCCGTTGGTTGACGTGAACGTGTTCAGACAAGTCTGGGCCCAGGAGCACAGCCACCCCTTGCAGCGACACCGGGCGCTCACGTAGCGTCGCGCATTCCCGCGCAATCGTAACCATTCATGTCCGAACTTCGCCTGCCTGCCGAACTGAAATACGCCGCCGAATTGGCAGCGCTGGAAGCGAATGATGATGCGGCCCGACCGCCCCAGTGGCGGCTCAGCCCGAGGGCGGTCGAGACCTATGTGATGGGCAGCGCCAAGCCGGTCGGCGGGGTTGCCATCACACCCAAGTATTACGGCGACCGCTCGCTGGTGCAGGTGGCCATCGCGACGTTGGCATCGGACCGTGCACTGATGCTCGCAGGCGAGCCGGGCACGGCGAAAAGCTGGTTGTCCGAGCATCTGTCGGCGGCAATCTGCGGCACATCGTTGCTGACCGTACAGGGCACTGCCGGCACCAGCGAGGATCATCTGAAGTATGGCTGGAACTACGCATTGCTGATCGCCGAGGGTCCGAGCGAACGCGCGCTGGTGCCGTCACCGGTGTTGCGCGCGATGCGCCAGGGCAAGATCGCACGGGTCGAGGAAATCACCCGCACCAGTCCGGAGGTGCAGGACGCCTTGATTTCGATCCTGTCCGAGAAGCAGATCGCGGTGCCGGAGTTGAATGAAACCGTCAGCGCACAGCGCGGATTCTCGATCATCGCCACCGCCAACACGCGCGACCGCGGCGTCAACGAGATGAGTGCCGCACTGAAACGGCGTTTCAACTTTGTCACCGTGCCGGTGGTGGATGACCTCGACCAGGAGATCCGCATCGTGCAGCAGCGTGAAGCGCAGTTGCGCAGCGACTATCAGGTCGGCGCGCCGCCACCGGACGATTTGACCCGGCTGTTGGTCACGGTCTTCCAGGAGTTGCGTGGCGGTGCCACCAAGGACGGCAAGACCAAGGTGCGCGCGCCGAACGGCGTGCTGTCGACGGCAGAAGCCATCAGCGTGCTGTTCAACAGCGGCATCCTGGCGCAAAGCTTCGGCGACGGCACGGTCAACGGCGCCGATCTGGCGCGTGCACTCACCGGCGCGCTGGCCAAGGAAGGCGTCGAGGATCTGAAAGTGCTGCGCGAGTACCTGGAGACCGTCGCCAAAGCACGCAGCGGCGCCTGGAAGGGATTTTACGCGGCGGCCAAGCAGGCGCTCACTTGAATCTCCTGGACTCGCCATTGCGAGATCCCATTCCCGACCTGGAAATGAACACAGGCCGTGAACCGCTCATCCTGAGCAGAGCGTCCGCTTCATCAGGACGCGGCGTCGAAGGACGAGCAAGAGCCTCCAATTCGCCTCATTCACGGCCTGCCCTTCGACGCCGCATCCCGGTGGAGCCGGGATGCTCTGCTCAGGGCGAACGGTGCCTTGTGGATTTCAATGGCGGGTATGAAACCAACCCGTAGACTCCCTGACCCATGAACCTCACCGGCGTGCATCTGTTCCCGGTGCGACATCACTCGCCGCGGGCGGCGATGTGCCTGCGGGCGCTGCTCGATGAGGTACGTCCGTCGCTGGTGTTGATCGAGGGACCGAGCGATGCCGATGCGTTGATCCCGGTTCTCACCGCGGCAGATTCGATTCCGCCGATTGCGATCCTGGCCTATCGCACCGATGGCACGCCGCAGAGCGCGATGTGGCCGTTCGCGCGCTATTCGCCGGAGTACCAGGCCTTGCTGTGGGCGCGTGACCACGGGGTGACGGCGCGCTTCATCGACTGGCCGTCGGGTGTGGCATTGGCAGCCGACCTGCCGTGCGCGCCGGTTGCGGCGAGCGTGCCCGACGAGACGCCCGACGACGCCGTCGAAGAGTCTTTCGAAGCAGACCGTGTGGAGCCTGCAAGTGAAGAGGAAGCGCAGGCGCCCCCGGTCGATCGCCATCAGGCGCTCGCTGAACGCTTCGACTTGCGTCATTTCGACGAATTCTGGGACGCTTACTTCGAGACGCCGATCTACCAGCCGGAGTCCTTCCGTACCGCGCTCAACGCGTTCGCCGAGTGGGTCGCACCAGCCGCAGGACGCGACACCGAGAGTGCGCTGCGTGATCGCATCATGGGCCAGGCGATCGCCGATGCGGTGAACGCCGGCACGCCTCCGGAGCGCATTGTTGCCGTGCTCGGCGCTGCGCACGTGGCGGCGCTGCTGCGCGGCGATCCAGCGCCCGACGCCAACGTACCGACCGCATTGCCGACAGCGCTGGCGGTGGTGCCCTACTCCTATCCACGCCTGTCCGAACAGAGTGGCTATGGCGCTGGCAACCGCGCGCCGTGGTACTACGAGCGCGTGTTCGAAGGCGCCAACGATTTTGCCCGCGCATCGTTGGTGGTGTTGATCGAGTTCGCCGGCAACATGCGCGCGCGCGGATTTTCGGTGTCGCTGGCGGATGTGATCGAGGCCTATCGACTGGCGCTGACGCTCGCTGATATTCGCGGTAAATCGGCACCCGGCGTCGACGAACTCGCCGAAGCCGCGCAAGCCACATTGACGCGCGGCGAAGCGGCGCCGATCCGCGAGTTCCTCAACCCGCTGATGATCGGACGGCGCATCGGCAAGCTCGGCGCCAGCGCCGGTCGCAACTCGCTGCAACTCGAGTTTGCGCAAGGGCTGGCCACCTACGGCCTGCCGCAGGTCGACGAGCCGGAAACCGTGTCGCTGCGCCTGGCCGACGCCACCCAGGCCGGCGCCAGCCTGTTCCTGCATCGCTTGCGCGTCGCCGACGTGCCCTACGCCAGCTACGCCGGTTCACAATCGGTGGTCACGCGCGGCCGCGCCAGCGACGACGAAGCTGGCGGCTACAGCGCATTGAGCCGTATGCGCGAGCATTGGGACGTGCAATGGACGCCGGCGACCGAAGTCGCGCTGGCCGAACGCGTGATCTACGGCGAGCGCTTTTCCGAGGTCTGCGAGCGACGTCTGAACGAGGCCATCGGCAGCGCCGCACACGCGGCCGATGCCACCCGCTTGCTGATCGACGCGGTGCTCACCGATGCCACCCAGGCCACCGCGCGTGCGCTGGACGCCACCGAACGTCTGAGCAGTCTGGACGACGACGTCGGCAGCCTGAGTCAGGCGGCGCGCACGCTGGCCGCGCTGAAGAGCTACGGCAGCTCGCGTCCGGCGCTGACGCAGATCGCCGGCACCATCGAACGTTTGCTGGTCGGCACCTTCACTCGCGCGATGCTGCGCCTCGCCATCGCCAGCCGCGGCGATGTCGAAGCGACGCAGGACGCGCGCGCAGCGATGCGCGTGCTCAACGAACTGGCGTTGTCGCAAGCGCTGCTCGACCGCGGCGCCTGGATGCAGACGCTGACACAAATTGCCGGCGACGAAGCCCTGGAGGCAACCGCCAGCGGCGTTGCCGCGGCCTTGTTGTACCTGGCGCGCGAGTTGCACGAAAACGATCTGCGCGGCCTGCTCGAGCGCCGCCTCGGCGATGTCATCCGCCCGGCCCGCGCGGCCGATTTTCTCGCCGGTTTTTTCGAGGTCAACGCGCTGGTACTGCTGAAGAACCGCGAGATCGTCGCTGCGATGAGCGGCTTTCTGTCAGCGCTGCCCGCCGAGCACTTCCGCGATGCGCTACCCGCGCTGCGCCGAGCATTTGCCTTGCTCGGCGCCAGCGAGCGGCGTTTCCTGCTGGAACATCTGGTCGGCCTGCACGGGCGCGCCGCGCCAGCGGTTGCCGCGCAGGTGCTCACCGCAGCAGACCAGCAGTCGCTGACCGATCTCTCGGCCACGCTGGGACAGGCGCTCGACGATCTGGATGATTTGCTGTGAGCCGGCGTATTCGCTTCCAACACTGTGCTGATCTGCACCTCGAACTGAGCGGCAATCTCGGGGGACTGGTTTTTTGTCCGCAAAGGACGCAAAGAACGCAAAGGAGAGCAAAGGCGTCAGGGGTGCGGCGCATGAACATCGAGCCCCAAAACGCTAACTTTCGCATGGCTTTCTTTGCGTCCTTTGCGTTCTTTGCGAACAAAGACTCCTGCCCAATGAACAGCGAGAAGCATGATGGAGCCTGAAGCCGCCGCCGCCCTGCTGCGCTGGCGACTGGTGCTCGGGGCTGAGGCCGAGCGTGCTGAGCCCTTGCTGGGTTTGAGCGCGCTGTGCGCACAGTGCGGGCCCGCGGCGGAAGACGTGGTGGCGATGACCGAGGCCGAACTTGAAGCGCTCGATGACACGCTCGACTTTGTCTACGGCGCCGGTCGCAAGAGTGGGCTGACTGCCTATCTGCCGCGCTGGCTGGAGCGCGTGCGCGGCTTCTTCACCGCCGATGTCGTCGCGTTGGTGCAGAAGGATGCAATCGAGAAGAAGGGGCTGACGCGCCTGCTGTTCGAGCCGGAGACCCTGCCGTACCTGGAGAAGAATGCCGATCTGGTCGCCACGCTGCTGTCGGCGCGCGCGCTGGTGCCGGACGAGGCGAAGGAAATCGCGCGGGGTATCGTGCGCGAGGTGGTCGAGCAGTTGCGCAAGAAGCTGGAGACGGCGACGCGTACGGCGCTGATCGGCGCGGTCAAGCGCCATTCGCGCAGCCCGTTCAAGGTCGCCCGCAATCTCGACTGGAAGCGCACCGTGCAGCGCAATCTGCACACCTACGACCACAACAAGCGTCGGTTGGTGCCGGAGTCTTTCCACTTCCTCGCCAACCGGCGCAAGCGCCACGAATGGGAGGTGGCGATCCTGGTCGACCAGTCCGGTTCGATGGCGGTCAGCGTGGTCTACAGCGCGATCATGGCGGCGATCTTCGCCTCCATCGACGTGCTGAAGACGCGTCTGGCCTACTTCAACCACGACACCGTGGTCGACATGACACCGCATCTGGTGGATCCGGTCGAAGTGCTGTTCAGCGCGCAACTTGGCGGCGCAGAGAACTACAACCTGGCGCTCGATTACGCCAAGGAACATTTCCTCGAGCGCCCGGACAAGACCTTGGTGCTGCTGATTACCGATCTCTATCACACGGCCGGCAACAACGAGCGTTTTCTGTTGCAGGTGCAGGAGATGATCGACTCCAAGGTCAAGTTCATGGTCCTGCTCAAGCTCTCAGACGCCGGCCAGCCCAGTTACGACCATGACCTGGCAAAGAAACTGGTCGCCCTGGGCGCCCATTGTTTCGGCGCCTCACCCAAACAACTGGTGGAGATCGTCGAACGCATCATGAAGAACCAGCCCTACGATCACCTGGCGCAAAACCCGAAATGAATCCGGCGTCGTTCCGCCGCTTTTGTAGGCCGCTGTGCCGCGTAGCGGCTCACCGGCGCAGCGATCAAAGCGCCGGTGAGCGCGATGAAACTGCGCACACGCGGCCTACAAAAGAACTTGCGCGTACACCCGTGAACCACAGCTCTGGTAGACCGCTGTGCCGCGTAGCGGCTCACCGGCGCAGCGACCAAAGCGCCGGTGAGCGCGATGAAGCTGCGCACACGCGGCCTACAAGAGCACTTGCGCATACACCCGTGAACCACAGCTCTGGTAGACCGCTGTGCCGCGTAGCGGCTCACCGGCGCAGCGACCAAAGCGCCGGTGAGCGCGATGAAGCTGCGCACACGCGGCCTACAAGAGCACTTGCGCATACACCCGTGAACCATCGCTCTGGTAGGCCGCTGTGCCGCGTAGCGGCTCACCGGCGCTTTCCCTGCGGTCGTGACCAAAGCGCCGGTGAGTGCGATGGAGCTGCGCACACGCGGCCTACATTCGAATCCACGACTTTTCGACCAAGGTCAACCCGATGTCTGACATCCCGAATCTCCCCGTGAACCAGCTCAAGCTGGTCGTCAGCGACGCCCAGGAACTGGCCAAGGGCATGTCGATTGCCGACAAGGGCGGCATCCGCCATCTGGCGCGACATGGCAACAAGCTTTACGCCGAGGCCGATGGCAGCGGCGCGACGCCGTACAAGGCGCAGATCGTGCACGACGACAAGGGCTGGCGCGGACGCTGTTCGTGCATGGCAGCGCGCAGTCGGCCCTTCTGCAAGCACGCCGCCGCGCTGCTGGTGGCCTGGTCGCGCGACCCGGCTGCGTTCGCGGTGGCCGAGGCGCCGCCGGCGGTCGCAACTGGCGAACCCGGCAGCGAGGCCAAACGCGCCAAGCCGAAGACCGGCAAGGTCGATGCCAATGCGCTGATGCGCCAGGGCATCGAGCAGACCCTGAACCTGGTGCGTGAACTGGCGTTGTCTGGCATCAGCACGATCAGCGCCGAGCGTGTGGCGCAGATCCGCGCGCTGGCAGAAACCCTGCGCGCCGAACGCCTGCGCCGGATCAGCGCGCGGCTGCTGGAACTGGCCGGGCTGCTGGATACCGCGGTCGCCGACTTCGGCCTGCTCGACTCAGAAGCTTACGCCGCAGCACTCACCGACATCAGCCTGAGCGCGCGACGAGTCAGCCGTCATCTGGACGGCAGCGATCCGCTCAAACCGGAATACGTCGAGACGCTGATCGGCAAGACCTGGACCAAAAAAGACCGTGCCGACGCGGGCAAGCTCGATCTGATCGAGTACGCCTTCATCCACGAGATCACCGCCGACGACTACGTCATCCGCGAGAGTCGTTTCGTCGACCTGGCGAGCGGTACGCACTACAGCGAGAAACAGATCCTGCCGGCCTTCCTGGCCAAGCGCACGGCGCCCAAGCGCAGTTACGCCGGATTCGTGTTGCGCGGCGCCGGCGGCGGGCGTTATCCGGGTTTCGCGCCGCTGCGCCTCGACCTTGCCGAGGAGGGTCGATTCGATGAACCGGCGGCTGGCGATTTCGCGGGCGTGCTCGCCAATGCGCTGCCGAGCGTAAGCGCGGCGCTTGCGACGCTCGCCGAGGCGCGCAAGGACGTGTTCGGCGCCGACAGCGTGCCGGTAGCCATTCGCCTGGATTCGCTGTACGCCGAGGGCGAGCGCCTGTTTGCCGTGGATGGCGGCGGCGACAGTCTGTTGATCGGCGGCGGTACGGACACCGTGATGGCGGTGACTCAGGCGCTGACCCAGGCCGAGCTCAAGTGCGTGCTCGGCGATCTGCTGCTGCTTGGCGCGATGCCATGCCTGAATCCCCTGGCGCTGGTCATCGAACGCGCCGGGCAGGTGGAATTGGTGCCGCTGCCTGTCGTCGACCAGACCACGTTGCTGCGTCAACGCAAGCTCAAGCGCGTGGGCAAGCGCGAACGCTGGATCGACAGCGCGCGTGAGTTGGGTGTGAACGCTGCGGCGCTCGTTCTCGGCGAAGTGCGCGAGGAACTTGCCGATACCTTGAGCGAAGGCCTGAGTGCCTTGGGAACACGACGCGCTGACGGCATGGTCAGTCGACTGCAGGGATTGGGCCTGGCGAAGCCGGCGGCCTTGCTCGCCGAAGTCGCCCAGCGCGCAGATCCGGCAGAGAAACTCGACGACGTGCTGCGTCTGCTGCAGGTGCTCGGCATCGGCCTGACGCGCCTCGCGGCCAGCAAGAAGATCGACCGTTCCACACTGGTGCGCTCGCCGCTGCACCCGGCCATCGAGGTACTGCCGCCGGATGTGCATCTGGAGCCCGCCGATCTGCTGGCCGAACTGGGATCGAGCCGATTGCAGGGTCACAGTCGCGCAATCGCCATCGATCGCGCACTGGCCGCTTACGACTCCGATACGCTCGCGCAACTGGCGCCAATGCTGTTCGCCGATGGCAGTGTCTGCGGGTTGGTCGTCGGGCGTTATGCGGCGCATCCGGAGCTGGCCATGGAACTGGCGCAACACGCGCTGAGCGCCAATCCGTCGCGCATTCGCCGCTGGACCGTCGAGTCCGCGTACGCCGACCAGGCGCGTGTTGCCAAGTTGACCGCGATCCTGCTGCTGCAAACACTGGCAACGCCAGCGGCGCGCGAGGTGTTGCGTCAGTTCCGCGATCAGCGACGTCCGGATCCCGCGCTCAAGGCGATGGCCAACTGGGCGCTCGAACCCGCGCATGCGCCGGAAGTCCGCCCGGAGTTGCTTGCCGGGCTGAATGCCCCCAACCGCGACGAGCGCATCCAGTACCTGCAAAAGATCGGCCAGAACGGCGCGATCGCCGCAATCCATTCGGTACGCCTGGTTGCCGCCAGCGACGCCAGCATGCCGGTGCGCTACAGCGCCTGGGCGACGCTGGCGCTGCTGCTCGACGTCGGTGTCGTGCCGATGCTGATCGGCAAGCTGCAGGACCGCCGCAATGACGACGACGCGGCGCGCGAAGCGGCGCACGCGCTCGGTCTGCTCGGCGACAGTCGCGCGATCGGTCCACTGCTGGCGGCATTCACCGAAGCTTTCAAGCCGGCGATCATCGCCGACAGCTTGCGCGCCATTGGGCCCGCTGTGCTGCCCGCACTGGTCGACCATGTCGATCGTCAGCCCGAACTGGCGGAGCGCAAGGTCGCGCAGGAACTGGTCATCGGTGTCGGCGCGGAGCTGTCGCGCGATTTTCTCGCCGCGCGGCTGCAGCAGGTACCGCAAGGTGACCTCGTGGCGTGCGCGCAGCGCTATCTCAAGCTGGCCAGCGGTGCGACCCAGTTGAAGCTTTGGGTTGCCGATGCCGTCGAGGCACGCGTGACGGCAGACGGCGCCGAAGTCCCGGCCGAGCTCAAGAAGATCCTGAGTCGGGCGCGTGTTCCACCCAAGGCACGTGCGAAAGCGTAGCAGTGCCCACTGGCCATCAACCGCCAAATCGTCATTGCGAATCAGCCTTGGCGATTGTGGCAAACGCTCCATCCGCGCAGCGCATCCAGCGACATTGAACCCGCTCATCCTGAGCAAGGCATCCAACGCTCCATCAGGATGCGTCGTCGAAGGACGAGCAGGGCCTCCAGGACGTCGCACACCGATCGCCCCGCGGCACCCTTCGACGCCGCATCCCGATGAAGCCGGGATGCCCTGCTCAGGGTGAACGGCTCACAAATTCAATAACTTACGATATCGGCTCTTGGAGAGCTGAGCTTACTCGGCTGGGAGAGCGACTCAAGTCCCCGGCTGCAAATACGCCACCGGCGCGAACAGCAGGCGTTCGCGACGACGTGGGTCGAGCTCCACGCGGGTCTCGGTGTCGAAAATCATCGCCGGGCGTTGCGCGAGTTCGAACTGCGGCCACTGCGGTAATCCTCGGACGTTCGGATCGCCCGTGCGCGCAAATGCCAGCAGCGCATCGCTCATCCGGTCGGCGAGTGCCTGGGCGGAAACGTCACCGGCGGTGTACGGGCTTGCATCCACCGTGTTGAACAAGAGCGGGATGTCGACCATGTGCGGCGCGCCCCAGCGGCCGCCGTCGAGCGGTGACTGCCAGTGCACGTAATAGGTCCAGGTCGGCGCGCCCTGTTCGGCACGGCGTTCGGCTTCGATCAACATGCCGCGCCAGGAACGCGCCGCGGTGGTGATGGAAAAGAACAACTCGCTCGGTGAGGCCCGTGGATACCAGCGGCGATAATGCTCGACGATCGCTTCGGCGCTGAGTGGCCCCATGAACTGCGCGATGTGCTGCTTGAGCTTGTCCGGCAGGCCAATCCAATCGAGTTCAAACGTGGTGGGATCGGCCACCCCGATCAGGCTGGTGGTCTCCTGCAGTGTGTTGCCGAGCACCATCGGGATGTGGCGGGACTGGGCCGGCGCGTCCGGAGAAAACGGGTCGCGCGGCAGTGCCTTGCCATCGACGACTGGCGTCCAGACGCCGCCCTGCATGGCCTGCAGTACCTGCGTCAGCGGCATCGTTTCGATCTCTCGCACACGGTCAGGCGACAACTGCAGCGCCGCCAGCACCGCCTGCGCGGTCTCTCGGCCATGCGCCCGCGTGCGCCCGGTCACTTGCTGCCCGCTCATGGTCCAGACGCGGTGGAACAATCCTCTTGCCGCAGGCATGGCCATCAATGTTGCGCACTTGGCGCCGCCGCCGGACTGACCGAAAAGGGTCACCGACGCCGGATCGCCACCAAACGTGGCGATGTTGTCGCGCACCCAGGTCAGGGCCAGCACCAGATCCAGCATGCCGGCATTGCCCGACTCGGCGTAGCGCTCGGCATCGAAATCGGCCAGATACAGGAAACCGAAACCACCGATCCGGTGGTGCAGCGTCACTACCACGACATCGCCGCGTCGACTCAACGCTGCGCCGTCATACAGCGGCTCGCTGACGGCCCCATGGCTGTAACCGCCACCGTGGAAGTAGACCAGCACGGGGCGCTTTGGCGTATCCTCCAGTCCCGCCGTCCACACGTTGAGACGCAAGCAGTCTTCGCTGATCGTCGCCGGATCGATCGCTGAGGTCTGTGGGCACGCCGGTCCGTACTCGACGGCATCGCGGATTCCGGTCCACGGCGGCGCCGGCAGCGGCGCACGGAACCGACGGTTTGAGGTATCGGCGCCGTAGGGAATGCCCTTGAAGCTGTGGATGCCGTCCGATTCGACGCCGCGCAACAGTCCGCTTCTCGTTTCCACCAATACGCTGCCAGCTTCTTCCGTGTGCAGGAGCGCGCTTGCGCGCGATGGCCTTTGAAGGCCCTCGCTCGCAGGTGGCGAATCCTTCATGGACTCCCGCTCGCTGCCGCAAGCCGCGAGCACCCATACCACCAGCAACAACGACCGTCGAGACCTCACGGCGCCGGCGCCGCGGCCTTTGGCGCCTGCGCGTACACGATCAGGATCGCCAGATCCTCACGACCCACTTGGCGCAGGCTGTGACTGGAACCATCGCGCGTCAGGATTGCCATCCCCGGTACCACCGCGTGCGCCTTGCCATCCAGCGTCAGCTCGCCGCGTCCGCTGAGCACGTAATAGACCTCATCCTTGCCATGCGCATGCAGACCAATCGACGCGCCCTGGTGCAACACGCGCCGGCGCACTGCGAATCCGAAGCCCGGCGCGTCCTTGAAGAACGGCGACGCCACGGTGATGCCATCGCCTCCGTGGGGCGCGATCTGCACCTGCGCGATGCGCTCGGCGTGCTCGATCAAGGAGGGCAGCGGCTGGCCAGCGTGGCGCTGGCGCTGGTCGGCCGGCACGCCGCAATCCACGTCGCGCGTGGCAATCGATGCCGGCAACAACTTCTGCGCGATCAGATCGCCGACCACCAGACAGGCGACAGCGATGGCGCCACGATGGTGAAAATGGGTGTCATCGGCGAGCCCGACGACCGGGTCATGCAAAAAGTAGGCTTTCGACGCTTCCGGGCCGAGCGCTTCGATCCAGTCCATGCTGCGCTGCGCCAGATCGATCAATGCCACCTTGTCCGCGGCGGCCACGTCGCGCACCGCCGCGGCGTATGCGCCGTGCGTGTCGACCGCACGGCCCTGTTCGTCAAAGGTTCCGCGCGCCACAGGCGTCAGCAGCACCGGCGTCGCTCCCGCAGCCCGTGCGGCACTGACGAATCGCCGCAGGCCAGCTGGAAAATCGACCGTGGCATCGGCGTAGCGCGCCGGATCCTCGGCCTTCTGATCGTTGTGGCCGAACTGAATCAGCAGCAGATCGCCGGCGCGCAGCTCCGCCATGGTGGTGTCGAAATGGCCGAGCGTCCGATAGTCGCGCGTGCTGCGCCCGGACACGGCACGATTGAGAATTTCGACGTCGTCGGTGACGAAACTGCCCAGCGCCTGACCCCAACCGGTACGCGGATAGCGCGCCTGCGGATACTCACTCGCCGTGGAATCGCCGACGATGACGATGCGCGGCGCGCCGTGGGCGTTGGCGGCGAGCGACAGACTCGCCACGACCAAGACGAGCGACCGACCCGATCGAAGCAAGCGCTGCAGTCTACCCATCGTCAGCGTTGGCATTTCCCTGCACTCTCCGTCCGAGCCTTCGGCACATTGTAGCGACAACCTGTCTACCGGTGTCATTCAATGGTGCGGACCTGTGGGAGCGACCTTGCGTCGCGCGCTCTCACTTTCAGCGCTCGCGACACAAGGTCGCTCCCACATGGGCCATTGCGCGAACAAGCGCCGCAGCAGGGATGACCGGACCACTCAAGGATCTCCAACCGCGACACCCGAGCGCCGTTGGTCGTGTCACCATATCCGCCCGTCCCGATCGCCTGCCGAAGGAATCACCCGATGAATCCGACTGCAATTTCGCGCCGCCAGATGCTGCAAGGGAGCCTGGGCACCATTGCCCTGGTCGCCACCAGCCCACTGTTGTCCGAGACCCGTGGGGCAACGCCGTCGCAGACCGAGGGTCCGTTCTTCCCGACCCGCGACCAGGCCGACAAGGACATCGACATGACGCTGATCGAGGGTCATGCCGAGCATGCCCTTGGCGAGGTGGTCGAGATCAGCGGCCAGGTGTTGGCCGAGGACGGCACGCCGATCGCCAATGCACTGGTGGACGTCTGGCAAGCCAACAGCCACGGCCGTTACGCGCATGAACGCGACACCAATACGGCGCCGCTGGACCCGAACTTCCAGGGTTGGGCGCAGTTCACGACGGATGCGCAGGGCCGCTATCGGGTCAAGACGATCAAACCGGGTGCCTATCCGGTCGACAAGGGCTGGTCACGACCACCGCACATCCACTTCAAGGTGGCGCTGCGCGGCTATCACGAGCTGACCACGCAGATGTATTTCGCCGGCGACTCGCTGAACGACATAGACCGTTTGTTGCAGGCGTTGTCCGCCGATGAGCGCAGTCGCGTCGTCGTTGCCTTTTCAGCTGCAGCGGAGAAAAGCGCGCCGCACGGTCAGTTCGATCTGGTGCTGCGCAAAGTTTGACGCCCGCTGTGGGAGCGGGTTTATCCCGCGAAAGCTGTCGCGGAGTAAATCCGCTCCCACTTGAAAATCAAGGCCTTACGGCATATTCGAAAAGAGTCCGTGCCTTGTTCGCGCAACGAACATCTTGAGGTAGGTCACCTTGGCCGCGTGGCGGCCTACGTGATAACGCCGACTGTCACGTAGTCTGCTGCGCAGACAACGTGACCTACTTTCAACATCACCGGCTCGCAAAGATTCCTACGACCCCAGCGTCCACCTCTGCGCCGCAAACGGCATGCTGCGCAGACGTTTGCCGGTTGCCGCGAACAGCGCATTGGCGAGCGCCGGCGCTGCGGTTGGAATGCCCATCTCGCCGGCACCTGAGGGAGCACGCTCGCTGTCGATGATTTCGACTTCGACATCCGGTGCGGCGGCCAACTGCAGCAACGGATAGGTGTCGAAGTTGCCCTCGACGACGCGGCCCTTGTCGATGTGGATTTCGAGCGCTTGTGCGGTGCTGATGCCATCGATGGTGCCGCCCATCATCTGGGCATCGATGCCCAGGCGATTGATTGGCCGGCCGACGTCGACCACGCAGACGCAGCGCTCGATCCGGTAGGCACCGCCCTCGCCCGCCGAGACTTCCATGGCATGAGCGGCGTAACCGCCAAAAGTGAAGTGCGCGGCGATCCCCAGTCCGCGGCCTTTGGGCATTTCACGACCCCAACCGATGTTCTTCGCAGCGCGCCGCAGCACTTCACTCAAACGACCGGTCTCGAACATCGGGCCGCCGTGGCCGGAATACGGGATCTGCCGCGGCTTGCCGAGCAGTTCGAGCCGGAACGCCACTGGATCCTTTCCCGCAGCATGGGCGACTTCGTCGACGAAGCTCTGCACAGCAAACGCGTTGGCGGTGTGCGCGGGTGCGCGCCAGGAGCCGCGGGTCATGCCGGACTTCACGCCAAACCATTCCATGCGCAGGTTCGGCAGCAACGCGGCCGGAAAATCGTCCGGATACAGTTCCGCCGCCCACATCTGGTCCTCGGGCATGTTCGGCCGCCGGTAATACTTGCTGGCGCTCGCCAGCCGATGCGCCCATCCGGTGACCTGCTGATCCTGGTCGAGAGTCGCCAGCATATGGTGATGGCCAAACGGGCGGAAATAATCGTGGCGCAGATCGTCCTCGCGCGTCCACAACAGCCGGATCGGGCGCTTGCTCAACTGCGACAGCAACACGGCCTCGGCGACGAAGTCGTTGCTCAGGCGTCGACCAAAACCGCCGCCGACGCGGGTCATCTGCACCTCGATGTTGAAGCGGTCGACTCCGGTGATCTGGTTGGCCAAACGCGAGGCACCGGCCGGTTGCTGCATCGGGGCGATGATGCGCACGCGATCCGCCTCGACATGCACGCAGGCATTTTGCGGCTCCAGCGGGCAGTGCGACACGAACGGCACGCGATAGACCGCTTCGACCACCCGTGCGGCGCGATTGCGCGCGGCATCGAAGTCACCATCCTCGCGACAGCGAAAGCCCTTGCCCTTCAGCAACTCGGTGCACTGGGCGTCGAGCGCGGCGCTCGATTCGTCGCGCCAGGGTCCGTCGCTCCAGACGATCTTGAGTGCTGCGCGACCCTTCAGTGCCGACCACGTGTCATCGGCCAGCACCGCCACGCCGGGCGCCAGATTGGCGATGATCGGCTCGCCGGATTTCGGTCCGGGAAGGGCAAGAACCTCGCGCACGCCGGGGATTTTCAGCGCTGCGCTGGCGTCGAAGGACACCAGCTCGCCGTCGAAATTCGGACATCGCGCGACCACCGCGACCAGCGCATCGGGCATGCGCGCATCGATCCCGAACTGCGCCTTGCCAGTGACGATTTCGCGCAGCGCAACTTGCGGCTGGGCGCTGCCGATCAACCGGTAGTCCTTGGGCGCCTTGGTGGCCACATCTTCGGTCGGCCAGGCTGCCCGGGCGGCCGCGCCGATCAGTGCCGCATAGTTGACGCGTCGACCGTCGCTGTGAATCACCGCTCCGGATTCGGTACGCAGATTGTCGACGGCGGCGTTCCAGTGCGACGCGGCCGCGTGCAGCAACACCCAGCGCACGCGCGCGCCGACCTGACGCAGATCGGTCCATGCGTCCGGAATCGAGGTGCTGCCGCCGGCACCCTGCGGGCCGTATTTCCAGGTCACGCCGGGTTCGGCGTCGATCCTGACGATGCCGAACGGCAACTGTTCGACCTTCACCTTCGACCAGTCGGCATCCATCTCCTCGGCGATGATCATCGGCAACGAGGTGTTGACGCCCTGCCCGATCTCCGGCGCGCGCGCACCGATATGCGTGGTGCCGTCCTGATCGATGCGGATGAACAGGCCGATTGCGTTCGTTTGTCGTGGGTCCAGACTTGTCTGGACGCTTGTCGCTTCCGCACGTAGCACTCGCGGCACCAGACTCGCCGAAATCAGCAGCGCGCCGGTCGCCGTCAGCGTGGCGCGGATGAAATCGCGGCGGGTCAGGCCGGCCTGCACCGCTGTACCCCCATCGAACAGCGCCGGGCCCCAGTCATCGCGATCGAGCCTGCTCATGCGGACCCTCCCGACCGCGCCATCAGGGCAGCGCGCTTGATCGCCCGACGGATGCGCGGATAGGTGCCGCAGCGACAAAGGTTGGTCAGAGTATCGATGTCGGCGTCGGTCGGTTCAGGCTGGCGTTTCAGCAGGTCCACCGCCGCCATGATCTGGCCGGCCTGGCAATAGCCGCACTGAGGCACGTCCTCGGCGATCCACGCCTGCTGCACGACATGCAGCGAGTCGCCGGCAAGGCCCTCGATGGTCAGGACGTTTCGACTCTCGGCGGCGCTGATCGGAAAGCTGCATGAGCGCACGGCAGCGCCATCCACATGCACCGTACAGGCGCCGCACAGGCCGATTCCGCAACCGTACTTGCTGCCGGTCAGCCCGGCGTGATCACGCAGATACCACAGCAGCGGCATGCTGGCGTCGCCGTCGAAGGTCGCTTGCTTGCCGTTCAAGGTGAACCGGATCATGGTCGGCCCTCGCGATGGCGAAGACCGATCGTAGCGCCGCCCGGTGGCGGGCGCACCGGTCGGAGGTCATGTGGGAGTCCCGGTCGCCCCTGTCGATGCGCTTATTCGCGCAAAGAACACACGGAAGTAGGTCACGTTGCCTGCGCAGCAGGCTACGTGACGCTGTCCATTGTCACGTAGCCCGCTGCGCAGGCAACGTGACCTACAAATAAATACTCTACAATCAAACGTTTAGAGGATGTTCTGTGAAAGGCGGAACAGCCAATAGTCCGCAAAGGACTCAAGGGACGCAAAGAAAGCACAATCGTGGATGCGTTCAGCCGGAGCGATTCCCGTTCAACACTTCCCTTTGCGTCCTGTGTGTCGTGCGGACAAAAAGAAGGGGAACGATATCGCCACTGGTCGAGTTGGCGACGCGTTCCCCGGGTAGACACCCAGCGCGCGACTGGAACAATCCAGTCGCGCGCCGGGAAACGCTTACGGCGTGAAGTTCAAGCGTGCCACCTCACCAGCCACTGCAGCATCACGTCCGATCACCAGCGGCTTGTAGGCATTCACCAGCCAACGTGGCAACTGGCTGATGTACGCCGGGCTCAGCAGCGAACCACTCTGGCCACCCGGATAGATCTGCTGGGCGCTGATCGGGGTGCTCATGCTGCCGACGAAACGTCGCACCGGGCCACCGGTGAACATGAAACCGTTGAGTGTGTTGGCACGGACGCTGACATCGGAGTCGTCGACCACCTCGTAGTTGCCCGGACGAGCGACGCCGGGCAGGTTGGGCCCCAGATTGGTGATCGGGAACGGATTGTTGCCCGGGATGTTGAAGGGCTCGCCGAGTGGGTGACGGAACACCTTGCGGTGCAGCTTGCCCCAGCGGTAAGCGTCCTGATTGGTCGACTGCCCGAACGCCGGCGCGAATTCGGCGCTGGCGAGCAGATTCAGGCCATCCTTGAGGCTCTTCAGCAGCAGGAAGTCGCGCGCGGCCTCCGGATTGGGTGCGCCTGCAACCACGAAGAAGTCGAGCCCCGATGCACCTTTGCCACGCGCGGTCGGGAAAGTATCCAACAGGTTCTTGATCGCACGCAGGCTCTCTTCGTTGCTCGGAAGCTGCGACGACAACCCCACCCGCGCCAATGTCGCATCCAGCACGTTGCGAACGGTCTGGTTACGCCAGAAGGTGTACAACGTGGTCGCCACCGAGTTGGCTACCTCGGCCGCCGAGGGTTCGGGTAGATTGGCCGGGTTGTCGCCCGGATCGTAACCTTCGCGGATGCCGGTCGGCGTGGTGAGGTTCCAGTCGCGGATGCGTGTGACTGCCTCGACCACTGCCGGGTCGGCGCCCAGTGCCGCCAGTTGCGACCACGCGCCGCTGGCACCGGCGTTGGCGAATGCACTGAGCAGTGCCGGACGCAACAACTCGGCGTCGAGCGGCTGGTTGTTGGCCTGCCACTGGCGCATGTCGGCGAGCGACACCTTGACGTCGGCATCCAGCTTGGCGCGGATCAAGCGGTCGACGCGGCCCATGCGGAAATCCGCATATCCCGCATTCAGGTAATACAGACCTCCACCCGCGCGGGTCTGGTTCAGCGCGTTGTTGTCGCTGGTGGTTCCCACCGGGTCGTTGTTGGCGTTGGCAATGTAACCACTGGCCGGATTGGTCGCATTCGGCATCTCGGCGATCGGCAACAACTGGAAGGGCGTGGCCTGATTTGCCTGCGAAGTGGTGCGCGGCAACCAGTCGTGCTTGAGTGCGCCCGTTCCATCGCGGACCAGGAACGGGGGAATGTTGCCGTCGGCACGGCCGAGCGTCTGCAGGTCGGTGCGCAACGGCAGCTCGCCGGGCGCCGTGTAGGCGATATTGCCATCGACATCGGCATAGGCGAAGTTCTGGCTGGCGCCGTCGAAGAAGGTCAGTGCCTCGCGGAACTCGGCCAGGTTCTGCGCCCGCGCGATGCGCCGGTAGGCCTCCAGTTCTTGCGTCGGACCCCAGCCGGTATAGGCGAAGCTGATGCCGGTATCGCCGGTGATCGAGACCACCGGGCCGTTGTTGCGCCGCGGCACGATGATGGTCACGCCACCGTTGGTGTAACCGATCGAACTCACCCGGGAGACGTTGTCGTTCACCTGATCGCCGAGCGAATTGGCGAAATAGCTCTGGAAAATCCAGACCACCGGCTCGGCCACGCCACTGTGGATGGTGTGCGTCGGCAGTCCATAGGTATTCAGGCGGAATTTCTCGGAGAAGGCATCCGTCATGTCCATCGGATTGACCGTCTGCCCCCAGCAATGGCGCGTGGTGCAACCAAGCAGGATGTTCGGCGTCCCAGGTACCGAGACCCCCACCACGTCCATCGGCTGCGCAAATTGCGGGTCGGTGGACACCACGTGGGCCTCGTTCCACAGCGCCGGCATGTCCATCGACAAGTGCGGGTCGTTGGCGAGAATCGCCTTGCCGTCGACGGTCTTGCTGCCACTGATCAACCACCAGTTGCTGCCGCCGCGCTTGGCGTTGAGCTGCATCGTCGGCGCCAGCCACGGATTGTCCTTGACCGCCTCGACATGCTGACGTGCCGCTTCCAGCGTCTGCGGATCGATCATCGGGATATTGCTTGTGTCCATGCCCGACTTGTCGGCCTCGGTGACGCCGATGCCGGCGAGGAAGCCCGGAACAGTCACCCGACCGTCGACCGGCTTCACGCGACTCAAATCCTCGAAAAACAGCCGGTTGCCATCGAAGCCGGCGGCTGCACCCGCCTGCTGATAGGCGCCCAGACGCACGGTCAGGCCGGTGTCGTTGTCGAAACCGAGCTGCCAGGCGAGGAATTTGCCGATCGCAAAGGTATCGACCGGCGACCACGGCTCGGCGCGCGTCAGTTCCAGGGCCGAATACTCGACCGGCAGGGGATTGCTGCGCAGCCAGGCGTTGACGCCATTGGCATAGGCCTGGGTGATGCCGCGCAGTTTGGCGTTGGTTTCGACATAGGTCGCCCAGGCCGCACGGCGGATACCGAGCGTACGCAACTGCACGTCGTTGGCGAGCGCGGCAGGTCCAACCAATTCGGCATAGGTGCCACTGGCGACGCGGCGCAGGAAATCCATCTGGAAGAAGCGGTCGCGCGCGTGACTGTAGCCGAGCAGGTAGGCGGCATCCTCGTCACTCGCGGCGAGCACCGTCGGCACGCCCTCCGCGTCGTACGAGATCGATCCCGGCGCCTTCAGGCCGGGCGCGGAAATGGACTGGGCGGATGCCAGCGAAGCACCTCCCAGAAGGGCGACAACGAGCGCGGCAACCAGCGGCTTTTTGATCATCACGGCACCTCCTCAGAGAAAACACCCGGAGCATCCTACGAGCAGCGTCCGAGTGCACGTTGCGCTGCGTCAATACGGTTACTTGCCCGACTTGTTCAATCCCGACTGCGCGGTCCGATCGGCGTCTCCGGTACCGGATAGCCGGCCGCGGTGAACACTTCGACGATCTTGCGATTGGTGTCGAAATACACCTGCCAGTAGTTGTCCGTGTGGGTGTACGGCCGCACACACAATTTTGGTCCCTCGGGCGTGAACTCCAATATGTCGATTTCCGGTGCCGGATTGCTGCACACGTTGGCGATCGATGCGATGACCGGCTTCAGGCGGGCGATGGCATCGATCGGATCCACGCTGTTGGCGATCTTTGCCACGCAGTCGACGCGCCGATGCGGCAGCACGCTGAAGTTCTGGATGTTGTCGGCGAAGATCTTGTTGTTGCCCACCACCACGACGGTATTGTCCGGGGTCACGATGGTGGTCGCGAACAGTCCGAGCTCGCGCACGGTGCCAAGCGTGCCGCCGGCGCAGATGAAATCGCCCACGTTGTACGGGCGCAGCACCTGCATGAAGATGCCGGCGGCGAAACTGCCGAGCATGCCGCTCCACGCCGCGCCGATCGCCAGTCCGGCGCCGGCCAGCAAAGCGGCGAACGAGGTCGTCTTGACCCCGAACATCTCCATCAGCGCGAGGATCAACACGATGTTGAGCAACACCGAGACGATCGACCGCAGGTAATTGATCAGCGTGACATCGAGCTTCTTCGCGCGCTCCATCACCGCGCCCATGGCGCGTACCGCCATGCCGATCAACCAGCGACCGACCACCCAGGCAACGATGGCACCGAGAATCTTGAGACCGATATCGACGCCCTGTGTGCTCAAGTAGGCCCACGCGCCCTGCAATGTGTCGTTCATGGCGGTCCTCGCGATTGTCAGTGATGTCGGCTCACGTTCTGCTGCGGTGTTCCCACAATTTGCGTTGAGCCCGTCGGCATAGCCGCCGGGCGTTCGACCGATCGCGCGGCATGCCGCGCAAACTTGATCGGTCTCACTTTCGCGATAACCTTGCCCGGCCCGCAACAAGTTGCGTGCGTTCAAGCCGGCGCGCGGCATGCCGCGCCAGCGGCCGGCTTTCACCCTTCACGCGCCTTGCCTGGCGATGAAATCGATCGGAACTTTCTTCAAGTTACTTCTTGGACACCACACTAACGACTGCGCATGCGCGAAGCAATCGCGACATGCCGATAGTGGAACGCGGCGCCATCAGTGCAGTGTCACGGCGTCAGGCGCACCTTGAGCAGCACCAAATCCAGTTGTGCCTGCATCGCCTGAATTTCGCGACGCAAAGTCGCGAGTTCTGCGCTCTGCGCGGCATCGGCGGGGTTGAGACCCACCAGCGCCCGAACGATTTGTGGACCGTCCCGCGTGCTGGCGCTCCAGGCACGACCGACGACGAGCGGCAGATCATCATACGCAAGCTCGCTGATCGGCACGGCGCGCGCGCGGCCGCCACCGGCGGCGACCAGAAAATCACCGGCAGCGACATGGCCGACCACACGCACATCGACCTGGCCGATGAAGGCGATCAGTGCGTGCGTCGCGCGCCGGCTCTCGCCGGGATCGTTGCCGCTGATCGCCGGATTGCTCGATACGACCGCCAATTGCTGGGCACCGAGGATATCGAGACCGACCATGCCATCTCGGATGCCGACGACGCTGCCCGGCGGCAATCCGGCGTTTGCATCGGCTTTCGGCAGGTACTCGGCGTAGTCACCGCCGCTGCTGTTGAAGACAACGCCGCCGGAGCCGTTGCCCTCGACCGAACCGATCGCCGCGGCGCTGCCGTTCTGGAAGGTCAGGAAATTGTTGGAGGTCGTCGGCAGCGGGACGTTGACGCGGATCGCCAGCCCGTCCGGCGTCACGCCGCCGGATTGCGCGGCGTTGTTGCGGATCAGCGCCGCATGTCCGTTGCGCTCGGCCACCACATCGAAAGCGGTGATCGGATCGTTGGTATTGAAGCCAAACCCACCGCCGGCACGGATCAGGAACTGGTTGTCGCCGGAAGAAACGAAGTCGGTAGCGGTGCTGTCGGCCCACACAAAGGTGCCGGCATCGCCCAGGGCGTCTCCCGACAACGCGACGTCCTGGCAACCGAATCGCGGCAGACCCGAAGAAGTGCCAGGGCGCACTTTCGCGCTGCGTCCGGCGGCCAGCGAATAGGACCCGCCGGCGCAATTGTCGGAGCCGCCCGGGACCATGCTCAACCCGCCGCTGGCAGAGTTGATGTTGCCTCCGGCGACCGTGCTCCAGGGGCCACTGGCGGTGTTGACGCCACCACCGCCGACGACGCTGCGGCTGCCAACTGCCTGGTTGGCCTCGCCGCCGGAAACCGTGTCGTGGTCCGCGGCAGCGGTGTTGGCGAAGCCGCCGCTCACCACACTGCGTTGTCCGGTAGCGGCGTTGCCGGCGCCACCGGCGACGGCGCTGTTTTCGCCGCTTGCGCCATTGTTCGTGCCACCGGCAACAGTGCTGCCGGTCGCGCTGGCGCTATTACTGTCGCCACCGCCGACGCTGGCGAATGGCGCGCTCAGCGGATCCTCGCCGAGATCGCCAGCGCGATGGCCAAATCCACCGGCGATGGTGCCGTAGTGATCGCTGACCACGTGCGCGCGCTCGCCGGTGTAGCTGGGGTCGCTGTCGCCAGCCGGCACTCCGCCGCCAGAAATGGTGGCACCGCGCACGCTTGCGGGCGCAATCGTGTTGGCCGAACTGCCGAAGCGTATGTTGGCGGTCGCGCCGCCGGCTGGCCCGGTCAGAACCACACTCTGCAGCGAGGCCACGGTGGTGTTGTTGACGCGCAAGTTCAACGGCTGATTGTCGACGGTGCCGAGGAATGCAGACGCCGGATTGCCGGAATTGCCGCTCAACGACCAGGCCGGCGTCGCCACCGCCACGCAAACCGCGGCACCATCCGCCGCAATCGACTGCAGGTACTGGCCTGCCGGGCAACTCAACGGGCTGGCTGCGGTACGTCGCTGCACGCTCGCGTCGCTGCCGAGGGTGAGCGTGCGCGCGGCGATGCTGCCGGTGATGCCACCGCCGCCGGTTACGGCGGTCACGCCGGTGTCGGCATCGCTGGCGCAATTCACGTTGCCGGTGGCCTGCACGCCCTGCATGAACTGGCCAGCGGCGCAGTTGCCGCTGACCCGCACCTGCACCTGGGCCGGGTTGATCTCGGCACTGCCGACGGTGCCGTTGACGATGCTGGTTGCATTCACCGAGTCCGGTCCGGCGACCAGCGCCAGATCGGCGCTGATCGCCTTGCTCGCATACGGCACCTCGCGCACATTGGTGCGCGGGTTCAGCGTGGTGTAGGCGCCGGTCGAGGCGCCATCGCGGATGCGGACTTCGAGCCAGCGCTGGTCGCTGGCGGAAAACGGCGACGGCAACCCGAAGTTCAGGTCGCGGTTGAGCAATCCCCCGGTCAACGCCAGGTCGGCGACCACCACGGTCTGGCCGACCTGGGCTCCTGCAGCGGACTGGTTGAACAGGCGGAATTCGAGATCGAAGACGCCATTCGCCGGCACCCCTGCCACGCGCAACTGACCCTGGTAGCTGAGCGTGCCGTCCACGCTTTGCGCCCGGGCGCCGCATGCCAGCGCAAACAGCGCCAGCCCAAGCAACCGCTGCCGCATCGGAGTTCTCCTCATTGCTCGAAGCCGTTGGCGAACAACGCATCGGGCGGGATTTCGACACCTGCCCAGAAACCGCCGGCCAATTCGAAGCTGCCACCGGTCATCGGCGGACTGGCCTCGAACTGCCCAAGTGTATGGTCGACGAGGACACTGGCGCCGGCAGCGCTCCCGCTGCCCCCTTTCAAGGTCGACCAACGCAGGTCATAGGAGCCACCCTGCTGCGCCGACAAGGGTGCGCCGACCACCAGTAGAAGAACCCAGCGCAAACGGCCAGCAGGCATGCGGCACCCGGAGGAAGCGACCCGATGAATGATGGTACGGGTTAAACCGCTCCAGCGGGCCAGCGCGGTCGCAGATTTTCTCTGCGGCGGGTTCTCCGGCCGGCCCGATGCAGCGAGGTCAACGTGGACAGGGTCAGCACGCCAAGCCTCGACCAGCAGGACCTCAACCGTAATCCAGCGGTTTCGCCGGACCGCGAAACACGCTGTAGGTGTAAGCCGAATAGCCGAGGATCATCGGCAGCGTCACAGCCACCCCGAACAGGATGATCCACAGCGATCCGCTCGCCGCCGCCGCCTGATGGATGGTGATGCGATCGACCACCAGATACGGGTACAGGCTGTAGGCGAGACCTGCGAAAGCACTGGTGAACAATCCGACCGCGCAGGCGAAGGGCAGCTTCGGCGCACCGCTGATGCCACCTGACAACCGGCGCAGGGATCGATCTGCCAACAACACCAGCGCCACGCTGGCCAGGGGTATCGGCATCAGCAACAGAAAGTTGGGCAGCGCGAACCACTTGTCGAAGATCCGCGCACTGACCAGCGGCGTGGCGATCGACACCCCGGCAATGCCGAACGCGGTCAACCACAACGCCACGCGCGCCCAGCGCACCGCCTTCGCCTGCAGTTCGCCGCCGGTCTTCAGCATCAACCAGGTGGCGCCAAGCAGGCTGTAGCCCGCCAGCAGGCAGACACCGATGAAACCGGCGAAGGTGAAATTGGCGAGGCTCCACTCGAAGCCCAGAATGTAGGCGCCGAGCATGAAGCCCTGCGACAGCGCGGCGAGCGCCGAACCGGCGAAGAATGCGCGGTCCCACAGATGCTTGTGTTGCGCGCGCGCCTTGACGCGGAAGTCGAAAGCCACCCCGCGCAGGATCAGCGCAATCAGCATCAGCGTGACCGGCATGTAGAGCGCGCCGAGAATGACGCCATGAGCAACCGGAAAGGCGATCAGCAGGATGCCGACACCGAGCACCAGCCAGGTTTCGTTGGCATCCCAGAACGGTCCGATCGACGCGATCATCAGGTCCTTCTGCGCCTCGTCGGCGCCGGGCAGAAGGATGCCCACGCCAAGGTCGAAGCCATCCAGGATCACGTAGGCGAACATCGCCACGCCCATCAGTGCCATGAAGATTTCCGGCAACCAGGCGCTCATGGCGTCACCGCCTGCAGCGACGGCGCCACGGCGGGCTGGTCATGACCTTGCATCGCCTTGCGCATCAAGTGAAACAACACGCTGATGAAGGCCAGCAGCAGAACCGCGTACACCATCAGGTACAAGGCGAGGCTGATGCCGATCATCGACGCTGGCACGCTGGAAGCGGCGTCCGCGGTCGCCAGGGTGCCGTAGACCAGCCAAGGCTGGCGCCCGATCTCGGTGACGTACCAACCGGCGAGCGTCGCCACCCAACCGGAAAAGGTCATCGCCACCAGCGCGTGCGCCAACCACGGTCGCGGCTCGCGACCCCGGCGCAACTGCCAGGTCGCAAGCCAGCTCAGCGCCAGCATCAACATGCCGATACCGACCATCAGGCGAAAGCCGAAGAACAGCGGAGCCACCGGCGGATGATGTTCGAAATCGTTCAGCCCGCGCACCACCCCATCGGCATCGTGGGTCAGGATCAAGCTGGCCAGCTTCGGCACGGCGATCTCGAAATGGTTGCTGCGCGTCGCTTCGTCCGGCCACGCGAACAAACGCAGCGCAGCGCCCTGCTCCGTTTCCCAGATGCCTTCCATCGCCGCCACCTTGGCCGGCTGGTGCTCGAGCGTATTCAAGCCATGCAGATCGCCGGCGAGGATCTGCAAGGGAATCAGCAGCGCCGCGAGACGCACGCCGGTACCCAGCGTAACGCGCACTTCTTCGCCGCGATCGCCCTTCAGCCAGCGCCATGCCGACAAGCCCGCGATGAGAAACGCCACGGTCAGGCCCGATGCCAGCAGCATGTGCGTCAGGCGGTACGGCATTGACGGATTGAACACGATGGCCAGCCAGTCGGTAGGGTGCGCCTGACCCGCGATCATTTCGAAGCCAACCGGCGTGTGCATCCACGAATTCAGCACCAGGATCCAGAACGCCGACAAGGTGGTGCCGAACGCGACCAGAAAGGTCGCCAGCGTGTGCACGCGGTCGGACACCCGGTTCTGGCCATACAGCATGATTCCGAGAAACGCCGCTTCGAGGAAAAAAGCAGTCAGCACTTCGTAGCCCAGCAACGGCCCGGCAATGTTGCCGACGCTTTCCATGAAACCCGGCCAGTTGGTGCCGAACTGGAAGCTCATGGTGATGCCGCTGACCACGCCGAGCGCGAATGCCAGCGCAAACACCTTGACCCAGGTGCGATAGGCCGCCTGCCATTTGGGATCGCCGCTGCGGCGCCAGCGCAACTTGAAGTACAGCAACACCCAGCCAAGCGCGATGGTGATGGTCGGAAACAGGATGTGGAAGCTGATGTTCGCGGCAAACTGGATGCGCGCGAGGATCAGTGAGTCGATGCTGTCCATGTTCCGGTTCTTCTCCTCACAATCATCCGACGGGACGAAGCTCTTGAGGGAGCGACGTGCACGTCGCGACCGATCGCCCGCCGGGGGCCGTGGTCGCGACGTTCACGTCGGTCCTACAAAATCGAGCTGTTCTTTGCGATTTGCCGATTGTCCAGCGTCGTGTCGGGTACCCTGCCCCCGAACACTCGCTCCTTCATCTCCAGCAACTTGACCACCTTGCCGCCGAGCGCCATCAGCGACTGCAGGGTTTCCGGTGACAGCTTGCGTACCTCGGCGAACCAGTCGGTGATCTGCTCGATCAACTCGTGCATGCGCCGCATGCGCTCCTGCGCGTAGACGTCCTCCGGGGAACCGGCCGTCTCCAGCAAGGCATCGCGCAGCATCGACAGCGTTGGATCGACCTCGCGCCGCTGGCGTTCCTCGGCGAGCGTGCGGAAGATCTGCCACACATCCTCGGGCGCGCTGAAAAAGTCGCGACGATCGCTCGGCCGATGTTCCAGCTTGACCAGACGCCAGGATTGCAGCTCTTTCAAGCCCATGCTGACGTTGGAGCGCGACACGCCGAGGCGCTCGACGATGTCGTCGGCGGTCAGCGCATCGCGACTGATGTAGAGCACGGCGTAGATCTGCCCAACCGTTCGATTGATTCCCCAACGGCTGCCCATCTCACCGAAGTGCAGCACAAAGGACTGGCTCAGCGGATGCAGGTTCATACCTTTCCCGTAATTTCAGTAATTACTGAAACTTCGGAATGAATAATGCGAATCATTGCGTGAACGGTTCGTGGATGACCTTCGCGACTCACGTCTTCGACGTGCGTGCCGCAGATCGAACTATCCGGCAGTTTGGTGAGCCGTTTTCTTGTCCGCCAAGGACGTAAAGAACGCAAAGGAAGTCAAGGGCTTGCTCGGAGATGCCGGCCAGTTGGCACTTGCTGACAACCGTTGTCTTTCTGCTCTCCTTTGCGTCCTTTGCGTCCTTTGCGGACCAAAGCCTTTGACCCCTACCCGCCCGCCCAGCGCCGAAGCAGGTTGTGGTAAGTGCCCGTCAGAGCCACGACGCGTGAGTCGTCACCCGGCAAGTCGAGGCGCAATTGCTGGATGGTCTGGTCGAGGTCGAAAAGCAGCGCGCGTTCACCCGGATCGCGGACCAGGCTCTGGATCCAGAAGAAGGCAGCGTTGCGCGCGCCGCGGATCACCGGCGTAACCCGGTGCAGACTCGACGACGGATACAGCACCATCGACCCGGCCGACAACTTGACCGCCTGCGCACCGAAATCGGTCTCGATGGTCAGTTCGCCGCCGTCGTACTCGTCAGGTTCGCTGAGGAACACGGTTGCCGACACGTCGGTGCGCAGCAACTCGGGATCGTCGCCGTAGCGCATCAGCGAGCCATCGACATGGATGCCGAAATGTCCGCCGTCGCGATAGCGGTTGAACCGCGGCGGATAGATCCGGTGCGGCAGCGCTGCGGAAATCACCCGCGGATGGGAATTCACCGCGCGCAGCAGCTGCGCACGCAGCGCGCGGCCGGTCGGACAGGCGTCGTCGACCTGTTCATTGGACTTGACCAGGCCGGACAGGCTGCCGGAGGTCACGCGTCCATCGATCCAGTCGGCATTGGTGAGGTGCTGGCGAAAATGGGCGACCGCCTCGGCGTCCAGCAGGTCGTCGATGATGATCAGCATGCGTGAACCCCCGCGTTCACCCGCTTCACTGTGGGAGCGGGTTCACCCCGCGATTTTTGCGTAAACCTGGCCAGAAGCTCGCGGGATGAACCCGCTCCCACAAGAGCAACCACAATCAACAGCCCGTTCAGAACTCCGCGCTGAAAGTGAGTTGCGCATTCCTTGCATCGCCGATGTAGGTGAACGAGCCGCTGCGGTAGGCCGCGAGATAGTAGTCGCGATCGAACAGGTTGCCGACATTGAGCCTGGCCTTGAGCGTCTCGGTGAATTCGTAGTTGGCGAAAACGTCGACCGTGGTGTAACCGGGAATGCGGTAACTGTACTCGCCGGCGGCATTGAATCCGGCCGCGGTGTCGGGTTGGCCGGCATACATCTCGCTCGAATAGGTCACCGAGCTGCCCAGCGAGAACTTCGGCGTCGCCTGGTAGCGCAACTGGAGGAAGGCCTGGTCGTCGGCGAAGTTGCTGAGCACCTTGCCGACCTGATTGGCGACGAACGCCTCGAGAACCTCCGATTCCATCATCGTTGCCGAGAACTGCGCGCTCCACTTTTCCGTGAGATTGCCCGACAGGCCGAACTCGATGCCGCGCACGCGATTCTTGCCGGTGTTCAGCGTGCCCAACTGCGAGTAGGCGTCGCCGACGCTTTCCATGACGTCGTCCTTGGTGATCTGGAACACCGCCGCGGTCGCCAGAAGTTTCTCGCCCATCAGATTCCACTTGCTGCCAAGTTCGATGTTCTGCACGCGCTCCGGCTGGCTCAACACCACCTGATCCGGCGATCCGCACAACCCACCGTATCCGCAACTGCCGCCGACATCGGATTCCCCACCGTTGATGTCGCTGGCACTGGCCCACGCGAGATAGACATTGCCGACCTCGTTGATGCGCCAGGTGAGGCTGGCATTGCCGTTCCACAAATCGTCCGAATAGTCGTAGCGAGTGAGCGTTCCGGTGCCGCTGCGCAAGGTGTTCTGGTAGTCGAAGTCGTCCCAGCGCACGCCGATGCTCGCGCTCAGACGGTCGCTGATGTCGAAGCTGTCCATTGCGTAGAACGACCAGGTCTCGATGCGATAGTCGGAATCGAAGTTGCCGCGCACGATGTCTCGCTGCAGCAGCGAGCCTATGTTGGGGACCACTGCGCCACTGCCATCGAGCAAACAGAAGTTCGGGCTGCCACCACCCCCGCCGGTCAGACAATTGCGCGCGCCATTGTTGACGACCGAGTAGACGCCGTTGAGTACGTCCAGATCCGAGTACTCGGCGCCGAATACGAGGCTGTGGTTGCGCCCGGCAAACACCGCGTCCTTGATGAGATTCAACTGGTCGACGAAATAGTCGACCTCCTGCCAACCCTGATGCGTCGACAGGGTCACCGTCGGCACCGCGCCAGCGGGATCATTGGCATTACGCGTGCCGCCGCGCGCACCGGTCAGCACGTAGCCGTTCTCGGTCGAACCAAAGCGCGCGGCATTCTCGACGCGCCAGCCGTCGTTGCCCTCGAACTCGGTGCGTAACGTGGCAATGTTGACCGTCGACTCGAGGAAATCTTCCTTCTGCTGGTACACCGGCAGGTCGTCGACCGGATTCCCGCCGTTGGCTTCGATGTAGGTGCCGAGATCGGCGCTGCCGTCGGCATCGAGGAAATAGTAGTCGGCGGTCAGTGCGAGGCGGTCTGTCGGTCGCCACAGGTACGACAGTGCCGCGCCGTCGCGCTGGCGCTCGGCTGGCGCACGATCGGGGACTTCTTCGTCGGCGTGCAACAGATTGGCGCGCAGCGCGGCACGCTCGCCCAACGAAAGGTTGCTGTCGAGTGCAACCCGCACATGATTGTCCGTGCCAAGGCCGACATCCACGCGGTTGAAGCTGTAGTCGCTGCTGGCGCGCTTGCTGATGCTGTTGATGATGCCGCCCGACGATCCACGCCCGGCAAAGCTCGATGACGGACCCTTGGTGATCTCCACCTGTTCGACGGCAAAACTCTCGCGCGTGGTCATTCCGGGGTCGCGCAGGCTGTCGATGAACACGTCCGAGCGCGCCTCCTGACCACGAATCACGTAGCGGTCGCCGAAGGCATTGCCGTTCTCGCCGGTACCGATGGTGATTCCCGGCTGGCCACCGACGATCGCGCGCAGATCGGTTCGCCCGGACTCGCGGATCTGCGTTTGCGTCAACACGCTGATGGTGGCCGGAGTTTCGGCCAGCGTTTCGGTGCGCCGACGGTCTCCGGAAACACGCGCCTTGTAAGGCGCGCCCTTCTCTGCGTACGGGTTGGTGTCGAGCGTGCGGTCCTCGATCTGCAGCGTGTCGAGCACCAATTCTTCTTCGCCCTCCGACGGCGTCTGTTGCGCAGCGACAGCGCCGGCCAGCGACAGCGACACGCCGAGCGCCAGGGCGCCGCGAACGACCGGTGTGCGCAGGGACAGCGGGCGCCGGAGGTTGGTCGTTACGGGTACTTCAGTCAGGACGGGCATGCAGGCTCCGGGTCAACGGGTAATCAGCGAGTACTCGATCGGCACGGTGACCGTCAGGCGGTCGACACCGAGCGAGTCGGGGATGGGGGGCAGCGGATCGGCACTGCGCAGGACCTGCAACGCCGCTGTTTCGAGGATTTCGAAGCCGGCGCCGCGAGCGATGCTGGCCGCCAGCACGTGCCCTTCGCGATTGAGCGAGAAGCGCACATGCACGGTGCCGCGCGCACGCTGTTTGCGCGCCTCCGGCGGATAGCTGCGGTGCTGCAGCAGCGCTGCCATCAGCGCGCGCATGTAGGCGGCGCGATCGCTGCGAATCTGCTCCGTAGCACCATGCACCGATTGTTCTGCGACTGCAGCTTTGTCCTCGGTGCTTGCTTGCGGCGACGTCGTCGCCGGCGGCAACACAGTTTGTAGTGAAACTGGCGCCGGCAATTCGGTCGCCACGACTACCGCGGCCGGTGGCGTCCTCGCTGGCGCCTTCACGAGCGATGGAACCCGCAGGCGCTCGGGCAGCGGCATCGGCGGCAATGGCGGCGGCTGCGGCGGACTGGGCAACGGATCCAGTTCAACGAACAGCGTCATTCGATCGACATCGCGAAGCGCTGTTGCCTGTGCGTGGGGCTGCCGCCACGGCGCTGCGTTGTCGTCCGGCAGCGCCAACACTCCGACGCCGACGATGTGCCCGGTGAAAACCACAGCCAGCGATGCAACCCGCCACCCGTCGAGCCCTCCTGCGCGACTGGGCGTGAGCCAACGCGACCGTGATCGCGACCGGTACGGCGCGGCAGCGTCTGCGGTCGCGATTGCCGCGTCTGAAAGGTCGGGTGCGGTCAGCATGCTCAGGATTAAATCACAAGACAAAGCTAAATGCTAATGATTCGTACTTCACTTATTTGCACAAAATGAATGCCCTCCTTGCTCAAAGGGCTACGTGCCGGGCCTGCAGTGCGTCGGGCGACGCCTCAACCGGAAGCCCACCTGCGTCGTGGCGACTCAGGCCTCCAGAAGGATGTCGAAGCCGCCAAAGATCATGCGCTTGCCATCGAACGGCATGCTCGTCCCAAAGTTCTGCATGCGCGGGTCCTCGTGCGCGTGCTGCATGCCCGCGTCGCGGGTCGCCTTGTCCGGCCAGCGCACCCACGAAAACACCACGACCTCGCCCTCTTCGAGTTTCACGGCCAGCGGAAAGGACGTCAGCTTGCCTTCGGGCACGTCCTCGCCCCAACACTCCACCACCTGCAGCGCGCCGTGGTCCTTGAAAACCTCGGCCGCCAGTTCTGCCAGCTTGAGGTATTGATCGCGATTGGCCGCGGGAACTGCCAGCACGTATCCGTCTACATAAGCCATGCGTTAATCCTCCGGGTTGGTCCGGGTGGGAACCTGGGTGACACCCGCGCGGCAGCAGGCTTTGCGGCCGCGACGGCAAATTGGCGTTGAAACAATGACGGTTTCCCACGCTGCACGCCACTGTTGAGGCCTCACGAGCTTGCCTGCCGCGTCAATCGCGGCATGGAACCGCTGGTCTGCGCACTTTGCATTCGATGTTCGCCCCGGGTCTGGACCCGCGCAGGAAGCGTGTGGAGGCTCACTGCGTTCAGCCCTGGTCTGGTGTAACTTGCGTCGATCCGAGCGGGGAGACCTCCTGATGCGTTTCTTGTCCATACCTTTGATTGCTCTCGCGCTTTGTTGCGGGATGGCGCTGTCCGTCGCGGCGCAATCGGAGCGCGACCCGGAGCCGGAACAGCCCGCCGTCGAAGCGCTGGAGATGGTTGAGGCTCCGATCACGGATACGCCGCTGCCGCTCGATGCAGCGGCAGTAGCGGCGCCGCCGACCGCCGACGCGACCACCAGTGCTGCATTCGACGGCATGGCCGCGGCGATTCCGGACGAGACCGCCCTCGCCGAAATCAGCGACCAGCGCGAGTTGCAGGCCTACATCGATGGTCTGGTCGCGAGCCTGCAGCGCGAGCACGGGCTCTCCGCCCTGACCTTGTCGGTGGTCAAGGACGATGCGCTGTGGATTGCCCGCGGCTATGGACAGGCGGATCTGGGCAGCAAACGTCCGGTGGTCGCCGACACCACCCTGTTCCGCATCGGCTCGGTCTCCAAGACCTTCATCTGGACCGCGGTGATGATGCTGGTGGAACGCGGCCAGATCGACCTCGATGCAGACGTCAACAGCTACCTGAAAACCGTGCGCATCGCAGACGCTTTCGGCGTACCGGTGACCATGCGCCAATTGATGCATCACCGCGCTGGTTTCGAGGACAGCATGCGGCTCTTTGCAGTGAGCGACGATGATCCGCGCGCGCTGGCCGACCTGCTGACGGAGCAACAGCCAAAGCGCGTTTACGCGCCAGGTCTGCGCACGTCCTACTCCAACTGGGGATCGGCCCTGGCAGCGCAGATCGTCGCCGATGTCAGCGGCAAGCCTTATGGCGAGTACCTGCGCGGCGAAATCCTCGATCCGCTTGGCATGCATGCCACCAATTTCCTCGCACCGTCGAAGCTGGATGAAGCGCAACGCGCCAACCTGGCCGGCGGCTACAAGAACGGCAAGGGCGCCCTTGCCGCACAGGGCTACATGCAAATCGGCGCCTACTGGCCAGCCGGCGGAATCGCCTCGACGGCCACCGAGATGGCGCGCTGGATGCGTTTTCACCTCAACGGCGGCGAACTCGAAGGCGTGCGCCTGATGCGCGCCGAGACCCACGCGCAAATGTGGACACGCGCATATGACGACCGCCCGGGCGCACCCGACCTCGCGCATGGATTCCAGGACCGAAGTTATCGTGGTCTGCGCGTGCTCGGCCACGGCGGCGCCACCGCAGCGTTCTACACCAACATGGTGCTGGTACCGGAGCTTGGCCTCGGTGTGTTCGTGTCGCAGAACAGCCGGCAGACACGGTTGCCGGTGAACCAGCTCCCCGACCAGATCATCGACCATCTCCACGGTTTAGCCTATCAGGCAGCCTTGGAAGTGGGATCGACCGAGCCCGGAACGCTCGCCGAGCTGGCGGGCAGCTATCTGCAGAATCGCCGGGTGTTTTCCAGTTTCGCGGCGGTGTTGGGACTGAATTCGGTTGGCGCGGTCGCGCCACTCTCGCCCGACGCGCTGCTGGTGACGCTGAACGACCAGACCAGGCAATACCAACGCGTCGACCAGCAGCGCGACCTGTTCGAAGCCGCCGATGGCAGCCGCATCGGCTTCGTGCGCGAGGGTGGGCGCGTGGTCGCGCTGGCCGACAGCAGCGGCGTACATACGCTGGAAAAGGTCAATCTGCTCAGCGCGCCGAGCACTGCGCTCGGTGCCGGCGGCGCTGCAGTGTTGCTGGCGCTGACCAGCCTGCTCGGATTCTGGTGGCGACTCGGTCGCGGCGCCGCATACGGCAAGGGTTACGCCGCCGGCTTCGCGGCGTTCGTGACTCTGATCAGTTCACTGTGCGTGCTCGGCTTCGCCGTGGCTGCGGGTTTGATGGTGATGGAGCTTTCGAAACTCGACCTGTCGACGATGGCCGGCAACTACCCGACGCCGATGATGCTGTACACCAGCTACGGCGGCTGGGCCGTGGCCGGTGCGGCGGGCGCCATGCTGATCGCACTGATCCCGGCATGGGTCGCGACCGGCTGGGGCCTGTGGCGACGTCTGCACTACAGCGTCTTTACGCTGACGCTGGCGCTCGCTGCATTCCTGCTTTGGCAGTGGCGGGTGTTCGGCGCGCCCGTGTACTGAGCGCCGGGCGCCCGACGGCGCCCGCAACCGCCGACGGTGTCTGCTTTAGCTGCCGAACTGCTCAGGTGCCGGCAATCGCCTTTGCGCGGTCGCCGCACCGACCTTCGAGCACTCTCCATCCTAACTGCACATTCGGGCAGTAGGCTGTGTCGCAGGATGAGATTCGGAAGCCCGACCATGCGCTCCCCCTTGCTGCCGCTTGCGCTGACGCTGCTCGCGTCATTCACCTTCGCCGCAACATCCGTGTGCGCCCAGGGTGGCCCGCCGCCACTGCCGCCACTCGGTCCGCCACCTGTTCCTGCAGAAAATCCGCAGACCGCGGCGAAGATCGCGCTTGGCCAGGCGCTGTTCTGGGATGAGCAACTGTCGATCACCGGCACGGTCGCCTGCGGCACCTGCCACATGCCGCGCGCCGGCGGCAACGAGCCGCGCACCGCACAGCCGAACGCCGCCAGCGTGCATCCCGGCGCGGACCAGTTGTTCGGCAGCGCCGACGATATCGTCGGTTCGATCGGCGTGGCCGTACACGACGCCAGCGGCCTGTACCAACGCCATCCTTTGTTCGGAATGGCGCCGCAGGTGGGCACTCGCCAGTCGCAATCGGCGATCAATTCGGCGTATCCGCCGACCTTGTTCTGGGACGGTCGCGCTGGCGGCACCTTTCTCGATCCCGACACGCAGGCGCCAGTGATCGCCGTCGGCGGCGCCCTGGAGAATCAGGCGCTCGGTCCGGTGGTCAACAATGTCGAGATGGCGCATTCCGGCCGCACCCTGTCTGACGTTGCAGCGCGTATCGCCGACGTGCGCCGCTTGCGCCTGTCGCCGAGCATTCCGCCGGCACTGTCGGACTGGATCGCCAACCGCGACTATCCTGCCCTGTTCGCCGAGGTGTTCGGCAGCGCCGAGATCAGTTCGGCACGGATCGCGCTGGCGGTCGCCAGCTACCAACGCTCGCTGGTCGCCAATCAGACGCCTCACGACCTGCAGAGCGCCGGTCAACCAGCGATGACCCAGGCCGAAATCGCCGGTCGCCAGGCATTCCTGCAGGCCGGCTGCGCGCGCTGCCACGGTGGCCCACTGCTCAGCGACAACAATTTCCACTACATCGGCGCGCGACCACAGGGCGCTGATCCGGGCCGATTCGCGGTAACCGGCAACAACGCCGACCGTGGGCGCATGCGCACGCCGCCGCTGCGCAACGTCGAACTGTCACCGCCGTACATGGCCGATGGCCGCTTGCGCACGCTCGAAGAAGTGGTCGACTTCTACAACCGCGGTGGCGACTTCACGGCGCCGAACAAGGACCCCCGCATCGTGCCGCTGGGCCTGACGCCGCAACAGCGCGCCGCCATCGTCAGCTTCCTGCGGCGGCCGCTCACCGATGTGCGCGCGCAGAACGAAACCGGACCGTTCGAACGCCCGATGCTGCTCAGCGAGTCGCCGTTCGCGCCGCAGCCTGCGACCGCAGGAACGCCAGGACAGGGAGGTATCGCACCGCGGCTGATCGCCATCGAACCGCCACTCGCCGGCAGCAGCGAGTTCACCATCGGCGTCGACCTTGGCCGGGCATCTGCGAGCGCTCGCGCGCTGCTGGCGTTGACCGACCCTACCGAAGCGACCGCATCGGCGCTGTTGCAGCGGAACTTCACGCTCGCCGCGGATGGCAGCGCCTCGCTGAACCTGGATCTTCCGAATGACGAGGACCTTCGCGACCTGACCCTGTACCTGCGGGTGTTTGTCGAAGACCCGGCAGCGAGCGGCGGTTGGTCGTCGAGCAACAGCGTCCGTTTCCAGTTGCTCGAGATCAACGACGCCTTGTTCGCGCATGGATTCGAGGATTGACACATGAAACCCGGCAACGATGAGCGCCGGTTCGCGCTGCGCCGTTGACGCGAACTCGCGACAAGCGATGGTCGTGCTGGCGGCAGGAATCCAGGAAACTCAGCCGCAGGGTCGCCACAGGACATACGGGCCGTGGTCGCGGAACAGCCCCAAGCGCCACAACATTGGCGACGGCACCGGACGCGGCACCAGATCGGGAGACACCGATCGCCCCTGCGCATCGATCCATTCACCTGGGCAATAGCCGGCACCCCGCAACTTGTCGTCGAGATCGTCGACCAGCACCCAGGTGCCGGTCGAATCGATCGCGCGAATCACGACATCCGGAGCGAATCGCTTGAGCCACAGGAGCACCTGGTCCCCGCCATCGCCTGGGTAGGAGCGCACCATGCGCAGGCCATGGGAACGGCCGCTCTCGTAGAAATCCCAGCTGTAATCGGCCACGGCGGTACCAGCGGGCAGTTCACTCAACCAGGTCTGTCGGGGTGCGATGCGGACCTCGTTGACCAGGGCAAACCCGACTCGCAACACCATCAGCGCGATCGCAACGCCTACCGCAACCACCAGGTACCGCCGCCAGGCGTCGACCTGAAGCGAACTTCGACTCTGTCCTATCAGCAACGCCGTCGCAGCGACGCAGTACATCAGCAGGTAGGGAATGCGAAACGGATAAAAGCCACTGGCGAAAATCAGGCAAATGCCGGTGAACAGCATCAGCGCCACCCAACGCGGGCGAATCAACATCAGGGCAACAAAGCCCGGAAGCACCAGGAACAGACTGACCGCCAGCAACGACGGAATACTGCGCAGCGAGTCCCACGAGGTCCACGCCGTGAACAACGGATTCGACGCGTGAGCCTGCCGCACCGACCAGATATGAGCAATGTCGATGGTCGCCAGTACCACCAGTATTGGCACTCCGAGAAATGCCGCCGACGCCTTGCCCGGAGCGGCGCCGCTGCGTCGCAGGCGAATCCAGTTCCACAGCCAGTGCGATGCCAGCAGCGGACCGAGCAGCACTGCGCTGATCCAGACCGAAGGCGCAAACGCGCATGCGGCATAACCGATGGCGACCAGCGTCCAGCCCGGGCGCGCCGCGAGCACCCGCGCGCCGCCAATGTCGGCAAGCAACAGGCCGCCGATCGCAAAAAACAGCGCCAGGGCGTCTGGTCGCCCCAGCACGACCGACTGGGCCAGCGTCGGATCCAACAGGACCGCTGCAGCCAGCAGCAGCGCCAAGCCGGTTCCCAAGCCGTGGTTCCTGGCCAACCGAAAGATTGCTGCGGCCACCAGCATCATTGCCAGAATGCTCAGCCAGCGGAAGGCGACCACGCTTGCGCTCAGCCGAAACAGCAACTCGGACAGGATCGGACCGAACCAGGCGACGATCCTGAGCGAGGTGCCGTCGGCGAACATGTACATCGAATGGGTCGTCGATGGATCGAGCAATACCCGGCCCCATTCGATCAACCAGATCTCGTCGATGAATACGCGCGTTCGCCACGCCAACCAGCCGGCAACGCACAGATAAAGCGCGCCGCCGAGCCCGATCGGCAGCGACCACCGTGGCGAATCTGGCGCCGGCGGCGCCCAGGTGCCTGCCGTCACTGATCCTCCCGCGCGTTCATCCGCTCGCGCTTGCGCAGCCCGAGCCCGTGAGCCCTCAGTGCCCCGCCCCGACGTGCGCATCCGGCTTGACCGCCAGGACCTGCGCCATGAACTGCGCCTGGATGCGCGCCAGTGCCTCCGGCGTGTGGCCTTCGAAGCGCAGTACCAGCACCGGGGTGGTGTTGGAGGCGCGCACCAATCCAAATCCGTCGGCGAATTCGGCACGCAAGCCATCGATGGTGATGACTTCCAGGGCACCCTCGAACGTCGCCGTCTGGCGCAGCTTCTCCACCAGCGCGTGATGCTCACCCTCGGCGCACGAGATGTTGAGTTCCGGGGTGCTGAAGCTGGTCGGCAATGCGTCGAGCACGGCGCTCGGATCCGCTGATCGACTGAGGATTTCGAGCAGGCGCCCGGCGGTGTAAGTGGCATCGTCGAAGCCGTACCAGCGCTCCGAGAAAAAGATGTGGCCGCTCATTTCGCCGGCCAGCGGTGCGCCGGTTTCCTTAAGGCGCGCCTTGATCAGCGAGTGCCCGGTCTTGTACATCTCTGGAACGCCACCCGCCTCGCGAATTGCCAATGCCAGGCGCTGACTGCACTTGACGTCGAAAATGATGCGACCTCCGGGCACCCGCGACAGCACGTCGCGCGCAAACAGCACCAACTGGCGATCGGGGAAAATGTTGTTGCCCTGGCGCGTCACCACCCCGAGGCGGTCGCCGTCGCCATCGAAGGCCAGACCCAGATCGGCGCCGCCGGCCGCGACCGCCGCGATCAGGTCGACCAGGTTTTCCGGCTTGGACGGGTCGGGATGGTGATTGGGGAAATCGCCGTCGACCTCCGAGTACAGTTCGGTCACCTCGCAGCCGAGCGCGCGCAGGATGCCGGGCGCAGACGCTCCCGGGATGCCGTTGCCGGAATCAACCACGATCTTCAGTGGGCGCGCCAGTTGGATGTCGCCGACGATGCGCGCGGTGTATTCGGCAAGCACATCGAGCTGCGTGTGGCCGCCCTGCCCGCTGGCATAGTCCTCGGTTTCGATGCGCGCGCGCAGGCCCTGGATGTCGTCGCCATAGATCGCCTTTCCGGCCAGCACCATCTTGAAGCCGTTGTAATCCTTGGGATTGTGGCTGCCGGTCACCTGGATGCCGCTGCGACAACCGATGTCGCCGCGAGTGGCCGCTACGTAGTACAGCATCGGCGTGGTTACCGCACCGAGCTCGATCACGTCGATGCCGCTGGCGCGCAGGCCCTTGATCAGCGCCGCGCTCAGGGACGGGCCAGATATGCGCCCGTCACGGCCGATGGCCACTGCGCGTTCGCCGAGCTTGAGCGCTTCGGTGCCGAATGCGCGCCCGAGATGCTCGGCGAAAGTTTCGTCGATCGTCTTGCCGACTACGCCACGAATGTCGTAAGCCTTGAAGATGGAAGCGTTGACGTGCATGAGTATCCCCTGATGGGCATGTTCGATGGTCGTCGATACTAGCGGCTGTGTTGGCGAGCCCCGTGACAGCGGACAAACTGCGCCGGGGCGGTGACCGGGAAGCAGAAGCTCGCGACTCAAGATCGCCGCCACAGATTGCCAACAGGAATCTCAACGTACGACGCCAGAGACTGCACCTTCGAAACCATCCGAAAACATCGGTGCGGCGTAGCGGACATCCAGAAATGGCCGCGCGCTGCCGAGCACTTCGGCAATGCCGCGGTGCTGCAGCACGCTGCCGGTGACGCTGCGCGAACGGAGGGTTCCGTCGGGCTGCAACTCGTCCACCACATCGACCGTTTCGGCAAATTCGGCGGGCGCCAGCAGCGCATCGCCATCCTTGAAGGCGACGCGATGAACGCCGGCATCCACCGTCGTGAACGCGAGCCGGAACTGGGTCAGCCCACTGCGGTTGATCGCCGCCAGCCCCGCAGGCGTCAGATCGACCCGCCAGGCGTAGTACTCGGCAGCCGCGCTTCCGACGAAACAGCCGACATCCTGTGCATCGGCATCGGCCGTGGCGTCGCCGGGCTCGACTTCCGGCGCACCGAAGCTTCCAGTGGCCACATCGAGACGCGGCGGGCCGAGATTGCCGGCGGTGATCGGATTGGTTCCGCTGCGCGATTCCTGCAGCAGGTAGAGGCTCGCCGAGACGATCTCGGCGCCATCGGGAACGGCGCTGGTATCGATGGACACGATGCCGCGGGTCAGGCGCACACCGTCGTCGCCGACGATCACCGCGTTGGTGCCGCTGGCGACGCCGTCGGCCCAGCCGTCGAAGGCCCCGCCCTGCGATGGCAGGCTGGCCGAAATCTCACCACGAAACCGCGGAAAAAAGTGGGTTTCCGCCTGTACGCCGACCTTGTAGAGATAACCCTCGGCATCGAGATGGATTGGATCGGCCGAGATTCCCGAGTTCAGGCGAAAGTTCTCGCGCAGACTCGGTCGCGCCGGATTGCCGGCCGGGAACGGCAAGTAGGCGGGCGCCAGTTGCCCCGGTCGCGGCAGGATGCCGGCGGCTGTCTGGCCATCGCCGTAGTAGTGGTGCATCTCGCCGACGCCGTGATCGAAGGCCAGTCGCGGATCGCCGTTGGTCCAGGCCATGCGCCGCGTTTCGACATCCAGATTCATCGCATTGATCTCGGCGTCGGTCACCAGCGCATTGGCGGGATCGCGGCTGAGGTCGTTGCGCTTGGGGCAGGCGTAGATCCAGCACCACAGCGGCGACACGTTGAAATTGGGGTATTCGTAACTGGAAATGATGACGTCGATCTGCGGGCGGACGTTGACGAACGACTGCGCGATTGCGTCGCTGTGCTGCAACACGCGAGCGAACAGCGCCTCTTCCGCTCCCGGCACGTCGAGGTCCATGTCCTTGTACCAGCCGCCACCCGACCTGCCCGCCAGAATGTCATTGCCGCCGATGCTGAGAACCACGCTGTCGATGCTGGGAAGCGCCTGCAATTCGGATACCACGTTTGCCGCCCACGGATAACTGGCGCCATTGACCCACTCGCGCGCCTCGCTGCCTGATATCGCGTACTCGGGACCGCTGTAACCGGGCCCGGGATTGCTGCCGAGCGAGCGACTGACAGCGCGTTTGTCGGCATGCCCGAACTTGTCGAAGACCTCGTTGTGCGCATCGTCGTCCCACATGAACTGCGCCCAGCTGTCGCCGGCGATCAGCACGCGTGGAAGCGGCGCGGTAACTGCGCATGCCCCCGCTATGGCCGTCGGCCGCTGGGCACGTTCGCGAACGCCCGAGTAGTTCCACGGATAGGTCCCGCCGCGCACCGCCGGCGCACTGACGGATGCATCGGTCGCTGCCACCGGGTTGGCCGATGCCAGCGCAATCACCACCAGCAAACACCGATGTGCGGTCAGGGACATCAGGCGGGATCTCGCGCAAATCGGCACCCGAGCATAACAACGTTGACCGTTTCGCCTGCCGTCAATGGCGCTTCAACACCCGCGGCTCGATCTCCAGCTCCACCCCGAAACGCGCCTGCACATCGACCTGGATGCGTCGCGCCAGCGCCAGGATGTCGCGACCGCTGGCGTTCCCGTAGTTGACCAGCACCAGCGCGTGCTGCTGGTGCACGCCGGCATCGCCGTCGCGGAAACCCTTCCAGCCGCAAGACTCGATCAGCCAGCCGGCAGCGAGCTTGGCCTGTCCGCGTCCAGCCGGATACAGCGGCAGGCCGGGGTATTCGGCCTTGAGCCCTTCCACGCGGTCGAGCGACAGCAGCGGATTCTTGAAAAAGCTGCCGGCATTGCCGAGCGTCGCCGGATCCGGCAGCTTGCGACGACGGATTGCGGCCACCGCGTGGAAGACGTCGACCGGCGCCGGCCTCGATACATCCATCGCCCGCAGTTCTTCACGCAAGCCGGCGTAATCGAGCCGCAATTCCGGCGTGCCGGACAGCGCAAATTCGACGGCCACGATCAGATGGCGTCCGTTTTCGTGCTTGAAGCGACTGTCGCGGTAGCTGAATCCGCAATCGGCGGCCTCGATGCGAACGAAGCGTCGCTCGACGCGATCGAACGCTTCGACCGCGACAACGAAACGCTCGAGCTCGACCCCGTAGGCGCCGATGTTCTGGATTGGCGCCGCGCCGACATTGCCGGGAATCAGCGCCAGGTTTTCCAGGCCGAACGCGCCGCGATCGAGCGTGGCGCCGACGAACGCGTGCCAGTTCTCGCCGGCTGCGGCGCGCACCCGGATCCACCCGTCATCGCCCTGCCCGCGCCATTCAATGCCGCGCAATTGCGGCTGCAGCACCAGCGCATCGAGGTCGTCGACGATCAACACGTTGCTGCCGCCGCCGAGCACCTCCACTGGCAGACCCTCGCGATCGGCGTAGTCGAGTGCCGCCATCAGGCCTTCATGCGAATCGATCCGCGCCAGCGCCCGCGCACGCGCCGCGACACCGAAACTGTTCAGCGGTCGCAGGTCGGCGTTGGGGGTGAGCGTGAAGGGTCTGGTCATCGCTCGTCGCTGTTCCGGGCGAATGCTGAAGAGGAGCAATCCTTATCCGCAAAAGACGCAAAAGACGCAAAGGACGCAAAGAAAGCAGGAACGCGAACAGTGGCCATGTAACTTTCCCTGCTCCCCTTTGCGTCCTTTGCGTCCTTTGCGTCCTTTGCGGACAAAACAGAAGGGTCGACGAGCGATCAACGCGCGGGTCTGCTCGCGTACCTACCCACGCGCCCGCAGCGCCTCGACGCATTCGCCGATCAGCTCCGGGCCGCGGTAGATCATGCCGCTGTAGAACTGCACCAGTTGCGCTCCGGCATCGAACTTGGCCGCCGCGTCGACGCCGCTCAGGATGCCGCCAACGCCGACGATCGGCACGCGTGCGCCGATGCGTTCGTGCATGCCGCGTTGTACCTCGGTGGAGCGCGCCATCAGCGGCCTGCCCGACAGGCCGCCGGCTTCGCTCGCCAACGGGTGCCCAGCGATGACGTGGCGATCGATGGTGGTGTTGGTGCAGATCAGCCCGTCGATGCCGGAAGCCAGCAGCACCTCGGCGATGCCATCCATCTCGTTCATGGTCAGGTCGGGCGCGATCTTCAGCAACATCGGCTTGCGCTTTCCGTGCACGCCGGCCAGGCGCTCCTGGGCCTCGCGCAAGGTGCCGATGAAGCGCGCCAGCGCCTTTTCCTCCTGCAGGTCGCGCAGGCCTTCGGTATTCGGCGACGAGATGTTCACGGTGATATAGGTCGCCAGCGGATACACGCGCTGCAGGCACGCAAGGTAGTCATCGACTGCACGCTGGTTCGGCGTGTCCTTGTTGCGACCGATGTTGATGCCAAGTACGCCCTGGAAGCGGCTGCACTCGATGTTGCGTACCAGCGCATCCACTCCCTGATTGTTGAATCCGAGGCGATTGATCACCGCCTGGCGATCCGGCAGACGGAACATGCGTGGCTTGGCGTTTCCCGGCTGCGGGCGCGGCGTGATCGTGCCGACTTCGATGAAGCCGAAGCCGAGCGACCCCAGCGCATCGATGTGCGCCGCATTCTTGTCGAGCCCCGCTGCCAATCCGACCGGGTTCGGGAAATCGATGCCGAATACGCGTGTCGGCAAAGGCTGCGGGCGCGTGGCGAGCAACGGGTTCAAGCCGCTGCGGTAAGCCAGTTCGATCGCCTTCAGGCCCAACTCGTGAGCACGCTCGGCGTCGAGGGCGAACAACAACGGCTGCGCGAGGCGATAGAGCGACATCGCGATCAGTTGCCCAAAGGCTTGGCGTAGACCTCGAACCACAGGTCCTGACGCTTGGGAAGTCCGAATCGTTCGTCGCCGTAGGGAAACGGTGCACGCTCGCCGGTCGCCGTGTAACCGCGCCGCTGATAAAAGGCGATCAGCTCGCTACGCGTCCAGATCACCGTCATGCGCACGCTGCCCACCTTCCAGCTTGCCGCAAGGCGCTCACATTCGCGCAGGATGGCATCGCCGATGCCCTGTCCCTGCAGGCCAGGTCGCACCGCGAACATGCCGAAGTACGCCGCATCGCCCTGCCGCTCCAGATTGGCGCAGCCCAGCAACTCGCCATCGCGCTCCGCCAGCACGATGACCGAGCCATCCTTGTCGATGGTGGCGCGCAGCCCATCGCAATCCGTCCGCTGGCCATCGAGCAGATCGGCCTCGGTGGTCCAGCCCTGGCGACTGGCGTCGCCGCGATAAGCGGACTCGACCAGTTCCAGCAGGGCGGGAATGTCGTCGTGCGTGGCGGGGCGGAAGGCGAGGGTCATGGGAGTGGGGTTGGTTCGGTGCGGACGGAGGTGGCGGGTGGCGGGGGGAAGTGAAACGTTAAATGTCAAACGTCAAACGTCAATTGAAAAGCACGGCGGGCAGCGCTTTTCGTTTCACGTTTCACGTTTCACGTTTCACACCTTTCACCTTTCACGTTTCACCAATGCTTGCCTCACGACTTCCGATCACCGGGTACTTCGCCGCCACGTATGCCTCGATCATCCCCACAAACTCCTCGCTGATGCGCTCGCCGCGCAGGGTCGCCACCTTGACGCCATCGATGAACACCGGGGCCGCGGGACTTTCGCCGGTGCCGGGCAAGCTGATGCCGATATTCGCCTGTTTGCTCTCGCCGGGCCCGTTGACGATGCAGCCCATCACCGCGAGGGTCAAATCCTCCACGCCGCGATGCCGCAGGCGCCATTCGGGCATGCGCGCGCGCACATGGTCTTGCACCGTCTTGGCCAGTTCCTGGAAGAAGCTGCTGGTGGTGCGGCCGCAACCCGGGCAGGCGGTGACCATCGGCGTGAACGCGCGCAGTCCCATGGTCTGCAACAACTCCTGGGCGACGATCACTTCGGTGCTGCGGCTTTCGCCGGGCTCGGGCGTCAGCGAAATGCGGATGGTGTCGCCGATGCCTTCCTGCAGCAGCACCGCCAGCGCCGCGGTGGAGGCGACAATGCCCTTGCTGCCCATGCCGGCCTCGGTCAGGCCAAGGTGCAAGGGATAATCGCTGCGACGCGCCAGCTCACGGTAAACGGCGATCAGCTCCTGCACCCCGCTGACCTTGCACGAGATGACGATCCGATTGGCCGGCAGGCCGATTTCCTCGGCCTTCGCCGCGCTCAGCAGTGCCGACTGGATCAGCGCCTCGCGCCCGACCGCTGGCGCATCGAGCGGATGCGATGCCTGGGCATTGTGATCCATCAGGCGCGTCAGCAGGGCCTGATCCAGGCTGCCCCAGTTGGCACCGATCCGCACCGGCTTGTCGTATCGGCAGGCCTGTTCGACGATTGTCGCAAACTGCGTATCGCGCTTCTGCCCGAAGCCGACGTTGCCCGGATTGATCCGGTACTTTCCGAGCGCCTGGGCGCAATCCGGATAGCGCGTCAACAAGGTGTGCCCGTTGTAATGAAAATCGCCGATCAGCGGCACCGATACCGACATCCGATCAAGCTTCTCGCGGATGCGCGGTACGGCAGCGGCAGCCTCGTCGGTATTGACCGTGATCCGAACCAGTTCCGAGCCGGCACGCCACAACTGCGCGACCTGGCGCGTCGTCGCATCGACGTCGGCGGTGTCGGTATTGGTCATCGACTGCACGACGACCGGCGCGCCGCCGCCGACCTGCGTCGAGCCGATCTGCACGGCGACGGTATGGCGGCGGGGATGGGAGCCGTACGAGGGTAGCGAAGAAGTCATTTTTGAGAAGCGGGGCAAGGGGCAGGGGGCAAGGGAAATGGCGCAAAGCTTCGTTTGCAGCGTTGTCGCGGACCGGAGGCTCTGAACGGCACGTGCCCCGCGCAAGGTCTCAGGCTTGGCGCCCGAAATCGCACGCCGCGACGGTGCCCGTGCATGGCGCAACGGCTGGTCCCCTGCCCCCTGCCCCCTGCCCCGCTCTTCACAGCCTCGACCTCGTCAACTGAAGTTCCACGCGCGCCTTGATGTCTACCGCGCGCATCACCCCTCACACCGTCGACCAGATCTCGTCGAGTTCAGCCGCAGGCGGCGCTTCCGGTGCCTCGAGCGAGCGACCGGAAATCGGCATGTTGCCGTAGCGGAATTGTTTGTAGGCTCCGGTGTTTTCCAGCAGCTCGAGTGCTTCCAGCGGCTCGGACAACACGCGAACTTCCATGCCGGTTGAATCGGGCAGACGCAACAACTCAAGGCCGCCGGTCGAATCCAGGATCGATGGAGCCAGCAAGGTCGGATGCTGGCTGCCGTCGATCGCCAGTGGCGCCAGCAACAGACCGCGCAGGATCACGCGGCTGGTATGCGCCTCACCGGTGGCGCGAACGGCAACGGCCTCGACACGACGGCTGAGCAACTGAACGCCGGCTTCCAGGCTGTCGTTGTTGCCGCCCTTGAGCCAGCGCAGAACTCCAACCATCCAGTCCGGCTGGTCGTCCGCGTCCTGCGCCGGCGTCGACAATGCCACCAGTTCTCCGACCTTGGCCTTCAGTCCATCGGCGTTCTCCCAGAACAACCGGTAGCCGCCAAGGCTCTGATCGACGACGCGCACACGCAGCGGCAACGGCACTGCAGCATCCGAACTGGATTGCGCCCAAGCCGCAGAGCGGTCGCGATCGCTGAGCGTGACCCCGCCGCCCAGTTCCGATACGAATTCGTTGAAATCGCGCTGTTCGGCAGCCAGGTAGTGCACCGCATGCAGGCCTATGCAGGTGTTCATCAGGTGATTTGCGGGCAGCCGCGGATGACCCCGTTCGCCGCTGAAACTCCACGCCACGCTGAGTTTTTCGACCACCTCGCCGGACACCTCCGGCCCTTGGCCCAGGCGACCACGCACCGCGATCGGGGCGTCGATCGCCGGCAGCACCCGCAACTGATTCTGCAGCGACTGTACCAAACCGCTGCTGTCCAGACGCCAGTAGGGGCCGTCGATCTCCGCGCGCGGCGACATCGGCGGCGCATCCGAGCGCGGATCGATGACGAACGACCCGATCGCGCCCTTGTGATCGATCTTGCAGTGCGTCGACCAGATCTTGGCGGCCGCCTCGATGTCGACGATCTCTTTCTGCGTCAGTCGGTACGGATTGCCGATGAAGGTCAGCAGCGTCTGCAGATAGACGCTTTCCGGCGTCAGCGTGATGCCGGGCACCTGCGGGTCGGTGATTGCCTTGTCCGACAACTGCGCCTCATAGGCAAATCCGGCGAGCCGATGCAGCAAGCCCCAAACGCCAGCCGGAATTTCGCTGTAGGCGATGTAGCACTTGCTCAGCAATTGCGAGCAATGACTGAGTGCGCGCACCAGCGCCAGCGCCGTGCTGCGGCCGCGCAGGAAAGGCACGCTGCCGCGCGGGGCGCAATAGTCGTGCACGCAGATCGCGAAACCGAGCGCCAGCTCGCGATGGAAGTCGCGCATCACCGCGCCGATCTGGCGCTTCTGCAGCGGCAACGGCAACGGCTGTCCGAGCACGTGACGTTCCATGCTGGAAATCACCACCGCCACCGGGTGACGCATCTGCTCGAGTATCTCGACGCGCTGGTTGGGCTCGACATCCAGCTGGTTGAGTTCCTTCAAGCCGTTGTAGAGCAGGCGGGCGGTGGCGCCGCTGTTGGCCATCGGCAGCGCCTCGATCCACGCCTTGACGGCCTTGCCAGTCGTCGGAAACGCATCACGACCGGGTCGCTCGCGCCTGGGAAGTGCCCCCCTGAGCAACTCGAACGCGCTTTCGGCCATAGGTCCAACTCCCTTCCCCTGGGCCGTGCATGATAACCCGCCGGCGACCCACCTCGAAGTTTTTGCGGTCAATGCGCGTGGCCCGATTGCGGCCGACCCGGTTGCATACCTACACTCCGCAATCGGGGATCAGCCACAGGCGGAACAACGATGTCGGACATCGTCGAAATCGCAATCGTCGGCTCGGGGCCGGGCGGCATCAGTGCCGCTGCTCGTGCCGCCGAACTCAAAGTGTCGCACGTGTTGCTGGAAGCTGCGCCGCACCTGTCGAACACGATCTTCCGCTATCAGAAAGGCAAACACGTGATGGCCGAGCCCGAGGCTCTGCCGTTGCGCTCGCCGCTGACCTTCAGCGCCGGCAGTCGCGAATCGATCCTCGAGGCCTGGGACCAGGGCGTCGCCAGCCTCGCGGTGAACGTGCGCCATGGCGCAGAGATCACGGCGATCAAGAAGCTGGATGACCACTTCGAACTCAGCATCGGCCGCAAGGACAAGCTGCTGGCGCGCAATGTGGTACTCGGCATCGGCCTGCAGGGCAACATCCGCAAACTGGGCGTACCCGGCGACGACGCGCCCTTTGTCCAGTACACCCTCGACGATCCAGACGAATACGAAGGCGAGACCATCATCGTGGTCGGCGCCGGCGACGCCGCGATCGAAAACGCCGTGGCGCTGGCCAGGCAGAATCAGGTCGTGGTGGTCAACCGCCGCGAGGAATTCGCACGCGCCAAGGAAGGCAACCTGCGCGCCATCAGCAAGGCCATCGAGGACGGCGTGATCGAGTGTTACTTCGGCGCTGCGCCAGAACGCGTCGACAAACTCTCGGTCGGCCGCAAGCCGGGTCGACTGATCCTGAACACGCCCAAGGGCCGCGCCCAGGTGCTCTGCGACCGCATCATCGGTCGCCTCGGCGCCAACCCGCCGCGCGCCTTCGTCGAGGCCTGCGGCGTGGTGTTTCCGAATGCCGATCCATCGGCAGTGCCGGCGATCAGCGCCAAGTACGAGAGCAACGTGCCCGGCCTCTACATCGTCGGCGCCCTCGGCGGTTATCCGCTGATCAAGCAGGCGATGAACCAGGGCTATGAGGTGGTCGAGTACATCCTCGGCCGCAGCGTGGAGCCCGCCGACGAGCCACTGCTGCGCGCCAAGTTCCAGAGCATGCCAGGCTTCAGCTCAGTCGGCGCGGCGCTGGAGAAGGTGCAGTCGGCGGTGCCCTTGCTGGCGACCATCACGCCGCTGCAGTTGCGCGAATTCATGATCGATTCGGATATCCGCACACCGAAATCCGGGGAGATTCTGTTCAAGCGCAACGACTACACCAACAGCTTCTACTGCATCGTTGCGGGACAGGTCGAGATTCTGGTCGACGAGGCGGCAGGCAAGCGCGTGGCACTCGGCCCCGGCGAGTTTTTCGGTGAGATGAGCCTAATCTCGGGGCGTCGTCGCAGCGCCACGGTTTTCGCTGGCGCCAACTGCGTGCTGATCGAAACCCCGCGACGGTCGATGACCAAACTGATCAACTCGGTCGACGCGGTCAAGAAGCTGGTCGACCGCACCTTCGTCGAACGTGCCATCCGCGCGCGCTTTGGCGACGAGGCGACCGTCGCGCAGATCAAGGAGGTGGTATCGGGCGCCTCGCTGCAGCGCTTCAAGGCCGGCGAGGTCCTGTTCCGCGAGGGCGACGACGGCGATTGTCTGCACCTCGTTCGCGTCGGATCGTTGACCATTTCCAGGTCGATCGGCGGTCGCGACATCGTCCTGTCCTACGTACCCGCCGGCAACTACGTCGGCGAAATGGCGATCATCGGCGGCAGCAAGCGTTCGGCGACGGCGAAGGCTGCGGTCGCGACCGAGACCATTCGCGTCGAGCGCGACGCATTTCGCAAGCTGCTCGGTCAGAATCCGCTGTTGCGCGCGAAGCTGGCGCAGGAGGTCAAACAACGCACCGCCGAGAACATCACCATGCAGGCGGCCGCCTCGGGCGGCGACATCATTTCCTTCCTCGTCGGACAGGGCCTCGGCGAGGCCACCGACGTGCTGTTGATCGACGAGTCCTTGTGCGTGCGCTGCGACAACTGCGAGAAGGCCTGCGCCGAAACCCACGGCGGCACCTCGCGACTGGATCGAGAAGCCGGGCCGACCTTTGCCAACGTGCACGTGCCGACCTCCTGCCGACACTGCGAGCACCCGCACTGCATGAAGGATTGCCCGGCGGACGCCATTCACCGCGCACCCAACGGCGAGGTCTACATTGCCGACAACTGCATCGGCTGCGGCAATTGCGAACGCAACTGCCCGTATGGCGTCATCCACATGTCGGCCAAACCGAAGAAGAAGCCGGGACTGCTGCAATGGTTGTTGCTCGGTGCCGGCCCTGGCCCCGGCGAGTCGCCTTATGACCCCGACAGCCACGAAAAGAAAGCGGTCAAGTGCGATATGTGCAAGGACATCAAGGGTGGTGCCTCATGCGTGCGCGCCTGCCCGACCGGCGCGGCGATCCGCATCAGCCCGGAACAACTGCCTGAATACGCCTTTGCTCGGGGGCCGTGACGATGCATGACTCGATTCTCGATTACCGCGGCTTCCGCTACCTCTGGGTGGCGCTGATCCTGTCGATCGGATCGATCGTCGCCTATGTCTGGCATGACCCGATAGGCGTGCCCAATGGCGGGTCCTGGCTCGGCTACACGCTCGGCACCATCGGCGCCCTGCTGATCTTGTGGCTGCTCTGGTTCGGTATCCGCAAGCGCCGTTATTCCGGCGGCAGCGGCACCGCTCGCGGCTGGTTGTCGGCGCATGTATACCTCGGCACCACGCTGATCCTGATCGCGTTCCTGCATGCCGGCTTCCAAGTCGGCTGGAACATCCACACGCTGGCGCTGGTCTTGATGCTGCTGGTGATCTTCAGCGGCTTTTTCGGCGTTTATGCGTACTTGCGCTATCCCGCGATGATGACGCGCAATCGCGCCGACACCACGCGCGACGCGATGCTCGCCGAGATTCGCGAACTCGACCAGCAGACCCTGCAGCTCGCCGACAAGGTCGACAAGAGCATCCACGACGCCATTCTGAGCTCGATTCAGCACACCCAACTCGGCGGTGGTGTCTGGACGCAACTGAGTGCGCGCGACGACTCCGGATTGGCTCTGGCCAAGCTCAAGGAAGCCGTACTCAAGTCGGAAACCGGGGAAAAGTCATCGAAATCCGGTCAGACCATGGTGATGATGGTCGATTTCCTCGCCAACCAGGCCACCGATGCACAATCGGAAAACCTGCGCAGACTGATCGATCTGGTCTCGCGCAAGCGCGCCCTGGCAGCGCGCGTCGCGCGCGACATCCAACTCCAGGCGCTGATGGAAATCTGGCTCTACATCCATGTCCCGCTGTCGCTCGGATTGCTCGGTGCGCTGACGGCGCATGTGGTGGCGGTGTTTTTTTATTGGTGATGAAGCGGGAAAAGGGGAAATGGAAAATGGAAAAGGGAAAGGCAACAGCAATGCGCGGGCGCAAGTCGCACTCTTCGCACCTCCTTTTTCCTTTTTCCTTTTTCCTTTTTCCCCTTCCCCGCCCTGACTCGGCCGAGGATCGCGCGCCATGAAATGGTTCATTCGCCGCGTCATCAAGAAGGGCAAAGGCAGCCTGCAGTTCGAGGAAGAAATTCACTTCGGCGAGACGCTGACCGTTGGCCGTGCCGCCAATCAGGCCATTTTCATCAACGACCTGCGTGCCGCACTGGAGCATGCCCGCGTCGTCGCGCTGGGTAACGGTCGTTATCGTGTCGAGTCGCTGGTCGCCTCCGGAATACGCATCGATGGTCGCTTCGAGCACGCCGCGACGGCCACTTCCGGCTGCACCCTCGAAATTGGCAACGTGCGCATCACGCTGGTGGACCCGCCTGCCGACTTTGAAGCTGCGGTGGAAGTCGGGTTGGTCGACAAGGCTGAAGTCGCCGCGCGCGAAATATCCGAAGCGCTGCCGCAGTCATTGGCCGAAGCGGGACTTGGCAAACGCAAGCTGGCTTGGACTTTGCTGCTGCTGACGCTCGCATTCGGGCTGTTGTTGCCCGTTGCCGCGCATTTCGTCCCCACCTTCCGAGCGATCACCAAGGACGTTCCAGCCGTCGGACTCAACGCTTGGGACAGTGGTCCACTGGCAGCCGCCCACCACACCATGGCGAACGATTGCCAGAGTTGCCACGGCGAGCCGTTCAACGTGGTCGCCGACGACAAATGCATCGTCTGTCATGCGGGCACTGCCGCGCATGCGGATCCGGTGAAATATCCGTTGCCGGACATCGCCGATGCCCGCTGCGCACATTGCCATCGCGATCACAACGGCGACGACGGCCTGGTGCGCGCCGATCAGGAACTCTGCAGCGACTGCCATCGCAACCTGAGCGAACGCGTCAACGGCGACACACTGCTGGTCGATGTGTCCGATTTCGGCAGCAACCACCCGCAATTCAAGATTCTGCTGCCGGCGTGGGATGCGCAGGGACGGTATCAGCCGGAACGGGTCAGCATGGACCAGATTCCGTTGACCGAACGCTCCGGCCTCAAGTTCCCGCATTCAAAACATCTGCCTGCCGCAGGCTTGAAGACTCCCGATGGCGTGCGCGTGCTCGACTGCGTCGATTGCCACAAACCCGAGCCGGGCGGTGCGCTGATCGCGCCGATCAATTTCGAACTGCACTGCCAGTCGTGCCATCGCATTGATTTCGACCTGCGCATGCCGGACCGCCAGGTGCCGCACGGGAATGCCGCCGAAGTGCAGTACATGCTCGACGAGTTCTATTCCAAGGTCGCGCTGGAAGGCGGATACGACGACGTTCAGGCACCGGTGACGGTGCGCCAGCGCAGGCGCCCTGGCGAGGCGCCGCCCAATGCTCAGGAGCAACGCGAAGCACTGGCTTGGGCGCGCGCCAAGGCGCTGCAGACCACCGACACCCTGTTCAATTCACGTGCGTGCGGCGTCTGCCACTCAGTCTCCAAGGACCCGAATGCGACCCAGGCCGGATGGATGGTGGCGCCGGTACGTGTCGCGGGCGTGTGGTTCGAGAAATCCAGTTTCACCCACGCCAAGCACGCGACCATGACTTGCATCGACTGCCACACGGCGCAATTGTCGCTGAGCAGTGCCGACCTGCTGATTCCGGGCATCTCCGCGAGCGGCCCGAAGACGGCGGATCGTCCTTATGCGTGCCGGGATTGCCATGGCGGCGAAAAGGACACCAAACTGCTCGGCAGCACCTGCATCGACTGCCATGGCTTCCATCAGGCTGACATGCCGCTGCATCCCGGCCATTAACCCGCTGTACGCGCCTCAGCGCGTTCAGCGGGTGGTTGCCGCAGGTTCCAACCGCTGAATCATCACGCGATGCTCCGGGCTGCCAAGGCCCGGCAGTTTTTAGCCCGATGCATACGCGAAAGCAGATTCACCGGGTGTCGCAAGCGCCCCCGGTAAACGGCTGTGCTACCTACACACAAAGACGCAAAACCGCACGAAAAAAGGGCGACCCATCGGATCGCCCTTGGCTTGTTGCGCTTGCAGTGACTCAGCGAACGGCAGCAGCACCAAAACGCGCGCGGCAACCGCGATCGACCCACAGGCCACGACGCGGCGTATAGCCCCACGACACGCCCTCGACGCAAGCCTGACGCGAGTACTGCTCGATCAGGAACGGCGTACCGTAACGCTGGTTCCAACTACACAGCGCATAAGCGCCGTCGAGGCTGGCACAGTCGGCGGTAAACGCGTTGTACTGGTCGGCGGCAAAGAAACCACCGCTCGGGCGATAGGTCTCGGCGAACAAGCCGCCACAGCCACGATCGACCCAGATCACACCCGGCTTCTGACCCCAGGTACGGCCTTCCACGCACAAGCTGCTGCGCGGAAGCTGGCGCAACAATTCCACCTGGCCGCGGAAGGCGACATTGCATTCTCGATAGCCACGCACGCTCTGGCAGGTCACTTCCGGCAGCTTGCCGACAACCGGCGCCGACTCGACAAACCCAGCCCGGCAACCGCCATGTACCCAGATCACGCCCGGACGGTGGCCCCAGTTGCGGCCCTCGACGCAGCGCGTGTTTGAAATCTGTCGGTCGATCACCGGCGGATTGCGGAAGCCAGTGGCGCATTCGCGGTAGCGGCCGTCCTTGGATTCGCAAATCACCGGTTGCCCACGGCCCGGCCATTGGGTGGCATAACCCGGCGTGGTCCATTGCCGCTCCGGCGGAGGGGGCGGAGCCGACGGGGTGCCGGCATAGGTGTTGCCATCGACACGATCGCGCAGCGACTGCGTCATGTCGTCCGTGATCTGGGCATAGCTCCAGCCGCGCGGAATCTGCTCCAGGTAGAACTCGAGTTGGTCCTCCGGCAGCGGCGCGCCGCCCGACAGTTCGGCGTACTGCTTCTCCAGAACGCGTACCTGTTCCGGCTGCGTGAGCTTGCGCAGATCTTCCGGCGCGTACGCTTTTTCGCCCGGCGCCTGGGCAACGACAACCGGCGCCATCGCAAAAGACAGCAAAAGCAGGCAGAGCATCGACGCCCTGGATGACCACGCTGCAACTCTCATGACACTCTCCTTGACTGCGCGAAACGGGAAGCCCCGCGACCCCTGATGTTAGCGTGAGCCGGCGATCCGGCAATGTGTGGCGGCGAACATTGCAGCGTTTTGTATCCCATTCATCCTGAATCCAAGGTTATGATCCGACTGCCGCGCGGGCACTCGGGGAACCGGTCGGCGCACAAACTTCGGGGAGGATGCTCGATGGCTTTCAGACGCATGCACGGCGTGGCGTTGGGGATGGCCATCGGCCTCCTCGCAGGATGTGGCGGCGGCAGCGGCCCGGATTCGAGTGGAACGGCACCTCCTCCGCCTTCAACTCCCGCGCCCGGCTGTACTGGCAGTTGCGCCACCTCGGAGTCGCGACTGACCGCCGCCGATGTGCAGACGGTGATCGCTCAGGCGGTTGCCGAAGCCCAGGCCAACAGCCTGCCGGCCACCATCGCCGTGGTCGACCGCGTCGGCAATGTGCTCGGCGTCTACCGCATGACCGGGGCCAATCCGCTGGTCACCATTCGTTCCGAGCGCGACGTCGACGGTGGCCTCGAAAAACTGATCGTGCCGTCGGAACTGGCGGCGATCGCCAAGGCGATCACCGGCGCCTACCTCTCCAGCGAGGGCAATGCGTTCACTACGCGGACTGCCAGCCAGATCGTGCAGCAGGCTTTCAATCCGGGCGAAAACGGGGCGCCCTCGGGTCCGCTGTTCGGCGTACAGTTCTCGCAACTCGCCTGTTCCGATTTCATGAGCCGCTTCCAAAGCGGGCAGACGCCAGGCCCCGGGCCCAAGCGTTCGCCGTTGGGCCTGTCGGCCGATCCAGGTGGTTTCCCGTTATACAAGGCTGGCGTGCCGGTGGGCGGCATCGGCGTGGCGGCCGATCCCGACTACACGCTGGATGCGCGCATTCTCGATCGCGACCGCGACCTCGACGAAATGATCGCGCTGGCCGGCACCTTCAGTTTCGGTGCGCCGGCCAATCGACGCGCGGACGTGATCACCGCCGATGGCAAGACCTTCCGCTACAGCGATGTGGAATACGGCGACCTCGCGCGAACGCCCGGCAACGCGCCGGCGCTGTCGACGCTTCCGGCGACCAGCGGCGGTTTCATCGAAGTCAAGGCTTACGCTGACGCCACGGTACGCGACGGCACCGCTTTCGGAACGCCGCTCTCCGGCATCCGCGCTGCCGGTTCCGAACTGTCCGATCTCGACGCCTTCATTGTCGTCGATGGCGCCAACCAGAACCGCTACCCGGCGCGCGCCGGCAGCGAAACCACTGGCGCAATCAGCGCCAGCGAGGCTCAGACGATCTTGCGTGAGGCGATCAAGATCGCCAATCGCCAGCGTGCGCAGATTCGCCAGCCGTTCGGCACCCAGTCGCGCGTGAGCGTCTCGGTGGTCGACAGCAACGGTCAGGTGCTGGCGCTGGCGCGTACTCGCGACGCCCCGGTGTTCGGTCTCGACGTGTCGCTGCAAAAAGCGCGCAGCGCAATGTTCTTCTCCAACGCCAATGCCGCCGCGGGCCTGAACGGACTGCCGAACCCGAGCTACTTCCGCGACACCGTCAATCTCGCCGTGACGCCGCCGGAAGTCCGCTTCACCACCGGCAGTGCCAGTTCGCTCAGCACGACGGTCGCGCGCACGCGGGCGTTTCTTGGCGTTCCGACGGCCCTCGGCGACGGCGCCATCGCTTTTGGCGCTCGATCGATCGGCAACCTTGCGCGCCCGTTCTTCCCTGACGGCATCCTCAACACCGACCCGGGCCCGTTCAGCAATCCGTTCGACTCCTGGAGTCCGTTCGACGTCGGGCTGCAACTCGACCTGTCGTACTCGGCGATCGCCATGCATGTGCTGCATTACCTCAGCCAGTCGGGCTTCCGCCTGTTCCTGGACGGCACCGAGTTACCGGCCAACATTCCCGACATCGGCTTCAACTGCACCGGACTGCCGAGCATCGCCAACGGCATCCAGATCTTCCCCGGCGGCGTGCCGATCTACCGCGGCGACCGCCTGGTCGGTGCCATTGGCGTTTCCGGCGACGGCGTCGACCAGGACGACATGGTTGCATTCCTCGGTCTGCACAACGCCTCGGTCGCCTTGAACGGATCGATCGGCAATGCGCCATCGGCCATCCGCGCGGATCGACTGGTCCCGCGTAATTCGCGCCTGCGTTATGTGCAGTGCCCGCAAGCGCCATTCATCGACTCCACCGAACAAGACGTGTGCGAGGGCAAGTGACATGAGCCTCTGTCTCTCCGCCGCACTGGCGACCCTGTTGTGTCCGGCGGCGTTGCCTGCCACTTCGCTCACTTCCGTGCAGCCATTGCTGGGCAATACGCTGCCGGCCTACTTGTACGATCCGGACGCGTCCAGCCACGTTCGCCGACGACCCGGGCACCCGCCACCAGGGCCGCGCAGTCGCCCGGACCAGAACCCTGAAAACGCCGATCCAGCGCCGGTCGATGCCGTCGGCGAATTCATCCCGGTACCGGATCGTTGGCGCCTGATGGAAGCGCTGGGCTTCAAGCACCCGTGGTACGACCCGTACAACCAGAACATCTGGAAGGGCGACAAACCGATCCACGACGACTGGTTCCTGAGCCTGCTGGCGATCTCCGACACCCTGCTCGAACCGCGCTCGCTGCCGACGCCGGTCGGTCCGGTGTCGAGCGCCGATCCTGGCGCCGTCGACATCTTCTCCGGCTTCGACCAGACCATCCTCGCCCAGACCGTGCTTGCTGGCCTGGTCTATTACAAGGGCAACACCACGTTCAAACCCCCGGCGTACGAGTATCGCCTGACGCTGGCGTTCAACTACAACCGCGTCGACGTCGACGACGTGCGCGCGCTGACCATCGATCCGCGCAAGGGCACTACGCGCGACGACGGTTTCGTCGCAGTGCAGGAACTTTTCGCCGACATTCACTTGCGCGATCTCACCCCGCGTTACGATTTCGACGCCATTCGCTTCGGCATCCAGCCTTTCTCGACCGACTTCCGTGGCTTCCTGTTCCAGGACCTGCAGTTCGGCGTGCGGCTGTTCGGCAATCGCGACAACAACCACCGCCAGTACAACCTGGCCTGGTTCCGGCGCGTGGAAAAGGACTTGAACTCCGGCCTCAACGATGTGGACGAGGGCCTGCGCGACGATGACATCTTCATCGCCAACCTGTATTGGCAGGATCTCTTTGGCCTGCTCGGCTTCACTTCGCAAGGCACCATCGTCTACAACCGCAATCGCGAGGACGAGCTGTTTTTCGATTCCAACGGCTTCCTGCAACGGCCGGCGTCGCTGGGTACCGAGCGCACCCGCGAATACGACGTGGTCTATCTCGGCTACAGTGGCGACGGCCGCCTCGGCAACTACAACTTGTCGACCTCCGCCTACTATGCATTCGGCAATAACGACAACACCTTCACCGGGCGCGACAGCGACATTCGCGCCGGTTTCTTCGCCGCCGAGCTGTCGCGCGATTTCGACTGGATCCGACCGCGATTTTCCATCGCCTATGCCAGCGGCGACGACGATCCATTCGACGATCGCAGCAATGGCTACGACGCCATTTTCGAGAACCCGATCTTCGCCGGCGCCGATACCAGCTACTGGATCCGCCAGAACATTCCGCTGATCGGCGGTGGCGGCGTCGCCCTCGCAGCGCGCAACGGCATCCTGCCGTCTCTGCGGCCGTCCAAGGAACAGGGCCAGTCGAACTTCGAGAACCCCGGCCTGCATCTGGTCGGTTTCGGTGCCGACTTCGACCTGACGCCGGAATCGCGTGTATCGGTCAACCTCAATCAGTTGTGGTTCGACCACACGGCAGTTCTTGAAGTCGCGCGCAATCAGGCGCCCATCGATCGCGAAATCGGCACCGATCTGTCGGTGGCGTGGATCTGGCGACCATTCATGACCCAGAACATCGTGGTGCGGCTGTCGGGCGCAGTGCTTGAACCCGGCAGCGGTCTCGAAGACCTCTACGGCGAACGCGATCCGTTCTACACCGTGCTCGGCAATGTGATTCTGACGTACTGACGCGAGGCACTCATGAAGCTCACGACAATCCCTGCCCTGCTGGCCGCATTTTGCGCGACCGCTGTGTGTTTGTCGGCGTTTGCCGCCGGCGGCGAGAAGCCGGTCGAGCGTACCTACGTCACTGCACCGAATGCGCCGAAGAACCAGACATGGGCAGAGGCCGATGCGAAAAGCGCCGGTTGCATGAGCTGCCACAATCCGATCGACCAGAAATCGATGCACGCGTCCGATGCGGTAGTGCTTGGTTGCGTCGATTGCCACGGCGGTGATCCAACGGTCATGGGTCCGAAGTCCGCCAGCGGTCAAACCGAAGCTGCCCCCGGCCACGGGCACGACACTGGCAACGACGACCACGGGCACTCCGCGCACGCCTACGCGCCCGATTACATGGCCGCAATGGAACGCGCCCATGTGTTGCCGCGGTACCCGCAGACCTGGCATTACCCGAGTTCGGCCAATCCGGAGCGCAGCTACACGTTGTTGAACAAGGAAGCGCCGGAATTCGTGCGCTTCGTCAACCCGAGTGACCTGCGTATCGCCCACGAGGCTTGCGGCGCATGCCATCAGCCCATCATCGATGCCGCCAAACGCTCGATCATGGCCACCAGCGCCATGCTTTGGGGCGGCGCGTCGTACAACAACGGAATCCTGCCGTACAAGCGCTACATCCTCGGCGAAGCCTACGAGCGCGACGGCACCGCCTCGATCATCAAGGCGCTGCAGCCGGTCACGCCGGACATGGCCGTCAAGGGCGCGCTGGAACAACTGGTTCCGCTGCCCGCCTGGGAGGTTATTCCGCCGGGCGACGTATTCCGCGTCTTCGAACGCGGCGGCCGCAACATCAACACGACCTTCCCGGAGACCGGTCTACCGAACTCGCTGGGCCAGATCCAGCGCCTCGAAGAACCCGGCCGTCCTGATTTCAAACAATCCAATCGTGGCCCCGGTACGGGTCAACGCATTGCCGTGCCGGTGATCAACATCACCAAGACGCGCCTGAACGACCCGAACATGTGGTTCATGGGGACCAACGATCAGCCCGGCGACTTCCGCCAGTCCGGCTGCAGCGCCTGTCACGTGCCCTATGCCAACGATCGCGATCCGCGACATTCCGGCAAATACGCCCAGTTCGGCCACATGGGCAAGAGCCAGCAGGCCGACCCGACCATCCCGAAGGACCGTCCGGGCCACCCGCTGAAGCACGCCTTCACGCGCTCGATCCCGACCAGCCAGTGCATGAACTGCCACATGCACCAGCCGAACATGTTCATCAATACCTTCATGGGTTACACCATGTGGGATTACGAATCCGATGCGCCGTTCATGTGGCCGGAGAAACAGCAGTACCCGAGCCACGACGAGATGCGCAAGGCGCTCGACCGCAATCCGGAAGAAGCCGTCATCCGCGGCAAGTGGGCCGATCTAGAATTCGTCAAGAACGTGTCGCTGCTGAACCCGCAGTTGAAGGACACCCAGTTCGCCGATTACCACGGCCATGGCTGGAACTTCCGTGCGATCTTCAAGCGCGATCGCAAGGGCAACCTGCTCGACGCCGAAGGCGGCAAGGTCGCCGACGACGACCCGAAGAAATTCGAGAAAGCGGTGCACATGTCGAGTATCCACGTCGACCTCGGTTTCCATTGCGTCGATTGCCACTTCGCCCAGGACATGCACGGCAATGGCCATATCGTTGGTGAAGTCGCCGCCGGTGTGGAAATCCAGTGCCAGGATTGCCACGGCACTCCCGACAAACTGCCGACGCTGATCACCTCCGGCCCGATGGCCAGCAAGCAGGGCCGCAACCTGACCGATCTGCGCAACCCGGACGGCCAGAAGCGCTTCGAGTGGATCGATGGCAAGCTGATCCAGCGCTCGATCATGGAAAGCGGCCTGCAGTGGGAAATGTCGCTGGTCAAGGATGTCTCGGACAAGGCCAGCCCGGCCTACAACGTCAAGGCCGACCGCGCCCACACGATGCGCGCCGACCCCACCAACCAGACCTATGGTTCGGACGTACCACCCAGCGAATACGCCCATGGCGAGGACAAGATGCTGTGCTTCAGCTGCCACACCAGCTGGACCACCAGTTGCGGCGGCTGTCACCTGCCGATCCAGGCCAACTGGAAGACCGATCGCCACCACTACGAAGGTGGCGAGACGCGCAACTATGCGACGTACAACCCGCAGGTCGCGCGCGACGACGTCTTCATGCTGGCCAGGCATGGTGAGGTCAAGGACTACAAATACGCGCCGATGCGGTCGTCCAGCGCGCTGATCCTGTCGTCGACCAATTCCAACCGCGAGCGCATCTACATCCAGCAGCCGCCGATCGCTGCGTCGGGTTACAGTTCGCAGGCATTGGCGCCGCACTACCCGCACACCGAACGCCGCACCGAGACCAAGACCTGCACTGACTGCCACCTGTCGCAGGAAGGCGACAACAACGCCATCATTGCGCAGTTGCTGGGCCAGGGTACCAAGTTCATGGACTTCCTCGGCTTCAATGCCTGGGTCGGCGGCGACGGCGAGATCTCGGCCATTCGCGTGACCGAGTGGGAGGAGCCGCAGGCGGTGGTCGGCAGCTATCTGCACCGCTATGCCTACCCGGACTGGTACAAGGCGCACGAAGACAACGGCCGGCAACTGACGGAAGCCTACGAGCACAGCGCAGGCGTCGCCAATTGCATCCAGTTGCGCGGCGAATACGTTTATGTCGCCGAAGGCAGCGAGGGCTTCCGCGTCTATGACGCCGCCAGCATCGCCAACAAGGGCGTCAGCCAACGCATCATCACTGCGCCGTTCTCGCCGCTGGGTCACGACACCCACATCAAGACCGCGAATGCGACGTGCGTGACGCTGGCGACGACGCAACCGGTGCGACCTTCGCGCAACGAAGGCGACCTGATGCGCAAGGTCAACCTGGAGCAGCCGACGCATCCGATTTATCGCTACGCCTTCGTCACCGATGCGGTCGAGGGCCTGATCGTGGTCGACATCGACACCCTTTACGACGGCGAGCCGCGCAACAACTTCCTCGAGCGCAAACTGACCTGGAACGACGGCGGCGTGCTCACAGGCGCGCGCCACCTGACCATCGCCGGCTACTGGTTCTATTTCGCCACGCCCAAGGGCATCGTGATCGTCAACATGAACGATCCGATGAAGCCGCAGTACGTGCGGACCGTCGAGATGCCGGACGTGCGCGGCAGCCAGCAGCAGTTCCGCTACCTGTTCGTGACCACCGGCCGCGGCCTCGAGGTCGTCGACATCACCCACCCGGACAAGGCCTATCTGGTTGCCGATGCCTATGTGCCGATCAAGGACGCGCACAAGTTGCACGTCGCGCGGACCTTTGCCTACGTCGCTGCCGGCAGTGAAGGCCTGGTGATCGTCGATGTCACCAAGCCGTTGAAGCCGTTCCTGTACCAGCGCTTCGACGGCGGCGGCGCAATCTCCGATTCGCGCGACGTCACCGTGGCCTCGACCAACGCCTCGCTTTTCGCTTATGTCGCCGACGGTCGCAACGGCCTGCATGTAGTGCAACTGACCGGCCCGGACATCCAGCCGAAATTCTACGGCTACAGTCCGGATCCGAAGCCGAAGCTGATTGCGAGCCATGCCACCGGCAAGGCGGCGCTGTCCTTGTCGCGCGCGCTTGAACGCGATCGCGCGGTCGATGAGACCGGCGGCCAGATCGCCGTGCTCGGACGACTCGGCTCGCGACCGTTGAACGAAGCGGAGCAACGCGCATTCTTCCTCGACGACGACGGCAATCCGTGGTTCGTCACCGATGAAGTCGACGGCCCGCGCGGCATCACCTCGCCGGTGCTGCCGTGGAAGAACAACCGCATCTGGGAACAGCAACAGCCGGCCACGATGCCTGCGGGTACACCGCATTGACGGGGTCGATGCATCAGGGCGCCCGCGAGCGCGCCCTGATGCAGTGCGCGCAACGGGTGTGGTTGATCTGGGCGGCCCTGCTCGGCGCCTGCGCCGTCGCACTCGCGGCCATCGGCGCGCACATGCTCGCCGACATCCTGGTCGGCAAAGCGGCGTTGCGTTTCGACACCGCGCTGCGCATGCACCTGGTCCATGCGCCGGCATTGCTGGCCCTCGCGCTGAGCCTGCGCCACGCCCGGTCTCGCTGGTGGCTGGTTGCCTGTATCTTGATGAGCCTGGGCTCGCTGGTGTTCTGCGGCGGCCTGTACCTCGCCGCGATCAGCGGCAGCACCCTGCTGCTGCCGATCGTCCCGGCTGGGGGCAGTGCACTGATCCTGTCCTGGCTGATCGCCGGCGTGGCGTTCGCACTCGGCGAGAACTCGCAGTGACCGCTGCCATGTCGGCGTGCGGTTCGCGCTAACTCCGAACATTCAGTGACCCAGATGCAGGCTAACGCCCGTGGCACAGCGACCACTCCGCAGGTGGCGATTCCCCTGCTCAGCCTCGGCCAGGGGCTGCTGCTGACCGGCAACGCCATGCTCGTCAGCGTCAACGGCCTCACCGGGTTCCTGCTGGCGCCCGACCCGCGCCTGGCGACGCTGCCGGTCACGTGCTTCGTGCTCGGCGGCGCCTTGTCGACGTTGCCGATTTCGCTGCTGATGCAGAGTCGTGGTCGCTCGCTCGGTTTTGCGCTGGGCTGCCTCGCTGCCATCGTCGGCGCGCTGCTGACAGCCGGCGCGGTGGCAACGAGTTCATTCTGGTTGCTGTGCGTCGGCACCTTCGTCTTCGGTTTCTATAACGCCAGCGGCCAATACCTGCGCTTTGCGGCGGTCGATCTGGCGCAACCGGGCCAACAAGCCCGCGCGATCAGCCTGGTACTGGCCGGCGGGCTGCTGGGTGCCTTCCTTGGCCCAGCGCTCAGCCGGATCACCATCGACGCCCTGCCGCAGCGTTTTCTGGCCACCTACCTCAGCCTCATCGCACTCTCGCTGCTGGTGTTCGGTATCACGCGTCTCATCCGCTTTCCGCCGATACCCACGCGCCAGGCATCGAGTGCGCCGCACACACGCAGCGATCTCTTCAGGCGCCCGGGATTCTGGCTCGCCATTGCCGCCTCTTCCAGCGCCTGGGCGACGATGAACCTGCTGATGACCGCCACGCCGCTGGCGATGCAGGCCTGCGCTTATCCGTTCGCCGACGCCGCCTGGGCGCTGCAATGGCACATGGTCGGCATGTACGCGCCGATGCTGGTCAGCGGCCCGTTGATCGAGCGCATCGGCGCGCAGGCTGCAATGGCGATCGGCGCAGTTGCCATCGCCGCTTGTGCCGTGATCTCCCTGGCGGGGACAACCGTCGCGCACTTTGTCGCTGCTCTGGCCATGCTGGGAGTCGGCTGGGCACTGCTGTTCATTGGCGGCAGTGCGCTGTTGACCCGCCAATACGCCGAGCACGAAAAGGGTATGGCGCAGGGCGTGCACGATGCGCTGATGTTCGCGGCGATGGCGCTGTCCTCGCTGCTCGCCGGTCGCGCCGTGACGTTGACCGGTTGGGTTGAACTGCAGTGGCTGGCGCTGGTCGTGATGACCGCCTTGGCAGTGCTGATGCTGCTACTGGGCCCGCGCTCGGCAACTCGGCAATCCGCAGCACCATGAATCGCACTCGACGCCGGCATTGCTGATCGCGCCTCAGACAGCGGCATGCGCCGCCGATGCAAAGAACATCAGGTACACCAGCCGGCCGTTTTCCATCGTGGTTCCGAAGCTCTCGCCGGCGGTATGCCACAACCACGGTCGCAGCAGAATCAGACGGTTGAAGCGCATCGGCACACGCATGGTCAGTTCCCACTGCGACAAATCGGAGGTGTCGCGCATCAGCGTGTCGTGAATCCACTGCTTGGCCGTGACGCCGCCGAGCTGCCGCGCTTCAGCATCGTTGATCGGCGCGCGCTCGGTATTGCTGGGCAGGTGCCGGTAGAACTCGGTGCCACCCTGGCAGTCCTCCGGCTTGCTCAGGTACAACACACCGGACCAGTGCGCCGTGTCGACATGAATATTGGCGTTGCCACGGTCACCGGCCAGCGCGATCCGGCATTTCGCATGAGCCTGGGTTGGCGGCATGGGCACCAGGCGTTCACCGACCAGCCGCGAAACCTCCTCGGACAGGCCATCGAGTTCGATGCGTTCGAGCGAATTTCGGCCTGGGTACATGCCGGATACCTTCGGGTAGGTCAGCCGCAGTGCGTTCTCTCGCAGCGCCTTGGCGTTATCCAGAAAATCGTCGACCACCAGAAACGAAAGCGGCATATTCGTTCAACTCGAAGGGAATTTTCAGCTTAGGACATCGGGCGCAAGCGGGCAACCGCGCCGCGTCGGCAGAAACTCCACGGCTTTGGTCGCAGGATCATGGTGCCGGAGCGGGCACCGTATATTGACTACAACTGCTTGATATAGATACGGCGCAAAGCCGACGTAAACCATTTGTACCCCCAGATATACTCCCACGTCATGTTCGGCTGGACTGACCAGCAGGATGGGCGGATCAGGCTGTCTCGCTCCAGGGTCGACGTGCGCCCGTGAGTCGGGGAACGGCGCTCAGCGGTTGTTCGAAGCCGTCGCGGAATAACCACGACGAAAGAACCCTTAGCGGCGCGGAGAAGCGGACATTCGGAACGCCAGTCGTAGCGGGATCGTTAGGCGCGACCGGATACGCCGGAATCGGACTAGATGGAGACGCGGGGAAGCAGATTAACGCCGGGGCAGGCATGACGACCGTCGACCACGTCGACAATCGTTGAACAGACACCTCCGAAGGCCGGACTTGCGGAAGGTAGTACAAGGGAGCGTCGATCTGTGGGAGCGCCGGGTCCAGCATTCCGGGGAACACCACGCCAAGCTGCAACTTTCCGCCGCCTTGGCCTGAAGATGAACTGAGATACGCCTGTCCGGTGCAGTTGGGCGTCGCGAAGAAGACGAGCGATTCGAAGTGCTGAGGAATAGTGAGTTTTCCAGTGTCTCGGTCGAAGGAAAACCGAAAGCCGGCTTGGGAAACTGCTCCTTCAGTGTCGCCACCTCCCGGTGAGCCAGGAGTTACCGTTACCACACTCTGGTAGAAACCAACGAGTTGGCCATTGGCATCGACCACGATAGGCGTTGCGTCTGCAACTTCGGCGCCAAGAACGGATATCGCCAAGACTATGGAGACTCGGAACATGCGGAACTCCGTGGTGCGAGCGAGCGACTATAACGTTACGCGTTGCCACCGTCTCATGTCCATCCGTGTGATGAGCCCGACGGCGCCATTCCAACGATCCACTGATGAAGCCTTGCTGCACCGCCCTTGGAATACGACGGCCACTCGGCTCTTTGCCCAGTCTCAATACCCCCACCTCTCATGCCTCACCGGCAGCCGATTCAACAGCTCCCGCCTGCCCCGCCACTCCGGCATGTGCTGCTCCATCAGCGCCACGAAGCGCGCGCCGTGGGTGGGTTCGAGCAGGTGCAGCACCTCGTGGACGACGATGTACTCCAGGCACTCCCTGGGCTTCTTGGCGAGTTCGGTGTTCAGGCGGATGGTGCCGGCGGCGGGATTGCTGCTGCCCCAGCGGGTGCGCATCTGTTGCACGTAGAACCCGGACACGGTCACGCCGATCCGTGGCGCCCACGTGTTCAGCAGCGGCGGAACAGCATCCTTGATCTGCTGCCGATACCAGGCCGCCAGTACCGCCTCGCGCGCGGCGAGGTCGGCGCCCGGGCGAACGTGCAGTTGCAGCCTCGAGTGTCGCAGGCGCACGCTGGGTGCCGTGTCTTCTTCGATCACCGTCAGCAAGTAGCGCTTGCCCCAAACGTAGTGGCTCTCGCGGTCGACGAACTCGCGTGGCGTTTCGCGCTCCTGGGCGCGCATCGTTCTTTGCTGCTGGCGGATCCACGCCAACTTGTCGATCGCGAACAAGCGGATGGTATCCAGGCTCATCCGCAGCGGCGCCGACAGGCGCACGGCGCCATTCGGCGGATGGACGCTCAGGTGCACGTTCTTGATGTCACGACGGGTGACATCGATCACGATGCCGCCGAGTTCGATTTGCGTCGTCATCAGTATTCGGCGTGCGCCTTGATGATGGCAAAGATGCGCTCGACTTCGTCCACGCTTTGGCGCAACAACGGAAACAGAGCAGCCTTGATCACGTTCTCGCGGGCCTGATGTCCGCGCCACTCGTCTGGGCGAACGCGCTTCACTGTGGCATCGATCTCCAGAGTCAGCGCCAGCTTCGGATCACCATCCAGGCGGTATTCCGGCTCACCCTCCAGTGCCGTGCCCGTCCGAAGCGATTCCCCCGGATCACGCAGATTGTTGTAGATAGCCCGCCGACCCGGGCTGGCGCGCAACTCCTCCGGCGTATCATCGCCCTGCCCCTTCTGCACCTGCGCCGCCAGTAACGCAATGCGCCGCAGGTATTCAGCGTAGTCGACACGCTTGGCGCGCAGGTCGGCGATGATCTCTTCGAGCAGAGCTGACATGCGCTCGTAGTACGCCGGATTGTTGAGGTGCTCTTTGACGATCTTGCTGCGCACATTGTTGGCGATGGTCTCGGCCACCGCGTCCTTGTTGCCCTTGATGCCGTCCGGGAGGCTACTGATGGCGTTGGCGATGCCGGACTTCACGATCAACTCGAGCAGCGGCATGTTGTCCAACCCCGAGATCTTCCTCGGCGCGCTAGCCTCGATGTAGGTGTCGATGAGGTGGCGCATGTCCGCCTCGTAGGCCTTCAGATCGATGGTCTCGCCGCTGGCCTTGCGGATGATCTCGCGCAGATCCAGATGGCGTTTCAGACTCTGCTGCAGTCGCGCAGTTTCAGCAGCGCTGTAGCCGGCAGCGTCCAGGCTATCTGCGATGGCCGCATAGGCGCGCATCAACGCCGCCGTGCCCTTGTACAGCGCGACACGCTGAGGCTCGCGCAGCGCCAGTTCTTCGGCGATCTCGCTGTTACCGCAGAAGTACTGGATGTGCTCGAATTCGCCCTTCGGCGGCAGCACGGGCTCGCAGATCAACGCGAGCGCCTCTAGCGCGTCCTCCAGTCGCTCGCGGCCCTTGGTCAGGCGGTCCTGCATCAGCACCTCAGGTGCAGCGCCGGGTGCACTGTCATCCAGTTCCGCCGAATAGACCTGCAGCGCGCCAGTGCCCTCCTCGTTCACCAGCTTCTTGAAAAGGTCCTTGTAGTCGACGATATAGCCGAACAGCTTGTCCTCGCCATCGAGCCGGTTGACGCGACAGATCGCCTGGAACAAGCCGTGGTCCTGCATGTTCTTGTCGATGTAGAGATAGCTGCAACTCGGTGCATCGAAGCCGGTCAGCAGCTTGTCGACGACGATCAGCAGCTTCATGTTCGCCGGCTGCTCGCGGAACAGTTGCTTGGCCCTGTCCTCGTAGGTTTCGGTCTTCGACTTGCCGGCCGCGGGATCGACGCCCTGCAATAGCGCGGTGTAGGTGTTGAACAGAAACTGCTTGTCGGTCTCGGTATTGGCGCCGGTTTCTTCCTGCGTCACGTCCTTCGCCTGCGGGTTGTACGACGTCACCACCGCGCACTTGCCCTTGAACTCAGTCTGCTGGAACAGCTCGAAGTACTTGCACGCTTCGAAGATGCTCGACGCCACCAGGATCGCGTTGCCGCGTTGATCCGATAGCCGCGGCTTCACGCTGAAGTCGAACACGATGTCGCTCACCACCCGCTCCATGCGCGAGCGCGAACTCAACACGCGCTGCATGGTGCCCCACTGCTCGCGCAACGCGGCTTTCTGCCAGTCGTTCAGCCCCTTGGTCTTGGCGTCGAACCAGGCGTCGATCTTGTCCTGCTCACCCAGGAACTGCTCGATATCGCGAGCCTCGTAGACCAGATCCAGCACCACGCCATCGTCGACACCCTCGCTGAACTTGTAGGTGTGGATGTACTTGCCGAACACCTCGTAGCTCGTCTGCGCATCCTGCTTCAGCAGTGGCGTGCCGGTGAAGCCGATGAACACCGCGCCCGGCATCAGCGCCTTCATGGTCTGGTGCAACTTGCCGCTCTGGGTGCGATGGCACTCGTCGACGAACACGAAGATCTCGCCGACCGTCCGCGGTGGCTGCGCCCGCAACTCCTTGATGAAGGATTCGAAATCCGCCACGCCACGCTGTCCGAACTTGTGCACCAGTGAGCACAGCAAACGCGGTGTCGCCTGCCCCAGTTGTGCGATCAGATCCTGGCCGCTGCTGGCCCGGGTGATCGGATGGTCGGCGGCGGCGAATACGCCCTCGATCTGCTTGTCCAGCTCATCGCGGTCGGTGACGATGACCACGCGCGCCTGCGGCTTGTTCTCCAGGATCCACTTGGCCAGCAGCACCATGACGATGCTCTTGCCGCTGCCCTGCGTGTGCCAAAGCATGCCGCCCTCGTAGGCATTGACGTGCTTCTGCGCTGCCTTGATGCCGAAGTACTGGTGCACGCGCGGCAACTTCTTGACGCCGCCGTCGAACAGCACGAAGTCGTGGATCAGCTCGAGCAGACGCTCCTTGGCGCACATCCGCAGCAGGTACTTGTCGACCTGAAAGCGGCTGTTGTCGGCCTCGTCCTCCTTCCACTTGAGGAAGTACTTCTCCGGGGTGCCGATCGCACCGTACTGCAGGCCTTCGGAATCATTGCCGGCGAACACCAGTTGCACCGTGCTGAAGAACCACGCATTGAACTCGGGCTGCTGGTTCGACAGGTTCTGGCGAATGCCGTCGCCCAGCGATACCCGACTGTTCTTCAACTCGATCACGCCGAGCGCAATGCCGTTGACGTACAACACCAGATCCGGTCGCCGCTCGCGGTGACCGCGCAGAGTCACTTCCTCGGCAATCGCGAAGTCGTTCGCCTGCGGCAGCGTCCAGTCGATCAACTTGACCGTTTCGGTGACTTTGCCGGCTTCAACCTTCACCGGCACGCCATAGCGCAGCAGCCCGTAAACCGCCTTGTTGTTGTCGTACAGGCTGCGATTGACGTTGTCGGCCTCGACGCGCAGCAGGTGGATCGCGCGGCTCACCTGCTGCTGCGAGTAGCCCTTCGCTTGCAGATGCGCCGTCAGCGGCGCCTCTTCGATGTTGCTGTTGCGCGCCCGATCGGTCCAATCCCCGAGATAGCGGTAGCCCAGCTCCTCGCGGAACAGCGCGAGGATGCGATTCTGGGTAGCTCGCTCGGGTTGGCCGACGGTGGTCACAGTCGATAGGTCTCCAGTCGTGCAGGGGACCAGATCCGCTGCACCAGTGCACGAACGAGTTCGCGCCGCTCCGCCTGCTCCGCTTTGCCAAATGCGTCGTAGGGCTTGAACGGCAGATTCTCGCGCAGCCGAAATGCATCGAACTGCGGTTGATGCTGGTAAGCACTCGCTGTGAGGCTCGCGGCGTAGAGGTTCTGCTTGGCGTAGTGCGGCGCCTTCGACTCGAAGTCCTTGTCCTGGTAGCTCCGGTTCACGTCAGCCGGCAGCAGCACCAGGCTGGCCACGTGGTTTCGTGCGCGATGGAAGTCGTCAGCCGATTGGAATTGCGCCTTGTACGGCTCGTAATTGTCGGCCCAGATGTGCTCGATATCGCACGGATTCTTGCAGGTTCGGTCCATGTACTTGTCGAACAGATCGGGCTTGCCCGACTGGACTTCCGTGTACGTCGTGAGCCGCCCCAGCAAATGGTAGATGTACCGCCGGCTGAACTGGTTGATGCCGAAATCATCGATGCCACCGCGATTCTTGCTGGCACTGCCGAGGAAGGTGACGTCGTCCTTGTCGAGCTTCTCGCGCAGCGCATCGATCAATTCATTCAGCGGCTTCCTGCGGATGTCTCGGCACAGAATGAACATCGAATAGGCTGTGCTGGAGTACCCGACGCGAATGTAGTTCGACGCCCTTCGCATCAACCAGATGTCGAGGTAGGTTGCTGTCGCGGCCAACTTGCGTCGTACGATGTCCTCGTCGTCCGTCTTGCACAGCGATGCCAACAGCACCGTGTTCTGCCACGTGAATTCGTTGTGCGCGTTGTAGAAAACCGACTCGAGACCGGGCGTGTAGCGCCGGCTTGCGCCGAGAACCTGCAAGTACGCGCTGGCGAAGAACGGGAAGTCGAGATTGATCAGCGCGAGGTTCTCCGTTGCGCTGCCCAACGCCAGATAATCGCTTCGATCTCGCGCCCAACGATGGAAACTGGACCCGATCAGCTCCCAGTCCTTGTCAGTCGAACCTGCGCGGCGATCTCGAATCGTCTCGGCGTACTGGGCGCGAAACCAGGCCTTGATGCAGTTCGCATCGCGCTCCGGCTCGTTCTCACCCTGCCACGCGATCAGCTTCAGGACTTGCTGCTTCCAGACCTGATTGGCCGATCGCCGCTCAGCTCGTCCTCGATCGGCGCGAGCACGTAAGCCTTGAGCATATCGACCGGGCTCAGCGGCTTGCCGCGGTCATTCATCGTCTCGAAGATCGCGTAGGCGTAGTCGTCATTGTCGGTCGCGATCTCGATCAAGCCGACTTTCGTCATCAGCCAATACGCGAAATGCGGGAGTGCGATTCCCAACTCGCCGACAAGATCGCGCTCCTCGATGTCGCGATAGCGCGCATACATGGTCTGCGTCGATTCGTCCTTGCCGTCGGGCGTGAACTCGCGCCCGTTGAAGAGCGCATCGATCACCGCAAGCCGTTCGACAATGTCCAGATTGAAGCGCGTGCTGCCCAGATTGTCGGAGAAGATCAGCGGCGCAAGGCTCTTGACCAGATTGGGTGCGACGGGTGATTTGCTGTCCGTCGCCGCGCGATACAGGTAGATCAGCAGCAGCGTCAGCGAAGTCACCCGCTGCTGGCCATCGACCAGATAGTTCTTGCCGTTGCGCTTGCTGACGATGATCGATCCGAGGAAGTAGTCCTCGTAGCTCGCCACCCTCCCCGTCTCATCCCCTTCTCGATAGCAGCTCTGAAACTTGTCGAAGAGGTCGGTCAGCAAGTCGTCGATGTTCTTCTTGTCCCACTTGTACTCGCGCTGGTACTCGTCGATGGAAAAGGACTGCGACTGCAGCAACTGCTGCACACTGCGGTAGTGGGGCGTGATCGTGCTCATGCGATGCGCGGCGGGCCGGCGGTGAGGTGATATTCGATCATGCCCGTGTTCGCGATCGTCAGACAGACCGCCTGCCGATGGTTTCGGCCCCGGCTGCTTCGGCCCCTTACGATCACGCGGGACAAGAATTCAGCTCACCGTCTTGCTCACGCGCCGATATCTCTGTACCGGGCTGCGCGGCGAAGCGGGATCGGTCATTTCCAGCAGGCCCGCGGCCAAGGCGGGCAGCAGGTAATGGTGGCGGAAGCTGGGTCGATGGCGCAGGCCCAAGCGGGTCATCAGTTCTGCCGCCTTGAGGCTTTCACCCGGGCCGATCACCCCGAGCAGGCGCTCGACGGATGGGGCTACTTGGTCGCTCACTTGATCGCTTACTTGGTCGGTGGCGATCGCCTCGCGAAGGGCGGCGGCGAGTGCCTGCAGCATGAATTCGACGAAGGGTGTCGATTCGCTGGCGCGGTCGGCGGCGGCGAGGGCGGCGTAGTAATCGGACTGGCGCTCGCGGATTACCGATTCCACCGGCAGCCAGGCGAGAACGGGTTGCCAGCGGCTCAGGATCAGGGTTTGCCAGAGCCGGCCGAGGCGGCCGTTGCCATCGGCGAAGGGGTGGATGAACTCGAATTCGTAGTGGAATACGCAGCTGGCGACCAGCGGGTGGGTGTCGGTGCGGCCGATCCAGTCGAGCAGATCCGCCATCACTACGGGCACGCGGCTGGCGGGCGGCGCCATGTGCACCAGTTGGCCACCGCGATAGATGCCGACGCCGCCACTGCGCCATTGGCCCGGCGCGTCGAGCAGGCCGGCCATCAGTAGCCGATGCGCCTCCAGCAGATCCTCGGCGCGCGACGGGTGCCAAGCGGGAAGGCGCTCGTAGGCGGCGAAGGCGTTGCGCACCTCCTGCACCTCGCGCGGCGGCGCCAGTACGGTCTTGCCATCGAGCACAGCGGTGACCTGCTCGATGCTGAGGCTGTTGTTCTCGATCGCCAACGAGGCCTGGATGCTGCGGATGCGCTGCTGGCGGCGCAGTCGAGGCGATGGCGCGGCTTCGCTGCGCGCATTCCAGCGACCGAGCAATTCACTGATCTCGCTGACCGCGTTGAGGACGGTGGGGGGGATGGTGAATGGGGGTTGGTAGGTGCTTGTCATTGGCGCACCGGGCTCTGCTCGTTGCGAGGGCGCCGACGAGTCGCTCGACCGCAATCCAAGCGCTCAATGTGCTGATCTTTCGGACGATTGCGGTCGTTGCCCATGGCGGTCAGATCAACCGAGTCCTGCCGGTGAGTAGTTCTTGCATCATGGCTTGTTTGATAGCGCGGGTCTTATCGCGGCGTTTTTCCAAAGCACCCAATTCAACATCCATCCCGACAAGCACTTCCGCAATCGCAGTTTGCTCGGGCAAGCTCGGAACGTGAAGAGTGAGCCTCTCAATATCGCCCATGCCTATGTTTCCTTGGGACGACGAGTTCGTGAGCAGCGCAATTTGCTGGACCAAGTCAGCACTCTGCAACTGGTAAAAGACAAAGCGTGGCGCGTTATCGGCACCCACTCGAATAAGCGCGATAGGCGACCAGATATTGAACTCAAGGTCCAATTCGACGAGCGCCACCTTTCCTACTGACGCAGCCTTACCTAAAAGAATGTCGTTTTTCTGAGGCTTGCACTTACGCGAGAATAATTGGTGGTCAGCCTTTGAAACGAACCGCAAGTCGCGCAGATCGACTTTATTGTCGATCAAGTTGTTAACGGACAGGAATGGGACGCCGTCATCCAGAAATCGCGGCGTAAGATGAGGCCCATCAGTAACCGGCGTCTGCACAATTGACTTCAACGACTTCACCTCCCACTCGCCCGTGAACCCCGGCAAGCGGGTCTGGCCGGTGAGGAGTTGCTGCATGGCGGCCTGTTTGAGGTCGCGCTTCTTGGCGATCAGCCGATCCAGCGCGCCCAGCAGGGCATCCACATCGCCCAATGCCTCGGCGATGGCGCGTTGTTCGTGCGTCGTCGGCAATGCTATGGAAAAGTCTGCCAGTTCAGCCCGGTTTATTTTCGGCATTCCACTTCGAACCGAGACCGATTCAGCGTACATCGAGAATCGATGCCCCAGAAGTATCGACAGAATGAACCCACCTAAAACATCAGCTGAGGGCTTTAATGGGTACATATCGGCGCTACAGAGGCCGTCAAAGTCAGCCAGGAAAGCCTTTCGAAGATATGGACGGATCTTGCTATAAACCACATCGCCACTAGAGAACAGATATTTTCCGCTAATAGCTCGCTGCTCTGCAGCAGTCTGCTTTCCGAGCAATCGACCCGTCTCGCTCTCGATATGGTCTGGAGCTACCAAGATCATGGAAGAAAATGGCTCATCTCTTGGATCAACCTGCCCGTTTGCAATGCGAACGGCTCCAAGAAGTGGCCGAATCTCCCACTCCTCCGGAATCACCCCAATCTCTGTCTGCTTGTACCCCTGCGGAATCATGGCTGCCCGCCTTGTCTCGCTGCTTCGCGCAGCGTCAGTTCAAATTCGTGGCGCAGCTCTGGTATGCCGGGTACTCGCGTCCGCAATGTTCGGTCGTGCCAAGTTGCCGTTACGCGAGGCGCCCGCCTCTCTTTCGGCACGCCGCCAAGAGCCGCGGCCGCCGGCGCGAACGGCCTTGGGGCCGCAATTAACTCCACGCGCGCCGGAGCGGCGCTACGAAAGCCCCGCGTCGCATTCCTCAATGCCATGACGCCCCCATTCTGGCGAGGTGGGCATCGACGCGGGCGCTGAGGGTGGCGACTTCATCCACCACCTGCGGCAGAGTCATCGCATAACGCTCGGCCAACTGGCGAATGCGCGCGGTCAGCGTCTGCGACACCCGATCGAGTTCGCCCTGTAGCGCGGTGGCCAGCGTCGCCAGCCACTTGTCGTGGACCACCAGCGATTTGATCTCGTCCTCGCTGAGCTGGCCGTATTTCTCGGCGACTTTGTCGATCAACGCATCCTGCGCCGCTTTGCTCTTGCCGCTGACTTCGGCTTCTTCATCGCTGAGCCGCAAATACTCACACAGCACAGCACACTCGTCTTTAGCGTCGGCATCTGCCTTAACGTCCCGCAGTCGCGCAGCGACCGAGGCACGGGTCAGCTTGTCCTTCTCGTTCTTCGCGTCTTCCAGCAAACCGCCTTCCCCGCCGTGCTCTTCAGCCAGTTCCTCGATCTGCTGCTGCAACGCGGCGGCTTGCGCCTCCAGATCATCGATGGCGGCCTGCTCTGCTGCAAAGTAGCGGGCGATCAGCAGCGCGGGCGGGATCAGTTCGGCCTGGTACTTTTTTCTGCCGACGATTAAATCCGGCTTGGCTTTGGTCTTCTTCGCTCGGTCCTCGACGATCAATCGCGGCCTGGCTGCTTCCACCCAACCGTCGTCGGCGATCAGGTAGCAGTCGTCCTGCATGGACTCGGACCAGTAGTCCATCAGGTGCTGGTAGATGTCGTAGGGATCGAGCAGTGGCGCGTACTTGAAGGCGGTGAGCAGGTCCTCGGACACGAGGCCAATCAGGTCTTTCGGGTGCGCACCCTTGGCCAGTCTCATCAGGCGCGGGGCGTTGGCTGCTTTCCAGTCGGCGAACAACTGGTCGATGGACGCGTTGAATGCGGTGAATTCGGTGTGGCCGAAGATGGTCATCTTGATGTCGGCGGCAGCGACGCGCAACTGGCTGTAGCCGGGCCACTGCGCGTCCTGAAACAGCGACGCGCGTACGCCGGGAATGACCTCCCAGTAGCGGCTCAGCGCGGCGATATCGCGCTCCGGAATGCCGCCGCGCAGATGCGCGTTGATGTCCTGCAGATCCTCCGGCTCGCTGCTGTCGATGTAGCGCGGCAGGTTGAG